>JAABUT010003770.1_pt1 | contig 12631 bp, 11 predicted proteins | sample 5559281 | NCBI WGS metagenome assembly JAABUT01 (sample SAMN10711880, study PRJNA513359) | rock metagenome | isolation source: Antarctica rocks | place: Antarctica: Victoria Land, Ricker Hills nord | collected 2016-01-04
CACTGGCCCGGCCGGACGTGGTCTCGAGGCGTGCGCCATCCACGAAGTTGTGCAGGCCCTGGGCCATTGGTCTCCTTCGACGTGCGGGCGGTCCGGTGGATGGTGACGTGGGCCACAGGCAAGCACCCCGGGACCACCCCCCGCGAGTGGCCATCGAGTCCATCTTTGTGAGCTTGACCTTCCAAAATGGCCAGTGTTACCGGACGTTGAGGTGGCTAGCCTCGCCCGGCGTCGTGCCACTGCGGTACGCAGAGGAGGCACCCCGTGACCGATCCATGGCCGTTCTGGGTGGCCGGCCAGCCCCAGCACTCATCGCGTTCGTTCTCTGTCTGCTCCCCGTGGGACGGGCGACATGTCGCAACCGTGGCCGAAGCCGCGCCGCACGACGTCGAATCGGCAGTCGCAGCCGCTGCCGAGGCGGCCCGTCCGCTCGCCGCTCTACCCGCCCATGCTCGGGCCGCGGCCCTGGCGCACGTCTCGGCCGGCATCACGGCCCGCGCCGATGAGCTCGCCGACCTCATCACGGCGGAGAACGGCAAACCCATCATGTGGGCGCACTCAGAGGTGACACGGGCGGCGTCGACCTTCCGCTGGGCGGCCGAGGAGGCACGGCGCTGGTCCGGCGCCCTGCAGCGCCTCGACACCGACCCAGGGTCCGAGGGCCGGCTGGCCGTCGTGCGCAGGTTCCCGCGCGGACCGGTGCTCGGCATCTCGCCCTTCAACTTTCCGCTGAACCTGGTGGCACACAAGGTCGCCCCGGCGCTGGCGGTCGGCGCACCGATCGTGCTCAAACCCGCGCCTAAGACACCGCTGTCAGCGTTGGTGCTGGCCGAGCTGCTGGCCGGCACCGACCTGCCGACCGGCTCCTGGTCGGTGCTGACCGTACCGGACGCGGCGATGCCGGAGCTGGTTGCCGACCCGCGCCTTCCGGTGGTGTCGTTCACCGGCTCAGGCCCCGTTGGCTGGCAGATCCGCGCCGCCGTGCCGGGCAAACACGTGACATTGGAGCTCGGCGGCAACGCCGCCGTGCTGGTGGCCGCGGACTGGTGCTCACCGACCGATCTGCGGTGGGCGGCCGAGCGGATCGCCCGTTTCGCCACCTACCAGGCGGGCCAGTCGTGCGTTGCCGTGCAGCGGGTCTACGCCGAGGCCTGGGTCTACGACGCTCTGCTGCATGAGATCGTGGCCGCCGTAGCGCAGCTCGGCACCGGGGCGCCCCAGGATCCCCACACGGTGGTGGGCCCGCTCATCAACGCCGAGGCTGCCGACCGTGTGCAAGCCTGGGTGGCCGAAGCCGTTGCGGCCGGCGCCAAGATCCGCGTCGGTGGTGGTCGGCAGGGCACGACTCTGGTCCCCACCGTCCTGACCGGCGTGCCCAGCGACGTGCGGCTGTCCCGCGAGGAGGTCTTCGGCCCGGTGCTGCTGGTCGAGCCGGTCGCCGACCTCGACGAGGGCCTGGCCCGGATTGACGACAGCGCGTACGGGCTGCAAGCCGGCGTCTTCACGCGTGACCTGACCACGGCTTTTCGGGCGCATGCCGAATTGCGGGTAGGCGGCGTGATCATCGGCGACGTGCCGTCCTACCGCGCCGATCAGATGCCGTACGGCGGTACAAAGGGCTCCGGGGTGGGACGCGAGGGCCTCACCGCGGCGATGACGGACCTCACCGAGGAGCGGGTCCTGGTGCTGTGCGGGGTCTCCCTCTGACCCGCGTCAGGCGGAAGTGAGCGCCATCGCGGAGAGCAACTCGTAGGCCACGTGCGAGGCGGCGATGCCCGTGATCTCGGCGTGATCGTAGGCCGGCGCGACCTCGACGAGGTCGGCCCCGACCAGGTTCAGGGAGCTGAAGGACCGTAGGATCGCGAGCAGCTCGCGGCTGAGTAGGCCACCGGACTCGGGCGTTCCGGTACCCGGCGCGAAGGCCGGGTCGAGCACGTCGATATCGACTGACACGTAGACCGGCCGGTTCTGCACGCGGGCCGCGATCCGCTCGGCGGCGCCTTTCGAGCCCAGGTCCTCCATCTCCACAGCCGACACGACCGCGAAGCCCAAGGCCGCATCGTCGGTGAGGTCGGTCGAGGCGTAGAGCGGACCGCGGACGCCGACGTGCAGGCAACCGGACCGGTCGATCAGCCCCTCCTCCGAGGCCCGGCGGAACGGTGTGCCATGCGTGTAAGCCGCACCGAAGTAGGTGTCCCAGGTGTCGAGGTGAGCATCGAAGTGCACCACCGCGACCGGTCCGTGTCGGCGCGCCACGGCCCGCAACAGCGGCAGCGCGATGGTGTGGTCGCCGCCGATCGCGAGTACGCGGCCGGACCGCTCCAGCAGGGCGTCGGCGCCCCGCTCCACCTGCGCGACCGCCTCGTCGATCGAGAAGGGATTGACCGCAATGTCACCTGCATCGGCGACCTGCAGCCGGGCAAAAGGAGACACCGGCAAAGCCGGGTTGTAGGGCCGCAGCAGCCGCGAGCTCTCTCGCACGTGGGCCGGACCGAACCTGGCGCCGGGCCGATAGCTGACACCTGCGTCAAAGGGCACACCCACCACTGCCACATCGACGTCGGACACCTCATCGAACCGCGGCAGCCGGGCAAACGTCGCCGGCCCAGCGAAGCGCGGCACCAGGCTGGCGTCCACCGGGCCGACGCGCCCGTTCGTGACCACGCGCGGCACGGCTTCGGTCAAAGCTCCTCCTCGGTCGGCGACAGCTGGCGAGATCGTAGACGCCACCTGCGGTGCAGGATGACAGCGTGGACCCCTGGCAGGACATCCCTCCCGTGGTCGCTGGACCTGCGGGTCCCACTGTCGCGACGGTGGCCGCTGACGCTTCCTTGGGGTTGCGTGTCGTGGTCGGGGGCGCCGGCCTCGACAGGCTGGTGTTGGCCGCGCACACCAGCGAGCTGAGCGATCCCGGCCCGTGGTTGCGCGGCGGCGAGTTGCTGATGACGACCGGGCTGACCCTCGACACCGACCCGGCTGCGCTGGCAGGCTACGTCGAGCGGCTGTCCGTGGCGGGCATCGCCTGCCTGGCGGTGGGCACTGGGATCGCGCTGACCCACGCAGAGGTGCCGGCGGCGCTGGTCGATGCAGCGCAGTCGTACGGCCTGCCGCTGCTGGAGGTGCCGGAACGCACCCCGTTCCTGGCCGTCACCGAGATGGTCTTCGCTGGGCTGGCCGCAGCCCGATACGCCAAACAGTTGCGGGCACTGGAGGCCCAGCGGGTCTTGATCGCCGCAGCTGTGCACCCCGGCGGGGTGCCCGCGGTCGCCGCCGCCCTCGCCGCCCTCACCGGGCTGTCGGTGCTTGTCACTGATCTGGCAGGCGAGCCGCTCGGCAGCGCGGGTGGTGACCTCAAGGGCCTGGCCGCCGACCTCAGCGGCGAGCTCGAACGGCTGAGCGCCCACGGCATGCAGGCGACAGCCAGTATCGGACGTCCCGGCCGGGACGTGCGCGTCCAGCCGCTCGGGTCCCGGAGGCTGCGGGGCTTCGTCGTCTGTGGCGGCGCGGTGGCGCCCGGCCCCTTCGAGCGGCAGCTTGTCGCGGCCGCCGTCGTCCTGCTCACGCTGGAGCTGGAGCGGCTGCGTGGTGCGGGCGACGCCGACCGGCGGCGGCGGTCGGACGTCGCCACCGCCCTACTGGCTGCTGAGCTGCCCGACCCTGCAGCGGCCGACCTGCTCGCCTCCGTTGGGCTTCGGGCGTCCACCGTCCGCGCCGTCGTCCTGCACCTACCGGCCGCGGCCGACCTGGAGGGGGTCGTCGACCTGCTCACGCCGCGACTGCCGGGGCTACTCGTCACGGAGCGGGCGGGGGAGGTCCTCCTGCTGGTGGCCGACCCGCCACCCGACCTTGTCGCTGTCATCGACGCGGCCACCGAGCGGGCCCCTGCCGGCATCGGCGGACCGGTTCGACCGGGAGCCGCAGCCCGCTCCGCCAGGCAGGCCGCCCGAGCCGGGCAGGTTGCGGCGGCAGCCACGTCAGGAGCAATTGACGTGCTCGAACTGGCAAGCCTACGGCTGCTGCTCACACTCGACATGGGAGCCTCGGGAGCGGTGGCGGCCTACGTGGCGTCCGTGCTGGGGCCGTTGGACGCGGCCGGACTCCGCGGTGAGGCGCTGTCGGTCTCGCTCCGCACTTTCCTGGAGCACAACGGGTCGTGGGAGGAAGCCGCCGCACAGCTCGGGGTGCACCGCCACACCCTGCGCCAGCGGTTACAGCGGGTTGAGGAGCTGACCGGGCGTCGATTAAATACAGGCAGGGACCGCATGGAGCTCCTGCTGGCATTTGAGGCCCGCGACTTGGAACTCCCAGGCTGACGGAAGCAGCGTTGCAGAATCAGCGCGCGTTGTTGCTGCGAGCCGCTCAGGAACATGCCGCACGTTGTCCTCAAATCAGAACGTGTCGAAGCCCAGGGATCCACCGTTCGGCTTGGCTTGACGGGCCTGTCGTAAAGGCCAGATGCCCTTGTGCTGTTGGCAAATGGGTCTTCTCTAGGGACCTGTTAACCACAGCCGAAGGGCATCCATGGGAGGCGAGTCCTGCCATGGCGTCACGGCCAGCGTTCGATGATCCCCACCTAGTGTCGTGCGCGGGCCTGGCACCGGTCCTGGAGCTCGCCGAACGGGCCGGGTTGCAGGACCTGGTCGGCGAGCACGTCCGGATCGACAAGCCCGGCGGTGCCAACGCCCACCTGAAGGTCGCGGCCTTGGTCGCGGGGATGAGCGCCGGCCCGGACTCGATCGACGACATGGACCTGTTGCGGCACGGCGCGATTAGCCGCCTGTTCACCGAGGCCGGGCTCCTTCGACGCTCGGGATGTTCCTGCGCACCTTCACGTTCGGTCATGTCCGGCAGCTCGACGCGGTGGCCTCGAGGTTGACGTGAGTCACCGGGGAAGGAGGTGTGCCCGGCGAGGTACTCACCGGGTGAGCGGCCTTCCAGCACCCGGGCGGCGCCGGCGAAAAAGCGGATGTGGTCCACCTCGGAGGCAGCTCCTCACGGGCGGTCAGCGCCAGCGGCTTGCCGGTGTTGCGGCTCTCCGCGGCGACCAGTTTGTCGGAGCGGGCCTCGATCGCGTCCGCGAGGCGCAGCAGCGCGCCCTGACGCTCCGACGGCGTCGTGTTCCGCCAGCCCTGGAACGCCTTCGCTGCGGCAGCGGTGGCCTGCGCGACGTCGGGGCGCCGGACAGCGGTGCGGCGCCGCAGCTCCGGCCGGTGGTTGGGTCGACCAGCTCGGTCGTGCGGCCGTCGGCCGCGTCGTCCCACGCACCGTCGACGAAGTTGCGGACGGTCATGGTGTCGATGGCCGCGCCGAGCACTGTCGTCACAGCTTGGTCCAGGCCGTCGTGAGCACGCCGCGCAGCACCTGCTCGATCTCATCGAAGTGGCTCTGGTCGCAGCCCAGCGGGGGGGCGAGTTGGATGACCGGGTCACCGCGGTCATCGGCCCGGCAGTACAGGCCGCCGTCGAACAGCGCCTTGGACAAAAACCCGCGCAGCAGCCGCTCGGACTCCTCGTCGTCGAAGGTCTCCTTCGTGGCCTTGTCCTTGACCAGCTCGATGCCGTAGAAGTAGCCGTCGCCGCGGATGTCCCCGACGATCGGCAGGTCGTACAGCTTCTCCAGCGTCGTGCGGAAGGCCTTCTCGTTGTCCAGGACGTTCTGGTTGAGCCGCTCACGGTCGAAGATGTCAAGGTTGGCCATCGCGACGGCGGCCGACACGGGGTGGCCGCCGAAGGTGTAGCCGTGCGCGAAGTAGTCCGTGCCGTTCTTAAACGGCTCGAACAGCCGGTCGGTGGCGATCATCGCGCCGATCGGAGAGTAGCCAGACGTCATGCCTTTGGCGCAGGTGATGATGTCAGGCAGGTACTCGAACTTCTCGCAGGCGAAGGTGGTCCCGAGTCGACCGAAAGCGCAGATGACCTCGTCGGACACCAGCAGCACATCGTGCCGGTCGCAGATTTCCCGCAGCCGGGCGAAGTAGCCCGGCGGCGGCGGGAAGCAGCCGCCGGAGTTCTGTACCGGCTCTACGAACACGGCCGCGACGGTGTCCGGGCCCTCCATCTCGATGGCGATCTCGATCTGGTCGGCGGCCCAGCGACCGAACGCCTCGAGGTCGTCGCCGTGCTCAGGGGCCCGGTAGAAGTTGGTGTTGGCGGCCTTGTGGGCGCCGGGGACCAGCGGCTCGAAGTACTTCTTCGCGTCGGGGATGCCGGTGATGGACAGAGCGCCCTGGGGGGTGCCGTGGTAGGCGACCGCCCGGCTGATGACCTTGTGCTTCATCGGCTTGCCGGTGAGCTTGAAAAACTGCTTGGCGAGTTTCCAGGCGCTCTCCACCGCCTCCCCGCCGCCGGTGGTAAAAAACACCCGGTTGAGGTCGCCCGGCGCGAGTGCGGCCAGGCGCTCGGCGAGCTGAATGGCCTGCGGGTGGGCGTAGGACCACAGCGGGAAGAACGCCAGCTCAGTGGCCTGCTCAGCGGCGGCCCGCGCGAGCTCGGGCCGCCCGTATCCTGCCTGTACGACGAACAATCCGGACAGCCCGTCGAGGTAGCACCGGCCCTGGTCATCCCAGATGTAGGCGCCCTGGCCGCGGGTGATGATCGGGACGCTGCCGCCCTGCTCGTAGGTCGAGTGCCGGGTGAAGTGCATCCACAGGTGGTCACGGGCCGAGGCGGCGAGCCCCGTCTCGGGGGTGCGCCGCCAGCTGCCGTCCTGGCCGGTCGAAGCGGGGACCTGTTGCGGAGTAATGGTCATGCGGTGGCTCCTAGAACGTCGGACAGCGGGTGGAGGGGCAACTGGTGCGCCTGAGCGACCGGCGCCGAGACCAGTGCGCCGTGGTGAACACTGAGACCGGCGGCCAACGCCGGATCGTTGGCGCAGGCTGCCTGCCAGCCGCGGTCGGCCAGCGCCACGACGTAGGGCAGGGTGATGTTGGTCAGGGCGTAGGTGGAGGTGTGCGGGACCGCGCCGGGCATGTTCGCGACGCAGTAAAAGGTCGAGTCGTGCACCCGGAAGACCGGGTCGTCGTGTGTGGTCGCCCGGGTGTCGGCGAAGCAGCCGCCTTGGTCGACGGAGATGTCCACGAGCACCGATCCGGGCCTCATCCGGCTCACCAGATCGTTGCTCACCAGCGTAGGTGCCTTAGCGCCAGCGACCAGGACCGCGCCGATCACCAGGTCGGCGTCCAGGACCGCCCGCTCCACTTCGTAGCCGTTGCTGGCGACGGTCTGCATGTGGCCCTGGTATATCCGGTCGGCCTCGCGCAGCCGGGCGACGTTGCGGTCCAGCAGCAGCACCTCGGCCTGCATCCCGAGGGCGATCGCGGCGGCGTTCATACCCGACACGCCGGCCCCGAGCACGACGACCTTCGCGGCGTAGACACCTGACACGCCGCCCATCAGCACGCCGCGGCCGCCCTGGGCGCGCTCCAAGAAGTGCGCGCCTGCTTGCGGCGCCAGCCGGCCGGCGACCTCTGACATGGGGGCCAGCAGCGGCAGCGAGCCGTCGGGCAGCTGCACGGTCTCGTAGGCGATCGCCGTGGTGCCCGAAGCCAGCAGTGCCTCGGTGCACGGCCGGGACGCAGCCAGGTGCAGGTAGGTGAACAGCACCTGGTCGGCCCGCATCTGCTCGTACTCCTCGGCGATGGCCTCCTTGACCTTCAGCACCAGCTGCGCGGTGCCCCAGACGTCCTGAGCGGTGTCTAAGACCTTGGCGCCGGCGGCGACGAAGTCCTCATCCGGGATAGATGAGCCAACTCCAGCGCCGCGCTGCACGAACACCTCGTGCTCGTGCCCGACCAGTTCGTGGACGCCCGCCGGGGTGAGGGCCACCCGGTACTCGTGGTTCTTGACTTCGCTGGGAACGCCAACCCGCATGACTGGAGTACTCCTTGACTGTTGACCTTACGACTTACGCGACAGAGGCAGAGACCGCGTTAACTGGAGAAACAGGCTGAAGCACGACGGTATCGGTTGTCAACCCGAGCTTCCGCGACTGTACTCGTGGGAGGTCGCCGAAGGCGACGCTGCTTGGGGGGGCGCCGTGGGCGCCACCGGAGCACTCGGTGTGGCCGCGGTCGCGGCGCGGGGGCAGAAGAAGGCAGGCATCGCCAGCTCGCAGGCGATCATCACCAGCACGCCGAGGACGAGGGCGCCGACCCCGAGCAGGAACACCCCGCCCACACCGTTGAAGGACGTGTTGCCGTAGTCCGAGGCGTACATGTCGTGGGCGCTCTTGAGGAAACACAGCGTAAGGATCACCGCCCCGACCAGTGGCAGCACGCCCCGGGTCAGCGCCTGCCGCGGGGTGTGCATCTCCCGGCGGAAGCGCCACACGCAGGCGTACCCGGTCAGGGCGTAGTAGAAGGCGATGAGCAGGCCGAGGGCGGCGATGGAGTCGGCCAGCACGTTGCCGCTTGTCAGGACCAGCCCGACGTAGAAGGCGACGGAGGCGACACCCATCGCGATCGTGGAGGTGGTCGGGGTCTGGTAGCGCGGGTGCATCTTGGCGAACGCCGCCGGCAGCGCCCGGCGGGCCGACATCGACAGGGTGGTGCGGGCCGTGGGCAGGATCGTGGTCTGGGTGGAGGCAGCCGCCGAGCTCAGCACGGCCAGGATGAGGATCTTACCCAAGGTCGAGCCGAGCACCTGGTTGCCGAGCACCGCGAGTACGTCACCCTGGTTCTTGGGGTCGGTCAGCACGGCGAGCCCGGCGTAGCTCTGGCAGGCCGCCGCCACCAGCACGAAGACGCCCAGCAGCACCAGGGTCGAGATGACCGCCGCGCGGCCTGGGGTCCGCGTCGGGTCGCGGGTCTCCTCGTTGACCGAGACGGCGGTGTCCCAGCCCCAGTAGATGAACACGGCCAGCAGGACTCCGGCCGACAGCGCGCTGAACGAAGGGATCTGCAGTGGGTTGATCCAAGCCAGGGTGGGACGCACCGCGCCGGCTCCGGCGGAGCCGGCATAGACCTTGACCAGCGCCACAATGGCGAAGATGGCTAGGGCGAGCATCTCGACCGCGAGCAGGACGTATTGCAGCCGGGCCGAGAGCTCGATGCCGCGGTAGCACACATAGGTCAGCACGATGATCCAAGCGGCACCGACCAGGGTGGTCCAGAACGAACTCGCGGCCAGGCCGTCGGCACCGAACAGCAGGAAGCCGTACTGCCCGGCGATCTGGGCCAGGTTCGCCATCACCACGATGTCGGCGACGATGATCCCCCACCCGCCCAGCCAACCGACCCGGGGCCCGAACGCCCGGGTCCCCCACGAGAACGTCGTACCGCAGTCCGGGTCGACGCTGTTGAGCTCGCGGTAGGCGTAGGCGATGCAAAACATCGGGACGAAGGCCAGCAACAACACAGCCGGCGACTGCAGACCTACCGCGGCGGCCACGAACCCGATGGTGGCCGCCAGGCTGTAACCCGGCGCCGTCGAGGACACCCCGATCACCACGCTGGACAGCAGACCGAGCGCCCCGGACTTCAGACCCTTGCTGGGGCCACCTTCTACGCGCGGCTGTTCCTGGACGTGCTGCGCATGTGTCACTGTGCCTCCTAGGTGCCTACAGGTGTGACGTTTGTCGCACATGGACAGCACCTTGACAAGGGTTTCCGTCGAGAGAAACCTGTTCGAACACGAGAGCACGTGTTGGGCCCGACGGGCTCGCCGCCGACCAGGAGGACGCATGGCCGCCACGCCGCGCAGGAAGAGCCGATCCGGTCTGGGCCTGGCAACGAGCCCAGCCACGTTGCTGGACGAGGTCGGCAAGGCGATCCTGCGTGAGCTGCAGGACGACGGGCGCCGGTCCTACACCGCCATCGCCGCCGCTGTCGGCCTGTCCGAGGCCGCGGTGCGGCAGCGGGTCAAGGCCCTGGTGGACAGCGACGTGGTGCAGATCGTGGCGGTCATCGACCCCCTCACCCTCGGGTTCGGGGTGATGGCCAGCATCGGCGTCAGGGTCACCGGGGATGCCCGGGCGGTTGCGGACACCCTCAGCGAGATCGACGAGGTGGACTACTGCGTGCTCACCTCCGGCCGGCATGACCTCCAGCTTGAGGTCGTCTGCCGTGATAACGAGCACCTACTGACCATCATCAACGACCGCATCCGCCCCATCGAAGGAGTCCGGGAGACCGAGACCTCGATCTGCCTGCGGGTGCACAAGCAGACCTACAACTACGGGACCCCCTGATGACCGGGCTGCAGCCCGCGCCCGAGGCGCCGGGCACCGACGTACCCGCCCTGCTCCACCCCTTCGCGAAGCCCTCGCTGAGCTCGCACTGTTTCGTGCGGATGGTGCGCGGCGAGGGCGCCCGCTCATGCGGCGCGACCGGGACGTTGGTGCTGCGGGCCGACTCGGCCTTCTACCAGTGCGACGTGATCGCGGCGGTGCTGCGCCGCAAGGCCTGCTTCTCGATCACCGCCCGGCAGCTTCCCCCTGTCCGCAACGGGATCGAGAGCATCGCTGAGGATGCTTGGACACCGATCAAGTACACCAACGCCAGCTTGGATGAGGACTCCCACCAGTGGACAGCGAGGCTGAGGTCGCCGAGATCGCCTTCACGGCGTTCACGTCCTAAGCCAAAGCCAAGCAGGTCACCGCGCGGCTGATCGTGCGGCGCGTCCCGGACGTCAACCCCGCCCATCAGAGCCCGCTGTTCACCGTCTACCGCTACCACGCAGTGTTCACCAACAGCCCACTGCCGATGCTTAAGGCCGAAAAGGCTCACCGCGCCCACGCGATCGTCGAGCAGGTCATCGCCGACCTGAAGAACGGACCCTTGGCTCATCTGCCCTCAGGCTTGTTCGCCGCGAACAGCGCCTGGGTGGTCTGCGCCGCCATGGCCTTCAACCTCACCTGCAGCGCCGGGGTCCTTTGCCTCGGCCTTCCACGCCCAAGCGACCACCGGAACCATCCGAGCGCAGCTGATCAACGTCCCCGGCCGGCTCGCCCGCTCCGCCCGCAAGCTCGTGCTGCACCTGCCAGTCCACTGGCCCTGGGAGACCGCCTGGACGCAGATGGCCACCACCGCCCGAGAAGGACCACCCCTCGCGGCCTGACCCAACCACCCCGTCCGCCAGGACCAACCAGGAACAGAACGTGGAGACCACCCGGCCCGCCCGGGCACACACGCACGCCCTCAAGCGGGCAACGACTCCGCCGCCGGCCCAGGAGCCTCCACGATCACCAGACGGTGGATCCAGGCTTAGGGATCTTCCCGAGCTTCTTCACATCTACGTGCAGCAACGATCCTGGCTCACGGTGCTCATAGCGCACGTCGGGGTAGCGGCGGCCCTTGATGACCTCGCCGGTCACCCGGTCCAGGTGACACAAGGCCGGCATCTGCTCGCGGCGCAGCACCGCGCCGATCGTGCTGGCCGGCAGACTCAGCAACCCAGACAGCACGACCGGACCGGCGAAGTACTTGACCCTGGCGGCCGTGATCCGGGCCGTCACCTTGGTGCTCGTCCTGGTCGGACTGGAACGCGGACGCGAGGACCTGTCGGTGAGGCCAGCTCGACCTTCTGCCTGGAAACGCCGGACCCACTTGTGGACCGTCTGCCGACTCACGCCGACCTGCTTGGCCACTTCACCTGGCTTGTGCCCGGCCAGGACCCGTTCCGCGATCAGCTTCCTGCCGTACTCGTTCAGGCGGGCGTTAGCGTGCGACACAGAGGACCTCCGGGGTGAGCAGCGACGTCAGACACCGCCACTCCCTTCGGAGGTCCTCCCTGCGATCAAGTCACCACGCCGTCAACAACGTCCATGGTCGTTACATCTAGAACGTGAATTCATGGTGTTATGCGAGTCGGACAGTTGCCAGCGAGACCGACCAAGCCACGGGACCGCCCATGGAGCCGGACCAGAACGACCCGCTCGCCTTCGCTCAACTGCTCCTGTCGCTGCTCGATGAGGGCCGGCGTACGGCGACGTACAAGCTGGCCGTCCTGCTCGCCCTCATCGACTGCTGCGCGCGCAGCAGCGACGACCGTGGGCGGCCGTCGACATCTGTGCCGACCCGGGACCTCGCACGGCGGGTCGCCGACCTGTACTGGCGTCAGGTTCGGCCCTCCGGATTGATCGACGGCGCCGTCCTTCGGCAGTTAAATCAGCCCCGTGCGGTGACCGTCGAAGCTGTTGCCGGGCTACGCCGCGCGGCCGAGCTCGTGGGCGTGAGCACCTTCGACGCAGCCGAGATGCTCACCCTGGAAGCCACTGCCCGATGCCTGGACACGGTCGAGCTCAACCTTGTCCGTATGCCGCTCGGCAAGCTCCAACGGCCGTCATCGTTCGACGCCAAGACCAACCCCGATTACCCCGCTTCATGTACGACGACGCGAGCTTCCATGAGCGACTTACCCGCACGGAGCTGGACCGGACGCCGCTCTCTCTCGAGCTGCGGCCTGGCGTCGCTGACTGGCTGGTGAGCCTGTCCGGCTTGCTGCGGCCGCTGATTGAGCTGCACTGGACACGACAAGTCGCACACTTCAACCGTGTCGAGCTAGTGTCCTGCGCCGGTAGTTCGTTGGAGAAGTCGTGAGAGTGAGTGGAGGATCTGCTCGGCGGTCTTGGTCCAGATGAAGGGCTTGGGGTTGTTGTTCCAGGCTTTGACCCAGTTGCGGAGGTCAGCTTCAAG
>JAABUT010003774.1_pt1 | contig 12626 bp, 7 predicted proteins | sample 5559281 | NCBI WGS metagenome assembly JAABUT01 (sample SAMN10711880, study PRJNA513359) | rock metagenome | isolation source: Antarctica rocks | place: Antarctica: Victoria Land, Ricker Hills nord | collected 2016-01-04
CCTCGGTCATGTCGACCTCGGCGGAGACGTAGAAGTGCGGGATGGTGCTCTTGCTGACGCTCATCTGCCGCGCGATGGCGGTCCGCATCCGCGAGAGCGGCACCCGCTCGTCGCCGTCCTCGACCTGCGGGGCCGGGGACTGGACGGGCGCAGCGGCGGCGGGGGCGGGTGTCGGGGCCGGAGCGGTGGCCTGCGTCGCACTCGCCGCCGGAGCGGTGGCCTGCGTCGCACTCGCCGCCGGTGCGGCGTTCGCCTCCGGCGCGCGGAGCGCCGCTTCGACATCCTCGCGCACGATCCGACCATTCGGGCCGCTGCCGCGCACCCCGCGCAGATCGATCTCGTGCTCCTGCGCGATCCGGCGCGCGAGCGGCGACACCTTTAATCGCTCATCCTCGGCGAGCGCGGGGGCCGGTGCGGCCCCCTGGGTCTGTTGCGGCGGTGTCGGCTCCTCGGCGATCGCGCCGTGCGTCGTCTCGCCCCCCTCGGCCTTGCCCACGGCGGCGGCGGGGACCGGGGCGGCGGCACCGGCGGCGTCGCCCTCGTCGGCGCTCTCCCCCGCGCCGGTGATCACGGCGATCGGCTTGCCGATCGCCACGCTCTCCCCCTCGCCCGCGAAACGCTTGCTGAGCGTGCCGACATAGTCGGCGGTCAGCTCGACGGTGGCCTTGTCGGTCTCGATCTCGGCGATGGGCTCGTTCTTGGCGACCTGATCGCCGATGGCCTTGAGCCATTTGACGACGGTCCCCTCCTCCATCGCGTCGCCCATCTTGGGCATGATCACGGTGGGCATTTGCAACCTCCGGTTGTAGTAATGAGTCGTCGGTCGTCGGTCGTCAGAGAGGGTCGCTAGTCCGTAGTCTATAGAGAGGTGGGCTAATCGGCGTTGCCTACCAAGAGCACTGCGCCACCACTGACGACCGACGACCGACGACTTACTTATAGAGCGCTCGATGCACGGCCTGGATGATCTGCTCCTCGCTCGGGAAGGCGGCGATTTCGAGGTTGCGGGCGTAGGGCGCGGGGACTTCCGCGCCGCTGACGCGCTCCACCGGGGCGTCGAGTTCGTCGAATGCCTGCTCCTGCACGATCGCCGCGACCTCGCTCGCCACGCTGAACGAGCGCCACTGCTCCTGCACCACCACCGCGCGATGGGTCTTGGCGACCGAGGCGACGAGTCCGGCCTCGTCGAAGGGGCGGATCGAGCGGAGATCGATGACCTCGGCGTTGATCCCCTCATCCTGGAGTTTGGTCGCCACGCGCAGCAGCAGGTTGACCTGTCGCCCGTAGCTGATCAGGCTGATGTCGGTCCCCTCGCGCGCGACGCGCAGCTTGCCGAAGGGGACGGTGTAATCGCCGTCTGGCACCTCGCCCTTGGTGCCGTAGAGGGCACCGGCTTCGAGGATCAGCACCGGGTTCGGGTCGCGGATCGCCTGGAGCATCATCCCCTTCATGTCGTAGGGGGTCACCGGGGCGACGACCTTGAGGCCGGGGAAGTGGCCGTAGAAGCCTTCGAGGCTGTGGGTGTGCTGGGCGGAGAGCTGCACGCCACCGCCGTTCGGGCCGCGCACCACGATCGGGACGTTGACCTGCCCGCCAGAGAAATAGAGCAGCTTGGCGGCGTTCTGGATGAGCTGGTCGGCGGCCTGGAAGGAGAAGTTCCAGGTCATCATCTCGACGATCGGGCGCATGCCGAGCATCGCCATCCCGATCGCCGCGCCGGTGAAGCCGCCCTCGGCGATCGGCGTGTCGATCACGCGCTTTGGGCCGAAGCGGTCGAGCAGCCCGTCGGTGATCAGATGCGTGCCGCCGTACACACCAATGTCTTCGCCGAGCAGGACGACCGCTTCATCCCGGTCCATCTCCTCGGCCATCGCGGCGCGCAGGGCCTCGCGGTAGGTCATCGTTGGCATTCGGATTCCTCATTCAGTCGTGAGTCGTGGGTCGTGAGATTCGCGTTGCAACTCCCGTTAGTCTGGCCGACCGGGAAAGCCACTCACGACTCACGACCCACGACTCGCCATTACTCCTCGACGTAGACGTCCGTCGTCAATTCGGACAGATCGGGCTCCGGGCTCTCGTCGGCGAACTTCAGCGCCGCATCGACGACCGCCTTCTGCTCGTCACGGATCTTCTCGAGGGTGTCCTCGTCGGTGCCGCCCGCGAGCAGCTTCTGTTCCAGCAGGCCGATCGGGTCACGTTTGCGCCACTGCTCAATCTCTTCCTTCGTGCGGTAGCGCTCGAAGAAGTCGCCCGCACCGTGCGGCACGGTGCGATAGGTGATCACATTGATGGCGTAGGGCTTGCCGGTCTCGCGGATGATCTTGGTGACGCGGCGGGCGCAGGCGATCACCGCCTCCACGTCCATGCCGTCGATCTCCTCATGTGCGATGCCATACGAATCGAACTTGGCCCCCAGATCGGTCATCGCCGTGGCGCGCTCGATGCTGGTGCCCATGCCGTACTGATTGTTCTCCAGGATGAAGAGGGTCGGGTTCATCCCGCTCTTCCCCCAGAGCCCGGCGAGATTGGCCGCCTCGTGGAATGCGCCATTGTGGATCGCGCCGTCGCCGAAATAGAGTTGCACCAGGCTCTGTGACCCCTGATAGCGCTGCGCGTAGGCCATGCCGACACCGAGCGGGATGTGGCCGCCGACGATGCCATAGCCGCCCATCAGGCCGCGCGGCTCGTCGAAGAGGTGCATCGAGCCGCCCTTGCCCTTGACCAGCCCGGTCCCCCGGCCATACAGCTCGGCCATGACCGCGTTCGGTTCGCTGCCAAGCAACAGGGCGTGGGCGTGGTCGCGGTAGGCGGTGATGATCCGATCGCCCGGTTCGTAGCTTTCGATGAAGCCGGTGGCGACCGCCTCCTGGCCGATATAGACGTGGAGATAGCCGCCGATCTTCCCCTCGCGGAAAGCGCGCGAGGTCGCCTCCTCGAAGATGCGGATCTGCACCATCTTGCGATAGAGTTCGAGCCGCTCCTCGGTGCTCAGGGCTACCGAGGTCGCATCGCTCTGCTTGGCCGTGCCCGACGCCTCGCGCGCGTCGTCGCGCGTCTGCGTCGTCGTGGCCTCGCCTGTCACCGCCATCGTGTCCTCCTCGGGCGGGGCCTGAGCCCTGCCGCCGCCCGTCCGCTCTATTGCCGGGGCTGCGCCCGGTCTCATCCACCGCCGCCATCCCCCGATCGCTCTCAGTGTTACGATAGCTGAATTGCGGTGCGGGGTCAAATAGATGTCCCGATCGGCGGTCACGCACGGGCAGAATGCACGACCAGGCGGTCGGATCGGGGCGCGATCAGCGCGTGGGCGTGGCTGGCGAAGGGGTGGTCGGGCCGGCGGGGATGAGCGACGCGACGCTGATCGTCACTTCCTCGTCATGGACATCCGGCAGATCCCAGGTGATGGTACTCGGAAAAGCATAGGTCGGGTTGTAGTGAACGGTGGTGCCGTTCGCTTCTGCTATGCGCGGCGTGCGGATGCGTAGTTGCTCGGCCTGCCTGCCCTTGATGAATTGCTCGGCCAAGTCGAAGAGATCGGGCACGGTGTACCGAGAGAGCGGTTGGCAGGGGCCGCCCGGTTGCCCTGGCCCGGAGCAGGACGTTTCTTGCTTCTGGACCTGTCCTCCGCGCACGATAATGGTTTGCCGAACGTCGATGCTGAACGCGTGCGTCTCGCGGACAACGATGTCGTAGTCGGTGATACCGAGCGCTTGCCAGTGCGCGCGCTGCGTCACGAGCTGCGCCAGCTCCGGTGGCACCGGGGTCATGGTCGATGGGGGTGGGGTAGGTGTGATAGCAGGCGGTGTCGTGCCGCACGCGCCGAGCGCGAGGATCAGGAGCGCGATCAGGATGCACGCCGTCGCCCGTCGCTGCATGATGCCCTCTTTTCCGTTGTTCCGGCCACGCCGCTACCGATCGGTATTCCTCGTGAACAATGCGCCAGATGCGGGATAGTTTTGCCATCCGATCCAGGGTCCGATCAGCGTCGGCCTTTTAGGAGCGGGGCTATTGCGCCGGGATACGAATCCTGGCATAGTGGCGAGGAAATCTCGGTACACAAAGTTGCTGGAAACGACCGGCCAGGGAAACGGGTCGGGCCATGACGTTGTGGAGAAGGGAAGGGACGATGAGCACCGCAGGGCTGTGGCCCGGATTGACCGCGCGGGTCGTGGCGACGCCGCGCCTGCGAACCTTCGTGATCGAGGGCGGCGACCCGGACGGGGTGCCGGTCCTCTTCATCCACGGCAACGTCTCGGCCAATCCATTCTGGGAGGAGACGCTGGCGGCGCTGCCCGCCGGGCTGCGCGGGATCGCGCCGGACCTGCGCGGCTACGGTGCCTCGGAGACGCTGCCGGTCGATGCGACACGCGGCCTGCGTGACTTCGCGGATGACCTGTGGAGCCTGGTCGAGACGCTGGGGCTGGGGGCGGTCCATCTCGTCGGCTGGTCACTCGGCGGGAATGTGGCGATGCAGTACGCGATCGATCACCCGGGCGCGGTCGCCTCGCTCGTCCTGGTCGCGCCCGGCTCGCCGCACGGCTTCGGCGGCACCAGGGGGCTGCATGGCACGCCGGTCTGGCCCGACTTCGCCGGGTCGGGCGGCGGCACGGCGAACCCGGACTTCGTGCGACTCCTCGGGGAGGGGGATCGCTCGGGTGATAGCCCGGTTTCGCCGCGCAACGTCATGAATTCGTTCTACTTCAAGCCGCCCTTCCGGGCCGCGCCGGAGCGCGAGGAGCGCTACGTCGAGGCGATGCTGGCGATGGCGATCGGGGAGGGGAACTATCCGGGTGACCAGGCCCCCTCGGACAACTGGCCGGGGATCGCGCCGGGGACGCGCGGCGTCAACAATGCGCTCGCCCCGGCCTGGGGCGATCAGGCGGCGCTGGCGACGGTCGCGCCGCCGCCGCCGATCCTCTGGGTGCGCGGCGCGGACGATCAAGTCGTCTCCGATACCTCGCTCTTCGATTTCGGCTTCCTGGGGCAGCTCGGGGCGGTTCCGGCCTGGCCGGGCCAGGAGGTCTACCCACCGCAACCGATGATCGGGCAGGTGCGCGCGGTGTTGGAGACGTATCGCGGGCATGGCGGGCGGTATCGCGAGGAGGTGCTGGCGGAGTGCGGGCATTCGCCGCACATCGAGAAGCCGGATGAATTCCGCGCGCTCGTCTTCGGCTTCCTGCGCGAGGCCGCTGGCGGCGCTTGACCGTTGTGGCAGATAGAGAAAAGCCGCCGCGCCCGGGGAAGATGCAGGCGTGGCGACCAAAGGGGCTGTGCCTACTCTACCGAAACCGCTGTAGCGTGTACATCGATAGCATGGGGGAGATCCGCGGTACGGTTCTGCCGGGCGGTACGTGTGGGCGCGCTGTCGCTGTGCGAGTTACCCAAAGGTCTGTGCGCGATTCGTGCGTCATGGCCGATGATCCGGACTCGCCCCCTTGGTATCCTTCTCAGTAGTTACTCCTTCCCTACCCACACCCCGCCCCGGTCGCGCCCCACACGCGACCGGGGCATCCTTTTGTCCGGCGATGCACGATCCGTCGTGGCGCTTGTGCCGTCCGGGCTGCTTCGGTAGCATTGTGTCGCTGATCGGGCTGATGGGGTTGGATGATCGCGCGAAGCGGGGCGGCATGAGCGAACAGGCAGGGACAGGCCACGGCCCCGCGACCAGGGAACAGCACTGGGAGGGGACCGTCGCGCAGCAAGAGCTGGAGATCGAGGGGGAACCGTATTATCTGCCGGTCGGGGACGAGGTCGCGGCGTTCGAGGCGGCGTACCGGAATCGCCTGCCGGTGATGCTGAAGGGGCCGACCGGCTGCGGCAAGACGCGCTTCGTGCGGCACATGGCGCACCGGCTCGGTCGCCCGTTGATCAGCGTCGCCTGCCACGATGACCTGACGGCGTCGGACCTGGTGGGGCGCTACCTGATCCGGGGGGACGAGACGGTCTGGGTCGATGGCCCGCTGGCACAGGCGGTCCGTTCGGGCGCGATCTGCTACCTCGATGAGGTGGTGGAGGCGCGCAAGGACACGACGGTGGTGATCCACCCGCTGACCGACGATCGGCGGCGGATGCGGATCGAGAAAACGGGCGAGGTGGTCGCGGCCCCGCCCGAGTTCATGCTGGTCATCTCCTACAATCCGGGCTACCAGAGCCTGCTGAAGAACCTGAAGCAGAGCACGCGGCAGCGCTTCATGGCGCTGGAGTTCACCTTCCCGCCGCGCGACGCCGAGATCGCGATCGTGGCGCACGAGACGGGGCTCGATCGCGCGCTCGCCGAGCGGATCGTGCGCGTTGGGGAGCTGATCCGCAACCTCAAGGAAGCGGGACTGGAAGAGCCGGCCTCGACGCGCCTGCTGATCTATGCGGGGCTGCTGGTGCGCGGTGGCCTCGACCTGCGTCGCGCCTGCGAGCTGGCGATCGCCGCGCCGATCAGCGACGACCCGGCGGTCTTGGAGGCGCTGAACGCGCTGATCGCGACGGTGGTGTGACGAGTGGGCGTAGTGGGCGAGTGGGTGAAGTGGGCGAGTAGGGCGAGTAAGAGAATATCTCAGCCCGCGCAGGCGGGTAGTATGCCCTTCAGGGGTACAGTGTCCCCTTTATGGGGACGAGGTGCCCTTCATGGGTAGTGGCATGCCCTCCGGGGCACTTCGCCGGTGCCGCAGACACCCAGAGCCGGGGATTTCAATCCCCGGAATCTGCCGCACAGGCAGCGCCGTTGCGGCCACCCTCACCCCCCGCTCCTCGGATGGGGAGAGGGGCGGGGGGCCGACCAACCCTACAGCCGATCGCGAGATGCAGCACTACGGCGTGAGGGTTCGTTCCAGCGCCTGCCAGAGGACGCGCGCGAACCAGCCGCGGCTGGCGGGGGTGTCCCAATCGTCCCATGCCGCCGTGGCGGGGCGGTCGGGGATCGCCCCGGCGTAGTGGACGAAGGTGGCGAGATCCTCTCGGTGTCCCGATGAAGCCGGGACGTTCGTGTAGAGCGCGGCCTCGTCGGGCTGAGGCTGCCAGAGCTGGCGCGCGATCATGGCGCGGGTGACGAAACTGATCACCTGCACATGGAGCACCGGTTGGAGTGGCCCGTAGGTGCCATCCTGATATCCCCGCGCCACCCCCCGCGCCGCGATGGTCCCGACGTTACGCCAGAGATCGGCATCGACTTCGCCCCGATCGGGGAAGGGGTTGCCGCGATTTTCCGTGTCCCAGCCCATCGCCCTGGCGATGAAGGCCGCCATCTGCGCGCGCGCCGTCTTGGCGAAGGGGCCGAAGGTGCCATCCTGATACCCCTTCACCACGCCGCGCGCCGTCAGTGCGATGACCGCGTCGGCGGTGGCCGGGTCCGGGGGGAGATCGCCGAAGGTGGGACGCGGGGCGAAGACGGGGGTCACGGTCGTATCCCGCGTCAGGGTCAGCGTCAGCGGATTCGCGACGGAGACCACGGGCGGGGCGGTCCCGATGGCGACGCCCGCGACGCCCGATACCTGCCACCCGAGGAAAAGGCTGCCCGCCGAGGGGGTCGCCGTGAGGACGATGCGCTGCCCGGCGGCATAGGGACCCGCAGGGGCGGCACCGGCGCTCCCGCCAGGGGCGGGGGCGATCGTCAGCGCGAGCGGTGTGGCGGTCGGTGGTGGGGTGGCTGTGGGTATCTGTATCGGTGTCGCGGTCGGTATCGCGGTGGCGGTGGCAATCGGTGTCGGGGTTGAGGGCGGACTGGCGGTCGGTGTTGCGATGGGTGTTGAGATGGCGGTGGAGGTTGGGGTTGCGATCGGGGTCGCAGTCGGGATCGCGGTGGCGGCGGGAGTTGAGGTCGCAGTCGGGATCGCGGTGGCGGTCGCGGTCGGTGTTGAGGTCGAGGTGGCGGTGGCGGTTGGAGTCGCGGTCGGTGTTGAGGTCGGTGTTGAGGTCAGGGTGGCTGTCGGCGTTGGCGTGGCGGTGACGGTCGCGGTTGGGGCAGGACGCGCGGCGAAGGTCGCGACGAGGCGCTGTGGCGTCGTGCCGATCGTGATGCTGTGACTCGCCGCGCCGCCGTCCGACCAGCCGCTGAAATCGTAGGTTATCCCACCCATGATCTGCGGGGATGGTGCCGCGACCGCGCGTTGCCCGCCGACGACCGCCTGCCGCGTGAATGGCGCGGTGCTGTTGGTGCTGACGTACCCCAGTTGTAGTCCGGGCGGGACCGTTTCGAGGGTGAGCGCGGCGGTGCGCGGGCGCACGGTGCGCGTCGTGGGGTTGGTCTGCCCGCCGCTGTCGGTGGCCGTGAGGGTGATGTCGTAGTAGGTATCGTCGCCGTGGTCTGCGGCGGTGAAGCTCCCGGAGCGCCCGGTGACGCTGGTGACCGGGTGCTGGTGGCAGACGCCCCCGCCCGGACAGTGTTGCAGGATGATCGACCAGGAGAGTTGCGCGTCGGCGATGCCCGGATCGGTCGGGGCATCCTCCGGGTCGGTCGCCTTGCCGGTGAAGCTGAGCACCTCGCCGACCGCGAAGGCGGTCCCGTCGACGGGCGCGGTGATCGTGGCGGTCGGCGACTGGTTGGCGCTGGTCTGCACCCAGGAGAAGTAGGCGTGCGCGCCGACCGCGATCTCGTTGTATTCGACCTTGATCTGATGGACGCCGCCCGACATGGCCCGCGACACCGCGTAGCCGCCGGGCGGCCCGGACCAGCGATCGTAGAGCGACGCGCCATCGACGAAGATGCGGATGCCATCATCGATGTCGCCGGAGAAGGTGTAGGTGCCGGCGGCGAAGGTGAAGTCGCCGGTCCAGCGCACCGAGAAGTCGTCGGCGTTGATGCGCGGGTCCGGCGAGCCAGTGCCCCAAACGTCGTCACCGAACGCGATGTTCGCGTCGCAACGACGGAGGGTGGGGTTGCCGGTCAGCGTCGCGTTGTTGAAGTATTCGCCCAGATATTGCCCCGCACAATTGGGGATGCTCGAATCGTACGGACGGATGCGGCGCAGTTGTCCCGCATCGATGCTGCCGTGCCCGGTATTGAGGGCCAGGAAGTAGATGTTGCCGTCGGTCGCGTTCATCTCCAGGTCGACCGGCGCACCGGCTCCGAGGAAGAGATCGCGCGGGGGCTGGGTCACGGCGTTGTTCGCGTCTACCTTGAGGTAGCGGATGAAGTCGCGGGCGTAGTCGGCGTAGAAGTATGCCCCCCGATACTCCGTTGGGAAGGTTGCCCCGGTGTAGAAGGTGCCGCCGACGACCGCACTCCCGACCGTCGCCCCGGTGTCATCGATGTGCGGATAGGTGACGAGCGGCGCTTGCACGGCGGCATTTGTGTTGTACATCGTCTGGCAGCGGGGATCGCTCTGGAAGGTGGCCTGAGGTGCCGTGCCCTCGTAGCAGGGCCAGCCGAGGTTGGCACCTGCCGTCGCCACGTTGATCTCCTCCGCCGTGTCCCAGCCGACATCGCCAAGATAGGGGACGTATGGTCTCACGTCGGGACGCAGGTTCAGGCGGAAAGGATTGCGCATCCCGCGCGCCCAGACCTTCGCCCGGTTGCTGGTCACGCCATAATTATTCGCGTCATAGTATGGGTTGCTGACGAGGCCCTTCCCATCCGTGGCGATGTGGAGGACCTTGCCGGAGAGGGTGTCGAGGTCCTGCGCCCGGAAAGGATTATGGGTGCTGCCGTTGATCGTCGCGTCGCCGATCGTGACGAAGAGGGTGCCGTCCGGCGCGGTCTTGACCGTGCCGATCGAGTGGATGATGCCATCGGAATACAGGCAATCGGCACCGGGCGCGAAGTCCGCGCAGCTTTGCGCGACCGTGGTGGTGCCGGGCACGATCATCCCGGCGACCAGCGTGCCGAGGATCGGCGTCTCCGCGCCGGTGGCGACATCGCCGCTGGCGGTGACGCGGGTGAGGCGCGCGGTCTTGCGCCCGTCCGCCTGGTAGCCCGTCGCGCCCTTGTTCTGGTGTTCGTAGGTGTAGAGGAGGTAGACGTAGCCGTTGGTGGCGAAGTCCTTGTCCGCCGCGATCCCGAGCAGGCCGCGATCCTCGTAGTCGTTGACGTGCGCGCTGATGTCGATGAAGGGGGTCGGCAGGACGTTGCTGGCCTTCACGACGCGGACAGTCCCCGATTTCTCCGCGATCAGGATCCGCCCGTCGGGGAGAAACGTCAGCGCGGTCGGCAGGGTCAGCCCCCCGGCGACGATCTCCTGGACGAGGTCCGAGGGCAGGTCCGCCGCCTGTGCCCCGGCTGCCGCGCGCGCCCCGGTCGCGGGCGACGTGGCGGGGATGGCGTTGAGCAGGATCAGCGCGAGCAGCAGGGCGGCCACGAGGCGGCGGTGCTGCGACGGGGCCACCCCGGACACGCCTTCGCCGGTCTGTCGGAACACGAAATACCCTCCTGATCATCGGGGCGGGGCCGATAGTTAGCCCGCACTCTTGCAACGATGCGCCATGCACGCGATCGTCGGGGGCGTACGGCGAGCGACGAAAACGGTGCCTAACGAACGAGCTGTGGATGATGATACCATGGCGATGTTGCCGAACGGTTGAGCCATACGGAGGTTTCTGGTGGTGCATTGGTCCCATCCGGGGGTAGCCGAATGGCCCGACCGGGGCCGACCCGATCGGGCCGGGGCGGATGAGCGGGCGCTGGCTGGGGCGCTTTGGCGGGGGACGTGGGCGCGCGGTGGAGACCCCGGCGGGACCGCCACCGCTGACGTTGCGCGCGGCGGAGCGGTCGCTGGCGCTTTTCGCGGCGGGGGTCAGCGACGGGCTGCTGACGATCGCGGAGGGGGCGGACGCGGCGGCGTACACCGACGGGCGGACGATCTTCCTCCCCGCGTTGCTTGTTCATGCGCCGACGCGCGAGGGGAATCTGCGCCTCTATCGCGCCCAGATCGCGCACGCGGCGGCGCAGTTGCGCTACGGCACGCTGGCGCAGGATGGCGGACTGGATCGGCTGCGCGCGGCGGGCGGCGATCCGGCGCTCGTCGCCGCCCTCTTCGACATCGTCGAGGGGGCGCGGCTGGTGGCGTGGCTGACCCGCGATTTTCCGGGCAGCGGTCGCGATCTGGCCGAGCTGGCACAGGCCGGGTTGTCAGCGCGAGTCGCACCCGGCGCGCTGCGCGGTCGGGCGCAGGCGTTGGAGGTCGTGGCGCGCGCGACGGTCGGCGCGGGCGAGGCGGCGTTGGAAGGGATGCGCGGGCGCGCGGCGGGGGAGTTGCGCGCCCTCCTGCCGACCCTGCCCGGCGCGGGCGGCTGGGCGGGGCTCGATCGCGCGGGGAGCATCGATCTGGCGCGGACGCTCGCCGCACGACTCGGGGCGCACGGCGCGGGCGCTGTGCCGCCCCCGTTGCTGGGGCGGAGCGCGATCCGGCTCGATCGGGTGCGCCGCGACGCATCCTTCCCGCCGCCCGCGCCCGCGCCGGAAGCGCCCGCCCGCCCGCCGAAGCCGCCCACCGCTGCGCCGCGCCCAACCCCGCCCCTGACCATCGAGGGACGCGGCGCACCGCCGCCCTTGCCACGCGAGGACGAGCGCCACGAGCCCGCGACCGGGGGGCGGCAGGCCGCGGTCGCCTACGCCGATACCGCCCCACAGTTGGTCGCGCGCCTGGTGCCGCTGACGGCGGAAGAGCGGCGGGGGGCGTTCATCTACCCCGAGTGGGACGTGACGACCGGGTCCTATCGCCCGGACTGGGTGGCCCTGCGCCCGCGCCGGACCCGCGCGGGCTCGCCGGAGTGGGTGGAACGGACGTTGCGGCGGCGGCACGCGCAGGTGCAGCAGATCAAGCGCCAGTTCGAGGCGCTGCGCCCGGAGCGCCAGCGGCTGCGTCGGCAGGACGACGGCGAAGACCTTGACCTGGACGTGCTGGTGGCGTCGCACGTCGATCGGCGGTTGGGGCTGCCCCCTTCCGAGCGCCCCTACGCGCGGACGCGCGAGGATCGCCGCGACATCGCGGTCGCTTTCCTCGTCGACCTGAGCGGTTCGACGGGCGGCTACGTGGCGGGTCCGCGCGGGGGCGAGCGGGTGCTCGACGTGGCGAAGGAGGCGCTGACGCTTCTCTGCGAGGCGCTGACCACGCTGGACGACCGGCACGCGGTCTACGGCTTCTCCGGGGCGACGCGCAAGGGGTGCGAGTTCTACACCGTCAAGGATTTCGACGACGGCTGGGACGAGGAGACGAAGCGGCGGCTCGGCGGGCTGGCCCCGCTCGCCTACACCCGCCTCGGCCCGCCGATCCGCCACATGACGACCCTGCTCGCGGCGGTCCCGGCGCGGGTACGCCTGCTGCTGCTGCTGAGCGACGGGCGTCCCAACGACTTCGACGCCTATGGCGGCGAGTACGGGATCGCGGACACGCGCAAGGCGCTGCTGGAGGCGCGCGGGCGCGGGCTGCGGACCTTCTGCCTGACGATCGACGCCGAGGCGCGCGACTACATGCCACGCCTCTTCGGCCCGGACAACTACGCCACCCTCGCCAACATCGCCAGCCTGCCGCGCGTGCTGCCGGAACTCTATCGGCGGCTGACCGTGGGGTGAGAACTCATCGCCCTTTTTCGAAGGTAATTTTTTCTGCCACTAGGTCAACCCGAGTTACGCGCCAGCCAATATCAAGCCAACTTTTTGCTTGTGCGTGTCTCGACTGCTCGCTATTGTCCCACCATTGTTTGTA
>JAABUT010003776.1_pt1 | contig 12625 bp, 12 predicted proteins | sample 5559281 | NCBI WGS metagenome assembly JAABUT01 (sample SAMN10711880, study PRJNA513359) | rock metagenome | isolation source: Antarctica rocks | place: Antarctica: Victoria Land, Ricker Hills nord | collected 2016-01-04
TCCGATTGTCGGCCGCAGTGGGTAGGGTGAGGGCCGGGGATGCGCGTGCAAGGTGGACCTGGAGTTACTCGCCGGGGGCTCGTAACCCGCAGGGACCTTGCCGGGCGCTCGCTGCGCTCGACCCGAAAAGACCGAGAGAGAGGCGGCGGCCGATGCCCCCGAAGGCCCCAAGGGAACGTGTTCCTGGGCAGCGCGCTCCGCGGGAGCGGACGGCGCAGGTGATGCTGCGGTTCACCCCCGCCGAGGCGGCGGAGCTGAAGGAACACGCCGCGGCGGCGGGGCGCCACCAGGTGGCGGCGTTCGCCCGCGAGCAACTCCTGTCGCGGTTGCGCCACGAGCCCGCCCCGCGGGCGGCCGTGGATGCGGTGGCCCTGGCCGGGTGGCGGTATGAGGTGAATCAGATCGGGGTGAACTTCAACCAGGCGCTGAAGCTGGCGCACACCTGGGGCAACTCGGGTGAGCTGATGGATGGGGCGCGGGGTTTGTGGGACGCCTTGGAGGCGGCCCGGTTGCAGATGGCGAGGCTGGGCGAGCGGGTGGACCCGACGTGATCGCCAAGATCACCAAGCGCGGAGGCGACCCGGGGGGGCTCGCCGGGTACCTGCACGGGCCAGGCAGGGCGGATGAGCACCGCTGGCTGGAGGAATCCACCGGGATCAGCCATGTGGGGGGCGCGGTGATCGGGGGCACCATCCCCGTGTCGGATCCGCGGATCGGGGCCCGGTGGGTGGCGCAGATGCGGGAGACCATCGCGTTGCGCCCAGACATCGCGGCCCCGGTGTGGCACGCCTCGCTGCGCCTGGCCCCCGATGATGAGCGGCTCTCGGATTTTGCGATGGCGGCGGCCGCGGCCCGGTTCATGGAGGGCATGGGCCTAGAAGCCAACCCGTGGGTGGTGATCAGGGACGCTCCCGATGCTTGCCACATCGTCGCCTCCCGGGTTGATCACGCCGCCGAGGTGTGGAAGGGCCGCCTGGACCAGCGGGAGGCGCAGAAAGCCTGTCAGGCGGTGGAAGCCGAGTTCGGCCTGGTCGCCGCCCCGCGGGGGCGCAACCCGGACCGGCGGGCGCCGAGTCAGGGGGAGAACTGGGTCATCCAGCGCACCGGCCAGGTCTCCGACCGGGCGGTCCTGGCGGAGAAGGTCCTCGAGGCCGTCCAACGGACCCAGTGGTCAGGGTCCCTGAAATGGTTTGAACGGGAATGCACCAAGCGCGGGGTACGTGCTGTGGCCAGCCGCTCCGCCGGGGAGAACCGCACCGTCAGCGGCTACCGCTTCGCCCTCGCCGACGCCGAGACTCCGCGGTGGCACAAAGGCTCCCAGGTGGCCGGCGCCCTGTCCTGGCCGAAGCTGCGGGCCCGGATCGCCGAACCCACCCCCGAGGAGTTGCGCACGATGCCGATCCTGCAGCAGACCTGGGCGCATTCCCAGGCCACGGCGGGGCGGATGCAGACCCACGGGGTCACCCCCGCCCGGTCCGCGAGCACCCACCCCTCCCGGAGCGCGGCCGCCCCCACCCGCCGCCCGGACCGGGGCTTCGGCCGCTGACCCTCACCGGGGCCGGGAGTCCAGGGCGGTGCTGCCGTGCCGCCGCTGCGCGCCGGCTCGTCCCCCGATCCGGTCCGGGGGACGATGTAGCACGGCACGTCGCCCGACCGCCACTGCCGGGCGACGTGCTCAGACGACGAGCTCGCGCAACCGTTGGACGTCGATGGCGATCCGGTCGATCGCGGTTTGCACGGTCTCGTTCTTGCGGGCGTTGAGGCCGGCGAGGATCCAGCCTCGCAGCAGCGCCGACATCGGTACGTCGAGCTGGCCGGCGAGGTCCTCGATCGCGGCCAGGTGCTCGGGCGAGACGCGGGTGGCCACGGTGACGGTCTTGTTGGGTTTGGTCCACACCGTGCCCGCCGGCATCGGCTGCCCGGCTGTCGCGTCGGCCTCGGTCGCGATCTGCTCGACGAGCTGCTTTGCGTCACTCATCGCTGCTGCCCTTCTGTTCGCTGTGTTCCCCATACGTACGTCTTTCGGTGCTGTTGGCGCGCCACCCGTTCGCACCCCACCACGCGCCTGCCCTGTCCTCGCGTTGCACGAGAATGACCACCAGCACCGCGGCGGCCGCTGGCGAGTATCCGATCACCCGAGCGCTGACACCGGACCTGCTCGCGGGGTCCGGGTCGGCGACGATGCGTTCGTCGTCGGCCAGGGCTTCGCCTGCCTGCTCGACGGTGATCTGGTGCCTGCCCCACATGTGCTCGGCCCCGTGCTGCCAGTCCACCTCGAACCCCACCACGCCAGTTTACTCTTGTAAACGACTGGTGTCGGTGCGGCCTCTCGACTTCCCGCCGGAGGGTCGTTGCTGGTTCAGCATCAATGATGCAAGAGGTGTGTCGAAGTTGGAATAGTCGTTGGCACGGTAAGTGGGAGGTGCCTGGGATGGACGGGCGTGTGCGGGGACGTGGGTCGCCCGGATGTGGTGGCGTGCGGGTGGTGCGGCAGGGAGGTGGTGGTGGCGGTGCGGGGTCGGGTGCCGCGCTGGTGTGGGTCGGGGTGTCGGCATCGGGCGTGGGAGCAGCGTCGGGCGGCGGGAGCGGTGTCGCCGCCGGCTTCCCAGGCGCCGGTTTCGGCGGCGTCGACGGGTCCGGAGTGGCCGGGGTTGCTGGCCGAACTCAGCAGGCATCTGGACACCGGCCGCGTCGAGGTGTGCGACCTTCCCGCGATCACCGCCGAGCTCGATGCGGCGTTGGCGGCCATCAACCGGGACCTGCTCTTCTAGCGGTGGCGGTGCATCTCGGCCGAAAACTGGGCGGCGCGGTGTTGCGGTTGACCCCCAATCACCGGGCATTAAGTCGGGCGGGTCTATTGCGAATGCGCAGGTCCAGGTCACGGCGGCGTCGACGGTGGGCGTGGGGTGTGTGCGGTGGGGGTTCGCTCTACGGGACACCGATCGAAACCCAATCTCTGTCGCTGGTCTGGGGTGCCGCAGACCACCGACCAGAGCGTGTGCCGTCGGTGCTGGTGTTTAGGCTTTCTACCGTGGCCTTCGAGCAGCAGCGGCAGGACTACCTCGACGCCCTTGGGTGGGTGTCTGGCCTCATGCTCGCCACGACACCGGCCCAGCTGATTGGCCCAACACCATGCGATGAGTTCGACGTGCGGCTGTTGATGGGCCACTTGGTCGGCACCGCCCGACGAAGCGTGGAAACCGCCGAGCGTTCTTCGACGCGCGATACTCCCCACGTCGTGACGAGCGTGCCGGACGACGACCTCGCAGCCGCCTACGCCGATCTCGCCAGCCAGGTACGCCGGGCCTGGTCGCTGCTACACGGAACGGATCGGGTCACTGCTCCCTGGGGGTCCTGCACCGCGCTCGAAGCGGTCCGAGGCTTCACCGTCGAAACCATCACCCACGGCTGGGATCTCGCCGTCGCGATCGGCCAGCCCTCCGACGTACTCGACGTCGCCGCGCAGCGTTGCCTCTTCTTCACTGCCGACCTCATCCCGGCTCGTCTGCGCGGCGTGATGTACGACGAACCAGTTGAAACCAGCGCGGCCGCTTCGGCAACCGAGCGCCTCGCCGGCGCTCTCGGAAGGCACACATCAACCGAGACGGCCGGATAGGGATCCCCTGCGGGGCACGAGCGACCCGTCTTCAGGGTTACCCGGAACGCGCCAAGTGAGGTTGTTCAGGCGAGGCTGGTACTGGGAGTTGGGTGGGGTTCGGTATTGATGCTCTATCTGCTCATGTGCTCCACACGGTCAGCTGTCCGGTGGCGGTGAACCCGATGGCTCTGGCCGCTGCGAGTGTTGTGCCGCTTTCGTAGCCGACGAGGGGGTGGTCGGTGGTGGTCAGCATGAGCTGCGCGACGTCGGACCACACGTCGGTCAAGGACGCCTCGGGTCCGAAGACGTTGCTGATCCCGATGACGCCGGCAGTGGCGAACGCGATCGCACCGGCGAGGAGGTCATCGTCGCGGTAACCGGCGAGGAACCGCACCCGTGCGTCTGTGAGCAGGCGTGGGGAGAATCGGAAGACCGCCGAGTCACCCCACGCGGTGATCCACTTCTCGAGGTCTGCCTCGTTGGTGATCGTGCTCCACTGCGCGTACCAAGTCCTGGTTGACGCCAGCTCGATGCGGTCGAGTGAGATCCAGCTCGCGTCGAACAAGGGGTAGAACCCGTACGCGGCCAGGTCGACGGCGGCGAAGCTGTCCTTCACCGAGCACCCCGGTCCCGCGGTGTCGACCGCGGCCACGACCTGACTGGGGTTTATCTGCGGGGACAGAGTAATCGCATCCGGATACAGCAGGGGGGTTCGTGTCGAGCTGCTCCACATCGACGGCCCGAAACTGCCAACGACGCCGGCGGCCGCGCAGACCGCGTGGCACCACTGGGCGTTGTTATCGATGCTTGCGTACAGCACGGGCAGCGGCTCCACCGGCGCGCTACCTGCGCATGCGCGACCATCCGGACGGTCGCTCGACGCCACCCGATCACCATAGGCCGCTCAGCGGGCCCTTCCGGTCAACCCCGTCTGCCCAGGTGGCGGCGGTGCGCTTACCCGCCAACGGCAACTGGTCTGACCTCGGTGGGGGATCCTCATCTGACACGGGAATGAACCTAGATCAGACGTTGGGGTGGACCGTTTGACCGGGGTTCATGACCTAGCCGACACGCTGGGCAAATGCGAGTGAACCATCAGTGACCGATAGATCATTGACTGTATGACACCCGTGAGTGAACCTCGGCGATTGACGATCAAACAGGCCGTGACCGAGACCCAGAGCAGCGAATCCACCATCAAGCGGCGGTTGCTTGGTGGTGCCTTCCCCCATGCGGGGCAGGACACGGATGGCCGGTGGTTAATCCCGGTCACTGACCTCGTGGCCGCAGGGCTACGACCAGGGAAAAGAGCGAATCCTGACCCACTACCGACCCAGCTGATCCAGCTGGAGAACCTGCACGCTGAGAACGCGGACCTGCGGTCCCGGCTCGCGGTGGCGGAGGCGGTGGCCGGAGAACGTGACCGGATCATCGGTGTGCAAGAGCGGATGCTGCGGATGCTGGAAGCGGGACGGCCGTTGTCGGCAGCGGAGCCTGCCTCTGCGGCTCCAGTACCTATAGCTCAACTTCAGCCTCAAGCCGAGCAGCCACCGCGAGCGACAGAGGGACGAGGGTGGCTGCGGTGGTGGAGGCGTATGGCCTGACTGTCTTGGAGGGTCACAGTCTCTGGGGGTACTGGGTGAGCATCCAGTAGTGGGTAGCTTCCATCTGCTCAGGGGTTGGTTGGGTGTTTTGGTCGAGCCCGTGCAATGCGGCGGCGATCTCGACCAGGATTCCGTACACGTCGTCAGTCTCGGCTTGAGCCATCATCTGGTCTTCGGGGTGCTCGGCGAGTTCCCGGTCCAGAAATTTCAGCGCGTAGCTGATGGTGCGGAACAGCGCGCTCGGGTTGAGCATCGTCGTCGCTGCAGCAAGCCGGACCTGGTCCGCCGTCGGCTGCAGCGTCGGCTCGGGTGGGTCGGCGTCAGGACGCAACGTTGCCCCTTCGTTCAGTGGTGCGGGTTTTGCGGGCTTCATGCAGGAGGGCGCCGACCGCGCCTGTTGAACAACTCAGTTTTTCCGCGATCTGCCTGTAGCTGAGTCCTTCATCTCGCAGCGCCGCAGCTGTCTCGCGACGCTGCTTAGCCCGGTCGAGGAAGTCCTGGCGCGGCTCGGCGAACAAGCGCTGGATGGTCCGTGCAGAGGCCCCGAACCGCTCGGCGGCTTCAGCTGCGGTTAGGCGTCGTCTCACGGGGTTTTTCGCGCCCATTACAACAGCACCGCCCGCATTGCGGCCTCATCGTACTTAGTGGCCCGGACGCGGTTGGCCTCCCGTTTCTTCTCGGTCATCGTGCGGCCGCGGTGAGATTGGAGGGCGCGGTAGTCCTCTTCGGTGAAGTTGCGCCAGATCCAGCGAGAGATGGATTGGGCGGTTGCGGCGACCTCGGTGAAGGGCAGGGGGTGGGGGAACTCGGTGTTGATGGCGTGGCAGCGTTGCAGCACGAGCTGTTCCCAGGCGGTTTGGGTGCCGTGGCGGTGGTGCCACCAGGTGGGGTAGGCCCAGGTGCGGGCGGTGTCGAACATGGTGACGTTGCGGCCGAGGCCAGCGGCGCGGGCGGGCAGCCGCGGCATCTGGCGGGGGGTGTGGATGGTGGATAGGTCGCGGAGCTGGTAGGGGTCGGTGGGGCCGTAGAGGGTGTCCCAGTCGTCGTGAATCGGGTTCTTGGTGAGTTGCCCGCCGTAGGCGAAATCGCCACCGACCGAGGTCCTCAGGCCCGCTTCGATGCGCTGGGCGTACCGCAGCGGCTGCAAGCGAGCGGCGTCGGTGCGGCAGACGGGGTAGCTGAGCCACCAGCCGAGGTGCGCGCGCCCGGAGGGGGACTGGGCCACCCAGTTCGGCGCCGGGTGGTCGGAGGGCTTCTCGAAGGCGCGCAGGGCGGCGTCGGGGTGGTCGCAGTCGATGACGATGGAGCCGAGCAGGGCGTGCGGTGAGTGCTCGATGTAGCGCATTGCCAGCGCCTGCTCCCGGCTGTGCCGGTACTGCCCGTGCTCGAGGTGGTCGGTCGCGTAGGGGCGCCGCGGCAGCAGCACATCCAGCGCCCACTGCCCGTCGTCCATGAGCACCAAACCAGGCGAATCCATGTCCGGCACCTTGCACCCTATGAAGACCGTATTGGTGTACGACACGCCAGCCATATCAGGTATCCCGCCGGGGACTCCTCCTAAACCGGATAAACCGGGCAAGGCTTCGGGGTCGGGTTTCTACTGGTCGGGACCACCACCCGGTGAGTGGTTGCGGAGGTGGACGTTGGGCTGGCGGGTCCGGGAGGTAGGTCGGGGATGGCTCTTGAAGGGGCACCTCATCCGGTTGTGCGGGGGTCGGGGACGGTGCTTTAGCTGTCGGGTCGGTCGGACGGTGGGTCCGGGTCTTTGGCGGGTGGCTGGTGGGCCTGGCGGTGTCGTTGGGCTCCGGTGGTGCCGGAGGCTCGGCCGCCGCGGGTGCGGTAGGCCTTCTGGCGGCAGGCGGGGGTGCAGTACACGGGCAGCCGACCGGGGCCGGGTAGGGGGCGGGGTAGTCGGGCGTCGCACTGGGCGCAGGTCGTGGCCACGCCAATAGCGTAACGCGCCACTGTCCGGGCAGTAGCCACCCGTCGCCGCTGCGCGTCGTCGGGTGGTCCGCCCGCTGCGCGGTCGGGCCTGCCGGGGTGGCGGGGGTGGGTGCGGGTCGTCGCTGGCGCTCGACCCGGCACCGCACCCTCCGCCGACCCCTACGGCAGGGAAACCCGCACCTCCCCCGGCCTGTGGTTGCGTCTGATTGTCGGCCGCGGTGGGTAGGGTGAGGGCCGGGGATGCGCGTGCAAGGTGGACCTGGAGTTACTCGCCGGGGGCTCGTAACCCGCAGGTACCTTGCCGGGTGCTCGCTGCGCTCGACCCGAAAAGACCCGAAAGGACGGTGGCCGATGCCCCCGAGAGAGCGCGCTCCGCGGGAGCGGACGGCGCAGGTGATGCTGCGGTTCACCCCCGCCGAGGCGGCGGAACTGAAGGAACGCGCCGCCGCGGCGGGCCGCCACCAGGTGGCGGCGTTCGCCCGCGAGCAACTCCTCGCGCGGCTGCGCCACGAGCCCCCACAGCGGGCGGCCGTGGACGCGGTGGCCCTAACGGGGTGGCGCTATGAGGTGAATCAGATCGGGGTGAACTTCAACCAGGCGTTGAAGCTCGCGCACACCTGGGGGGCGTCGGGTGAGCTGCTGGACGGGGCGCGGGGGTTGTGGGATGCCCTGGAGTCGGCCCGGGTGCAGCTGGCGAGGTTGGCCGAGCGGGTGGACCCGACGTGATCGCCAAGATCACCAAGCGGGGAGGGGACCCGGGGGGGATCGCGGGGTATCTGCACGGGCCGGGCAGGGCGGATGAGCACCGCTGGTTGGAGGAGTCCAGCGGCATCACCCATGTGGGGGGCGCGGTGATCGGCGGCACCATTCCCGTGACCGATCCGCGGATCGGGGCCCGGTGGGTCTCCCAGATGCGGGAGACCATCGCGTTGCGCCCGGACATCACCGCCCCGGTGTGGCACGCCTCGCTGCGCCTGGCCCCCGACGATGAGCGGCTCTCGGATTTCGCGATGGCCGCGGCCGCGGCCCGGTTCATGGAGGGCATGGGCCTAGAAGCCAACCCGTGGGTGGTGATCAGGGATGCCCCGGATGCCTGCCACATCGTCGCCTCCCGCGTTGATCACGCCGCCGAGGTGTGGAAGGGCCGCCTGGATCAGCGGGAGGCGCAGAAAGCCTGTCAGGCGGTGGAAGCCGAGTTCGGCCTGGTCGCCGCCCCCAGGGGGCGCAACCCGGACCGGCGGGCGCCGAGCCAACAAGAGAACTGGGTCATCCAGCGCACCGGGCACGTCTCCGACCGGGCGGTCCTGGCGGAGAAGGTCCTCGAGGCCGCCCAACGCACCCAGTGGTCGGGGTCGCTGAAATGGTTCGAGCGGGCCTGCGCGGACCGGGGGGTACGTGCGGTGGCCAGCCGGGCGACGGGGGGAAACCGCACCGTCAGCGGCTACCGGTTCGCCCTCGCCGACGCCGGGACCGAGGCCCCGCGGTGGCACAAAGGCTCCCAGGTGGCCGGCGCTCTGTCCTGGCCGACGTTGCGAGCCCGGATCGCCGAACCCAGCCCGGAGGAGTTGCGCATGATGCCGATCCTGCAGCAGACCTGGGCGCATTCCCAGGCCACGGCCGGGCGGATGCACACGCACGGACCCGGCACCTACACCGCTGGCACCCGTCATCCCACCCCGGCTGCACCCGCCCAAACCCGTAACCAAGACCGAGGCCGTGGCTTCGGCCGCTGACCCTCCGACTTGGTGACCTTGAGGGCGGTGCTGCCGCGCCACCGCTGCGCGCCAGCTTGCCCCCGATCCGGTGGGGGACGATGTAGCCCGGCACGTCGCCCGACCGCCACTGGCGGGCGACGTGCCTCAGGCGACGAGTTCGCGCAACCGCTGGACGTCGGCGGAGAGTCGTTCGATCGCGGTCTGCACAGACTCGTCCTTGCGGGCGGTGAGGCCGGCGAGAATCCAGCCCCGCAGCAGCGCCGACATCGGTACGTCGAGCTGACCGGCGAGATCCTCGATCGCGGCCAGGTGCTCGGGCGAGACACGGGTGGCCACGGTGACGGTCTTGTTGGGTTTGGTCCACACCGTGCCCGCCGGCATCGGCTGCCCGGCCGTAGCGTCAGCCTCGGCCGCGATCTGCTCGACGAGCTGCTTCGCGTCACTCATCGCTGCTGCCCTTCCTGTTCACTCTGTTCCCAATACGTACGTCTTTCGGTGCTGTTGGCGCGCCACCCGTTCGCACCCCACCACGCGCCTGCCCTGTCCTCGCGTTGCACGAGAATGACCACCAGCACCGCGGCAGCCGCCGGCGAGTACCCGATCACCCGAGCGCTGACACCGGACCTGCTCGCGGGGTCCGGGTCGGCGACGATGCGCTCGTCGTCGGCCAGGGCTTCGCCTGCCTGCTCGACGGTGACCTGGTGCCTGCCCCACATGTGCTCGGCCCCGTGCTGCCAGTCCACCTCGAACCCCACCACGCCAGTTTACTCTTGTAAACGACCGGTGTGGATGCGGCCTCTCGAACTTCCGGCGGAGGGGTCGGTGCCGATTCAGCATCGATGATGCAAGAGGCGGCGGCGGTGTTGCGGTTGGCCCCCGATCACCGGGCATTAAGTCGGGCGGGTCTATTGCGAATGCGCAGGTCCAGGTCACGACGGGTCGACGGTGGGCGTGGGGTGTGTGCGGTGGTGGTTCCCTAAACGGCGCCTCAGTCGCGGCGATGATCGCGCCCGAGGCACTGGGCCCTCGTGCCTCGATGCTGGCACCGTTGTCGGGTGGAACGCTGGCAGGGGTGCCGACCGCGACAGTGACCGGTTTCAGCTGCGAGTCATGGCGAACAGCTGGTGGGTGTAGCCGCTGCGCAGATCTTCGATCAGACGCCGCTGCCAGGTTCGCGCGATCAGGGCGTGGGTCAGCCGGCGAGACGCCCGCGGCTTGACCATGATGCTGGACGCGATCTCCTGTGCTCTCGGCAGCACCTTCGCGCCGGGAAGGACCTCGCTCACCAGGCCCAGAGCCAACGCCTGCTCGGCGGACAGGATGGCGCCGGTATACGCGAGGTGAGCGGCCCGTTTGGGGCCGATCAGCTCGGCGAACATCAGGTGCATCCCATCGCCGGGCACGGAACCGGCCGTGAAGTTGCCGTCCGCGAACGTCGTGGTGTCGGCGCAGATCGTGATGTCGCACAGCAGCCCGAGCTCTTGGCGCGGCCCGGGCCCATTGACCGCCGCGATCGTCGGCACATCCACGTCCAGCACCAGACGCTCCAGGGCCTTGATGCCATCGGTGAGCTGCTCGTCGACCAGGTCGCTGGGCCACCGGGACATCGGCTGAGCAAAGGAGCTGGGTTGAACGCCGCCGATCCAGTGCTGCCCTGTTCCGGTGAAGATGATCACCTCGTTGTGTCGGTCCGCGCCGACGTCGCGCAGCATCTGGTTCCACGCGTTCAGCAGCCCCCGTGACCACTGCGCCGATCCGCCGTCGGTATGCATGCGCACGGTCAACACACCGCCCTCGCGGTCGAGGACGAAGTGCTCCCGGTACCGCGGCGCGTACTCGGCCAGGGCCGGCGCCGACACGAAGTTGCCCAGCTTACGGTCTCGTTGTGCGATCAGATCGGCCATTCCCCCACCCTGTCACTGACCTGATCGGGTGACGGACCGACAGGCCGCCGACGCGGGCCATCGGCCTTGACCCGGTCCGTCGCAGTAACCGATCCTCATCTGACACGGGAGTGAACCTAGATCAGACGTTGGGATGACCGCTTGACCGAGATTCATGGCCTAGTCGACACGCTGGGCAAATGCGAGTGAACCATCAGTGACCGACAGATGATTGACTGCATGACACCCGTGAGTGACCCCCGGCGATTGACGATCAAACAGGCCGTGACTGAGACTCAGAGCAGCGAGTCCACCATCAAGCGGCGGTTGCTTGGTGGTGCCTTCCCCGATGCGGGGCAGGACACGGATGGCCGGTGGTTGATCCCGGTCACTGACCTCGTGGCCGCAGGGCTGCGACCAGGGAAAAGAGCGAAGCCTGACCCATTGCCGACCCAGCTGATTCAGTTGGAAAATCTGCACGCTGAGAACGCGGACCTGCGGTCCCGGCTCGCGGTGGCGGAGGCGGTGTCTGGAGAACGGGAACGGATCATCGGTGTGCAAGAGCGGATGCTGCGGATGCTGGAAGCGGGACGGACGGTGTCAGCAGCGGAGCCTGCCTCTGCGGCTCCAGTACCCATAGCTCAACTTCAGCCTCAAGCCGAGCAGCCACCGCGGGCGACAGAGGGACGAGGGTGGCTGCGGTGGTGGAGGCGTATGGCCTGACTGTCTTGGAGGGTCACGGTCTCTGGGGGTACTGGGTGAGCATCCAGTAGTGGGTGGCTTCCATCTGCTCGGGGGTTGGTTGGGTGTTTTGGTCGAGCCCGTGCAGTGCGGCGGCGATCTCGACCAGGATTCCGTACACGTCGTCAGTCTCGGCTTGAGCCATCATCTGGTCTTCGGGGTGTTCGGCGAGTTCCCGGTCCAGAAATTTCAGCGCGTAGTTGATAGTGCGGAACAGCGCGCTCGGGTTGAGCATCGTCGTCGCTGCAGCAAGGCGGACCTGGTCCGCCGTCGGTTGCAGCGTCGGCTCGGGGATACCCGCGTCAGGACGCAATGTTGTTCCTTCGTTCAGTGGTGCGGGTTTTGCGGGCTTCATGCAGGAGGCTGCCGACCGCGCCGGTTGAACAGTTCAGTTTTTCCGCGATCTGCTTGTAGCTGAGTCCTTCTTCTCGCAGCGCCGCAGCTGTCTCGCGGCGCTGCTTAGCCCGGTCGAGGAAGTCTTGGCGCGGCTCGGCGAACAAGCGCTGGATTGTCCGTGCAGAGGCCCCGAACCGCTCGGCGGCTTCAGCTGCGGTTAGGCGCCGTCTTACGGGATTTTTCGCGCCCATTACAACAGCACCGCCCGCATGGCGGCCTCATCGTACTTGGTGGCGCGGACGCGGTTGGCCTCCCGTTTCTTCTCGGTCATCGTGCGGCCGCGGTGGGATTGAAGGGCGCGGTAGTCCTCTTCGGTGAAGTTGCGCCAGATCCAGCGGGAGATGGATTGGGCGGTGGCGGCGACCTCGGTGAAGGGCAGGGGGTGGGGGAACTCGGTGTTGATTGCGTGGCAGCGTTGCAGCACGAGCTGTTCCCAGGCGGTTTGGGTGCCGTGGCGGTGGTGCCACCAAGTGGGGTAGGCCCAGGTGCGGGCGGTGTCGAACATGGTGACGTTGCGGCCGAGGCCAGCGGCGCGGGCGGGCAGCCGCGGCATCTGCCGGGGGGTGTGGATCGTGACCAGCTCATGCAGCTGGTAGGGCGTTGCGGGGCCGTAGAGGGTCTCCCAGTCGTCGTGAATCGGGTTCTTGGTGAGTTGTCCGCCGTAGGCGAAATCGCCACCGACCGAGGTCCTCAGGCCCGCTTCGATGCGCTGGGCGTACCGCAGCGGCTGCAAGCGAGCGGCGT
>JAABUT010003777.1_pt1 | contig 12623 bp, 7 predicted proteins | sample 5559281 | NCBI WGS metagenome assembly JAABUT01 (sample SAMN10711880, study PRJNA513359) | rock metagenome | isolation source: Antarctica rocks | place: Antarctica: Victoria Land, Ricker Hills nord | collected 2016-01-04
TCCTGGTCGACGTGCTCAAGGCCACGAGCCCGATCCAGGAAGCCCGCATCATCGCGATCCCGCCGCCGCCCGTGCGGGGCCTCGGCAACGGCGGTGGCTTCAAGATGCAGGTGCAGAGCCGCCAGAGTTCGGATATCGGCTTCCTGCTCGAAGCCTCGGGCAACATGATCGCAGCTGCCAACAAGGACCCCGCCCTGACCCGCGTGTTCACCACCTTCGGCAACGACACGCCGCAGCTCTTCCTCGACGTCGACCGCACCAAGGCCCGCATGCTCGACGTGCCATTGACCAATCTGTTCTCGACCCTGCAGGTGAACCTCGGCGGCGCCTACATCAACGATTTCAACACCTTTGGCCGCATCTACCAGGTCCGAGCCCAGGCCGACGCCCCGTTCCGGCTGGAGAACCAGGATATCGAGCGCCTGAAGGTGCGATCCGCGGGCGGCGCGCTGGTGCCGATGGGGTCGCTGGCGGAGATCCGCACGGTGTCCGGACCGCAGATCGTCCAGCGCTACAACCTGTTCTATTCGGTGCCGGTGCAGGGCGACGTCCGGCCCGGGGTCTCGACCGGGCAATCCCTCGACGCCATGGAGCGCCTCGCCAAGGACACTCTGCCGCCCGGCCTGAGCACCGAATGGACCGACATCGCCTATCAGGAGCGGGCGGCCGGCAACACCGCCATCTACGTGTTCGCGCTCGGCATCGTGCTGGTGTTCCTGGTGCTGGCCGCGCAATATGAATCCTGGGCATTGCCGCTCGCCATCCTGCTGGTGGTGCCGACCGGGGTCTTGGCGGCGCTCGGCGGCGTGCAGCTGCGCGGCCAGGACAACAACATCCTGACCCAGATCGGGCTGATCGTACTGATCGGCCTGGCGGCCAAGAACGCCATCCTGATCGTGGAATTCGCCCATCAGCTCGAAGGCCGAGACGGCCGCGGACCCGTGGTGGCGGCCGTCGAGGCCTGCCGGCTGCGGCTGCGGCCGATCCTGATGACGGCTTTCGCGTTCATCCTCGGGGTGGTGCCGCTAGCCTTGGCGACAGGCCCGGGCGCCGAGATGCGCCAGGCGCTCGGCACGGCCGTGCTGTTCGGCATGCTGGGCGCCACCGTCTTCGGCCTGTTCCTCACGCCGGTGTTCTACGTGGCGATCCGCAAGCTGCAGCTTCTGGTCACGCGTGGAAGGCGCCCGGCGAGGCCGGAAGCGGCGGCGTAGCTCCCGTGGAGCCCGCGGACCGACGCGCGGGACCTCAGAACAAGCCCTGGATCACGCCGTCCCGGTCCACCCCGATGGTCTCGGCGGCCGGGCGGCGCGGCAGGCCCGGCATGGTGACGATATCGCCGCAGAGCGCCACCACGAACCCGGCCCCGGCCGACAGCCGCACGTCACGCACCGGAAGCGTGAAGCCCTGGGGTGCTCCGACCAGGGCCGGATCGGCCGAGAAGCTGTAGGGCGTCTTGGCCATGCAGACCGGCAGGGCGCCGAAACCCTCGGCCTCGAAGCGGGCGAGTTTCTTGGCCGCGACCGGCGCCAGAGCCATGCCGTCGGCCCGATAGATCTCGCGGGCGATCGTCTCGATCTTGGCCGCCAGCGGCAGGGCGTCGGCGTAGAGTGGCGCGAAGCGGGCCTCGCCCAAGCGGGCCAGCGCCGCCACGGCCTCGGCCAGGCCGAGTGTCCCTGCCCCACCCTCGGCCCAATGGCGGCAGAGATGCACGCCCACTCCGAGCGCGGCGCAGCAATCGGTCAACACGCCGAGTTCCGCCTCGGTGTCGGCCGTGAAATGGTTGATGGCCACCACGACCGGCACACCGAACTTGCCGACGTTCTCGACATGCCGCACCAGGTTGGCCGAGCCTCGCCGCACGGCGTCGCGGTCGGGACGTCCGAGGTCGGCCTTTGCGACCCCGCCATGCATCTTCAAGGCCCGCACCGTGGCCACCACGACGGCGGCGTCCGGCGACAGCCCGGCCGAGCGGCACTTGATGTCGAAGAATTTCTCCGCCCCGAGATCGGCCCCGAAGCCGGCTTCGGTGACGACGTAATCGGCGAGACGCAGGGCCGCGTCGGTCGCAACGACCGAATTGCAGCCGTGCGCGATATTGGCGAAGGGCCCGCCATGGACCAGCGCCGGTGACCCTTCGATGGTCTGCACCAGGTTGGGTTGAAAGGCGTCGCGCAACAGCGCCGTCATGGCGGAGGTCGCCTTCAGGGCCGCAGCCTCGATGTTGACGCGGGCGAAGCTCTGCCCGATCACCATGCGGGCGAGCCGGGCTTCGAGGTCCGCGAGGGAGGCGGCGAGGCAGAAGGCCGCCATGGTTTCGGACGCCACGGTGAGGTCGAAGCCGTCCTGGCGCACGGCGCCATTGTTGCCGAGGCCCACCACGACATCGCGCAAGGCGCGGTCGTTCATGTCGAGCGCCCGGCGCCAGGTGACGCGGGCCGGGTCGATGCCGAGCGGGTTTCCCCAGTAGACATGGTTGTCGATCATGGCCGACAGCAGGTTGTTGGCGGCCGTGAGGGCGTGGAAGTCGCCGGTCAGGTGGAGGTTGACCTCATCCTGCGGCACCACCTGGGCCTGGCCTCCACCATTGGCGCCGCCCTTCAGCCCGAAACAGGGCCCGAGCGAGGGCTCGCGAAGACAGATCACCGTCCGGCGGCCCGACAGGTTGAGGGCGTCGCCGAGCCCGATCGTGGTGGTGGTCTTGCCTTCGCCGGCCGGCGTCGGGCTGATCGCTGTAACGAGGATGAGCTTGCCGCGCCGTTCGGGCAGGGCCGCGATGGCCGCGAGGCTCACCTTGGCCTTGTAAGGTCCGTAACGGTAGAGGGCATCCGGTCCGAGCCCGGCGCGGGCTCCGATAGCCTCGATAGGCTGCAGCACCGCCGCGCGGGCGATCTCGGAATCGGTGGCCATGGCTCAGGTCCCGGCCATCATCGATCGGCCCTGCCCGGCCCGCCTCTCCTGCCGCATGCTCCCGCGCCCCGCATCCCGTTTCAGATGTGCGAGACCTAGCCGATGACGGGTGTCGGCGCTACAGCCCGCAGTACCGGGTAGTGGGTCAGTCTGAATGCGGCCAGGTTGAAGGCGCCGGGGAAGGCTCCGTAGCCGCTTGGTTCGACGGCGACAATGGGGTGGAAATCGGCCCTCACCGGTGTAGCTTGCAGCGTCATCGAAGGTCGGACGCAATGGTCCTCTCAATCAACCTCCCGCTCATCCTCTCAGCAGCCTTCGTCGCAAGCGCCAGCCCTGGTCCTGCGACGTTGGCTATCGCCGACACCTCAATGCAGTCCGGCCGAAGGGCAGGCCTCGCGCTTGCTCTCGGCGTCACGACGGGGTCGCTCACGTGGTCGATCGCTGCCGCTATCGGGCTGGCTGCGATCATGGCTTCGAGCGCTTGGGCCCTTGAGGTGCTGCGCTACGTCGGTGCCGCCTACCTCATGCTGCTGGCACTCAAGTCGGCTCGCAGCGCGATCATGGGACCCGCGGCTGTCCTCCACGTCAAGGCCGAACCTCACCGGTACGGGCTTACGCCAAAGGGCTCGCGCTGCATCTGACCAATCCGAAACCCATCCTCTTCTTCGGCTCGCTCTACACGCTCGGCGTCTCGCCGCGGACCTCGCTGCCGGAACTGGTCATCGTGATCGCCTTGGTTGGCTTACAGAGCACGACGATTTTCACGGGCTACGCGTGGCTGTTCTCTAATGGGCGAGTAGCGCGCGGGTACATGCGCTTGCGTCGATGGTTTGAGGGGGCCTTCGCCGTGATCTTTGCAGGGGCAAGCCTGAAGGTGCTCACATCCCGCCTGCCGACGTGAAAGCACGACCGTATATCCAAGACGGGTCGAAAGCGGCCGCAAGCTCGTCGTCCTCCGATATGACAGCAGGTCCGTTGAGTAGCTGAACGACGCGCTTCACGCCATGGACGCACCGTTTTCACACTGACGCACTACCCAGCACCGGACGAGATTCGAGGGAGTTCACCGCTCCGTGTCCCCCTCCTACGCGGGCTCCGGGTCCTTCACCGTCCCTCACGCCGTCACCCGCACGCCGCCCATCCTGCCGGCCGCGATCGGCGCCGCCGGGATCGGCTCCTGGATCAGGGTCCAATAGCCGGCCGCCGCCACCAGCGCAATCACGGCGCCGGTGATGAAGGCGAGCGAGAAATGCCCGGTCCCCTGTACGATGAAGCCCGTCACGGTGGGCGCGAGCGCGCCGCCGATGTAGCCGCCGAAGTTCTGCATGGCGCCGAGCGAGGCCGTGCAGTTCGCAGGCGCCGCCACCGAGGCCATGGCCCAGGCCGAGGACGAGCACAGGTAGACCAGGAACAACGAGGCCGAGATACAGGCGATGGACAGCGTGTCGCTCGGGGTTTCCGCCGCCACCACGGTGAACAGGGCCGTCAGCACCAGCGAGGAGGCCATGGGGATCTTGCGACTGCGGATCGGGTCGACGCCACGCCGGATCAGGATGTCGACGAGGCGCCCGCCGAAGACGCCGCCCGCCACCCCGAACGCGAAGGGAATGGCAGCGACCCAGCCCGTCTTGCCGATGGTGAAATGGCGCTCGATCTCGAGATAGCTCGGCAACCAGGCCGTGTAGAGCCAGGTGATGTAGATGCAGCCGAAGTAGCCCATGATCATGCCCCAGGTGGTGCGATAGGCGAAAAGCCGCTTCCAATCGCTCCACGTCACACGGGAGGCCGCACCCGGCGCGTCACCCTCGCTGAGGAAGGCGCGCTCGCCGGCGTCGAGGTCGACCTCGCGCGGGTTGCGGAACACGACATAGACCACGGCCGCCAGCACCAGCCCGGCCACCCCCATGGTCACGAACATGGCCCGCCAGCCGAAGCTCAGCATGATGGCCGTGAGCAGCGGCAGGGCAATGAAGCTGCCGAGCGAGGAGGCGCAATTCCAGATGCCGGTCGCGGTGCCGCGCTGGCGGATGTTGAACCAGTCGCGCGAGACGCGAGCGCAGGTCGGAAAATGCGGCGCCTCGCCGGCCCCCAGCACGATGCGGGCACCGACGAACTGCCAAAACGACGTCACGGCGCCGCCCAGCATCTGTCCGAGCGACCAGCAGGTGAGCCCGATCGTCAGCATCAGCCGCGGCCCGAGCCGGTCCGCCAGTGCACCCGCCGGCAGCTGCGAGAACGCATAGGCCCAGAGGAAGGCCGACAGCAGCAGGCCCATGTCCGGTATCGTCAGCCCGAGGTCCTGGCGGATCAGCGGATTGGCGACCGCCAGCGTGGCGCGGTCCACGTAGTTGATGACCCCGGCCGTGACCAGGAGGGCCAGCGAGACCGTCTGGATACGTTTCAAGCGCGGTGATGCGGTCGACTCGGCCATGGGCTCCCTCCCTGATGCGGAGGCCCCGTCGAGCGCTCCGGGTCCGACGGCCGTGTTCGGCTCGTTGCGGATCCGTGTTCATTCTGCACCGAATCCGCTCGGGCGGAAGAGCTTGAATCGGAGCCGTGATGGTGACGCCACCGATGGAAGCACTTCGGGGGGAAGGGCTGACGCCTTGGAAGGGTCGCCTTCCCACCCCGGCGCGGGAGGTTGCGGCAGCGGCCGCGATCCCGGGACGGCAGATTTGGTTGGCGCTGCGCCGCCGTCCCCTCTAAGCTGCATGGCAGACCATCGTCCGCAGCATTGGTTTTCCAGGAGCGTTCCATTTCGACGACCCCTGCCCCGACCACACCGCCGGACATCCTCAGGATCGAGGATCTAAGGGTCGGTTTCGCCATGCAGGGTGGTGCCGCCGAGGTCGTCTCGGGCGTGACGTTCCGGGTTCCGGCCGGCAAGACCGTGGCCCTGGTGGGCGAGTCCGGATCGGGCAAGACCGTCATTTCCCAGACCGTGATGGGCCTCCTGCCCCGGAACGGTCTCGTGCTCGGCGGACGGATCCTGTTCACCGATCCGCGGAGCCCCGGGGCGCCGGTCGACCTCGCGAGGCTGCGGCGGGACGGGCCCGAGATCCGGGCGTTGCGCGGCAGCCGCATGGGGATGATCTTCCAGGAACCGATGTCGTCGCTGTCACCGGTCCACACCATCGGCAGCCAGATCCGCGAAGCGCTGATCCTGCATCGCCAGGTCACGACCGAGGAGCAGCGCGACGAGGTCCGCCACATGCTTGGCCTCGTCGGGTTCAAGGATCCCAAGCGCGCCTACAAGATGTATCCGTTCGAGTTGTCGGGCGGGCTCCGCCAGCGCGCCATGCTGGCCATGGCGCTGATCTGCCGGCCGGCGCTGCTCATCGCCGACGAACCCACCACGGCGCTGGACGTCACCATCCAGGCCCAGGTGCTCAACCTGATGCGCGATCTCCAGAGCGAGCTCGGCATGGCGATCCTGCTGATCACCCATGATCTCGGCGTGGTGGCCAATATGGCCGACGAGGTGGTGGTCGTGTATCACGGCGAGATCACCGAGGCCGGTACGGCTTCGGACCTCTTCCGGCGTCCGCAGCACCCCTACCTGAAGGGGCTCCTGAAGGCGCTGCCGCATTTCGACATGAAGCGCGACGAACGCCTCGTCGCCTTGCGCGACAGCGGCGCCGATCTCCACGCGCTGGCGCCGTTGCGCAAGGCGGGCTCGGTCGCCCAGACGGCGCCGCTGCTCAGCATCCGCAACCTTCGCAAGTCCTTCACGATCAGGGGCGGGGGTCTGATCGGGGCGCGTCGCGACAGCGTGGTGGCGGTCGACGACGTCAGCTTCGACATTCGCCGCGGCGAATGTCTCGGCCTCGTTGGCGAGAGCGGATGCGGCAAGACCAGCCTCAGCAAACTGATCATGCGGGCCATGAAGCCGGACCGCGGTTCCATCGTCTTCAACGATGGCGCCAACGAAACCGACGTGCTGGCCTTGAGGGGCCGGGCGCTTCGCGAGTTCCGCCCGCGCCTGCAGATGATCTTCCAGGATCCCGTGTCGTCGCTCTCGCCCCGGATGACGGTGTTGAACATCATCCGGGAACCGCTGGAGATCCACAGCCGGGGCAACACGCCCGAGCAGATGGCCCGCGTCGGCGACCTGATGGCGGCCGTCGGACTCGACCGGCGGTTCCTCAACCGCTATCCCCACAGCTTCTCGGGCGGGCAGCGCCAGCGCATCTCGATCGCCCGCACCCTGGCCATGAACCCGGATCTCATCATCTGCGACGAGCCCGTTTCGGCGCTCGACGTCTCGGTGCAGGCCCAGGTGCTGAACCTGCTGAAGGACCTCAAGAAGGAACTCGGCCTCACCTATCTGTTCATCTCGCATAACCTCGCGGTCGTCGATTACATCGCGGATCGGATCGCGGTTCTGGCGCATGGCCGCATCGTCGAGATCGCACCACGCCACCTGCTGTTCTCGAAGCCCGTGCATTCCTACACCAAGGCCCTCATGCGTGCCGTCCCCTACCCAGACCTCGACCGGCCGCTGGACTTGAGGCTCATCGCGGGCGGCAGCGCGTCCGACCCTGCGGTGTGGGGGCCGGAGTTCCGCGACGAGGGCGACCCCGCGAGCCTGGTGCCCCTGGACCTCGGCGAAGGTCATTTCGTGCTGGCCCGGCCGAGCGTGGACCGGCGGGAGTTGATGGCGTCGTGAAGTCTCTGGCCGCCATCCTGGGCCTCGCCTTGCTCCTCTCGACCGGTTCGGCCCGGGCCGAGGACGGCGCACCGCCGCCCGCCGCCGAGGCGGCGGGACAGGCGGCCCTGGTCGAAACACCGTTCTTCAGCGATCAAGTTGCGTCCGGGAAGCTGCCGCCTGTCGCCGAGAGACTACCGAAAGTTCCGCGCATCATCGACCTGCCTGCCCTGAAGCGCGAGATCGGCCGGCCGGGCGGCACCTGGCGCATGCTGATGGGTGACCAGCGCGATCTGCGCATGATGACGGTCTATTCTTATACGCGGCTCGTGATCTTCGACGAGAAGCTCGAGGCGGTGCCGGATATCCTGCAAAGCCTCGACAACCAAGACGACAAGGTGTTCACGCTGCACCTCCGTCCAGGGCATCGATGGTCGGACGGGCACCCCTTCACGGCCGAGGACTTCCGGTACTATTGGGAGGACGTGGCCAACAATGCGAAGCTTTCGCCCTCCGGCCCGAACCTGGCCCTGATGGCGGCCGGCAAGCCGCCGACATTCGAGGTGTTGGATCCGCTGACGGTTCGCTACAGCTGGTCCGATCCGAACCCGGGCTTCGTGCCGGCCATCGCGTCGGCGCAGCCATTGTTCATCTTCATGCCGGCCCACTACCTCAAGCGATTTCACATCAAATATGCCGACAAAGACAAGCTCGACAAGCTCGTCAAGGCCGCCAAGGTGTCGAGTTGGTCGTCGCTCCACGAACGAAAGTCCCGGCAGTACCGCCCCGAGAACCCCGAGCTGCCAAGTCTCGATCCTTGGGTCAACACCACGGCACCGCCGGCGGAGCTGTTCCGTTTCGACCGGAACCCGTATTTCCACCGGGTCGATACGGCTGGACACCAGCTACCTTATTTCGACCACGCCACGATGACGCTCGGCACCATCAACTTGATCCCGGCCAAAGTCGCGGCCGGCGAAGCCGACCTGCAGGCGCGCTACCTCAATTTCGAGGACTATACTTTCCTCAAAGCCAGCGAGAAGGTGCACCATTACGATGCCCGGCTGTGGGAGCAGGGACAGGGCGCCTTCGCGGCCCTGTTCCCCAACCTCAATGCCAAGGACCCAGTCTGGCGCGCTCTGACGCGGGACGTCCGGTTCCGGCGCGCGCTGTCGCTCGGCATCAACCGGCCCGACATCAACCACGTCATCTTCTTCGGGCTGGCGCGCGAGAGCGGCGACACCGTGCTGCCGCAGAGTCCGTTGTTCAAACCCGAACTCGCGGCCGACTACACGGGCTACGATCCGGCCAAGGCCAATGCCTTGCTCGACGAGGCCGGCCTCGGCAAGCGGGACCGCGATGGCGTCCGGCTTCTTGCCGACGGACGCCGGGCCGAGATCACGGTGGAGACCTCGGGCGAGAACCAGCTCTTCACCGACATCCTGGAACTCGTCGGCGGCGATTGGGCCAAACTCGGCATCCGGACCTTCGCGCATCCGTCGCATCTCGACATCTTCCGGCAGCGGATCGCCAGCGGCGACACGGTCATGTCGATCGACCGCGGCATGGACAATGCGGTGCCGACGCCCGAATTCGAGCCGAGCGCGCTCGCACCCACCACCGATTCGCAATACCAGTGGCCGAACTTCGGCCTCTACGTCCAGTCGTCCGGCCACGAGGGACAGGCCATCGACATGCCTGACGTCCAGAAGCTGGAAGATCTCTACCACGACTGGCGCCATGCTTCGAACGTCGACGAACAGCGCAAAGTCTGGACCGAGATGCTGCAGATCAACGCCGACCAGCAATTCAGCATCGGCGTCGTCAACGGAACGAGACAGCCCGTCGTCGTGTCGCGCCGAATGCGGAACGTGCCCCAGACGGGACTTTTCTCGTTCGAGCCGGGCTCGTTCTTCGGCGTCTACATGCCGGATACTTTCTTCTACGCCGATCCTCCGAAAAGCTGATGGCATGACCTCGTCGGGGAGCGCCTTTTAATGCTGACATATCTGGTCAGGCGAGTGCTGATCATGGTGCCGACGCTGCTGATCACCAGCGCCCTGATCTTCACGGTGATGAGCGCCTCGCCGACCGATTATTTCAGCAATCTCGTCTCCGAAATGCAGGCTCAGGGCGAGAAGGTCGACACGGCGCGGGTGGAGTTCCTCAAGAGAGAATACGGCTTCGACAAGCCGCCGGCCGAGCGTTACCTGTGGTGGATCGGCGGCCTGCTGCACGGCGATTTCGGCTATTCCTTCGAGTACCAGCTTCCGGTCCGGCAGGTGGTGGGCGACCGCGTGTGGCTGACCATCCTCCTGTCGTTTTCGACCATCGTATTCACCTGGCTCGTGGCCTTTCCGATCGGCATCTACTCGGCCACCCATCAATATTCATGGGGCGACTACGGCCTGACGACGCTGGGCCTGCTCGGCCTCGCCATCCCGCACTTCCTGCTGGCACTGATCTTCCTGTATTTCTCGAACCAGTGGTTCGGCCTGTCGATCGGCGGGCTGATGGATCCAAAATATTTCGACCAGCCGATGAGCTGGGCCAAGATCACGTCCATCCTCAGCCATCTGTGGATCCCGGTCATCATCATCGGCACGGCCGGTACGGGCAGCATGATCAGGGCCGTGCGGGCCAACCTGCTCGAGGAATTGCACAAGCAATACGTCGTGACGGCGCGCTCCAAGGGACTCCATCCGATGCGGGTGCTGTTCAAATATCCGTTCCGGATGTCGCTCAACTTCTTCATCTCGGACATCGGCTCGATCCTGCCTTCCGTCATCTCGGGCGGGGAACTCGTAGCCATCGTGCTGTCGCTGCAGACCACGGGGCCGCTGCTGATCCGGGCGCTGCAGAGCCAGGACATCTATCTCGCGGGCTCGTTCCTGATGCTGCTGTCGACCCTGACCGTCTTGGGCGTGCTGGTCTCCGACGTTGCGCTGGCCTTTCTCGATCCGCGCATCCGCATGCAAGGGGGAGCCACCAAATGAACGTTCCCGTCACGGTTCCGGCGCCGGCACCGGGCGCCACGCTGGCCCATTACGTCTCCGACAAGCCCTTCGATGTCGGCGCCGTCACCAAGCTGACGCCCGCCCAGGAACGCATCTATTTCGCGTCGCAGTGGCGGCTGATGTGGTGGAAGTTCAAGCGCCACCGCATGGCGGTGGTGTCGAGCATCTTCCTGGCCCTGATCTACAGCACGCTGCCGATCTCGGAGTTTCTGGCGCCCTACGAGGCCAGCACCCGCAATACGGACTTCATCCGCGCTCCCCCGCAGTCCATACACCTGTTCCACGCCGGACAGTTCGTCGGGCCTTACGTCTACGGGCTCGACTACCATCTCAACATGGACAACCTGCGGCGTGAGTACAGGCCGGACCGCAACCAGGTCGACAAGCTTCGCTTCTTTTGCCACGGCGACCCCTACATGTTCTGGGGCTTGGTGCCGGGCGACACGCATCTGGTGTGCCCGGCCGAGAGCGCGCCCTTCTTCCTGTGGGGCTCCGACCGGCTCGGGCGGGACCTGTTCTCCCGCATCATCTACGGGGCGCGCATCTCGCTCACCATCGGCCTCATCGGCATCTCGATCTCGTTCCTGCTCGGCATCACGATCGGCGGCCTCGCGGGCTATTACGGGGGAGTGTTCGATCTCCTCAGCCAGCGCCTGATCGAGATCATCCATTCGATCCCGCATATCCCCATCTTCCTGGCGCTGGCCGCCATCATGCCGGCCTCCTGGAGCCCCATGCTGGTCTATTTCGGCATCACGCTGATCCTCGGCATGATGGACTGGACCGGACTTGCCCGCGCAGTTCGGGCCAAGCTGTTCTCGCTCCGCGAGGAAGACTACGTCCTGGCGGCCCAGTTGATGGGCGCCCGCACGCCGCGCATCCTGCTGCGGCACCTGATTCCGGGCTTCATCAGCCATCTCATCGCCTCTGCCACCATCACGATCCCGGCCATGATCCTCGGCGAAACGGCCTTGTCGTTCCTGGGGCTCGGCCTGAGACCGCCGATCGTGTCCTGGGGCGTGATGCTGAACGAGGCGCAGAACATGAACGTGGTGGCGCTCTATCCCTGGCTGTTGCTGCCGGTGGCGCCCGTCATCCTGGTCATCCTGGCGTTCAACTTCATGGGCGACGGGCTACGCGACGCGGCCGACCCTTATTCGACGTGACGTCGCGTCGTTGCGGATCGCCTTCTACGCACCCCTGAAGGCGCCGGATCATCCGGTTCCATCCGGCGATCGTGAGATGGCCCGCCTGCTGATGGCGGCGTTGCGGATCGGTCGGCATGAGGTCGAAGTCGCGTCGGCGTTCCGCTCCTTCCTGCCGTCGCCTGAGCCCGAGAGGATGCGGCAGGTGGAAGCCGAGGCGGCGCGGGAAGCCGATCGCCTCGGCGCTGCCTGGGAGGCCGCGGGTCCGCCCGACCTGTGGTTCTGCTACCATCCCTATTACAAGGCTCCGGACCTCCTCGGCCCCATGCTGGCATCCCGCTTCGGCCTGCCGACCGTGACGGCCGAGGCCTCGCAGGCGGGCAAGCGGGCCACGGGACCCTGGGCGCACTGGCACGCGCTGAACGCGGCGGCCATCGGGACCGCGAAGCTGCATGTCTGCTTCACGCCGCGCGATGCCGAGGGCCTGGCGGGGCTGGTCGATCCAGCCCGCATCGTCATGCTGCCGCCCTTCATCGCGGCCGGCCCGTTCGGCGCCGCCGGCCGGGCACCGGCCGGCGACACCGTCGAGCTCGTGACGGTCGCCATGATGCGTCCCGGCGACAAGGCCCGGTCCTATGCGTTCCTGGCCGAGGCGCTGGCGGCGCTTCCGCCAGACCTCGAGTGGCGCCTGACCGTCGTGGGCGACGGGCCGGACCGCGCCGCCGTCGCGGCGATGTTTCGCACCCTCCCGGCCGGCAGGCTCGTCTGGACCGGCCAGCGTGATGCCGCGGCCATCGCACGTATCCTGGCCGGCTCCGACCTTTACGTGTGGCCCGGTTTCGGCGAGGCTTACGGCATGGCCTGTCTCGAAGCTCAGGCCGCCGGGCTGCCGGTGCTGGCCATGGA
>JAABUT010003779.1_pt1 | contig 12607 bp, 13 predicted proteins | sample 5559281 | NCBI WGS metagenome assembly JAABUT01 (sample SAMN10711880, study PRJNA513359) | rock metagenome | isolation source: Antarctica rocks | place: Antarctica: Victoria Land, Ricker Hills nord | collected 2016-01-04
GTTGTTGGCGGTGGCGGCAGTCCGCGGACCCGCACGCGACACCGCGGTGCTGGTAGTGGGCGGCAATCGCGGCGTCGTGGGGGTGGTGCTCCCGCTCGTGCAACCGCTGGTGGTGCTCGTGGTGCTGCTGGTGTTCCGACAGTCGTTCGCGCTCAGCGCGCCGGCACGCACCTACGTGCGCGTCGCTGCGGTGCTCGCCACCACGATGGTGGTCCTGTTCGGCGGCTACGTGCTGGTCGGCGTGCTGGTGGCCGGTCAGTTCGACACCCCGCCCACGCTGGGGCAGCTGGCCGCGGATTTTCCCCAGCGCCTCATCCCCCCGGGCTACCTCGGCGTGGTGGAACCCACGTTCCTCCCGCAGACCGCGCTGAGCACGGTGCTTTACGAGTGGACCGGCGTGCTGCTGTGGGCGGTGGTCATTGCGGTGGTGCTGCACAGCTTTAGGGGCAAGACCCTCCGCGGGCAGGACGAGAGTGCGCGAGCCAGGCAGGTCCTCACCCAGCACGGCCGCACCGCACTGTCCTACCTCACGATCTGGGCCGGCAACAGCTACTGGTTCACCGACACCGGCTCGTCGTTCGTGGCCTACAGGGTGATCGGGGGAGCGGCCATCACCACCGGCGACCCCATCGGACCACCGACCGAACGCGCCACGGCCATCGCGGGCTTCGTGGCGCACTGCCGGACCCACAGCTGGACGCCGTGCCTCTACAGCGTCACCCCCGCGGTCGTCGAGGAGACCACTCGGCTGGGCTGGCCCAGTGTGCAGGTCGCCGAGGACACCGTGCTGGTGTTGGGCACGTTGGCGTTCACCGGCAAGAAGTTCCAGGACGTGCGGACTGCGGTGAACCGGGCAGCCCGCGCGGGCATCACCGCGGAGTGGATCACCTACCCCACCGCCTCCCGGGCGATGACCACCCAGATCCGCGCGCTGTCCGAGGAGTGGGTGGCCAGCAAGGGCCTGCCCGAGATGGGTTTCACCCTGGGCGGGCTCGACGAACTCGACGACCCGCAGGTGCGCTGTCTGGTGGCCGTCGACGCCGAAGGCCGTCTACACGGGGTCACCAGCTGGCTGCCCGTGCACGACGCCGGCGCGGTCATCGGCTGGACCCTGGATTTCATGCGCCGCAGCCCCGAGGGTTTCCCCGGGGTGATGGAGTTCCTCATCGGCTCCGCCGCGCTGGACCTGCAGGCCGAGGGGGCGCAGTTCGTCAGCCTCTCCGGGGCACCACTGGCCCGAGTCGACCCCGCCATAGCCCCGACCGGGCTGCAGAGCCTGCTCGACTTCATGGGGCGCACCCTCGAGCCGGTGTACGGGTTTCGTTCGTTGCTGGCGTTCAAGGCCAAGTTCGGCCCGACCTACCGGCCGTTGTACATGGCCTACCCGGAGACCGCGGTTCTCCCGCGGATCGCCAATGGCATCAGCCGCGCCTACGTGCCGCGGATTTCGCTACGCCAGGGACTGCGCATGTTCCGCCGACACTGACCAGCCCCAGAGACCAGCCAGCGGGTGGGCTCTCAGGTTCCTTCAGCGGATCTACAGGTGTCCGGGCCGAGGGTGGTGTTCAGAGCAGCCAACCGGGCTGGTCTGAGACGGAAGGATTAACACATGGCTCTCAAAAAGAAGCTCGCCGCCGCCGCGTTCGGGGTACTGGCAATGGGCGGTATCGGCGCCGGGGTGGCCAACGCGGCCACGACGACTCCGGCGCCCCCACCGGCGACCAGTGCACCGGCGGCGGATGCCCCCACCCCGGGTGACACCCCCGATGCGCCGGGTGCGGTGGACACCCCCGAGGCCGGGGACACCGCGGACGCCCCGGGTGCCGCGGACACCGACAACGTCCAGCAGGGCGATCAGAACGGCCCCGACCAGGCTGGCCCTGAGGTGCCCGACGCACCGGGTGCGCCGGCCAAGTAGCCCTTCCGGGATCGGGATGGGCTGGGCAGGAGAGGCTGCCCAGCCCACCCTGGTGTGCGGAGGCAGGGAAAGATGGCACCGTGTCGCTGTTGAACCTCTCGCTCACCCGAGGTTGGTTTCCGCCGGTGACGCTGAGCTTGGGTTTGCTGGCAGTGGCGCTGTTGGTGGCCGGGCGACCGTTCACCGCGACGGGGCGTCGGCAGTGGTGGACACGGCGGGTACCGCTGGGCATTCTCGCCGGCGCCCTCGCCGGAGGTGCGGTGATCTTGATCGTCGATGTGCTCTGGCGCCCGTTCCCCGATCCCCTACCGCGTGGGGTGGCCGTGTGGACCGGGCTGAGTGCAGGGGGGTTCGCGCTGGCGGTGTTGCGGCCGGGGCGAGCACTGGGCAAGGCGCTCGCGCTCCTCGCCGTCGTGGTTGTTGTGCTGGCCGGGATGGCGCAGGTGAACCACACGTTCGGCGCCTACCCGACGCCCCGCACCGCACTGGGTCTGCCATTTCCCGGTCAGGTCCCGTTCAGTCAGGTGGCTGCGTCGAGCACCGATCTGGTGAAGGCGCCCCCCGGGACTGCTCTGAGCACGACCTGGGTACCGCCGGCGAACCTGCCCACCCGCGGGGTGATCACCACCGCGCCCATTCCGGGATCCCGTTCCGGGTTCGCTGCGCGTTCCGCGTGGCTGTACTTGCCGCCCGCCTACCTGTCCACCCCGCGGGCGCAGCTTCCGGTGTTGATCCTGCTGCCTGGGCAGCCCGGCTCGCCGAGAGACTGGTTCGACGGTGGCCGCCTGGCGCAGGTGATGGACACCTTCGCCGCCACACATGCCGGGCTGGCGCCTGTGGTGGTGGTCGCCGACCCACTGGGCGCTCTGCTGGCCAACCCGTTGTGTGTGGACTCCCGCAAGGGCAACGCGTTCACCTATCTGTCGGTGGACGTCCCGGCGTGGATCCGCGCAACGCTGCAGGTCGATCCCGATCCGCGGCACTGGGCGGTCGGCGGCTTCTCCTCGGGCGGCACCTGCGCACTGCAGTTGGCCGTCAACGCTCCCGAGGTGTTCCCCACGTTCCTGGACATCTCAGGCCAGGACGAGCCCACCCTCGGGGGTCGGGCCCGCACGATCGACCAGATCTTCGGCGGCAACGCCGCGACTTTCGCCAATGTCAACCCGTTGGATGTGCTGGTGCGGAAGAGGTTCCCGCAAACAGCGGGCACCATCGTCGCCGGGAGTAACGACCAGCGGTACCGACCGCAAGCGCTCGTCGTGCTTGCCGCCTCCCGCGCGGCAGGTATGCACATCCGCTACCTCGAGCTACCTGGCGGTCATTCCTGGCATGTATGGCGACCCGGGTTGGCCGACTCCCTGGTGTGGCTCGCGACCAGGACCGGGCTCAGTGCAGGGTGAGGTAGAAGAAGTCGCGTTGGTCGGGAGCAAGGTAGCGGTGTGCGGCTCCGGGCATGGTGGGCAGCAGCTTGCGCGGTTGGGCTCCCTGAGCCCCGGTCGGTGACCAACTGGCGTAGAAGGCCATGCCGGGGTGGATGTCGAGTTGCATCCCGGTGACCGCACCCGCGTCGACCAGGGCGCCGGCCAGGGTGGCCAGGGTCAGTTTGTCCCCGGCCACGTAGATGAGGTTGCCGGCGGCGTCGGTGCCGATTCGGGAGCGCCAGGTGTACTGCAGCTGGTTGGCGGCGCTGCCCCAGCGCTGGTCGGCGTTGACGGTGAGCCCGTCGGCGGCCCGGCCGTGGTCGACGACGAGGGCAAGGTTCTGACGAACGGAGGCGATGTGCGGGTTCATCGTGATGTCGCGTCCCCATTGACCGATGGTGATCGCGCCGCGGTCGTTGACGACGAGCGATGCCTGCCCGGTGCGCAATGCTTTGGCGGTGCGCCCGTGGCTGTAGTAGCCGCCGGTGATGTCGTTCAGCTTGAACCCGGAGTTAAACACGGCAACCAGGTTGGGCACGGCGGCGGGAGGCACTTGGGCGTTGCCTGCCCACCCGTTGCCGCCGGGTTGGGTGGTGCCGGCGACCATGTGTGCGGTGGTGGCACCGGCCCGGATCCAGGCGACGCCGGCGACGACGCCGCCGTGGGCGGGGTCGGGTTGGGCGGGGCGGGGCGGTGGAGGGTGCGTTCCGGGTGTAGTACCAGTTCTCGGCGCGGTTGACGATGGGGGAACCACCGTGGTCACGGACCCAGCTCACACTGCGTTGCTGCCAGGTCGCGTTGCCCGGGTAGGTCAGGGCCCGCACATAGGAGGCGGTGCTCAGGCCCAGCCCCACCAGCAGGAGACCGACGATCAGACGCCGCACCCGGTGGTGTTTGCGGCGTTCCTTGGTCGGGCGTGGCGGGCGGCCCTCCGGAAGGACTCGCCGCCGCGGTGGATCCAGCACGGAATGTGACATGGGTGCGCCTCCAGCGTTGGTGAGGAGGCCGACCGCCTCTGTCTCCACAGTTGACGAGCGCTATTGAAGGGGTGCTGAGCGTTGCTGAGAGGACGCTGAAAGAGTCTGCGGGTTCGCCTTGTTCGTGGCCCACAGGCTCCAGTGCGCGTGGGCCCTCGGCGAACCGCCAGTAGGCGCCCCGACGGTCCAGGAGTGCGGTGGGGGTGCCGGTCTCGATGACCCGCCCGTGCTCCAGGACGACGATGCGGTCGGCGTGGCGGACGGTGGAGTAGCGGTGCGCGACGAGCAGTACCGCGCTCTGTGCGCAGGCTCGGCGGAGTTCGGGGAGGAGTTGGGCTTCGGTGGCCGGGTCCAAGGCGGAGGTGGCCTCATCGAGCACCAGTACGGGTGCTGCCTTGAGTACCGCGCGGGCGATCGCGACGCGTTGGCGTTGACCGCCGGATAGCCGCGTCCCGCGTGGTCCGACGCCGGTGTCGTAGCCCTGCGGCAACGCCCGGATGAAGTCGTCTGCTTGGGCCACGACCGACGCTGCGAACACCTCTGCGTTCGTGGCGTCCAGGCGCCCGTAGCGGATGTTCTCGGCCACGCTGGCATCGAAGAGCATCGGCTCCTGGAGTACCGCAGACACCTGGTGACGGCAGCTGTCGGGGTCGAAGCGGTGCAGCGGGTGCCCATCCAGGCCGACCGCGCCCGCTTCGGGGTCGTAGTAGCTCAACAGCAGACTGACGATGGTGGTCTTACCGGCACCGCTCGCCCCGATGAGGGCCACAACCTCTCCGGGGGAGACCACGAGATCGACGTCGTGCAGGACAGGTTCATCGGGGTCATAGCCGAAGGTGACGTGATTCAGGGTGACGGTGCCGCGCACCGGCGGCAGCGGCGGTGCCCCGACCCGTTCGGCCAGGGTGGTGGGCGTGTCGAGGATATCGACCACCCGTTCGGCGCCGACCAGCGCGCGTTGCAGAGTGCCCGCCAACTGACTCAACCCCTGAATCGGAGTGAACAGTGACGCGAGGTAGCTGATGAAAATCACCAACGAACCCAGACTCAGCGTGCCGGCCATGACCTGGCGGGCACCGAGGTAAACCACGGCGGCGGTGCCCACGGCGCCGACCAGCTCGGTCAGGGGGGTGAATACGGCGCGGATGCCGACCGCGCGGAGCCGGGCGGCGGCGCTGGCCTGGGATGCGGCGGCAAAGCGCGCACTCTCGTGGCCTGAGCGGGCGAAGGACTTGACCAGGGCGATTGCGGAGAGGCCCTCCTCGGCGGTGGAGGTGAGCTCACTGGTGGTTTCCCGGATGCCGCGTTGCGCGCGGCGGCCGAGCCGGGCATCGATCAACGTGGTCACCACGAGGACGGGCAGCACGCCGGCAGCAACCAGGACGAGCCCCGGATCGAGGACGATGAGCAGGCTGGTGAACAGCACGATGGTCACGAGGTGGCTGACGAGGGTGGTCAGTCCGGTGACCAGCAGGTTCTCGATGGCGGCGATGTCCCCGGACAGCCGGGTGAGCAGGTCACCGAGGCGCTGGGTGTGGAAATACCGCAGGGACAGTCCCTGCAGGTGCGTGTAAACGGCCACCCGCAGGTCGCGGACCACCCGGGTACCCACCGCGCCGCTGAGTTTGTCCTCGATGTAGGTGAGCATGCTGCGGGCCACGGCGATGGCGATGAAGCCCCCGGCCAGGGCCACCAGCAGGTCGGGGCGTTGCCCGCGCAGGACGGTGTCGATGAGCACCTTGAGCAACCAGATGCGGGCGGCGAACAACAGCGGGGTGCAGGCACTCGCAGCCAACGCTACCGCGAGCGGAAGCCAGGATGGTTTCAGCAGCGGGACGAAGCGGCGGTAGACCGCCAGATCCGCGCGGTGCCTGGGTCCTATCGCGTGCATTGACCCGCTCCTTTCCCGCTTGTGCTGAACATGGGGCTGGGGTGGTCGGCCCTCAGGTCGACCACCCCAGCCTCGTGTCGGGGTCAGTAGTTCCCCTGGAAGTCGCCTTCCTGCTGGACGTCGGGCCCGGTGTCGGGCTCGTTGGACTTCGCTTCGGCCGGCTCCAAGCCGGTCACGTTCTCTGCCATCTCATCGCCTCCTTCCTGGCATGCGGTCAATCATTGGCGGCTGTTCCGCTTGGACACCACCCACGTTGCCCCGGGGGTGCTGAAATGGCGCTGAAAGGACCTGAGACACCGCTGAAAGGTCGTCACGCGGACGTCACCTCGGTCGGTGGGCTGTCGCCTGCCATGGGCAACGGACGCTCCGGCGCCTCGGCAGCCCCGAAAACGGCCACCGCCACCGCGCCGCCCACGGCCAGGATAAAACCCAGAAGCGCCAACCAGGCCAGCCCTGGGCGTGAGGTGTCCCCGAGCAACAGCACCCCGACGATCCCCGGCACCACTGTCTCGCCGACCACCAGCGCGGCTGTCGCACCGTTCACCGAGCCGAGCTGCAATGCCACGGTGTGCAAGTAGAAGCCGCCGGCCCCGGCGAGTGCGATGGTCCAGGCCGCGGGGTCGGTGAGCAGCACCGACCACTGCAGCGGGCTCAGGCCCGCAATGATGCGCACTGCGATCGCGAGGACGCCGAACAGCAGACCGGCGATGAGACCAGCGGCCACGGCGCCACTCGAGCCCAACCGGCGGACGACCAGCTGGCCCAGCACGAGCACGATCCCGGAGGCCAGGAGGATGCCCCAATGCATGACCGGGTCGGCGGAGCCGCCGCCTTCATGTCCCGCGGCCAGGCCCAGGGCTACCAGCGTGAGGATGACGGTGGCGATAGCCGCCCAGTCGCGGCCGTGCAGCCGAATGCCCAGGACCACGATGCCCAGCACTGCGGTGACGATGAGGTTGGCGCTGATGATGGTCTGGGACAGGAACAGTGGGATGAGCCTTGCGGCCACGGCCCCACCGGCGAACCCGACGACGTCAAAAACCGTGCCGATGACGAACGACACGGTGAGCGCGGCCGCGATCGTGGCTGCCATGCTCGGCGCGCCGGTAGCGGTGAGCTGATCTGTGGCGCCCCGAGCGTGGGCCGCGGCAGCCGACCGGCGGGCACCGTGGGCCTGCATGACTGAGGAGATTCCATAGCCGATGCAGGCCACCAGGGCCGTAACGAGGCCGATCAGCATGTGATCGAATCTAATGAGATGGGCCGGGCGTCCATGGGAGGCTCAGCCCCAGCAGCGGCCGGCGGGTCAGCACTCACGGAATCCGGTCCCTTCGGAGGCCTATTGACAGACCGTGCGCCCGCCGGTTGCGGTGACTGGACTGCTGATGAGATGTCGTGCCCGCTTCGGCGTGAGCACTTGATCATTAGGTTGCAGCTGTCTCCGGGTGCTGTGTCTTGTTGGGCTATCTGGAGGGAGTTGCAGGGTGTTGTTCATTGGAGACGACTGGGCTGAGGATCACCACGATCTCGAGATCGAGGACCAGGACGGTCACCGGCTCGCGCGGGCTCGGCTGCCGGAGGGCTTGGAGGGCATCACCGGGCTGCACGCGCTGGTAGCCGGACACGCCCCGGCGGTGTGGGCCGACCTGCCACCGGAGCAGGTTGCCGGTCAGGTGGTCGTCGGTATCGAGACCGACCGTGGCCCGTGGGTCACCGCGTTGCGCGCAGCCGGCTATCAGGTGTTCGCGATCAACCCACTATCGGCAGCGCGTTACCGGCAGCGGCACTCCACCTCGGGGGCCAAGAGCGACGCCGGTGACGCTCACGTGCTGGCCGAGATTGTCCGCCTCGATCGTGACCACCACCGTGCAGTCGCTGGGGACAGCGACTTGGCTGACGCGATCAAGCTGCTGGCCCGGGCGCATCAGAGCGCGGTGTGGGAACGGACTCGTCAGGTGCTGCGGATGCGATCCACCCTGCTGGAGTACTTTCCCGCTGCAGTGCAGGCGTTTGCGGACTTGCGGCACCGGAGGCGTTGGCGCTGCTGGGCCGGGCCCCGGACCCGGACCAGGCCGCGAAGCTGACCCGTTGTCAACTCGTGTCGGCCCTGCGCACCGCTCGCCGTCACCACGTCGAGGTCAAGGCCGACATGCTGCTGGCGGTGCTGCGAGCGCCGGCGTTGCGCCAACCAGGGACGCTGCAGGGCGCGTACGCGGCCGTCGTGACCGGGCAGGTCGGGATCATCGCCGCGCTCAATGAGCAGCTCGCAGGACTGCACGAGGTGATGGCCGAGCATTTTGGGCGGCACCCGGGCGCTGACATCTACCTCAGCCAGCCGGGTTTCGCGGTCGTCCTCGCGGCACGCACGCTTGGCGAGTTCGGCGACGACGAGGACAGGTTCGCCAGTTCGCGTGCCCGCAAGAACTACTCCGGGCAGAGCCCGATCACCCGCGCCTCGGGCAAGAAGAGCGTCGTGCTGGCCCGCTATGCCACCAACCGCCGCCTCGGCGCCGCGCTGCACTTGCAGGCCTTCGCCGCGCTCGGCGCATCACCTGGTGCACGGGCCTACTACGACGCGCTCCGCGCCCGCGACATCGGCCATCACGCCGCCTTGCGGCAACTCGCGAACCGACTTGTCGGCATCCTGCACGGCTGCCTCAAGACCGGCACCGTCTACGACGAGAACACCGCCTGGCAGCACCACCAGATCACCACGCAAACCGTCGCCGCTTGACAAAATTCAGGATGAGATGTCTGTCAGTCGCGGTCCGGTTGGCCGGGGTTGCACCTCAAGGGAGCACGCTGCGGAGCACGATCACCGCGATCAGCACCACGGTCACCGAGAGATCCAGGGAGACCCCACCCAGATGTAGTGCCGGCAGTTTTAGTCGTACCGGGGCCAGCACCGGTTCGGTCACTCGGTGCAGCGCAGTGCGCACCCCGCTGATCGGCGCCGCCGCCCGGCCAGTCGGGGTGGCCAACACGCCGATCCAGTCGAGCACGACCCGGGCGATGAGGATGAGCTCGAACAGCAGCAGCACTGTAGAGACCAGAGCGAGCAGCGTGATCATGGATCTCCTCCATTGGGTCGAGTCACGGCAGCGAATTGCCGCGGTGGTGTCCACGAGGGTGCTCCCGGGATGCTGTGCGCGCGCTGAAGACTCCGACAAGCACCCGCAAACGGTCGGCATACTGCTCTCATGAGCAGTCTGGTCGACCATCTCCTGAACGTGTCACCGATATGGGTGTACCTGGTGGTGGCGGTTCTCGTGTTCGCCGAGGACGCCATCTTTGTCGGTTTCGTCATTCCCGGCGAGACAGCGGCCGTCGTCGGGGGCGTCGCGGCCAGCCTGGGCCACACCAACGTGGTGCTGCTGTGCGCCGTGGTGGTGGCCGCCGCCATCGTCGGGGACACCGTCGGTTACGAGGTGGGCAAGCACTACGGAACCAGGCTGCTCGCGCACCGATTCTTCGACAAGCGGCGCCACCAACTGGACAACGCGCGGGGCTTCCTCCCCCGCAAGGGGGGCTCCGCGGTGTTCCCGTCGTTCAGGGAGCTGCCCAGATGGATGGGTGCCCCGGGCGGGCTGTGGGTGTCGGCGTTGTTGGCCAGCTCCAGCATGGCCTGGCTGAGGCGGTCTCCGTCGACGACGACCGGTCCGGCGCCGATGTCCTCGAGCACCCACTGTCGATCGGCGAGCGTGCTGACCTTACCGTGGATGGCGTGTGTGAGTGTACCGAGGTCGAGGAGGTCGAGTGTCACGAAGTCGGGATGCTCAGCGCGGCCCAGCATCAGCAGGTCGTTGACCAGGCGGCTCATCCGGTCCAGCTCGTCGTGCAGGATGGTGATGATCCGGGTGCGATCGGTGCGGGGGGCCGGCGAGGAGTCGGCGTGCTCGAGCAACTCGAGGTGGCCGCGGATGACGGTGATGGGCGTGCGGAGCTCGTGACCGGCGTCGGCGATGAAGCCGCGTTGTGCGGTGAAGGTGGCGGCCAGGCGGTCGAGCATGCGGTTGAACGTCTGGGCGAGCGCGCTGATCTCGTCGTGCCCACGGATGGGCAGCCGATCCTTCAGGTCGGTGTCGGTGATAATGCCGTTGGCGGCCGCGGTCACCTGGCGCACCGGGCGAAGCACGCGGCCGGCGACCAGCCACGCGATGAGCGACACCAGCACCAGGGCGCCCCCGGACGCGGCGGCTCCGATCCCGATCACCCGGTCGATCGCGGCGTAGCCGGAAGCGGGCATGAACGCGTAGACGAGAACCGCCCGCGGCGGACCGACACCGAGGCCGGCGGGGACGGCGACGTAGCGCACCTCACCGGCCGAGTGGGCAGCACCGTCTCGCCGGCAACCAGCGCGGCCGTTGCCCCGTTCACCGAACCGAGTTGCAAGGCCACGGTGTGAAGGTAGAAGCCGCCGATCCCGGCGATCACGATGGTCCATGCTGCAGGGTCCACCAGCAGCACCGGCCACCGCACCGGGGCGAGGCCACCGACGATGCGCACGGCGATGGCCAGCGCACCGAACAACAGCCCGGCGATGAGCCCCGCGTGCACCGCACCACCTGCACCCAGCCGCCGGACCCCGAAGTGACCAAGTAGCACGACCAGCACCGACGCCAGCAGAATGCTCCAGTGCAGGCCAACGCCGGCGGCGGCACCGCCCCTGTGCCCAGCGGCGAGGGCGAGTGCCACCAGGGCAAAGATCACGGTGGTGATGGCCACCGCGTCGCGGCGGTGCAGCCGGATGCCCAGCACGTTCGCCCCGAATACTGCGGGGACGATGAGGGTGGCGCTCATGATGGTCTGCGCGAGGAACAGCGGGATGAGCCGGGCGGACACCGTGGCGCCGACGAAACCCAGGACATCGAGCACCGAGCCGAGGAGAAACCACATTGTCAGCGCGGCAGCAACTGTGGAGCCCATGGTGGGGGCACCGGTGGTGGTGCGCTGGCCGCCGACTCCGCGTGCCTGCGCTGCGGCGGCGGAACGCCGGGCCCCGTAGGCCTGCAGCACCGAGGACGTCCCGTAGCTGAGGCACGCGATGAGGGCGGCGACAAAGCCGGTGAGCATGCGGGCAGTCCTCATCTCATGACGACGCGGGCACCTGCGGGATGGGAGTTCGACTACCGGGCACCCTGGCGCTGACAATGCCCTCCGTCCCAGGGTGCACGCCTGTCGGGCATTGCACTGCGTCCACAACTCTCGCGCAAGCGCCTCCGCGCCCGCGCCACGACGAGGACCACCATCCCTACCCCGCCGGCCAAGAAGAAGACTCCGATGACGCCGATGGGAGTGCTGGGTAGCCTCCCACCGAGGTACCCGAATCCGCACAGCATCGGGTAGATCCCAAGAACAACGAAGCGTCCCAGCATGGCCCGCCACCCTGCTCTGGTCACTGACGATGACCGCGAAGACGATGAAGGCATCAACCCCGGCGGTTGAGTGCTTGGTAAGCCGATCCGTCCCGAGCAGCCCTAACCTCGACGCTTCGTGCGTCCAGCAGATCAGGCAACCCCCTGTTCTGCTGGACGCATGAAAACCCGAGGCTACCGCTACGACCACCACCATCCCTGCCGAGCGACCACCAAGGGAGCCCCCCGCCGCCGCCCACGCGCTCCTCGATACCCCTCCGGGGCCCCACCGGATACAGGGCTACCGCTGTCCTCCCGCATGACCGCCACCCCTCGGACACCTCGTTGGACCAGTCACAGCACAGGCGCTAGTCGACAAGCCCATCCCACACCACCGGATGATGGTCCGATCAACAGGCCAAGTGACGCCCCCAGGCTTGAGCCACCCCGGGAAAGCCCGACGCAGTGTCGGCGGATCTCGGACAGGACCGGTGTCAGCTGGCTGGGGGCTCTGCAGTGTGGTTGCGGGTGCGTTGCTTGGCTATCTGCTGCACTCCGCCCAGTCCGATGCGGCCGGGGTGGGACAAGAAGTCTGAACGCGAGGCCAGCACCACCAGCGGATGGGTGACCAAGAAGACCACGAGGAGATCAAGCACGGTCGACCTGCCCAGGGTGAAAGCAAACCCCTGGACTTGGCCGACGGCCAAGGTGTAGAGCACCGGGTCCGGCGAGGAAGCTGACCGCGTCGGCGGTCAGGATGGTGCGCCGCGCGCGGACCCAGCCCCGGGGTACGGCGGAGCGGAAGCTGCGCCCCTCGCGCACTTCGTCCTTGAGGCGTTCGAAGAACACCACGAACGAGTCGGCGGTGATGCCGATGGCCACGATGAACCCGGCGATGCCCGACAGGCCCAGAGTGAATCCGATGTAGCGGCCCAGCAGCACCAAAACGGCGTAGATGACCACCCCCGAGAGCAGGAGCGACAGGGCGGTGAGGATGCCCAGCATCCGGTAGTAGGCCAGACAGTAGATCAGCACCAAAATCAGGC
>JAABUT010003783.1_pt1 | contig 12595 bp, 11 predicted proteins | sample 5559281 | NCBI WGS metagenome assembly JAABUT01 (sample SAMN10711880, study PRJNA513359) | rock metagenome | isolation source: Antarctica rocks | place: Antarctica: Victoria Land, Ricker Hills nord | collected 2016-01-04
TCGACAAAGCCCTTGTCGATCTTCACCTCGTCGACCGGTAGTCCCTTCAAGTAGGTCAGCGAGGAGTAGCCGGTCCCGAAGTCGTCGACAGACAGCTTGACCCCGTGGGTGCGCAATTCGTTGATCCGTTCGCTGGCGAGGACTGGGTCGGCCACGAGCACGCTCTCCGTGAGCTCGATGGTCAGCAGGTCAGGGGATATGTCGACGGCCGTCAGTAGGGCGGCGACCTCGGTGACGAAGCCGGCGTCCAGGACGGTTTCGGCACTGACGTTGACCGCGACCCCGACGCGACCGCCGCGGCGCTGCCAGCCCTTGCAGGCGGTGAGCGACTGGCGCAGGACGGTGCTGGTCAGCGGACCCATGAGGCCGGAGGCCTCGGCGAGCGGGATGAACTCATCCGGGCGGATGGAGCCGAGAGCCGGGTGCGTCCAGCGTGCCAGCGCTTCCACGCCTGTGACGAAACCCGTGCGGGCGTCGAGCTTGGGTTGGAACGCCACGCCGATGGCACCACTTGATAGCGCCTCCCGCAGGGCCATGACGACAGCAAGCCGCCGTTGCCCCTGCACCTCGTAAGCCGGCTCCCACAGGACAGGCCCCCCGTGCACGTGCCGCGCGCTGTACATGGCGGTTTCGGCTCGTCGTACGAGCGTCGCCCCGTCTGAACCGTGCTCGGGTGCCATCACGCAGCCGACGGACAGGCGCACGTGGGTGCCGACGGGCCCGAGCTGGGCGCCCCCCTCGACCTGGGCGCGGATGCCGAGTCCGAACATCGACGGATCGTCGCCTGTGTCTGTCGCGGGAACCGCGACAGCGAAGCGTCCGCCGCCGATCCGGCCCAGGATCGCGTGGGGGTGCGAAAGGTGCAGCCTGCGGGTCACCTCGACCAGCAAGTCGTCGCCGACCTGATGCCCGAGTGTGTCGTTGACCTCGCGGAAGGAGTCCACGGCCACGGCGGCCACCACCATGGCCTGGCCCGTCTGGAGCAGGAGATCGATTTGATGCGTGACCGCAGCGAGGTTCGGCATACCGGTGAGCGGATCGGTAGTGGCTGCCCGCCCCAAGTCGGAGAGGAGCCGACCTCGCTCGAGCGCGGTGGCGAGTTCTGCGGCGACAGTTTCGAGCAGGCGCAGATCGCCCATGTCGAAGCCGCGGACGGCGCCCAGGCGGTTGTGAACAGTGAGTGCGCCCACGATGCCGCGCATCCCCAGCAGCGGAACGCTCATCCGGTCCTCGGTCCCGACCTCGACTGCCGCACTCCCACTGGAGGCGACCTCATGCGCAACTTCATCCAGCGATGTGACGTCTGTCGGCGTATCACCCTCGAATGCCATCAGGTGCCGCCAGGCATGACCGGATCCATCGGTGAGGGCGAGGTCCAAGGTGCCAGCGTGCAACAGCACACGCACTTGCTCCAGGATGTCATCGACCTGTGCGCCGTCAATATCGAGCGGGCCGAGCTCGCGCACGAAGTCATAGAGTTGTTCAGTGGAGCGCTGCTGCGCGAATAACTTGCGATGGGTTCGATAGGCGAACGTCAAGGCGATCCCAAGGACGGCGATAATGACCAGCGCCCATGAGGTCGTCCAGATGGAGGTCACCGCGACAATCGAGAGGCTCGTGAACACCGAGGTGCTCAGCGCCCCGAACGCCAGCGGCGCAAGGATTTGGCTTCTGGGTGTTCGGACACCCAGACTGCGCAGGATCACAAGGAAGGCTAGGTGCCCCACCGCATCCGTAAGGAGAAGGCCGATAAGCAAGGCCATCCACAAAGTTGGTCCTGGACTCGTGGAGCGCCCCAGGAGACTTACGGCCACGGTGGGCAAGCCCACCTCAATCGCCGCGTACCCTGTGTTGTAAGCGATCTTCATCGGGGGTTGGCGCCGCACGACAGTGCAATCGATTACGGCTGCCACCAGCCGAGCGAGCAGATGCCACAACGGTCCCAGCAGGACCACACCAAGAGCTAGCGGCAGTTGGTTCAGTTCGATGCTGCGTGCTTCCTTGCGAAATTCAAAATCCACGGTTAGCTGCGAGAACAGCACGTAGACCGGCACGAGGACGTACCACGGGAGGTAGAGCTTCGGGTGGAGGACGCCCGGGGCACTGCCGGACAGCAGCGTTGCCGCTGTTCCCACGCCGAGCAGGGACAGACCGATGACAACGGGCCACACGTGCGCCCGCTGTCGCTCTACCCCCGGCGTGGTCATCCCTGTGCTCCTCGGACGATGGCGACAGGTACTTGAACCGGAGCCAACCGCGGCCGCGTCCCGCGTACGGCGAGCGGCAGCAGGAGCAGGACCACCAGCGCCAGCCCGGCCACCGCTCCGGCCGCGCCGAGTGCTTCGGACAGGGCACCCGAGACGAGCAGGGCGAGACCTTGAACGCCGACGAGCGCCGTGCCCGCCAGCCCGTAGGCACGGGAGCGGATCTCGGCCGGGCACGCCTGCACATAGGCGGCGCTGGCGATCAACTGAACCGCCGTCCCCGTGCCCGCGAGCAGCCACAGCAGCACGACGACCGGCAGCGAATGCACCAGCGGAGTCAGCAGCAGCGGGACGCAGGACAGTGCGACCAGTCGCGGCAGCAGGCGTACGCGACGTTCGGCGGGGACGCGGAGCACCACGATGCTGCCGAGCAAGAAGCCGGCCGGTACGCAAGCGGTGAGCACGCCCGCAGCGATCGCCCCGTGGTGCAGGGCGCTCGCTACGGGCACGGCCAGCCCTTCGGGGGCGATACCGGCGGCGACCCCGAGCACGGCAAGCACCAGTAGCCGGACGAGCAGCGGCTCCGAGCGCACGGCCCGTACACCGGCTGCGGTGTCCGCCAGCAACGATCCCCGGGAAGCGGCGTCCTGGGCAGCGGGCCGGGCATGCACCCCGAGCAGCACGGTCAGCGTCGAGACCGCGAACGTCGCCGCGTCGACGGCGAGGGCACCGCGGGTCGAGACGGTCGCGACCAACAGGCCGCCGGCGACGAAACCCAGCACCTGGGCGCCCTGGAACACGACGTTGAGTACGGCGTTGCCGACGACGTACTGCTCACCGGGCAGGACGTCGGGCAGGGTCCCGGCCCGGGCGGCGTTGAAGGGTGGCGCCATCAGCTCGACGAGGACGAGGACCACGAAGACGGCGAGCAGCGGAACGTGCGGCAGGACGAGCAGCAACACCAGGATGGTGCGAGCCACGTCGCAGAGGGCCATGATCGTGCGACGCCGGTACCGGTCGGCGAGGGCCGAGAGCAACGGACCGCCGAGCAGGGCCGGCAGGTAGCTGCAGGCGTACGTCGCGGCCGTGGCCAGCGCGGAGTGCGAGCGCGCGTAGACCAGCAGGGCCACTGCGATTCGCGCGACCTGGTCGCCGAGGATGCTGAGCCCCTGGGACACCGCGATGGCCCGGAACTCGCGGACGGCCAGCACCTGCCTGTACGTCACGCGTTCGTCCACTCGCGCAGTGTGACCGATGGGAGGGGTGTCCACCAGGGATCACCAAGATCGGCGTACGCTCCGCGGCCTGCCCCCGTAGCCCAACCGGCAGAGGCCGTGGTCTTAAACACCACGTCAGTGTGGGTTCGACCCCCACCGGGGGCACAGAAGCCCGGCACCACCCGTTGTACGAGGTGCTCGACCCCGCCCGTGGGTCGGGCGGAGGAGAAGAGCCCCTGATGGCCGGACTGCAGTCCAGCAACCCCGTCTTCCGCAACACCCCGAGCCTGCGCAAGGGCGGGTCCGGCTACCCGACGGCGCAGGACGTCTCGGCGATCTACAACACTCCTCAACGCCTGACGATGGACGACGTCGTCGTCAAGACCGGCATCCTGCTCGGCATCATCGTCGTCACCGGCGCCGCGGCGTGGGTGGCCGATGTCGGCCCGGGCCTGCTCGTCGCCGCTGTGCTCGTCGGCTTCGCCCTGGCGCTGGTCAACATCTTCAAGCGCGCCGTCAGCCCGGCGCTGGTCCTCGCCTACGCCGTCGCCGAGGGCGTGGCGCTCGGCGCGATCAGCCACGCCTACGACACGCAGTACTCCGGGTTGCCCCTGCAGGCGGCAGTGGTGACGACCGCGATCTTCGGCGGCGTCTTGTTCGGCTACACCAGCGGCAGGCTGCGGGCGACCCCACGGTTCACCAAGATCGTGTCCGGCGCCTTTCTCGGTCTGTTCGCGCTCCTCATCGTCAACGTGCTGCTCAACGCCTTCCACGTGGCCGACCTCGGCCTGCGCAGCGGTGGCCCCATCGCGATCCTGTTCAGCATCGCCTTCATCGTGATCGGCTCGCTCACCTTCGTCCTGGACTTCGACCAGGCCAGCCGCATGGTCGCTGCCGGGGTCGACAGCCGGGAGGCGTGGCGGATCAGCTTCGGCCTCGTGGTCGGGCTCGTCTGGCTCTACCTCGAGGTGCTGCGCCTGCTGAGCTACTTCAGCCGCAGGTAAGTCCAGCAAGCCCGAGGCCCGGGTTGTGCTCGAAGCACACGGGTACCGAGTCCCTGTCTTGCGGCGTAGGAACCCGTCTCGTCTGGCTTTAGGAGCGTCGGGCGCGCCGAGCGTGTGCAGCGCGACCTCCAGTCATTCCGTGAGTACAAGGGCAGACAGGTCCCCAGCGCAGGAGACAGGTCCCCGCGCAGCAGACAGGTGTACGGCGGGCGGAGGGTGTCCACGTAGCCTGCCGGACGTGTCTGAGGCGCGCGCACTTCTGCGCAAGGAGAGCGTTCTGCTGGTGCAGCGGTTGCGACTGTGGACGGCCCAGCGCTGGACCGCGGGCGCCGGGCCCTGGGGGACGCGAGCGGACCTGGTACGCCACCTGGCCCAGGCCTTTGCCGACACCTGCGCGGTCCTTGAGGCCGGGCCGAGCCGCCCGCTGCCGGTGCTGGCGGTCGACCTCGTGGTGGCTGATCAGCTCGCCGTCACGGCCGACGACCTGTGGCGTGACGCCCCCGACGACAGCATCTGCCTGGACGCGGTCGCCCACCTGCTGCTGCATCGGCAGGAGCTGCTCGGTGAGCCGGTGCCGCCCTCGCTGGGTGGGACGACGACCCTCGGGCGCGGTCGGGCCGTGTGCGCAACGCCGCCGTCGGCGACGCGATTCTGAGGGGCCGGCCCACCACGTGCGACGGCCCGGTCCTTCGAGGGACCGGGCCGAGGTAGGACCTGGCGGGTCTAGCCGAGGCGCTCCAGCACCATGGCCATGCCCATGCCGCCACCGACGCACATCGTCTCGACGCCCCACTGCTTGTCGTGGGTCTGCAGGCTGTTGATCAGGGTGCCGGTGATGCGGGCGCCCGTGCTGCCGAACGGGTGGCCGAGCGCGATGGCGCCGCCGTTGACGTTGAGCGTGTCGAGGTCGATCCCGAGCTCGCGGTAGGACGGGATGACCTGTGCGGCGAACGCCTCGTTGATCTCGAACAGGTCGATGTCGCCGACGGTCTTGCCCGCCCGCTTGAGGGCGAGCCGGACGGCCTCGACCGGTCCCAGGCCCATGATCTCCGGCGACAGCCCGGTCACGGCGGTCGAGACGACGCGCGCCAGCGGGGTGAGGCCCAGCTCGGCGGCCTTGGTGTCGCTCATGACGATGACGGCAGCGGCTCCGTCGTTGAGCGGGCAGGCGTTGCCGGCGGTGACGCGGCCGTCGGGGCGGAAGACGGGCTTGAGACCCGCCATGCCCTCGACGGTGACGCCGGCCCGGGGCCCGTCGTCCTTGGTCATGACCGTGCCGCCGGGGGTGGTGACGGGCGTGATCTCGCGCTCGAAGAAGCCGTTGGCGATCGCCTTCTCGGCGAGGTTCTGCGAACGGGCGGCGAACTCGTCCATCTGCTCGCGCGAGATGTCCTTTTGCCGAGCGAGGTTCTCGGCGGTCTGCCCCATGGCGATGTAGACGTCGGGGATCTGGCCGCTCTCACGTGGGTCCCTCCAGCTGTCCGCACCGGTCTCCGCGGTCTTCGCGGTACGGGCGACGGCCTCGTCGAACAGCGGGTTCGCCGTGTCGGGGATCATGTCGCTGTTGCCCTTGACGTACCGGCTGACCATCTCGACCCCGGCGGAGATGAACACGTCTCCTTCGCCGGCCTTGATCGCGTGCGCCGCCATCCGGGTCGTCTGCAGCGAGCTCGAGCAGTACCGCGTGATGGTTGTGCCGGGCAGGAAGTCATAGCCCAGCTGCACCGCGACGACGCGGCCGATGTTGAAGCCCTGCTCCCCGCCGGGCAGCCCGCAGCCCATCATCAGGTCGTCGATCTCGTGCGGGTCCAGCGAGGGCACCTTGTCGAGGGCCGCGCGCACGATCGTGGTGGCGAGATCGTCGGGGCGGACGCCTGTGAGCGTGCCCTTGAAGGCGCGACCGATCGGCGAGCGGGCGGTGGAGACGATCACTGCCTCGGGCATGGGGCTCCTCGGGTCGGGGTGACGTTGGCGGCAAGGTTAACCCGCCAGTAACCCAGGCAGGTACGCCGGACGGCGTGCCCTTGACCACAAGCTGCTCAGGGCGCGGTGAGGCCGACCTCGGCCCGTTCGTCGGGCTCGCCGCGGCCGACGAGCGGCAGCCGGCGTACCAGCCGGGTGAGCCGGCCGGGGCCGGCGGCGGCGATGCCTTCGCGGTCGGGCATGGTCTCCAGCACGAGCCCGGACTCCCGTGAGGCCACCGCGGCGGCGACGTCGACGTCGTGCACCGCGGTGCTGACGGTGACGCTCACCGGCACCTGCACGCCGGCCAGCTCGAGCAGGCTGGGCAGGACCGCGTCCACGACGCGGCGGTAGCCGGCCGCCGAGGGGTGGAACCGGTCCGGGCTCCACAGGTGCGGTGACTCGGCGAACTCCGGCCCAAGCAGGTCGCCGAGCGAGACGGAGGTACCGCCGTTCTCCACGACGGCGACGGCCTGCTCGCGGGCGAGCCGGTGGCTCCAGTGGCGGGCAACGGTGCGCAGCGGCTGCAGCACCGGCTTCACCGTGCCGAGGTCGGGGCAGGTGCCGACGACGGCCTGAGCGCCGGCCGCCCGCAGGGCCTTGACGGCCCGGCCGAGGTCCCGGGCCGACTCCTCGGGACTCACCCGGTGCGTGACGTCGTTGGCGCCGACCATGACGACGGCGAGCTCGACGGGCCGGCGCAGGGCCCGGGCGACCTGGGTGTCCAGGTCGGCGGCGCGGGCCCCGACCATCGCGACGACATCGAGCTCCACGCGCCGCTTGAGGTCACGGGCCAGGCCGCCGGCGAGCAGCGCGCCCGGAGTCTGCGCGGGCGTGTCGCAGCCGAGCCCGGCGGCGCTGGAGTCACCCAGGACCGCCAGGTGCAGCGGCGGCCCGAGGTAGCGGCCGTAGGTGCCGTCCGGCACGGGCGCGGTGTCGGTCGGCACGCCGATCACCCGGCGGGCGAGCCGCGCCTCGGCCCGCAGCAGCACGTACCCGGCGGCGCCGAGGGTGCCGACGGCGCCCCCTCCGTACGCGGCCCTGACGACAACCCAGCGGGCCCGGTCGCCCGGCCGGGAAAGCCTCACGACGGCTGTCCGGGACGGGGGCCGCGCACCGCCCGCCGCACGCTCACGAGGACGCCGGCCCAGCGAACAGCGGCGGTCGGCAGACGCCAGGCGAGCCTCACGGGCTGGACGGCGGACACGGTGGGACCTCCTCGGGGTGACGACGATCAACCGTAGTCTGCTTACCAGCGGCAGCCGCCGCGGCGCTCGCGAGAGGATCACTGTGCAGGTCAGCGACTCGCTCATCGAGCTGGTGGGCAACACGCCGCTGGTCCGTCTTCACCGGCTGGCCGCGGGGCTCGCGCCGCAGGTGCTCGCCAAGGTGGAGTACTTCAACCCCGGCGGCTCGGTCAAGGACCGGATCGCGCTCGCCATGGTGGACGACGCCGAGAAGCGCGGCCTGCTGCAGCCGGGCGGCACGATCGTCGAGCCGACCAGCGGCAACACCGGAGTGGGCCTGGCGCTGGTTGCCAACGCCCGCGGGTACCGGTGCGTGTTCGTCATGCCCGACAAGATGAGCGCCGAGAAGATCGCGGTCCTACGGGCGTACGGCGCCGAGGTCGTGGTGTGTCCCTCGGCCGTCGACCCGAGCTCCCCGGACTCCTACTACTCGGTCTCCAAGCGCCTGGCCGCGGAGACCCCCGGCGGCTGGAACCCCAACCAGTACGCCAACCCACTGAACCCCGAGGCGCACTACCTGTCGACCGGGCCGGAGGTGTGGCGGCAGACCGACGGGCTGGTCACCCACTTCGTCGCCGGCGTCGGGACGGGCGGGACCATCAGCGGCACGGGGCGCTACCTGAAACAGGTGTCGAACGGGCGGGTGCAGGTCGTCGGCGCCGACCCGGAGGGATCGGTCTACTCCGGCGGCACGGGCCGGCCGTACCTGGTCGAGGGCGTCGGGGAGGACTTCTGGCCGCAGACCTACGATCCGAGCTTCGTCGACCGGATCATCGCGATCAGCGACCGCGAGTCCTTCCTCACCACCCGACGCCTCGCCCGCGAGGAGGCGCTGCTGGTCGGCGGCTCCTGCGGGCTGGCCGTGGCGGCCGCGCTGCGACTGGCCGAGGAGCTCACCCAGGACGACGTGGTCGTCGTCCTGCTGCCGGACTCCGGCCGGGGCTACCTGTCCAAGATCTTCAACGACGAGTGGATGGCCGACTACGGGTTCTTGATCCCGGAGTCCGCGCACGCCACGGTCGGCGAGGTGCTGCACCGCAAGGGCGGTGACCTACCCGCCCTCGTGCACGTGCACCCGGAGGAGACGGTCGGCTCGGCCATCTCCATCCTGCACGAGTACGCCGTGTCGCAGATGCCCGTGGTCAAGCACGAGCCCCCGGTCATGGCGGCCGAGGTGGTCGGCGCCGTCCTGGACCGACGGCTGCTCGACGCCGTGTTCGCCGACCGGGCCGCCCTGGATGCGCCGCTGTCGGCGCACATGTCCCCGCCGCTGCCGATGGTCGGAGCCGGGGCCCCGCTGCCGGTCGCGATGGCCGCCCTGGAGGGAGCGTCCGCGCTGCTCGTGCTCGACGACGGCAAGCCGGCGGGCATCGTGACCCGCAGCGACCTGCTCGGCTTCCTCGCCCACCGCTGATCCATCGCCGGCCGGCCGTGCGCTGCGTCGTACGGTGGCCGGATGAGCGATGCGGCGGGCAGCACCGAGTTCGGCAGCCAGGTGCACGGCGGCCGCGAGCAGTGGGCCGAGGGCGGGTTCGGCTTCGAGACCCTCGCCATCCATGCGGGCCAGGACCCGGAGCCGGCGACCGGCGCGGTGGTGGTGCCGATCTACCAGACGTCCACATTCGCGCAGCACGAGGTCGGCGTCCACCAGGGCTATGAGTACAGCCGCAGCGGCAACCCGACCCGCACAGCGCTGGAGAGCTGCCTTGCCGCGCTCGAGGGCGGCCGCACCGGGCTGGCGTTCGCCAGCGGGCTCGCCGCCGAGGACTGCCTGCTGCGCACCGTGCTCGGGCCGGGCTCGCACGTCATCATCCCCGACGACGCGTACGGCGGGACACACCGGTTGTTCGCCAACGTGGTGGCGCGCTGGGGGGTGCAGCACACGCCGGTGCCGCTCGACGACCTCGACGCGGTGCGCGCTGCGGTACGGCCGGAGACGGCGCTCCTGTGGTGCGAGACACCGACCAATCCGCTGCTCGGTATCGCCGACATCTCCGCGCTGGCGACCGTCGCGCACGATGCCGGTGCGCTGCTCGTCGTCGACAACACCTTCGCGAGCCCGTACCTGCAGCAGCCCCTGTCGCTCGGCGCGGACGTCGTCGTGCACTCCACGACGAAGTACCTCGGCGGCCACAGCGACGTCGTCGGCGGTGCGCTGGTGGTCGCCGACGCTGCCCTCGGCGAGCAGCTGGCGTACTCCCAGAACGCCATGGGAGCGGTCCCCGGGCCCTTCGACGCCTGGCTGGTCCTGCGCGGCGCGAAGACGCTCGGGGTGCGGATGGACCGGCACTGCGAGAACGCCGCCAGGGTCGTGGATCTGCTGACCCGCCACGGCGCGGTCGCGAGCGTGCTCTACCCCGGGCTGCCCGAGCACCCCGGCCACGAGGTCGCGACCAAGCAGATGCGTGCGTACGGCGGGATGGTGAGCTTCCGGCTGGCCGGTGGTGAGGCCGCTGCCCTGCAGGTCTGCCGGAGCACGCGGGTGTTCACCCTGGGGGAGTCCCTCGGCGGCGTGGAGTCGTTGATCGAGCACCCGGGGCGGATGACCCACGCCTCGGCCGCCGGGTCCCAGCTCGAGGTGCCGTCGGACCTCGTCCGGCTGTCCGTCGGCATCGAGAGCGCAGCGGATCTGGTCGCCGACCTCGAAGGCGCCCTGTCCCGACTGTGAGAGTCCTGGCCGGGCTGGGCGGGGCGCCGGTGGAGCCGTGCGAGCAGCGGGGCGCTTGACCCGGACCGAGGTGCCCCGGACCATCGACGGGTGACACGCCGACGTACGCCGACGTGGGCTGTCGGCGCCACGGCCTGGGCCGCCTGCGTGGTGCTGGCGGGCGGGCTCACCGTGCTGGGGGCGGGCCTGCTGACGCCGCACGGCGCCGCGCCGAGCCGGACGGAGGCGCTCGCTCGCCCGGCGCAGCCTGCGCCCACGGCGACGCGCCCTCCTGCCCCGACGCGGCACACAGCGCAAGCCGTCGCCGTGACCGACGGCGCACTCGGGCCTCCGCCCGGGCCCCAGTACGACCCGCCCCCCGCGCACATCGCTGCGCCAGCCAACCGCTACGCCCTGGTCATCGGGGTGTCGGCCTACCACGCGCCGACCCACCCGACGGTGGCCGGCGCCGATGACGCCCGCCTGGTCGCTGCGCAGCTCCTGCAGGACGGGTGGCTGCCGCAGCACATCCGCGTCCTGACCGAGGACCAGGCCACCGGTTCGGCCCTGCGCTCCGGGCTGGACTGGCTCGCCGGCAAGGGCGCCGCCGGCACCTTCAGCTACTTCCACTTCTCCGGACACGTCAAGCAGGAGGGCGGTCACGAGAAGCTCTGGCCGGTCGATCATGACTTCGTCACCGACAGCGAGGTCGCCACGGCGATGCACCGCGTCCGGGGGCATCTGTGGATGGACATCGCCGGATGCGAGGGCGGGGGCTTCCTGGAGGATCTGCCCAGCGACCGGGTGCTCGTGTCAGCAAGCTCGCAGCAGACGCAGAAGTCCTACGAGTACCCGCAGTGGCACGCCTCGGTCTGGACGGGGCTCGTCTTCCAGATCGGCACCGCACAGCTGGCTGCCGACGCCGATCACGACGGGCGCGTCACCATGGGCGAGGCGCTGCGGTACGCGACCTACTACGCGCAGGTGGTCACCCTGAAGCAGAGCCCGTACGGCCGGCAGACCCCGCAGGTCGCCGGTGACCCCGTACGCGGCTGGACGCTCGCCGGCCCGCCGGCCTAGGCAGCGGCGCCTCCACGAGCACCGCTGCTGCGGTCAGTGGGTTGTACGACCGGTTCAGCAGCGGCGACGGCGCGCATGTCAGCCTGGTCACCTACAACACCGACAGCTCGTCCTATGGTGCCGGAGGAAGTGTGGCTGAAGGCTTGAAGTTCTCCCTGGAGGGTGGCCTGGAGTTCACCGACTCGACCTTGAACTCCGCGTCGTACTACGTGCCCGGACAGGGCTTCGTCACCTGGAAGGAGTGCCTCGGAGCGTGAACCGTCGTCGCCGTAATAGCAGGGCCCGTCGCACGAGCGCCCTGGCGCTCGCGCTGGCCGGCATGAGTCTGGCAGCCGGATGCGGAGGGGGGGGAGGAGGTGGCGCCGGCACGGGGCTGGCCAGCCCCCAACCCGTCCCGCCGGGCTTCGCGACCTTCCAGGGGCCCGGCTACCGCTTCGCCTACCCGCAGGACTGGCAACGCGGCGCGAAGACCGGGGCGCTCGGCGAGGCCGTCGTCACGGTGCGCAGCGGGCCGTACACCGATGGGGTGCACTGCTACGGGTTTGCCTCTCGCAAGGACGGCTACAGCTCGAACCTGGTCACGGCGGTCCGGTCGCTGCTGGACGTGACCGGCGACAAGACGCAGAAGATCCTGCAGAACAAGGAGGTACACGTAGCGGGCACGAAGCAGGGAATCGTCGTGGAGCGCACCTACGACCTCGCCGATCACAGCACGGGGAAGGCGACCCCCGTGCACCTGTTCGAGGTGCACTACCTGACCGAGGCGGGTGCGGCGGTCGCCTTCACGATCGGCGGTCCGCAGGCGGACGTCGACACCTGCCACATCCGGCAGATCTTCGATTCGTTCCAGCTCAACGGCTGACGGCAGCGTCAGCTGTGCGCGACCCGGTAGAGGAACGCGGCAACGGCCAGTCCGATCACGACGATGACCGCGACCAGGACCAGAGCGACCGTTGCTGCGACGTTGAAGGAGCGCGATTCATGCCCGTCGAGCCGGGCGTTCTGCGGGTTGTCCGGATCGTAGGCGACCTTGACGGTCCGGCCGACCTTCGGGGCCCGGGTCCAGCCCTGGGTCGACTGAAAGGTGACTGGGGCTCCGGTGGCGTCCTGGAAGCGCACGACGGGGAAGTCCAGCGGCGTCTGATCGGGCTGGAAGCCGCGCAGGTCGACGATGCCCGTGTGCAGGGACATGACAGTTCCTGTGGTCCTTACCGTCCGTTGGGCCCCCCCGACG
>JAABUT010003784.1_pt1 | contig 12588 bp, 10 predicted proteins | sample 5559281 | NCBI WGS metagenome assembly JAABUT01 (sample SAMN10711880, study PRJNA513359) | rock metagenome | isolation source: Antarctica rocks | place: Antarctica: Victoria Land, Ricker Hills nord | collected 2016-01-04
GCAGCTTGTCCGGAGCCAGCGCGGTGCCTTCCTTGGCCGCGGGCTGCAACACCTGAACCACCAGGTCATCCACGGCCGCAGAGATGTCCCGGGTGGTGCGCAGCGGAGTACCGAGGACCGGAATGGGGGCCAGCAGGTCCCACGGCAGCGCGGAGGTGGACGCGCGGGCGTCGGAGGTGTTGATCGCGGCGAGGTTGACCTCGCGTTGCGCGGCCGCGCTGTCGCCTTTGGCGAGTGCTGACCGTGCCACCTGCACATGACCTCGCGCGGCCTGCAGGTCTGACTTGGCGGACAAGGCAGTCACGGCGAACCAGACGCCGAGACCGATCAGGACCAGCAGCACGACTACGGAGACAGCCAGCGAAGTGCGGTGGCGTCGGTGCCAGGGAATGTGCCGTCGGCGGCGCACGCGACGGACCGGTGGGGGTACCGGATCCTCTGCCGCCCCGCCCTCGGGATTGTCCGGAGGCGCCGTCACCGGTGTCGACCCGGGGCTGACGAGGCAGACTCCTCCGACGTCAATTCGGCCGGGCGTACCGCGGAGTCGAAGATCGTCTCGCCGTTCGGGTCCGCGGGCTGTTCTGTGGCGCGTTGACCTTTCGGCGCAGCGTCGGTCTCGTAGTAGTAGGCGTAGTCGTAGCCGCTGGACTTCGCCGGCACCATGTTGAGGATGGTGCCGAGCACCCGTCCGTCCACACTGCGCAGACTCTCGGCTGCTCGCCCGAGCTTGTCTCGCTCGGTGTGCCCGTGCCGCGCGACCAGGATGGCTCCGTCGGCGTGTGCGGTGAGCACGGCGCCATCGGTCACCGGGAGCAGTGGCGGCGCGTCGAAGACGATGTAGTCGTAGCGGCTGCGCAGGGTGACCAGCAGGGCCTGTAGGCGGCTCGAGCCCAGCAGCTCGCTGGGATTGGGCGGGTGCGGGCCGGCAGCAAGTACGGTCACCGCAGGGTTGGCGGTGGGTTGCAGCACGTCATCGAGCTCGGCCGCGCCGGAGAGCACGTTGGTCATGCCGACGTTCTCCACCATGCCCAGGTAGCGGGCCAGCCGCGGCCGGCGGAGGTCGGCCTCCACCAACATCACCCGATGGCCAGACTCCCCCAGTGCGAAGGCGAGGTTGAGCGCGGTAGTGGTCTTGCCCTCGTTGGGCACCGCGCTGGTGACCACCAAGGCTCTCGGCGGATTGTCGACGTCAAGAAATTGCAGGTTGGTGCGTACCTGTCGGAACGCCTCTGCACTGCTGGAGTGCCCCTCGCCAAACGACACCAGCGGGTGGTCCGGGCGGTCGGAGTCGTAGGGCACAGTCCCGATGACGGCCGCCTGGGTTGCCTCCACCACCTCGCGCCGGTCTTTCACGGTGTTGTCCAGGCGGTCGCGCAGCACCGCCAAGCCGATACCCAGCAGCAGACCAATCACCGCGCCGAGGGCGATATTGCGCTTGGTCTGCGGTACCACGGGGCTCGAGGGCAGGGCCGCCTGTTGAACCACAGTGACCTTCGCGGCCGCGGTGGTGCTCCCCTGTGGGGTCTCCAGCTCCGCCGCGAGCTTGGTGAACTCGGTGGACAGCGCATTAGCGATGTCGCGGGCCCGCGCGGGCGAGGGGTCGGTGACAGTCACACCGAGAATCACCGTGTCGGTGACCACCTTGACGCTGACCTCGCTGGCGAGCTGGGAGGCGCTGATGCGCAGCTTGAGGGTGTCGACCACCCGTTGGGCGACCTGCTTTCCCTGGATCAGTTCGGAGTACGAGGTGACCCGCTGCTGCGAGAAGAGACCGCCCTGGTAGGCGGCGGCCGTGTTGTCCTGCCCCGTGGTCGAGACGAACAGCTGCGTGGACGCCGCGTATTTCGGCGTAGTGAGCAGGGAAACGGCCAGTGCCGCAAGCATTGACAGCACCAGCACCACGGTGATCAACTTCCAGCGGTTGCGCAAGGTCCGGACGTAATCTCTAATCTCCACCGCGGCGTCCTAACTCTCTCGGGGCCGATTACTCCCCGTGTGTACTGATGACCGTACGTCCACCGATGCAACCGCTGGAAGGATAGCGGCTCGCGGGGCTCAGCTTCCCAGCCAGGCCCGTGCGCACTCGTCGCGAAGGTTAATGCTCGCCACCCGATGGGGCGGCATCAGTCAAGTGGGCGATGTTGGTCGAGGAGGGCGCGGTGATGGCTCGGGCTCAACCCTATGTTGGCGGGCGACGAGGAGCTGGCGGCCATCGATCACTTTCTGTTGCGCCATCTGGGCGACACTCATGCAGCCTGTATGAATCGCCGCGCGGGGCGGGCGCGTTGGCAGTCAACGCGAGAGGCGACCCGTAATCTAGCCGGAAACCCTTGCTGTGCTGTTGCCTCACGACACATTCGAGTCAGGCCCGAACCGACTATGCATTCCAGTCCTCAGTCAGGCAGGTTGCCTTCAGGGACTGCCCCCGCGATACCCGTCACCAGGAGGTTCACCCGTGCCCAGAGCACTCATTACCGGGATCACCGGTCAGGATGGGCTGTACCTGTCCGAGTTGCTGCTTTCGAAAGGCTACGAGGTGTACGGCCTGATCCGCGGCCAGAACAACCCAAAGTTTGAACTCGTTCGGCAGATGGTGCCCGGCGTGAAGCTGCTTACCGGTGACCTGACGGACCTCTCCAGCCTCATGCGCGGACTGGAGGCCGCTGAGCCGGACGAGGTGTACAACCTGGGGGCCATCTCATTCGTCGCGTACTCGTGGGAAAACGCCCACACCACGACGGAGGTCACTGCGAAGGGTGTGCTCAACGTGCTGGAGGCCACGCGGCTGCACAGCAACCGCACCGGTAACGACATCCGCTTCTACCAGGCGTCGAGCTCGGAGATGTTCGGCAAGGCGCAGGAGGTGCCCCAGCGGGAGTCCACTCTCCTGTGGCCGCGCTCCCCCTACGGCGTGGCTAAGGTGTTCGGCCACTACATGACGATCAACTATCGCGAGTCCTACGGCATGCACGCCAGCTCCGGGATCCTGTTCAATCACGAGTCGCCCCGGCGCGGGCCCGAGTTCGTCACGAGGAAGATTAGCCAAGCAGTCGCCCGCATCTCCCTCGGGCTGCAGGACGACATCCGGCTGGGCAATCTAGACGCCAAGCGGGACTGGGGCTTCGCGGGTGACTACGTACGCGCGATGTGGCTGATGCTGCAACAGGATGCGGCCGACGACTTCGTCATCTGCACCGGTGAGACGCATTCAATTCGCGAGTTCCTCGACGTCGCGTTCCGACGGGTCGGCATCGACGACTGGTCGAACCTTGTCGTGCAGGATCCGGCGTTCTTCCGCCCGGCCGAAGTTGACCTGCTCATTGGGGACGCCAGTAAGGCACGTGAGCAGTTGGGATGGGCACCCGAAGTCGGGTTCCCTGCACTCGTGGAAATGATGGTTGACAGTGATGTCGCAGCTTTGCGACTTACCACAAGCGTCAACCGGTGACGGTCGCGGTAGTGACGGGCACCACGGGTCAGGATGGTTCGTACCTGTGCGAGCGACTCGCAGCTGAAGGTGCCGAGCTCCATGCGGTGGTGGTCGACGACCCGACCCAGCATTCGTGGTTGTCCGCTGCGCACATACACCAAATCGACCTGCGCGACGGTCCAGCCTTAGCTCAGCTGGTCGCCGACGTCGAACCCGACGAGGTCTACAACCTCGCGGGGGCATCGTCGGTCGCACGGTCGTGGACAGAACCGTTGCAGACAGCTGAGGTCAACGCCGTACCGGTGGCGGTGCTGTTGCAGGCATGCTGGGAACTTCAGCAGCGGACGGGCGTCGGGATCCGCTTCGTCCAGGCCTCCAGCGCGGAGATCTTCGGCAACGCCACCGAGTCTCCACAGACCGAGCGCACACCCCTCAACCCGAATAACCCCTACGGGGCGTCCAAGGCCTACGCGCACCAGCTGGTCGGGGTCTATCGCGGACTCGGCCTGCACGCGAGCTCCTGCATCCTCTACAACCACGAGTCGCCAAGACGGCCCACCACGTTTGTCACCCGCAAGATCACTCGCGCGGTCGCGAAGATAGCAAAAGGAGAACAGGAACGTCTCACACTCGGTTCACTTGACACGCGTCGCGATTGGGGCTGGGCGCCGGACTACGTAGACGGTATGGTCCTCGCCGCTCGCCATCACGACCCTCTCGATATTATTCTGGCCACCGGTCGGACCCACAGCATCGCGGACTTCGTCGACGCAGCCTTCCGCGCCGCTGACCTGCCCAACTGGCGAGGTCTCGTAGACGTCGACGAAGGTCTGACTCGACCGGTGGAGACTACGGACCAACGCGGCGACGCGGCCCGCGCCCGCTCCATCCTCGGGTGGAAAACCACTATCGACTTTGACGAACTGGTACGCCGCATGGTCGATGCCGACCTTGGCGGAGGCCAACCACGATGAAGTATCTCGGCTGTAAAGTCGGCCTGCCCGGCGTCCTCAATAGGGTTAAGCATTGACGAAATTGGTTGTCATCGGGCAGGGTTACGTCGGACTTCCCCTGGCGCTGCGGGCAACGGAAGCCGGATTCAGCGTCGTAGGACTAGACAACAACCGACGGGTCGCAGCTGACCTGAACCGAGGCCTCTCGCACGTCGATGACGTCGAGGATCAACATCTGCGCGAGGGGCTTGACTCGCGATTCTCGGCGTCGCACAATCCGTCGTGCCTCGCGAACGCAGACGTCGTCGTTGTCTGCGTACCCACACCACTCAGCGCCGACGGAGGGCCAGACTTACGGTCGGTCGAAGCTGCGGGTGCCGTCATCGGGCGGCATATCAAGTCAGGGACACTGGTCGTGCTCGAGTCGACCACCTACCCGGGGACCACCGAGGAAGTGTTTGCACCGCTCGTTCTCGGGAACAGGTTCGCGTTGGGGACCGATGTCAACATCGCGTTCTCACCCGAACGCATCGATCCAGGGAACAAGACGTACGGCGTCCAGAACACACCCAAGGTCGTGGGCGGCCTGACAGCTGCATGCACGCGCGCCGCCAAGGACTTCTACACCCAGTTCATCGACACCGTCATAGAGGCCAAGAGCGCCAAAGAAGCAGAGATGGCGAAGCTGCTCGAGAACACCTTCCGGCACGTAAACATTGCACTGGTCAACGAGATGGTCCGGTTCTCCAACGACCTCGATATCGACCTGTGGAACGCGATCGAGTGTGCCGCCACGAAGCCGTTCGGCTACATGCCCTTCAGGCCCGGTCCCGGGGTAGGCGGGCATTGCATCCCGGTTGACCCCTCCTACCTCAGCCATCGTGTCCGGGCGCGCCTCGGTTATGCGTTTCGGATGGTGGAACTTGCCGAGGAAATCAACTCCGCCGCACCGCTCTATGTCGCCAATCGCGTATGGTCGGTACTCAACGACCAGAAACTGGCCGTCAACGGTGCCCGAGTGCTCCTCGTAGGGGTCACCTATAAGGCAGACATTGCGGACTGCCGGGAAAGCCCGGCGCGTCCCCTGGCAGAGCAGCTCATATCATGGGGCGCGTCCATCACCTACCACGACCCGTTCGTGCCGTCATGGGAACCGCGTACCGACAACGGTTCAAGCCTCCTCACCAGCGTGCCGGACGTGTACCGGACAGCCGCGGACTCAGACGTTGTTGTCCTTCTGCAAGCGCACACCTCCTACGACCTCGACCGGCTCGCCGCGGCCAGCACCCTGATGTTCGACACTCGCGCGGTCGTGAAGCAGTCAGACAAGGTGATGCGGTTGTGACTGCGGCGGGAGCTACTCCGGGGTGATCTTCGGCGAACCCATCTCTATCCTCCCCACCACGGAAGGACCTCCATTGCCCCCTTCCACTCCGGCAGGTACGCCAGATAGTTGCCTTCAACAAACTTCTCGAGCTCCGGGTGCCACTGCGCGTAAGTCTCGATCCCTCTTGGAGTCACCTTGCCGAGTTCGTATCCGTGCCCGTGCAATAGAACGAAGGCGTCGAGCAAGAACACGCGCGCATCGATCCACCGGTGGTTGTACTCGAACTGGACGATATCGATGGATCGCGAGCCCAACATCCTCGAAGCACCGCGCAAGACTGCAAGGTCATGTCCTTCCGCGTCGGTCTTGAGGAGGGTCACTCGACTGATGCGGCGCTGGGCACAGAAGTTATCCACTGTGTCTACCCTGACCTCTTCCGGTGCCCCCGAGACCTTCATAGGATCCGCGAAAGGCACAATAGAGTTCGAACCTGCTCCCTCGTGGACGACGAGCAAAGACGCTAGCCCTACTTCCTGGGATAACCCAAACTTATGGACCTCACCACGGCCTCCAATTGCCTTACGCGCCCTGGCGGCACTGTAAACGGAAGGCTCGAACGCATGCAGAGCAAGTGCGCCAGTAGACATCGACAGCAGGCTCGACGACCATTCGCCAAAGTGCGCGCCGACATCGAACACTACGGGCGACGGGTCCCTCAAGGCCAGACGCTGCACAGTGGTCTCACCGTTGTTCAACAGCTCGTTCGCAACATCCAGCCGAACCTCGTTTGTGACCAAACGAGCGAGTTTGGCCAAGCGGGCTCGGCCCAGCGCGCGTTCCGCCAGGCGAGCAAGGACCGTAAGAACAGGATGGGCCATGACCAGAATGCTGCCATACAACTCGCGCTGCACTTGGCGGGCGCCTCGCCGGCGGCCGGGCTGACCGGTCACGGTCCGCGATGTCGGCCGTGAAGCCGTTCGACGGCTGAACGACCAGAAGTCTGACGGTTCGTGCGCTGTTGTCCCCGCGGACCTACCCACCGCCCCACCAGGACAGCATCCTGTTGCCATAGATCAACGATGCACGGTAGTATCGAAACCGTCAGGCGCTTGGCTCACGAAGGTTCCACACCAGCGCCGGGTACGACCTGCGGATGAGGGGCAGCACGCATTGACGACCGAACGTCAGAGCCATTTGATTTGGGTATATCGATCTTGAACCTGCCGATGGTGACCGTCGTAGTTTCACATCCGGTACAGTACTTTTCTCCATTATTCGACTTGCTGAGAAGCCACAATCGCATTGACCTCACTGTCGCATATTACAACGATGCCGGCGCGCGCCCAGCCTGGGACGAGAATTTTGGGTTGTCGGTACAGTGGGACGTCGACCTCACAAACGGCCACAAGCATGTCTTCCTGACCAATGGCGACTCGCCCAGTAATTCTGAGCGGTTGGCAGGGATACGAAAGCTCAGTCAGCTTATCCGCCATAGCGACGCCGTAGTGATCCATGGCTACGTAACCCCGGAAGCTGTCGCTTCAATCGCATTGTGCATAGCCTTTTCGGTCCCGTACCTTCTTCGTGCCGACACGTCGTACCGGGCTGCCCATCGGCGGCCAGATCCCCGGTACTGGTGGCCACGACTAACGTGCCGGATGAGTTCAGGCGCGCTCTCCATCGGTAAAAGGAACGCGCGAGTGATGGTCGAACTCGGTTGCCCGCAAGTCTTCAATGCACCGTTCGCTGCAGACCATGCAAGGTTTTACTCGATCGCGGAAGTCGTCCGACTCGCCCCGGACCCTGTCCGCCTCGAATTCGACCTACCACTGGGGCCGCCTGTAGTTGCCTTCGCCGGGAAATTTACTGAGGGGAAGCGAACTGGAGACCTGATCGCTGCGCTGCGCCGCGTCGATCGGCCAGTTCATGCCTTTTTGATTGGCGACGGCCCCGAACGAATGAACCTTGAACGCGCCGCCCGCGACCAACCCATTACGTTTACGGGTTTTCTGAACCAGCGCGAGATGCCTCGCGCTCTTGCATGTGCCGACGTCTTGGTGCTCCCGAGCAGCTACGAGGCGTGGGGAATGGTTATCAACGAAGCACTGGCCTGCGGTTGCGTGCCAGTTGTTAGTACTGCGGTCGGGTGCGCGCCCGACCTCGTCGAAGGTCTAGGTGAGGTTTACCCGACCGGCGATGTCGACAGACTCGCCCGTGCGGTGGAGCATGCGCTGGACACAGCTGCCTCACCGAATCGTTACAGTAACCTCCTGCGCCGCCTGTCGCTGTACGACCTAGAGCACTGCGCGTCACAATATGAGACCACGTTGACCACAGTATCCTCTAGGCCGCGTAACCGGAGATCACTGCAGCGCGTACTCAGAACTACGGTTGGCCACTTGGGCTTGATGCGTTCCGCCACCATGAGATCGCGAGCATTCGACGAGAAGTGAGTCGTGAAGAGACGCTTTACCGGCTGCCTCACACTGTAGTCTGTTGAGCGATCTTACTCCCGCACGATTCGAGCTATTCAGTGCAGGTCGGACGTCTGCGAAGAGCAGAGTTCACGGTGGGAACTCCGTCAGAGATCGTGCTACTCAGAACAGATGCAACTGTAGGCTGGTCATGTGCGCGTAGGAGTGATCGGCCCCGATAGTCCAGACATGTTTGCCGACAACATCATCGATTGCCTACCAGGCTTGGGGGCCGAACCCATCGCCTTGGGCGCTGCACGGCGCCGCACCGGGCAGCGCCACGTCGACGCAATCGTCGAGCGGTACGCGTCCCAGTCTCGCTCGGTCGACGTTCGCCTGCAGCAGAGTGTCGCCGATCGCGCGTTGGAGGCCGAATGCGACGTTGTTATTAACGTCGTCGGCGGACTCCGACCCGAGGTCGTAAAGCGTATTCGCGCTAGCGGCACTCGGGTAGCCCTATGGTACCCGGACCACATGGCGAACATCGGCAACCAGATGATGTTGACCGCCCCATACGACCGGTTGTATTTCAAGGATCCCTTGCTCGTCAAGTGGCTGGTCGACATGGCGGGGCTGCCAGGAACATACCTGCCTGAAGCGTGTAACCCGCGATGGCACAGGCCTATCGGCGAGTCAGCGTCAGAGCCTGGGTTAGTGTCCGTAGGGAACATGTATCCATCACGGGTCCTGCTGTTCGACCGACTGCTGAGCGACGGCCTGCCACTACGGCTCTATGGTTCGGGTTTTCCCCGATGGATGCCTGACCGTCCGCTTATGCAGTTCCACACCGGCCTCCATGTCGTACGTGAGGAAAAGGCCCAGGTATTCCGCCAGTCGACAGGCGTGCTGAACAACCTGCACCCCGCCGAGCGAGGTGTCAACTGCCGGATGTTCGAGGCCGCGGGCGCTGGTGCGGCCGTGCTCTGCGAGGCGCGGCAACCCTTGGGCACTCTGTTCGACATCGGATCCGAGGTACTGACCTTCGCCACCTACGAGGAACTCGTCAAACAGTGCAGGCGCTTGTGGGAGGACCCTGATCTGACGCGCAGAGTGGGTGACGCAGCTTCCGAGCGCGCCCATGCGGAGCACACCTACAGGCACAGACTACGATCAATTCTGGAGGATTTGGGCTAGCCGAACTAGTCAAGTTGCGCGGAATTCGGACACTCACCCGTAGCCTTTACGGTTGTTTAGATCCGTAACAACCGACGCGCCCACCCGGGATGTGGCGATCACTCGCCACAGGTGAAGGCTACGAACGTCATATTTTGAGTAACGACCTGATGGCGCCGTTGGCCCGTCTCCGCTGCGATGGCCAACTTCATCGCACCACTGACGGCCTTCCAGACCAACGCTCGAACTCGGCTGAGTACACCGTGCACAATCGGTAGGCAAGGGCGAACCTCCACTTTCCCGTACCCGGTGGCGTTTGCAATTTGCGCAACGCTTCGCGGCGTGAAGACTGACTCGTGCGTAAAATCGCCGTATTGAATACTGCCGCTGAAAGGACTGGTGGCGTTTGGCGTGCGCGCAATGAAGACGCCAGACGGCCGGAGCGCAGCCCGGGTTGCGTCGAACACACGAAGCACCTCGTCTTTGGTCAGGTGCTCGAGCAGGTCAGTAGCGACAACCGCGTCGAAGCTTTCCCTGTGGGCGCCTAGGACAACGAGAAAGTCACCGAGCACCACCTCATCCACCCCAGCTGCGTGAGCCAGCGCCACCTGCTCCGGGCTGACGTCCACGCCCGACGCATCGTACCCGTCGGCGAGCAACAGTCGGACCAGTTCCCCCTGGCCGCAGCCGATGTCGAGCACCCTGACCCCCCGACCTTGAGGGAGATGCGGCCGGACGTCACGGCGATATACGTACGGCGCCGCACTAGCGCCACCGACTCCTGCGTGCGTCGTCGCGTACGACTCGTACAGTCTTTGGCGAACCTCCGCCACTGAGCCCTCCTCGTCAATGTTCACGTAACCACCAATCTCTCCCGAAGGAACGAGACGACTTATCTAACGATGGTGCAACGGCGTACACGCTCACACGGCATGCGACGCCAGTCGAGTTCACCGGAATCGCCCGATCGGTGCTCGAGACACTATTCGGACAGCTAAGGCGGCTGCCAACACGACACTTACAATGCCGGCAGACAGCGAGACGAAGTCCGTTTCCTGCTTCACCAGGGTCGCGAACAACAACATAGGGAGAAACATCAACCGGGGGTCGGCTGTAGCCACAGTACCCGCACGGTCGTCGACAGCTCGGACGAACATGCCTAGCGCGGACATTCCGACAACTACCACCACCACGCCACCGTGCCGGTAGAGGTCGCCGTAGGGCGTCAAGGAAGCTGAGCTATGCACACTCGGGGGTGCACCGTAATATGATATATTCGCCTGGTAGCCAGCGTCCTGAACGGGCTTTCCCGGCCAGAGTGATCGAGGGACAAAACCCAGCGCCGGACCGGTGATCAGCTCGAGCGATGAGACGAACGGAACGGTCGACGGGGATTTTGTGACGACGATGGCGACGTCTCCGATCCGGGAAAGCCGCGCTCCTAATTGCCCACTCGGGCCACCGGTACCATCGCCGGTAGTCGATGACCCCAACAGCGTGGTGAAATCGACGCTCTGTAGCGCCTCGGTCGGGGAGAGTCGCCCAGAACTCGTCACGATCTTCGACCTGTACGCCGTGACAAACGGGGTGATCAGAAACAGTGCTATAAGACCCGCAATTGCCACAGGTACCAGTCGTATCTTACCCTTCGCCGAGTATCCGACGACGAGGGCTACGAACTGGATTATCGCGTCCTGTTTTGAGGCCGAGAACAAGCCGAGCGCGATCTGGGACCCGCCAACCCACGCCAGCAAGAGCGCCGAACCAGGGTTTCGCGTCGCTGCGAACCGCCAGGCAGCGACCAACGTAGCCAATAAGCCCATTCCAGTAAGCGATGAAAGAACTGCATTGAGGGACGACGAAGTACTGAGCGCCGCAGTCGGGTCGGATAAATATCCCAGACTGCCACGGGCGAAACCCACGGCCTCTGTCGCGATGGCAACCCCCCACAGCGACCATACTGCCCCGGCACCTGCATAGAAGTCGCCCCGTCCGCGGAGGTGGGCATCCGTCCTCGACCCCCTGTCGATCAACAGCCTCGGTGCCAAACGGTACGACAGGAGAAGCGCCACAAATCCCACCCCGGCAACGACCGCGCCCGGTCCTAGGGTACCGCCCGTGACTATTCCGTGATAGCCATTGATGTCGCCCGCCAGCCAAACCAGTGTGGCCACGCCGAACCCCAGCGCGAATCCAATCGCCATCCAGGGACCGAGCTTCAGTCGGGCAAGCGCTGTCCGCACCCCCAGCTCCCTCGACATCGCCGCGGCGCCTATTACCCCAAGGGTACTAAGTGCTAGAGCGATGAAAATGATCTGGGTCTGATCGGAGAATGCGCCGACCGTCCCGGCCGCCAGCGCCCAAATGACCACAACGCAGCACCAGACGAACGCCCCGGCGACGAGCCCGTGTCGGCTGCGCTCACCCACCCCTCGCGGCGCAACTTCATCCACGACGGTCATGGAGCTTCCCCCTCTGGATCGAGCCACACCAAAGCGTACCCGAGGCGGACGAACGCCCCAGAGCCCACCGCCAACACGACATCACTGAGGGCTCGCCGCACGCGGACGCCGTTTGGCAACACCACACATCATCCGTCAGCCGGCCGCGCGGGTAGAGCATCGCGTGCGTTCTTGCGGGTAAGCGCACCGGCTTGCTTAGTCACATAACGTAGCAGCAGGATGAAAACAACGAGATAGGTCGCCGTCGATGTGACTGCGGCACCCATCACACCGATGTGCGGGACCAAAAGCACCAAGCCGCCCACCGTGGAGAGAATGCCAATCCACTCGCACACCGAGACAGCCCCCGGCCGACCGAGCCCCCGCAGCACGTCGCCGAGCACTTGGTTTATCACCACGACTGCGGCACCAGGGGCCAGTACGAGTAAGAGGCGCGTTACCGACGAGTACCCACTTCCGAAGAGGACGGGCACAACGAATGGGCCAGCCGCCAGGATCAGGGCGAGGCTGACCAAGGACACCACAATGGATCCTTTGATCGCAGTCTTGATCGTCTCCAGCACCCGCTCCCCACTGGCCAGGCCGGGAAAGGCTACGTGGCCGAAGGCCATCACTAACGGACCGGCGAATATACTCAGCGACACGGCGACAGCGTATTGCCCCAGTGCCGCAGACGAGACCATAACCGCCAGCACGAGTTGGTCAAGTCGGCTGTTCAACGCGTTAGGTGCGGTGGATGACATGTTCAATATACCGAATCTCAGCAATGGTCGCACCCGCTTCCGTTGATAGCGCCCGCGATCGGAGCTCGCACGCGTGTAGAACCACC
>JAABUT010003786.1_pt1 | contig 12581 bp, 11 predicted proteins | sample 5559281 | NCBI WGS metagenome assembly JAABUT01 (sample SAMN10711880, study PRJNA513359) | rock metagenome | isolation source: Antarctica rocks | place: Antarctica: Victoria Land, Ricker Hills nord | collected 2016-01-04
GGGCTCGGCATCCCCGTGCCGCGCACCCTTCGGGTGGGCGACCGTGATGATCTTGACGACGCGGTCGCCGCTCTCGGCCCCTGCCTGCTCAAGTGCCGGCGCGGCGGCTACGACGGGCGCGGCCAGGCGGTCGTGCGCGCACTGTCCGACAGTGCCGGGCTCGCCGCCGCCGCGGCGCTGCTGGACGCACCGGGCGGCTTGGTGGCCGAGGAGTTGCTCGCCTTCGACACCGAGGTCAGCGTCCTCGGGGCCAGGGCGGTCGACGGCTCGATGGCGGTCTGGCCGCTCGTGCAGAACAGCCACCGACAGGGTGTGTTGCGCGAGTCCCGCGTTCCCGCCAGCCTGCCGGCGGACCTCGAGCCGCAGGCGGCGTCGTACCTGCGGAGCCTGCTGACCGAGCTCGACCACGTGGGTGTTCTTGCCCTGGAGCTTTTCGTCATGCCCGGCCAGCACGGCCAGCGCCTGCTGGCGAACGAGCTGGCCCCCCGCGTCCACAACAGCGGGCACTGGACGATGGAGGGAGCCGAGACCGGGCAGTTCGAGCAGCACCTGCGGGCCATCACCGGGTTGCCGCTCGGCTCGACGGCGCTGCGCGGTCCCGCTGTCATGGTCAACCTGCTCGGCACCCTCCCCGAGGCCGCCGCCGTGCTGGCCGTGCCGGGCGCGCACCTGCACCTCTATGGCAAGCAACCGCGGCCCGGGCGCAAGCTCGGCCACGTCACCGTGACCGCGCCGGACGAGGTGACGCTCGGGCAGCGGCTGGACCTGCTCGCCGCGGTGCTGGCGTGATCGGCCGCTACACCCGTGCGGCGATGGGCCGCGTGTGGTCCGAGGCGCACAAATACGAGCTGTGGTGTGACGTCGAGCGGCTCGTGCTCGAGGCCCACGCCCGCGCCGGACGGGTGCCAGGCAGCGCGGTCGAGCCGGTGCGCCGCGCGCCAGCACCCACGCCGGAGGCCGTCGAGAAGATCGAGGCCGTCACCCAGCACGACGTGATCGCCTTCCTGACGGCGTGGGCGGACCGCACGGAACCGCGGGAGGCGGCCGCGTGGGTGCACTTCGGGATGACCAGCTCCGACCTGCTCGACACGGCGCTCGCCTTGCAGCTCGTCGAGGCGACCGATCTCCTGCTCGCCGGCTGTGACTCCCTCGTGGGTGTCCTGCGCGATCTCGGCCTGGCGCACCGCGCGACCCTGAAGATCGGCCGCACGCACGGCATCCACGCGGAGCCCGACGTCTTCGGTCATCGGGTCGCCGACCTCGCCTTCGGGCTGGCGCGCTGCCGCGACCGGCTGCGGGGGGCCCGTGCCGGCGTCGCCGTCGCGAAGATCAGCGGGGCGGTCGGCACCTACTCCAACATCGATGCCGGCGTGGAGGTGGAGGTCGCGGCGGCGCTGCGCCTGACCCCGGCGCCGGTGGCCACCCAGGTGGTGCTCCGCGACGGGATCGCCCACTGGGTCTGCGTGCTGGCCGAGATCGCCACGGTGTTGGAGGCCTTCGCGCTGGAGGTGCGGCACGGCCAGCGCACGGAGGTGCGGGAGCTCTCCGAGCCGTTCGGCTCGGGGCAGAAGGGCTCGAGTGCCATGCCCCACAAGAAGAATCCCATCGCCAGCGAGCGCATCGCTGGGCTCGCCCGCGTGGTCCGGGCGCAGGTCGTGCCGGTGCTGGAAGGCATCCCCCTGTGGCACGAGCGCGACATCAGCCACTCCTCCACGGAGCGGGTCGCGCTGCCCGACGCCGCGGTCACCACCGACTACCTGCTCGCCCTCGCGGAGCGGCTCGCCCGCGGGCTCGTCGTCGACCGGGACCGGATGCGGGCCAACCTCGACGCCACCGGCGGCCTGCCCTACACCTCCGTGGTCCTGCTCGAGATCGTCGACGGCGGGTTGTCCCGGGAGGACGCCTACGCGCTCACGCAGGCCGCGGCCATGAAGACCTGGGAGACCGGTACGCCGTTTCGCGTGACGCTGCGCGGCGAGGCGGCCGCGCGCGGGGTCGCGCTCGACGAAGCCAGGCTCGATGAGGCCACCCGGCCCGAGCGCTTCGTGGAGCGCCTCGGTCCGCTCTTCGACCGCCTCGCGGCGCTGACCTGACGGCACCGGCTGGCAGGATGGTCGGGTGCCGCTGGCCGAGACCGAGCTCCCGGGGCTCACCCTGCTGTCATCGGGCAAGGTCCGAGAGCTGTTCGCCGTGCGGACCGACGACGGCACCGACGCCGTGCTGCTGGTGACCAGTGACCGCATGTCGGCTTACGACGTGGTCCTGCCGACCCTGGTGCCCGACAAGGGGGCGGTGCTGACCGCGCTGTCGCTCTGGTGGTTCGACCAGCTCGCCGACGTCGTCCCGGGGCACGTCCTCACGGCCCGGGTCGCGGACTACCCCTCCGCACTGCAGCCGCACGCCGAGACCCTGCGCGGCCGCAGCATGCTCTGCCGACGCCTCGCGATGGCGCCCGTGGAGTGCGTGGCCCGCGGTTTCCTCGCGGGCAGCGGCCTCGGAGACTACGACGCCACCGGGGCGGTCAGCGGGCACCGGCTGCCGCCCGGCCTGGTCGAGGGGAGCCGCCTGCCCGAGCCGGTCTACACCCCGAGCAGCAAGGCGCCGATCGGGCAGCACGACGAAAACATCACCCGCGCGCAGGCGGCGACCGAGCTTGGCACCGACCTGGCAGCCGAGCTCGAGCGGCTCACCCTCGCCGTCTTTGCCAGGGCGTCCGCGGTGGCCGAGCCCCGCGGGGTGCTCCTGGCTGACACCAAGCTCGAGTTCGGCCACGACGCCGACGGCGTCCTGCGGCTCGCCGACGAGGTGCTGACCCCCGACTCGAGCCGTTTCTGGGCCGCCGACACATGGCGACCGGGGGGGCCGCAGCCGAGCTTCGACAAGCAATACGTGCGGGACTGGCTCACCGCGCGGGGGCTCGCCGGCCAGGCCGTCGAGCTTCCCGAGCAGGTGGTGGAGCAGACCAGGGCACGCTACGTCGAGGCCTACGAGCGGCTCACCGGCTCGGAGTTCGACAGCTATGTCAGGGAGTCGGCGTGACCCGCGTCGTCGTCGACGTCATGCTCAAGCCCGAGATCCTCGACCCGGCGGGTGCCGCGGTGCTCGGCGTCCTGCCCCAACTGGGCACGCTCGGGCGGGGCGTGGTGGGCATCCGGATCGGCAAGCGCATCGAGCTCGACGTCGAGGGCGGTGTCGACGACGCCGCCCTCGAGCGGGTGCGTGCCCTCGCCGGGACGCTGCTGGCCAACCCCGTGATCGAGGACTTCACGCTCCGCGTCGAGGGGTGACCACGCGGGTAGGGCGTCACGGTGGAGGTCACCTTCACGCTGAGCTGAGCCTGCCGCGGGACGGCTCGAGCGTGGCCGTCGTACGCCGCATCACCTCCGACGCTCTCCGTGTGCTCCGGGTGGCCCCCGAAGCAGTCACCGATCTCGAGGTCGCCGTCAGCGAGGCATGCAGCAATGTCTTGCGGCATGCCGCCGGTGACGACGACTACTCGGTGCGCGTGCGCGTGACGGACGACGTGGCGATCATCGAGGTCGTCGACGCGGGGCACGGCTTCGACAGCGCGGACCTCGGCCGCGGTGACGCCGCCCCGAGTGCGGAGCGCGGCCGCGGGATCCAGCTGATGCGCGCACTCGTGGACCGGGTGCTCTTCGAGAGCCGGCCGGAGAGCGGGACCGTCGTGCACCTCGAGAAGCGGCTGGACCTGCTCGGCGACTCGCCGCTGCGCCAGCCCGCCGGCAGCCGCCACCTAGACTCCTGACCGTGGCGCAGGACCGGGGACACGACCGGCCCCGGATCGGCGTGGTGACCTTCCCGGGGAGCCTGGATGACGTCGACGCCGCGCGCGCGGTCCGCCTGGCCGGCGCCGACACGGTGGCCCTCTGGCACGCCGACCACTCGCTGGCGGAGGTCGACGCTGTCGTGCTGCCCGGCGGGTTTTCCTACGGTGACTACCTGCGCGCCGGGGCGCTCGCCCGCTTCTCGCCGGTGATGCGCGAGGTCGTGGCGGCAGCGCGGCGGGGGCTGCCGGTGCTCGGGATCTGCAACGGCTTCCAGGTGCTCTGCGAGGCTGGGCTGCTGCCGGGGGCGCTGACCCGCAACGCAGCACTGCACTTCGTCACCCGGGACCTGCCGCTGCGGGTCGAGGACACGACGACGGCGTGGACGACGGCCTACGCCGAGCGCCAGGTCATCGTCGTCCCGGTCAAGAACGGCGAGGGGTGCTACGTCGCCGACGACGCCACGCTCGACCGCGTCGAGGCGGAGGGGCAGGTCGTGGTGCGCTACGCGGTCGACGCTGTCGGCGGGGCGAACCCCAACGGCAGCCGCCGCGACATCGCCGGGGTGCGGGACGCGACGGGTCGGGTCGTCGGGCTCATGCCGCACCCCGAGCACGCGGTGGAGGTGCTCACCGGGCCGAGCACCGACGGGCTGGGGTTCTTCACGAGCGTCGTCGCCGGGGTCGTGGCGGGCCTGGTCGCGGCGTGACGGCCACCGTCGCGGCGGTCCCGCTCGACACGGTCGAGGCTGCCGCGACGACCCCCGAGGTGGAGCAGCCTTACGCGGCGCTGGGGTTGCGCCCCGAGGAATACGCCAGGGTCCGCGACGTGCTCGGCCGCCGGCCGACGGCGACGGAGCTGGCCATGTATTCGGTGATGTGGAGCGAGCACTGCTCCTACAAGTCGAGCAAGGTGCACCTGCGCCAGTTCGCCGAGAAGGCGCCCCCGCGCAAGGCGGCGGGCAGCGTCGGCGAGCTGCTCGTCGGGATGGGCGAGAACGCGGGGGTCGTCGGCGTCGGCGCGGGCCTGGCCGTCACCTTCAAGGTGGAGAGCCACAACCATCCGAGCTTCGTCGAGCCCTATCAGGGCGCCGCGACCGGCATCGGTGGCATCGTCCGCGACATCCTCGCGATGGGCGCGCGCCCCGTCGCCGTCATGGACCCGTTGCGCTTCGGCGAGGCCGAGCACCCCGACACCCGGCGCGTGCTGCCGGGCGTGGTCGCGGGCATCGGGGGCTACGGCAACTGCCTCGGCCTGCCGAACGTCGGCGGCGAGCTGGTCTTCGACCCGTCCTATCAGGGCAATCCGCTCGTCAACGCCCTGTGCCTGGGCGTGCTGCCGGCCGACCGGCTGCAGCGCTCGGCCGCCACCGGCGAGGGCAACGCGGTCGTGCTGCTGGGGGCCCGGACCGGTCGCGACGGTATCGGCGGCGTCTCGGTGCTGGCGAGCGCGGCGTTCGACGCCGACGGTCCGGCGCGCCGCCCGAGCGTGCAGGTCGGTGACCCCTTCACCGAGAAGGTCGTCACCGAGCTCTGCCTGGAGCTCTTCGAGCGGGGCCTCGTCGTCGGCATCCAGGACCTCGGCGGCGCCGGCCTGGCCTGCGGGCTGCCCGAGACCGCCGCCGCGGGCGACGGCGGGATGCGCGTCGACCTCGACCGGGTGCCGCTGCGCGAAGCCTCGATGCCGCCGCTCGAGGTGCTGACCAGCGAGAGCCAGGAGCGCATGGTCGCGGTCGTCGCCCCGCGCGACGTCGAGCAGGTCCTCGCCCTCGCGCGCAGGTGGGGGGTGCTGGCGACGGTCATCGGCGAGGTCACCGGCACGGGCCGGCTCATCGTCTGCTGGCGCGGTGACGTCGTCGTCGACGTACCCCCCTCCTCGCTCGCCGACGAGGGCCCCGTCTACACCCGTCCCCTGGCCCGGCCGGCCGACCAGGATGCGCTGCGGGCCGACGACCCGGGCCGGCTACCCCGGCCGGTGACCGGCACGGAGCTGCGGGCGACGCTGCTGGCGATGGTGGCGAGCCCCAACCTGTGCGGCAAGGCGTGGGTGACAGAGCAGTTCGACCGTTACGTCCGCGGCAACACCGTGCTCGCGATGCCCGCCGACGCCGGCGTCGTGCGCCTCGCCGAGGCGAGCGGGCTCGGCGTCGCACTCGCCACGGACGGCAACGGGCGCTACACCCGACTCGACCCGTACGCCGGGGCCCAGCTCGCCCTCGTCGAGGCCGCGCGCAACGTCGCGGCGACCGGGGCGACGCCGGTCGCCGTCACCGACTGCCTGAACTTCGGGTCGCCGGAGGACCCCGCGGTGATGTGGCAGTTCGCGGAGGCGGTGCGCGGGCTCGCCGACGGCTGCCAGGCGCTGGGGCTCCCGGTGACGGGCGGCAACGTCAGCTTCTACAACTCCACCGCCGACGTGGCCATCAACCCGACGCCCGTGGTCGGTGTGCTGGGCGTGCTCGACGACGTCGCCCGGCGGACGCCGATGGCCTCGACCACCCCCGGGGAAGTGCTGCTGCTGCTGGGATCCACGGCCACGGAGCTCGGCGGGTCGGAGTGGGCGTGGGTCACGCACCGCCACCTCGGTGGGCTGCCGCCGCGGGTCGACCTCGAGCGCGAGCGGGTGCTGGCCGAGGTGCTGGTCAGTGGTTCCCGCGACGGGATGCTGTCGGCCGCGCACGACCTCTCCGACGGCGGGCTGGCCCAGGCGCTGGCCGAGACCTGCCTGGCGGGGCGGTGCGGGGCACGGGTCGTGCTGCCGCCGGGCTCGGATGTCTTCGTCGCGCTGTGGAGCGAGTCGGCGGGGCGCGCGCTGGTCACCGTGCCCCGGTCCGAGGAGCGGCGCTTCACCGAGATGTGCGACGTCCGTGACCTGCCGTGCGCGCGGATCGGCGTGGTCGACCGGCGCGAGGCGGAGGGGGCTGAGCTCGACGTGCTGGGCGCCTTCACAGTCGGCCTGGCCGAGCTGCGCGAGGCGTGGGAGGGCACGCTGCCCCGCCTGTTCGGCCGGGCGTAGACACTCGGGGGCGTGCGCACTCTCTTCGTGTCGGACCCCCCGGAGATCGTCGCGATCCGCGAGCGCCGCAAGGCGCTCGGCCAGGACCGGTACGACGAGGTGTGGGAGGGGGTGTACCACGTGACCCCCGAGGCGCACGGCCGGCACGGGCTGACCCAGGTGTCTGTGTCGCTGTCGCTGTCCCCACTCGCGGACGCCGCCGGTCTGTGGCTGAGCGGCCCCTTCAACCTCGGCACGAGCAAGGATGACTTCCGGGTCCCCGATTTCGGGTTCCACCAGGTGGAGCCCCTGCAGGTGTGGGTGCCCACTGCGGTGATCGTGGGGGAGGTGCTCACGCCCGATGACGAGAGCCGGGACAAGCTGGCGTTCTACGCGGCGCGCGGTGTGGAGGAGGTCCTGCTCGTCGACCCCCTCGCGCACACGGTCGAGCTGCTGCTGCGCGCCCGCCCGGGGTGGGCTCCCTCGGCGGCATCGCCCCGGCTCGGTGTCGGCCTGGATCGGCTCGCCGACCTGCGCTGGCCGTCGGGCTGATCCTCCTGGCCCGTCGGTGCACGCTCGGACTCGACGGGCACGACGAGGTGTGGGAGGGCGTTTACCACGTCACCCCGCGCGCGCACCGGGCGGACTTTTGAGGGCCCGCTGTCGCTGCGACCAGGTGCCGCACCGTCAAGCGCCCGAGCCCGCGTCATCCGGTTCGCGCAGCGCGTCGAGATCGACCGACAGGGGGATGGGCGCAGCCGGCCTGGCAACGCCCGCGCGGTAGCGCCCCGTCTCGACGTACCCACCTGACACCAGCTCGTGGGCGATCAGCTCGATCTCCGGCTCGACCTCGAGCCGCCAGTACCAGGGGATCCCCGCCTCGGCGTACTCCACTGGTTTAAGGATCCGGTCCTGCTTCCCTGTCGTCACCGTCACCTCGATGACCAGCGAGACCCCGGTTGGCTGGGCGAGCAGGTCGCGGGCGCTCGGACGACGCGCGCTCGGGCCGACGGTGAGGTCCGGGATGCGGAAGTCCGAGACGGCGGGGTCGTCGGACATCCGCACCCCGACATCGAGCGTGACCTCCCACGCCGGCGAAGTCTGGGCATGGAGCTGGAGGAAGAGCTGGCGGCACAACCACTGGTGCAGCAGCCCGGGCGCAGGCATGATCAGCAGCCCGCCGTCGACGATCTCGTAGCGGGGACCCGTCGGCAGGGCGAGGACGTCCTCGACCTGCCAGGGCCGGGTGACGGCCGGTCGGCCCGGCGGCGGCGCGGGCACCTGGCCGACAGCGGTGCGGGCCGGGCTGACGGTCGACACGGTGCCTCCTTTCGCGAGCGACGCACGGCCATGGTGACACCGTGCGATCGCGTGGGGGCTCGGCGGCGTGCTGGCCGTCGCCTGTGGATACGGCGCCCGGATCAGGAGCCCTTGTACAGGCGAGCGAGGTCCACGGTCTCCACCTCGGGGTCGGCCAGGACGGCTTCCTCGAACCCGCCGCCGGTGACCAGGAGCAGCCGCGCCCCGGCCGCCCGAGGGCCGAGCAGCTCGCGCGCCCGGCGTAGCCGCTCGACGTGTCGGCGGCCGAGCCACTCTCCGAGCTTCACCTCGCCCACCGCGAGCACGCGCGAGCCGCCCTCCTCAAGCGCCACGAGGTCGAGCTCCAGCGACGTACGCCCCGCCCGATCCGGCACCACGGTCGAGCCGACCCGCCCCGCTACCCCGCCGAGCGTCTCCGGCGACGCGTGCAGGAGGAGCCACTCCCGGGCGAGGGACTCGAGGTGCGGCCCCAGCAGCTGAGCGGAGAAGGTCTCCCTTGCGCCCGCCCACACTTCCTCGCCTCGACCCCGCTCCAGGCGCGGCCACGCCGGGCGCATGACGGCCGCGTAGAAAGCCAGCAGCGGCTCGGCGATCCGATAGCTGGGGCGCCGCGCCCGCGCCGCGTCCTCGCGCCGCTCCAGCAGGCCCGCATCCTCGAGCACGGTGAGGTGATGGCTGAGGTCCGGGCCCGTGCGCCCCAGCCGAGATGCCATCCCCGCCCGCGTGGTCTCGCCCCCCACGACCGCGGACAGCAGCGCGTGGTAGCCGACGACATCGCGCAGCTCCGCCTCCTCCGCGAGCAGGTAGCGGGCCTCCCGGAAGAGCGGCGACCGGGGGTCGAGCACCCGCCGGACCACCCACCGGTCGAACCCGGCGCGCGACGTGGGCGCGGCGGAGTCAACGAACTCCCGACGGTAGGCGGGGGTGCCCCCGACGACCGCGTGCAGCCGGAGGGCCAGCGCGGGGTCCTGCGCCCCCCAGAAGCGCGCCGCCGTCCGGTAGTCGAAGGGCGCCACCGCCAGTTCCAGGGAGGCGCGACCGCGCAACGGCGCCGTACCCGACAGGAGGGCGCCCATGAACGACAGCGCCGACCCGCACAGGATGAGCCGGACGCGGCTCGCCAGCCGCGCGGCGCGGCGCGGCGCGAGAGCCGCCTGCAACAGAGACGGGAGCTCGGGTACGGCGGCCGCGAGGTAGGGGAACTCGTCGATCACGACCGGCACGGGCGGGCCGGAGGAGATGGCGAGTACGACGTCAAGCGCCACTGCCCAGTCGGTCAGCGCCAGGGGCGGGAGCCCCCGCGCCTCGCCGAGCGAGCGCCCGAACTGCGCGAGAGCCTCCCGCCCCGTCAGCTCGGAGGCGGAGAGGTAGACACCACCGGTCTGCTCGCAGAGGGCCTGCAGGAGCAGCGACTTGCCTTGGCGGCGGCGCCCGTGGACGACCCCCAGCAGGGCGTGGGGGCTGGTGCTGGTCGCGAACTCCCGCAACGCCTCCCATTCGGCGTCCCGGTCGAAGACCTCATCCGGCTTGTGCATCTGTGGTTACTCTAAGCGTACTTCCCTAGCAGCGTGCAGGGTGGACGACGCCGAGGTCCCCGGGTTGCTCCCCGCTCGGATGCTGAACGAGTTCGCTCACTGCCCGCGACCGCCCGGTGCTCATCGTCAGCGTGCCGACACGCCGCGGGTGCTGGCGGGGTTGTCGGAGTTCGGCTCTAGCGTCCTGCCGGACAGCAGCGGCGACCGGCAGGGGCTGGCATGGGGAAGCGCAACAAGGAGCGGCGGTCGGCCGCGCACCGCAAGCGCCAGGCGGTTCGAGCGCCCCGACCGGGAGCAGCGCGACCAGGGGCATGGCCCGGCCAGGAGCGGCAGGACCTCGGGGCGATGCTCACGGGGATCCTCTGGGCCGCGGCGCACGACGAGGCGGCCAGCCCGGGAGCCGCCGGGGACTGCGCCGCCACGCTGCTGGCTGGCGGCTCGGGCGTTCCAGCGCGGCTCGTCGCGAGTGTGGCGTCGTCAATGCTGTGCCACCAGGTCTCGGGCGTCACTGACCGCGGCTGGCAGCCGCGCGACCTCGCCGAGATCACCCGGCGACGCCTCGCGGGCGACCACAGTGCCCTGCTCGTCGACCTCCTCGCGTCGTCAGCCGCCGCCGCGCCCGCCGCGACGACGCACCCGCGCTGGGTTGAGCAGTTGCTCGACCTCGGCGCGCAGGTGTGGTGGCGCCCCGACACGCCGCTGGTGGCTGCCCGATCGCAGCGCGACGGGCGGAGTCCCCTCGCTTGGCTGGCGACATCGGTCGAGCTGCTGGCGTTGCTGCTACGCCTGCCGGACCTGCCCCGGCTGCTGCCACCTCCAGGGAAGGCTCGCCAGGGTGCCGGCGGACGTCCTGTGGACGCGAACCACGGACGCGCCCTCGCCCGAGTGCGGAGTCTGCTTGCGAAGGCCGAGTCGACGGACTTCGCCGAGGAGGCAGAGGCGCTGTCGGCGAAAGCGCAGGAACTCATGGCAAAACACAATCTGGAGCGGCTCATGGTCGAGTCCGCCGCCGACGAGCAGGCACCGGCGTCGGCGCGCAGGCTGTGGCTCGAGGCGCCGTACGCCGGGGCGAAAGCGATGCTCGTCCAGGCCGTCGCGCACGCCAACGGGTGTGCCACCGTCTGGGTGGAGTCCCTCGGGTTCGTCACCGTGGTCGGTGACGAGCGTGACCTCGACACCTGCGAGCTGCTGCTGACTTCCCTGCTGGTGCAGGCAACGAAGGCCATGGTCGCCGCCGGACGCGAGCCCGCAGCGCCCGGGCGGCCACGCACCAGGTCCTACCGCCAGTCCTTCCTCATGTCCTACGCCACGCGGATCGGCGAGCGCCTGCGCGGTGCGACCGATAGCGCCGCCGCTGGCCTCGACGAGGTCGACCTGCTGCCGGTGCTCGTCGCGCAGCGGGAGCGCGTCGAGTCCGCGCGCGACGCCATGTTCCCCGAGCGGGTGCAGCGCGCGGTCAGCATCAGCAACCGGCACGGCTGGTCGGCCGGCCGCGCTGCCGCCGACATCGCCACGCTCCCCAACCCCGTCGAGCTCGGGGACCGGACCCGGGCGGCCTCCTAGGCTGGCGAGCCCATGAAGGCCCCGGACGCCGCGGACGTGCTGGCTGCCCTGGCAGCCCAGTGGGCGCTGCTCGTTGCCGCCGCACCCGGGCTCGACGGCACGGCGAGCACCCCGCTGCCCGGGTGGGACGGGGCGCTCCTCCTCGGGCACCTCTGCGGCACCGTCGAGCGGCTGGTCACGACAGCGGCCGCGGTGACCGCCTCACCGACCACCGCCGAGGCCGCCCTCGACGCGGTCACCTGGTGGACGGCACCGAGCGCCGACCACGAGGACGGCACCGGTGACGCCGGCCGGCTCCGGACCGCTGTCGCTGCCGCCCGCGAGGTCCTCGCCACCGCCGACACCACCCACGTCGTCGGACCCGGGATCCGCCTCGGGGACTACGCCCGCACCCGCGTGCTCGAGGCCGTCGTGCACGGTCTCGACCTCGGCGTGCCCCCCCACCGCGCGGCGCTGCGGCTCACGGTCCGCCTCCTCGTCGAGGTGCTCGCCGCCCGGCACCCCGGGCGCAGCGTCGAGCTACGCGTGCCACCCTTCGCCGCCGCGCAGGTCATCCCGGGGCCGCGCCACACGAGGGGTACGCCGCCGGCGGTGGTCGAGGCCGAGCCCATCGCGTGGGTGCTGGTGGCGACCGGTCGGCGCGCCTTCGCCGCCGCCGTGGCCGACGGTGGCATCCGGGCCAGCGGCGGCAGGAGCGACCTCACGTCGTACCTGCCACTGCTGTAGGCCGCGGCGCGGCACGGCGCGCCGTCCGCCACCGACGCCGGCACCGACCCCCCGCCTACACTGGCGGCCGTGCCCGGCCAGCCGCACGCCCAGCCCGCCGACCACCCCCTCGACGAGCCGGCGGACCTGGCGTCCGACCTGCTGGGCCCGCGGGAGGAGTGCGGCGTCTTCGGGGTCTGGGCCCCCGACGAGGACGTCGCCAAGCTCACCTACTACGGGCTCTACGCGCTGCAGCACCGCGGCCAGGAAGCCGCCGGCATGGCCGTGTCCGACGGCTCGAACGTCGTCGTCTACAAGGAACTAGGCCTCGTCAGCCAGGTCTTCGACGAGTCAACGCTGCGCTCGCTGCAGGGGAATCTGGCGATCGGGCACACCCGCTATTCCACGACCGGGTCCTGCACGTGGGAGAACGCCCAGCCCTCCTTCCGCTCCCGCACGAGCGGCGGCGGCATCGCCCTCGGCCACAACGGCAACCTCACCAACACCGGTGAGCTGGCCCGCCACGCCAACGACCTCCGGGGCACCGGCCATGCGGTCGCCGCCGACGTCGTCCCGTCCACCACCGACAGCGACCTCATCACCAGCCTGCTCGCCGCCGCCGCGGACGACGACAGCACCGTGGGGGAGGCCGCCCTGCGCGTGTTGCCCCAGCTGCGCG
>JAABUT010003788.1_pt1 | contig 12580 bp, 10 predicted proteins | sample 5559281 | NCBI WGS metagenome assembly JAABUT01 (sample SAMN10711880, study PRJNA513359) | rock metagenome | isolation source: Antarctica rocks | place: Antarctica: Victoria Land, Ricker Hills nord | collected 2016-01-04
CGGATTCCGGTTTCCGCAGGGATATTCGGCACCGCTCACCCGACGCGCAGCAACACAGCCGCGAGCGCAGCCACCAGCATCGACGGACCGAAGGGAAGCAGCGTCCGCTTTCCCACCCGGCGGACCACCAGCAACACCGCACCCACCAACGCCGCAAGGATGAACCCTCCCATCGTGGCGAGAATCAGGGCTCGCCAGCTCAGAAAGCCCAGGAACAGGCCGAGCACGCCGGCGAGCTTCACATCTCCCATTCCCATCCCGGCGGGCGAGATCAGCGCCAACACCAGGTACAACGCGAAGAGAACGGCCGCTCCGAGAACCGCCCGCAGCAGCGAGTCCCAGGAGTTCCGGCTCAGGGCCGCAACCGTCAGCAGGATCAACCCGACACCGGCCGACGGCAACACGACCGAGTTCGGCAGTCGTTGATGCTGCACGTCGATGACCGCCAGCAGAACCGCCATCGCGGACAGATAGAGGTAAGCCGGCAGCACCCAGGACACTCCGAAACGTGCCACCATCAGCCCGAAGAGCGCGGCCGTGCCCACCTCCACGATTGGGAAGCGCGCAGCCACGCCCTGCCGAGTCCGGCGCCGCACACTGCCGGGCACCGCTCGCACGGTTTCTCGAAATAAATCCCATCGCCCCAACCGCGCAACTGCCGTCGGGGAGTCCTCTCCCGAAGACGAGCCCAGCGGCAGCAGGAACGCCAGGACGTTCACCAGCACTCCGACCAACACGCCGAGCAGCACCCCGACCACAACTGCCGCCGTCATCGCCGAATGCACACTCTGCGTAGTTGCATGACTACAAATGTATCGGAGGACGACCGGAGTGCGGTCAAGCACCGCGATACACGTGCGCTCGATGGCCGATCTTGAGCACGTACATCGTCTTGGTGTCCTCATCGAGGCGGTAAACGATGCGGTAGTCGCCCCGACGGGCCGCCCAGCGGCCCCCCAATTCTCGCTGGAGCGGCTTGCCTCGCCGCCGGGGATCATCCACGAGGCCACCGAAGGCAACCAGCGGCTCGGCTACCGGGGCCTGATACCGAGCGCATGCTGCGCAGCGGCCTCCAAGACGGCGGGAGACTCGTGCATGCCTTCGGAGGAAGGCCAAGTGCTTGCCGGACCTGCGCCTCGTCATAGGTTCCGCCCGCGGAAACGTCGTCCTGCGCCTCGGCGAGCGATTCATGAGCGCCTGGTTGCGACAGCCAGAACAATGTTTCCTGTAAAGACTCCCACTCGTCAGCCGACACCATGACGACAGCTGGACGCCCGTTCCTGGTGATGGTGAAGCGCTCGTGCTGCAGCTCGACTCGGTCGGCGTACTGCGACAGACAGCGTCTTCAGATAGGACAGCGATGCGGTTTCCACGACAGAAAGTATGGGCCGCGGAGTCGCGGGCACGCTACAGCTTGCGCAGCCGCACCTTGGTGACCGCGTGGTCCGGACCCTTGGTGAGTACCAGATTGGCGCGGCCTCTGGTCGGCAGGATGTTCTCGACCAGATTGGGTGCGTTGATGCTGTCCCAGAACTCACCGGCCAGCTCGACTGCCCGCTCGTCGGTCAACTCGGCGAATCGGGCGAAGAACGAGTCCGGGTCGGCGAATGCTGTCTGCCGCAGGCTCAGGAAGCGGTCGGTGTACCAGCGTTTGATATCCGCGGTATCCGCATCCACATAGATGGAGAAGTCGAAGAAATCACTCACCGCGAGTGCGCTGCGGCCCTCCTCGTCCAGCCGCGCCGGTTGCAGCACGTTCAAACCTTCGACGATTAGGACGTCGGGCCGGTGCACCACGACCTCGTCGTCGGTCAGGATGTCGTAGGTCAGGTGGTCGTACTTCGGTGCCCGAACCTCGGCAGCACCCGACTTCACCTCGGCGACGAACCGAAGTAGTGCCCTGCGATCGTACGACTCCGGAAAACCCTTGCGGGACATCAGATCCCGCTCTTCCAGGACTGAGTTCGGGTACAGGAATCCGTCTGTGGTCACCAATTCGACGCGCGGTGTGTCCGGCCACCGAGCGAGCATTTCCTGCAGCACCCGCGCGGTCGTGGACTTACCTACCGCCACTGACCCGGCGACCCCGATCACGAACGGCGTCCGGGAAACCCGTTCCCCCAGGAACGTGGAGGTCACCCTGTGCAACGCGCCGGTGCCGGCAACGTACAAGTTCAGCAGCCGGGACAACGGGCGGTAGATGGTGTCCACTTCGACCAGATCGATCGGGTCGCCGAGGCCGGAGAGCCGATCCAGTTCGTCCTCGCTCAGCGGCAACGACATCGACTCGGCCAGCAACGCCCACTGGGTGCGATCGAGTTCGACGTACGGAGTGATGCCGGAGCCGTTGAACACCGGTGAAGCGGGCAGGCTCAGCGAGCTGCCGCTAGGTGGGTCGACTGCCTCGTTCCCGGCCATGATCTGCAGATCATGCCGCCTCCGACCGGCAGCAGCGTCATCGAGGAACTGTGACCTGAGCCGCAGGGGTCAATCAGGGGTCAGGCGCAGTGGTGTGCGCCGCGCCTACGATGAGCTGGTGGCGTCCCCCGGCAGTTCCCATCCGCAGACCCCAGAATCGTCCCGCTACCGCTCTCCGCTGCTGGGGTTTCCCGATGCGGTCGCAGCCCACGGTCCGGATGTCGGGGTTGCCTGGCACTACGGCGACCCGGTCGGCGAGCAGCGGGCGGCGGTTGGCGACGCCGCTCTTTTCGATCTTTCCCATCGGGGTTTGCTGGCTGTCTCCGGGGTGGACCGGTTGACGTGGTTGAACACGCTGACCAGCCAGCTCCTGACCGAGCTGCCGAACGGCACCGTCACCGAGGCGCTGGTGCTGTCCCCGAACGGCCACGTCGAGCACCACCTGGGCGTCACCGAGATCGACGGAATCACCTACCTCGACACTGAACCCGCCACTGTCGCAAGCCTTCTGGAATATCTGACCCGGATGATCTTCTGGTCGAAGGTCGAGGTACGGGCCGCCGAGCTCGGACAGGTCCGGGTGGTAGGCCCGAATACCGCGGACGTGCTGGTTGCCGCCGGCGTCATCACCGACCTGCCGGAACCTGGCTCGGCCGCTGTGTTGAACGCGGGCGGCTTCGCCAGGCGGGTTCCGGCCGGGATCGACGTCTTCATCCCCCGAGCGGCGCTGGCCAACACGGCCGCCACGCTGATCGCCGCCGGTGCTCGTCCCGCCGGCAGCTGGGCGGAAGAGGCCTTGCGCATTCCGACGCGTACTCCGCGGCTGGGCGTGGATACCGATGATCGCACCATTCCGAACGAGGTCAGCTGGTTGGCGACCGCCGTGCATCTGAACAAGGGCTGCTATCGCGGGCAGGAAACCGTCGCGAGGGTCAACAACCTCGGCCGGCCGCCGCGTCGCCTGGTGATGCTGAACCTGGACGGGTCCGCAGATCGGCTGCCCGAGACGGGCTCGTCCGTCACGACCGGCGAGGGCCGAGTGGTGGGCCGGGTCGGGTCCGTTGCCCATCACCACGAGGACGGTCCGATCGCGCTGGCGCTGGTGAAGAGATCGTTGGCGCCCGGGGCAGCGCTGTTCGCCGACGGCGTCGACGCGGCCATCGATCCGGACGACGCGGTGGACGAATCCCCGGCCGGCGTGCCTCAGTCGGCGGTCGACCGCCGCACCTTCACCGACATCCGGCGGCGGTCATGACCGCGGTCGGAACCGCCTTGGTGGATATCGACGAGATTCGCGATGCCGCACGCCGAATCGCCGGCGTGGTGGTACGGACCCCTCTGCTGGCTTCGCCGTGGCCGGGGCTCTGGCTGAAACCTGAGATGCTGCAACCGATCGGCGCCTTCAAGATCCGCGGCGCCATGACGGCGATGTCACGGTTGTCGCCGCAGATGCGTGCTCGTGGTGTGCTCGCGCATTCCTCCGGCAACCACGCGCAGGCCGTCGCCTATGCGGCGCGGGCGTTCGGCGTCCCGGCGCACATCGTGATTCCCGACAACGCTCCGGCCCGCAAGGTCGAGGCCACCAGAGCTTTGGGCGCAACCGTCGAGTTGGTTTCGGTCGAGCAACGGTTCAGTCGTCCCGCCGAGCTTGCCGCACTGACCGGCAAGGCCATGATTGCGCCGTACGACGATCGCAACGTGATCGCCGGACAGGGCACCATCGGGCTCGAGATCGCCGAAGATCTGGAGCTGATGGCGGTTGGGATGGCCGGCGGCCTCGCGGGCGGGGTGGCAGGCGGACTCGCGGGCGGAATGGCAGGCGGGCTTTTCTCGACGGTCCTGGTGCCGGTCTCCGGAGGCGGGTTGATCTCCGGTGTGGCGGCCGCGCTCGCCGCGCTTGCACCGGAGGTCAAGGTGATCGGCGTGGAGCCGGCATTGGCCGGGGACGCCGCCGACTCGTTCTCCGCCGACGAGCGGAGAGCCTGGCTGCCGGCCGACACCGCCCGCACCATCGCCGACGGCTTGCGGACCTTCAGCGTCGGCGAACTGCCCTGGCAGCACATCCGCGCCCAGGTCCACGACATCATCACCGTGACCGAGGACGAGATTCTCGACGCCACCCGGCGGTTGGCCCTGGAAGCCCGACTCGTGGCCGAACCGTCCGGCGCCGTTGCCACCGCCGGTTTCCTGCACCACCGCTCGCAGATGCCTGCCGGCAACGCCGTCGCGATTGTTTCCGGCGGCAACATCGACCCGGAAATCTTCCGGATGATCCTCGAAGGCTCAAGTGTCCGGGACTGACGGTCAACGGCCCGAGGCCGGCTCGGCCGACAACGGTGGAACTCTGATCACCGTCGCTCCGGTAGCCGGCCCGATCGGCCATCTGCTGCGCACGGCCATCGATGCCGAGCAGGTCGGTGCCACTCGACTGCACCTCCCCGTCGACCAGCCGGACCTGCCGCTCGCCGTGTCCGCCCTGCGCGAGCAGACGAAGCTGTTCCTCACCTGCGACCTGCACGTACCCGGCGTGGACGTGGTCTCCTCGGCGTTCGTCGACGTAGTGGTCCAGGAGAGCTCCGATCTACCCGCTCTGGTCGCGGAGGTCGCGCGGTTGGTTGCGGCCAATCCGGACGGCGTCGCGATTTCGGGCCGGGGAGCGGCAGCATTGCCGGTCCTGCTGGCCGCCCTCGCCGCGGGCGCTCACGTCTGGGTGGAAGCCCCGGAGCACGACAGGAAGTCTCCGGCCGCCGCCGTGCGAACCGCCGGTCCAACGGAAGCCGGGCCAGCGCAAGCCGGGCCAACGCCAGCCGGGCCAGCTGCACCCGCGCGAACCAGTGCAGCGCGCTCCGGCCAGGGAAAGGACCACGCCGCCCTGGTTGCCAGGGCCAGCGGCCTGGCCCGCATCGCCGGCCGGCCGCCGATGACTCGACCTGCCACCGCACGGCTGCTGGGCCTGCAATGATCACGTCGCACCGCGAATGACCACGTCAAATCGCGCGATCCGCGCTACTACCCGTCATCCATCGAGCGAAGGGCACACCTACCGATGAGCAGCGCGTCCGGCCCGATGAGCAGCGCGTCCGGCGAACACGTCGAGTTGGTTCGGGTCATCCGGTCCGGCTTCCACGAGGGCAGCCACTTCGGCTCGGTGGTGGTGGTCGATGCCGACGGTTCGGTGCTGCACGCCCGCGGGAACGTGACCGCACCGGTCTTTCCTCGTTCGTCGAGCAAGCCGTTCCAGGCGGTGGCGATGCTGCTGGCCGGAGCCGAGTTGGACGGCGCCGACCTTGCCATCTCGGCGGCGTCGCACTCCGGCGAGCAGATGCATGTGACCCGGGTGCTCGCGATGCTGGAACACGTGCACCTGGCCGAGGGCGACCTTGGCTGCCCCGCTGCGCTTCCGCTCGACGAAGCGAGCCGCAACGAGGTCATCGCCGCCGCCGGGACAGCGCGCAGGATCTACATGAACTGTTCGGGCAAGCACGCCGGCATGCTGGCTGCCTGCGTTGCGCAGGGCTGGGACACCGCTGGCTACCTGACCACCGACCACCCCCTGCAACAGTCGGTCCAAGACCAGATAACCCGGTTGTCCGGCGAGCAGCCGTCGGCAGTGGGCATCGACGGCTGCGGCGCACCGTTGTTCGCCATTTCGTTGACCGGGCTGGCCCGGGCCTTCGGCCGGGTGAATGCCGCTGCCCCTGGGTCGGCCGAGTTTGCGGTGTCGCAGGCGATGCGCGAACACCCGGAGATGGTCGGCGGCACGGGCCGGGAGGACACCAGACTGATGAAGGCGCACCCAGGCCTGTTGGTGAAGGGCGGCGCGGAGGGGGTGCACTGCGCGGCGCTGCGAGATGGCCGGGCGGTGGCCGTCAAGATCACCGACGGTGGCGACCGGGCCAGGATGCCGGTGCTGATCGGCGGTCTGCGGATGCTGGGGCTGGACTCAGACCTCCTGACGGAACTGGGCACCGGGGTGGTGCTAGGCGGAGGCCGGCCGGTGGGAACGGTCGAGCTGGCGCCCGCGGTCTTCTGACGGTTTCCGCGGCGCTGGAGAACACCGATCAGCGAGCGACGAATGCATACCACCGACCGCTTCGCGCCCGGCATTCATTTCGATCACCGAACGTGATCTGGACACCTCACGGACTGTGACGTCCGGCCGCTTTCTTCTTCTGGAGAATGAACTTCTCATCAGACTGGGTGAGACCAGAGGTAATCCGCCGGGTGGCACGGTATATTTTTAGTAGAGGCATGTCGTACATATGCCATCCATTATCTGCAATGCAATATCGTTTGTTGTCATTGATCCGCGGGGCTCCGGATCGCCGTCGGCCAGGAACGCTCATTCAACTTGTGCAAAAGCGACAGAGGGTCATCGCCTGTCGTAGGGAGGCCTCTTCCGTGACGTCGAACCGATTGACCGCACAAGGCCGTTCGCCGGTCGTCGACACGGTGGGTATTGCTTCGCCGGCCCTAACCCCGGCGTCGTGGGCCGTCCGTTGGATGTGGCTCGTAGTATTAATTGCCGGCGGCGGGGCAATAACGGCTTACTTCGCCGCACCGGATCCGCTTTCGCTGGAGATGTGGTACCTGGGCATCGGAACAGCATCGACCGCATGCGTCCTGTTCGGCATCCGGCTCCATCGCCCGGCGAATGGCGCCGCCTGGTGGCTGATTGCGGCCGGCAACCTGTGCTTCGTCGTCGGTGACGGAATTTTTGCCGTGTACGAGCTCGGTCTGCACCAGGACCCGCCAGTGCCGTCGGTCGCCGACCTGTTCTACCTCGCCGGTTATCCCCTGCTGGTCGTGGGGCTCGTTCGCCTTCGGCAACACCGCGAGCACATCGGCTCCCGAGAGGACAACGCAGACGCTGCGATCGTGTCGATGGCCGTATTGGCGCTCTCCTGGCGCACCTTGATGTCTTCCTACGCAGAAGATCCCTCCTTGGGCGGCTTCGGCAAGCTCGTGACGATGGCGTACCCGATCATGGACGTCGGCATCATCTTCATAGTCATGAGCTCGCTACTGTTCGGTGGCGGCAGATCGATGTCCCTCCGGCTGATCGCCGTGGCGATGGTGGCCATGCTGATCACCGACTTCGGCTACGACCTGATCGTTCTGCACAGTACCTACAACGCCGGCAACGCGGTAGACGCCGGGTGGTTGATCAACTACGTGCTGATCGCCGCGGCCGCCCTGCATCCGTCCATGGCCGCGCAGCCACACCGAAAGCAATCGGGCGCGCGTCGCGGCTGGGTGCCGACCGTCCTGCTCGCAGGTCTGACACCGTCGGCAATCGTCCTGGTCGGAGGTCTACAGGGGTCGATAGATGATCTCCCGGTCTACGCCGGCATCTCCGCCGCCCTGTTCGCACTGGTCGTGCTCCGCAGCACCTGGCTGTTGCGGCGCGTCAGCGCCCAGAACGCCGAACTCGAGCACCGCACTGCGCTGTTGCAGGACTCGTTGTCGATGCGGGAGGTACTGGAGGGCGATCTGCGTCACCAGGCCTTCCATGACCCGCTGACCGGACTGCCCAACCGCAACCTTCTCTACGACCGGGTCGAGCATGCCCTCGCCACGGCCGTCCGGTCCCGCCGGTCCGTGGTGATGTACTTCTGCGACCTGGACTTGTTCAAGAACATCAATGACGGTCTCGGACACAGCGTCGGCGACCAGGTCTTGATGACCGTCGCCAGACGGCTCCAATCGGCTGTGCGTACCGGCGACACCGTCGCCCGATTGAGCGGCGACGAGTTCGCCGTGCTACTGGAAGACGTGGACGACGACGCCATCGCCTTCGGTATCGCCGATCGGATACTCGCGGTCCTGCGAGAACCCATGTATATCGGCGATCACGTTGTGCGCGTGTCCGCAAGCATCGGCGTCGCATTCGATGATCCGGGGCCGACGGGCACGGCTGCCTCGATTCTCGAGGACGCAGATGCCGCCATGTACGAGGCGAAGGCCGCGGGCCGTGATCGGTACCAAGTCTTCGAACGCGCGATGCGCACGCGGATCACCCACCGGTTGGAAATGACCAACGCATTCGAGACCGCTCTGGAGTCCGGTCAATTCGTTCTCGAATACCAGCCCGACTACGTCCTGCGGACGGGATACCTGCACGGATTCGAAGCTTTGGTGCGCTGGAACCACCCGACACTGGGACGCGTCGGCCCATGCGATTTCATTCCGCTCGCCGAGGAAACGGGATTCATCGTCCCCCTCGGCAGGTGGGTCCTGGAAACCGCCTGCATCGCCGCAACGACTTGGTCCGCGCAGCCCGATCACGCGCTCACCGTCGCCGTCAACCTGTCCGTACGGCAACTGCAACACACCCAGTTGGTGGACGACGTCCGCATGATCCTGGCCATCACCGGTCTACCCGCCGGCCAATTGGTTCTCGAAGTGACGGAAAGCGCTCTGATGACCGATCCCGCCAGCGCCGCCGCCACGCTTGCGCAACTACGAGCGCTCGGTATCCGGATTGCCATCGACGATTTCGGCACCGGACATTCTTCGCTGAGCTACCTTCGGCAGTTCCCCATCGACATTCTCAAGATCGACAAGTCGTTCGTCGATCCGCTGGCCGATCCGGCACAGGAAGGCACCGCTTTCGTGGCTACCATCCTGCAACTGGCTCGTGACCTCGGGCTGACGACTATTGCCGAAGGCATCGAACACCCCAACCAGCAGACAACCCTCACCGAACTCGGCTGCGATCAGGCCCAGGGCTACCTGTTGTCCGTCCCACTTCCCGCCGACGGCGCACGCCGGCTCACCGAGTCAACCCGGCGTACGCCCCCTTCGACGGCGCCGGCCGCCTCGGACCAAAGGACACTGTTGGAGGAGGTCTCAGATCGGATACCGGCGACCTGATCGGATTGCGATTTTCATCGGCCTCGGCTTCCCAGGTCGAACTGCGACGAGCGCAACCGTGCGTGGCGGCCGACGATCTTGCAGCCGACAACGATGCCCTTTCCGGCCCGAACGGCGCCGAACATCTCACTGACCGTGACGTCCGCGTCCCATTTTCTTTTCGAAGAATGAACCTTTGTTCATGCCGGGTGAGACCACCAGGAATCGCTGTGCAGCAACGTATATTTGAGTAGACGCCCCCGAATGATCGGTCTTTCTCTTTGGCGGTCGGCGTGTTCTGCCCCGTAGTGGGTCACTTGTTCCCCCCTGACTCCGGATGGGGCTTCCTTTTCGTTCAATGCTATTTCAAGTTGAGATGGATGGTCGGTAGGTATGGATGAATTCGGTGTGGAACTACGGAACGGTCTGAGTCTTTCGCGGCGTCGTCTGATGCGGTTGGGCACTTTGTCGGTCGGGGGCGTGATTCTGGGTGCGGCCACGGGTACGGCCGCGTCAGCCGCCACCCCTGGAAGCGGAGCTGGCCAGGACGGCGCCGGCGCCGCTGATCCTCGAGTGCGGCCCGCGACTGTCCGACCGTTCTCGTTGACGGCGGGTCAGGCCGCGCCGACGTCGTACAACGGATGGCCGGTGGGCGCGCCGGCCACTGCGATCGGCGTCCAGTCCTACTACGTGACGGGAACGTCGATCGCCATACCGGTCGATGCCGGCGACGTTGCCTGGGTGTTGATGTACGTCGCTGCCCGCTTCAATGCCGAGGTCGAGACGCTGCGACCGGGTCAGGTATGGGGCTATGACTACCGGGTAGATGTGAACAACACGAACTGGTGGTCCTGTCATGCCTCGGGCACCGCCGTTGATTTCAACGCCGTGCTGCACCCCAACGGAGCCTCGGGGACATTCACGCCCGGTCAGGTGACGGCCATTCGCCGGATATTGGCCGACTGCGGGAATGTCGTCTACTGGGGCGGCGACTTCTCCGGCGTTCCCGATGAGATGCATTTCGAGATCAACGTTCCGCCCGGCGATCCTTCGCTCCCAGCCCTGGCGGCACGCATCCGGGGCGCTGTCCCGGTCGTACCGGCGGCCCCGCCCACCCGGGTGGTCAGCCTGCGCGCCGGGATCAACAACAGGTACGTCACCGCCGAGGCCGGCGGCGCCAGCGCACTGATCGCGAACCGGACCGCGGTCGGGCCGTGGGAACGGTTCGACCTTCTCACCGTCGGCACGAGCCGGATTGCTCTCCGCGCACACGCCGACAACCGTCTTGTGTGTGCCGATGAAGCCGGTGGTGCGCCGCTCATCGCCAACCGGACCGCTGTGGGACCGTGGGAAACCTTCACCATCGCGCCCCAGCCGGACGGAACGATCGCGCTCCGCGCCTTGGCCAACGGCCGCTACGTCACCGCCGAGCACGCAGGAGCCCAACCGTTGATCGCCAATCGGACGGCAGTCGGTCCCTGGGAGAAGTTCAGCATCGTCAGTTCCTGAAAGCCACCCCTGCACGGTTCCGACCCGCCCGAGCCCCGGCTGACCGGACCGCTGGAATCGCCAGCGGGAGCGGCGACCACGTTCTCCCAGCACTGGCCTCCGTGGCCCTCCAAAATGTTTTGCGAGGCCGGCAATCTCCTGCCGACGAGCCATCACTGCTCTACTCACCCACGAGGTCCTCCGATGAGCGAAGCTTCGACAGTATCTCCCCAGGCCGCGACGTCTCCCCAGGTCCCGGAACCAAGAGCGGCATCCGGGCGTGCGAGGGTGCCTGAAGCCGGGTTTCCGGCGTTGCGGAGGTGGTTCGAACATTTCGCTGGAGATACCAACTCGGTGCTCGAGCGGCAGCTGTGTACCGTTTCGGTCTACTTTCTCGCGCAGCTGGTCTTTCTCGTCCCCGGGGTGAGGGCAGAGGAAAAGGTCCCGGTCGTGGCCGGCGCCGTGGTGATCATCGGCGCGACCATTGGTGCCGTTTTTTTACGCGTCCCGCGTATTCCACCCCGAATTGCCATGGCAATCCCGCTGGCCGATATCCTTGCGGTTGGCTTGCTGCGGGCCGGCACCGGCGGAATCCTCTCAGTTTTCACCATCATGTTGGTGCTGCCGGTGATCTCGCTCGGGGTGGAACCAGGACGCCTCCCACTGCTCTTTGGTGGTGTCGTCACCGTGGGATCGATTCTGCTCTCACTGTTCTGGGTTGATGCCGCTCAAGGAGCAGACCATTGGGGTCCAGTCGTTTTCACGCCGGCGATCCTGGGATTGGCCTGTTTGTCGGTCAACGAACTCGCCAGCAGGTTGCGGTCCAAGGTCCGCGTAGTGCAATCCCTGCGGCGGCAGCAGGAATCGCTTGTGGTGGAGGCTCACCGTCACACTGCGGCAAGCGAAGCCGCATCCTCCATGGCCAAGGACTCGACTCGGCAACTCATCAACGTCATCGATTCCGTCACCGAACAAGCAATCATTGCCACCGACAGTCGCGGTCGAGTCGAAGTGTTCAACGCAGGTGCGCAGAGAATGCTGCGTATTGCCGCCCATGATGTCCTGGGGCGGTCCATCCTGCAATTTCACCTACCGGACGAACTGAGACAACACCGGCCCGAACATGCTCCGGCCGTCGGTGGTTTCGATTCTTTGGTGATCGGCGTTCACGAAGGCCTGCCACAAGTGCGTGATTGGACCTACATCACCCACGACCACGAGAATCTCCAGGCTCAGGTCACCGTCACAGCTAGACGTGACTCATCCGGACAGAATGACGGTTTTCTCTTCGTCGCGACCGACGTGACCAAAGACCGCGAGCAGTCGCGCTTGAAGGACGACTTCGTCAACCTGATCTCTCACGAACTTCGCACCCCGTTGAGCTCGATCCTGGGTTACCTGGAGTTGCTCACCGACGACGAAGACCATCCACTGTCGTCCGAACAGGGCCAGTTTCTGCAGGTCATCGAGCGCAATGCCAACCGCTTGCTGCGCCTGGTCTCCGATCTACTGTTCACCGCACAGGTAGAAACAGGTCAATTCGACCTGCAGGGCCAAGACGTCGACCTACGGACGGTCGTAGCATCCTCGATGGCAACCGCCGCCCCCCTTGCTGCGGCTCGGAACCTGGTTCTTCGGACTTTCGTGCCCGAGGAGGATGTGACTGTGCTGGGCGATCCCGTCCGGCTGGGACAGGCCGTCGAGAACCTCATCGCGAATGCAGTGAAGTTCACCGCGCCGGGGGGCCGCGTCGCCGTCAGCCTCACTACGGTCGACGCACCCGAAGCACGCGCTCTCATCTGCGTCAGCGATACCGGAC
>JAABUT010003789.1_pt1 | contig 12579 bp, 12 predicted proteins | sample 5559281 | NCBI WGS metagenome assembly JAABUT01 (sample SAMN10711880, study PRJNA513359) | rock metagenome | isolation source: Antarctica rocks | place: Antarctica: Victoria Land, Ricker Hills nord | collected 2016-01-04
AAGCTTCTATTTATGTAATGTTCAGAGACTGCGCTAGACTCAAAAGAAATGTGTTTGTGACATGAAAAGAAGATGATGTAGATGAACAAGATGTTGATGAAAGAAAAGAGTGTTGAGAAAGAAAAAAGATGTTGAGTCATAACTGAGTCAAATCTGAGTCAGATCTCGATCAGATCATTGACTAGCTTTAATCATTATGCAGAGTACTCGCTAGCATGCATTGCAGATTGATTAAAGCTTCAGTCTTGTTCAGTCTTATCAGTCTTGTCAATCTTGATACGCTTGTAACATTGATCTGCAAGCATTTGCAAATGCTTTCATACTTGATGATGTTAGAATTGAAACTCATATGAGAATAAAAGTTCTTGTTCATGAAGAAGAAAATCAAGAAGATGACTGATAACAAGATGTTATTGTCAACAAACTTAATCATAAGTAATCACTTAAATCAGTCATTCTGCATATATGAGCAGAAGAATCAAAGATAACGCTTGATGTTCTGATTGACTTGTTCGCTTTAATCATCAATTTGAGAATGATAAATGATGAATAATTAAAGAAAAATGCTCAGTCGTTTGCAAAGAAACTTTCATAGTATAGAGATGAATTGTAAATCTTAATCAGATACTATGAAGCTTAATAAATCATGAGTTCAATATACTCATTGAATCAGCATTTCAGCTGTCTTTTCAGCTGTGATATCTTCATCATCAATGATGCAAGAAATATAATGTCTTTCTTTCAACAATCTGCAGATGACAGTCAGAATAGCATTGTAGTCATACAAATCAAATAGATTGATAATAAAGTTCATGACTATATTCTGTCATCACTGTTCAAATATAAATAAAGATTGAAGCAAATCATTTAATTTATTTCTTGATGTCTTTGAACGTTAACATATGTAGCAGTTTCAAATATATTGATATATTGTTTTTCGCATAGAAGATCAATAGTAATTTCACTTTATGATCTTCACTGTTTTAAGAATTTCAGAATGATCAATCAATGACTGATCATGTACTTCACGAATCAGATTCATTTGTAGAAGTTCATTAAACGAAATTCATAGCTGACTATCATGAAACAAGATTTCATTCTGAATTCAACAATTCTTCAATTTGATATCTTTATATGATGCTTCGTCTCTTGCTATTGCTTCGCGAAGTAGTGTACAATTCTCGTCAATTTCATTCACATCAAGAACTTGTTTATAAATTGATTGATCATTATTCTTCTTTAGATCAACGATCTTCATTTGATTCAATATCAGAATAATAGTTCTTTGATATTAAATACATTCATCATCGAAATCTCTAGACACGAAGTCAGCTCAACGAGTTAATGCATCAATCTTAATATTCTGTTTGTCAGATCAATACATTATCTTAAAGTTGAAGTCAGCTAACTTCTGAATTTAACGCATTTATTATTAACTCAGCTTCTTGTCTTTCATTAATGAGATGAGTGCTTGATGATCAATGAACATCTTGATAGAAATGTCAATCAGCTTCAGTTTGAATCATCAATGTTCAAAAGCTTAAATTATGATCAGCAGTTTCTTATCATATATCTCGTAGTTGCATTCAGCAGAAGATATGTTCTTGTTATAAAAGACAATCAAATGTAAAACATCTTTATCATCATATTGAGACAGAACTTCATCATTGACGAAGTTGAATGAGTTAATTTCAAGAATGAAATTGCAAGTTTGATCAAAGTGACAAAGTATAAAAGTCTCAGTCATATGTCTCTTCATGTGATTGAATGCAGTTTGACAGACTTCATTTCATTCAAATATGATTTTCTTTTGAATGAGTTGAATCATTGAATGAATAATCTTCGAAAAGTTCTTGATAAAGCATTGATAGAAGTTGCAGAAGTCAATGAATGACTGAATTTGAGTGAGATTATTGAGAATAAATCAATTCACTACTGCTTGTATCTTTCGTGAATTCATCTTAAGTCTCTCAATTGACATCAAAAGTTTTAAAAAAATAGTTTTCTAAACATGAAACTTGCATTTATTAATGTTTATTTGTAGATCAGCTTCTTGTAGTTTATTCAAGATCAATCATACATGTTGCTTGTATTTCTTCAAGATCTTGCTGTAAATGATAATGTCATCTAGATAGATTTGACAAAACTGATGAAGATATTCAAACAGCACATCATTCATATAATGTTGATAAAACGTTGATTCATTGATTAATTCAAAGAGCATTACATGATATTTGTATAAGTTGAAAAACATGATAAAGATAGTCAGATTTTCACTATCTGAGTGCATTCGCAGTTTATTGAACGTGACAATGATGTTTAATTGAGTCAGATATTTGCTTTCTTGTATATGAGCGAAAGTCTCGTCTATCAAGAGCAAAAAGTAGCGATTTCGTTTAATTAAAGTATTGAGCTTTCTGTAGTTGATGCAGAAACGCAAACTTTCGTCTTTCTTTTCAGCAAACAAAATGAGCAAGATGTATGATGCAAAGCTGAAGAAAATGAACTTTTTGTTCAGATGTTCAATCAGATACTTCTTTATCTTCTGAAGCTTGTGATTGAACATCTGATATAATCTGCTTCGCGAAAACATTTTCTCGTTAATTAACTTAATCTTGTAATCATAGATGCGATGAGATGATAGCTGATCAATCATTGCTCGATCAAAGATGTTTAGATAGTCATGATATTCAGAAAGAAGCTTGATCTTGACTTGCTTAAAAGTCTTGACGTGTGAAAGCTCATGTAGATTCACTTCTTCAAGCTTATTCTCAGCTGTAGTTATGAGTCAATTGATTTTCAAGATGATAACAGCAAAGATCTTGACATCTGATTATTTGACTAACATTTTATATGTTGCTGTTTCTATCATGAATATGTTGATTAAACTGAAAGCTGATTTCAGACTGAATGTTGATTTAAAGTTGACGCTAGGCGAAATGAGTTGAGATGTAACGAAAGTGAAAGATTTCTTCAGTATATGAGTAGAAGTTAAGCTCTTTCGTTTCGTGATTGATTTATTGCTTGAGAGTAAAGCAATCAATTTCTGACTAGTAGAATTGAAATTCGAAAATCAAAGAAAATTGATTTGCATATCAATTACTAGATTGATTTTATTCATTCATGTTTTTTCAAGAATCATTTGATGTTAATTTAATTGAGTGATCAACATAGAAGCAGTATCAATTGTATGATCTTGAACAGTCAAATTTAAATAAATGACATGAGTAATGAGTTTCTTAACATAATGATCATCAAATTCTCAAATTGACTTCGCTTTAATCAAAGTTAAAGACTTGATTTGCAACTGATCACAAACAATCTGCGCGATCACTTCATTAATAAATGAATAGTCAGCAGCTTTGATGTCAATCAATGACTTCAATGAGTAACTAATTTCATTGCTAGAAAGTACATATTCAATAGTTAAAGATTCAGAAGCAAAAGAGTCATTTAACATGCTTATTGTTAAAGAAATTAACACATCTTTCATTGCATCTTTGATGAAAGTCTCTAGTTTTTTGTCTCATTATTCTTGAAAGACATTTTCTCATTCTCTTTATTCTTTGAAATGATGATTTCATGTAGACGAAAAATGAATGCATGAAATTTCAAGATGTTAATCTTGTTTTAAGAGCAGTTCTTGAATAAGTGATTTAAGATCTTGCAAATATAGCAGACGATAAATGATCTGATTGACTCAAAGATAGAAAAGATAGTTGACTTAACATATTTGATTATCAAAGTCATCATTGCTGACAATGAACTAGCAATGCATTTATCAGATATGACAGTGACTTTGATGATGACAGTGCGAAGCTGACTGCGTAGCTGATAGTTGACTCACTGTTTATTATTCACATTTTGAAGAAAGATTCTTAAGTGAGTAAGCGAAGTAAAGTTCTTTGAACAGACTGATAAAGCATTCTGCAAGTGATTATTGATTTTATTCTGAAGATCATTCATCAAAGTGCAATTGTCATAATCAAGATAGCTGAATAACTTTATAAAGTTGAAGTAAAAGACATTAAAAGACTTGTTTGCTTGTTTCAGAGCATTGTACTTGCAATGACACTTTTGATTTCTATTCAGTTCATTGTATATTTCTTTCAGATGCTCAAATAGCTTGTAGATTGAGATGTAAGAATGCAAAGCATCATGATGATGTTAAGCGAAAATATGCTCAGCAGCATTATCTTTTAGTCTAAATATCACATAAACAATGCAGATAGTTTCATTGATGAAGTGATCAACATTTGTCTGAAGCTTGTTGCTTATCTTGATTCTTCAGCTATCTCATGTTGATTTATCTTTGTCAATGAATACAGATGAATTCAAAAACTTGAAAGACTTGTGATGATCATTATTGAATAAAGTGAATGATTTACATCAAGTATGATTCTTGATAGATTGATGAGATAAAGATTTCATAGAAACTCAAGATTCAGTAAATTGATGAGATTAAGACTGATTCACTGAATATGATACTTCTTTGAGTTTATTCTTGAGATTCAACATCTTTTCTCAATAGTGTTTATTTATCTCTTTTAAAGTATTTATGATCATCTGTTTGATTTCTAGTTGATTCAATCTTTTGTCAAGTTCAACTTGAACAACAATTTACTGCTCATTAAGTTTCAAAGTCATGTCTTGTTAAGATTTAAGCTCATTCAACATCTTGATGATCTCATTTAATTGATCATAATCTCATTAACGAAGCTGTTCTTCTGTCTTGATGTTTTACAAGATATCAGCGTTCTTAATGTTGACTGAAGCATTGAAAGAAATAAGAAAAACTCATTTACTAGTAATGCTTTTAAGCAGATGAGCTGTTCATGAATCAACTGATTTGAAGTCACGCATTATTGTAAGAAAGATAAGATAGATTTAATTAAGTGATTAATTTGATAAATTTTGATAAATTTGAGTAAATTTGTCTGTGTGTTTTTTGATGAAAGTAATTCAAAGAATTTCTTGCAAATTTTCTGAATAAACGAAGTAAATTATTTCATATCATCTACATGTTGATAGCAAAGTAGTTGATTAGCATTTATCTACTGTTAAAAATCAATTTAAAGCAAGTCATAAAAGTGTCATTTAACTAATAAATAAATGCTAAGAAAGAAAAGTATCTACAGAAAAGAACTCAATTCTTATATGTATGTTTCTCAACTTTATGTTAAACTTGATTGAGTTGATGTTTTACACATATGATGCAGAGTCTCAATAATATCATCTTTAAATCAGATTCTCGCTAGACTTGATTAGAATAAAATCAGATGAAGACTAAATGAAGAATAAATGAAGATTAAAATCATAACAGTTATGTCTTGTCATTGCTGTTCAAATATTGATAGAGATTGAAGTAAGTCATTTGATTTATTTCTAGATGTCTTTGAACGTTAACAGATATAGCAGTTTTGAATATATTGATCTATCGTTTTTCGCATGAATGATCAATAGTAGTTTCGCTTTATAACTTTCACAGTTCTAAAAATATCAGAATGATCAACTGATGATTGATCATGCATCTCACGAATCAGATTCATTTGTAGAAGCTCATTGAACAAAACTCATAGCTGACTATCATGATATAAAATTTCATTCTGAGTTCAACAATTCTTTAATTTGATATCTTCATATTATGTTTCATCTCTTGCTATTGCTTCGCGAAGTAACATACAATTTTCATCAATTTCATTAATTTCAAGAATCTGTTTATAAATTAATTCACTGATGTTCTTCTTTAGATCAGCAATTTTCATTCAATCTGAAGTTAAAATAGTAATTCATTAATAGCAAATGCACTCATCTTCTGAATCTCTGAGCATGATGTCAGCTTAACGTGTCAATGCATCAATCTTGATGTTCTGTTTATTAAATCAATACATTATTCTGAAGTTGAAATTGATGAACTTCTTAACTCAATGCATCTGACGTCTGCTCAGCTCTTTATCTTTCATCAATGAGATAAGCGCTTGATGATCAATGAACATCTTGATAGAAATATCAGTTAGCTTCAGTTCAAGTCATCAATGTTCAAATGCTTGAATGATGACAAGAAATTTTTTATCATATATTTCGTAATTGCATTCAACAAAAGACATGTTTTTGCTATAAAAGACAATTGAATGTAGTACTTCTTCATCATCATATTAAGAGAGAACTTCATCATTGACGTAGTTGAATGAGTTAATTTCAAGAATAGTCTCATGAGTTTAATCAAAGTGACGTAGTATAGAAGTCTCAATCATATGTCTCTTCATATGATCAAAGACGATCTGACAAACTTCATTTCATTCAAATATGATTTTCTTTTGAGTAAGTTGAATCATTAAATGAACAATCTTCGAAAAGTTCTTGATGAAGCGTCAATAGAAATTGCAGAAGTCAATGAAAAACTGCATCTGAGTGAGATTATTGAGTGTAAATCAATCAACAACTGCTTGCATCTTTCGCGAATTCATTTTCAATTCTTCAATTGATATCAAGAGTTTTAGAAAGATAGTTTTCTGAACATGAAACTTGCACTTGTTGATATTTATTTGTAGATCAGCTTCTTGTAGTTTATTCAAGATCAATCATACATGTTACTTATGTTTCTTCAAGATCTTGCTGTAAATAATAATGTCATTTAAATAAATCTGATAAAACTGATGTAAATATTTGAACAATACATCGTTCATATAGTGTTAATAGAACATTGATTCATTGATTAATTTGAAAAGCATTACATGATATTTGTATGAGTTGAAGAAGATAATAAAGATAGTCAAATCTTCGTTATCTGAATGCATATGTAGTTTGTTGAACGCGACAATGATTCTCAATTGAGTCAGATACTTGCTTTCTTGTATATGAGTGAAAGTCTCGTCTATCAATGACAAAGAATAGTGATTTCGTTTGATCAAAGCATTGAGCTTTCTATAATCAATGCAAAAACGCAGACTATTGTCTTTCTTTTCAACAAACAAGATGAGCGAAATATATGATGCGAAGTTGAAGAAAATGATTTTTTTGTTTAGATGATTGATCAAATACTTCTTTATCTTCTGAAGCTTGTGATTGAACATCTGATATAGTCTGCTTCAATAAAATGTTTCTTCATTGATCAACTCAATTTTGTGATCATAGAAACGATGCAAGAATAGCTGATTGATCATTGCTCAATCGAAGATGTCTAGATAGTCATGATATTCAGAGAAAAGCTTAATTTTGACTTGCTTGAAAGCTTTAGCATGAAAAAGCTTATGCAGATTCACTTCTTCAGACTTGTTTTCAACTGTAGTTATGAGTTGATCGATTTTCAAGACAATAACAGCAAAGATCTTGACATCTGATCATTTAACTAACATTCTATATGTCGCTGTCTTTATCATTGCTATGTTCATTGAATCTGATGTCAATTTAGAAATTTTGACGTTAGTTAAAGTCGCGTCACACGATTTTGACTGTTTAATTAGTTTAACTGACTTCTCATTGAACTGATTGAAAGAAAGTGATTTCTAATGAGATTGAGATGTAACAAAAGTGAAAAATCTCTTGAGTATATGAGTAAAAGTTAAGCTTTTCTGTTTTATGATTGTTTTATTGCTTGAGAGTAGAACAATCAATTTCTGACTAGAAATGAAATTAGAAAATTGAAGAAAATTGATTTGCATATCAATTACTAGATCAATTTTGTTCATTCATGTTTTTTCAAGAATCATTTGATGTTGATTTAATCGAGTGATCAACATAAAGACTGTGTCAATCGTATGATCTTAAACAGTCAGATTCAAATAAATGACATAAATAATGAGTTTCTTAGCATAATGATTGTCAAATTCTCAAATTGACTTCACTTTAATCAAAGTCAAAGACTTGATTTGCAACTGATCACAAACAATCTGCGCGATCACTTCATTAATGAATGAATAGTCAGCAGCTTCGATGTCAATCAATGATTTCAATGAGTAACTAATTTCATTGCTAGAAAGTACACATTCAGTAATCAAAGATTCAGAAGCAAAAGAATCATTTAACATGCTTGTCATTGAAGAAATTAACATCTCTTTCATCACGTCTTTAATGAAAGTCTTTAGTTTTTTGCCTCGCTATCTTCAAAAGAAGACATTTTCTCATTCTCTTTATTCTTCGAAATGATGATTTCATGTAGATGAAAAGTGAATGCACAAGATGCAAAAGTGTTGATTTTGTTCTATAAGCAATTCTTGAACAAATGTTTTAAGATCTTGCAGATGTAACAGATGATAAATGATTTCACTCAATCAGACTTAAAGATAAAAAAGATGATAAACTTAACATAATTGATTATTGAAGTCATCATTGACAATGAAGTAGCAATGTATTTATCAGATACAACAGTGACTTTGATGATGACAGTGTGAAGCTGACTGCGTAGCTGATAGTTGACTCGCTGTTTATTATTCACATCTTGAAGAAAGATTCTTAAGTGAGTGAGCGAAGTAAAATTCTCTGAACAGACTGATAAAGTGTTTTGCAATCAATTACTGATTTTATTCTGAAGATTGTTCATCAGAGTGCAATCATTGTATTTAAGATAGCTGAATAACTTCATAAAGTTAAAGTAAAAAACATTGAAAGACTTGTCTGCTTGTCTCAGAGCATTATGTTATGATTCTAGCTACGCATCTTTGTTGATAGCTATGTTGATGACTATGTTGATAACTATTCTGAGAGCTATTGTTGATCACTCGTCGCTAGAGCATAGACTTGTTTTGAAGTCAACTTTATTCAAAGTTAACTTATGTTCTTCTGAGTCATATAAATAGTTGACTCTTCTCTTCTAGATACTTTTCTTTCTTAGCATTTATATACTCATTATATTACACTCATATAACTCGCTTTATGCTGATTTCTAACATTATATAAATGCTTCTTCGTTACAGACGAAGTGAAATAATCTGCATCAATTTCTTCAAGTGCTTCTGCTAGTAATTCTTCAATTCTCTATTAACTTTGATTTAGTGACTTGCATTCATGCAGCAACACTCATCTTTCTTCTCTTGTGAGTTGATTCAGCAAGAATAAACAAAAGATTCAAACTCATGCGCTGATCAGCGAGTATAAACAAATGATTGAAATCATTCAACTAGATCAAAGATCAGCGAATTAATCATTCATTCAGATTCGCAAGAAATTCTTTGAATTTGTTGAACAATTAAACAAGATCAGTCATAGAACTGCGTGAAGTCTCTATTTCAAGAAGCAAATTCTCAGTGAGTTTGCTTCAATGACATCATTAATGCAATGATCTTCTTATCGCTTTATTTATCAGTGAATCAATTTGTTTATCAGTTCACATGCAACTAGTGAGTCTGCTTCAATGACATTTATTCTCAATGCAATGATTTATCTTCTCATCATTTTACTTATCAATGAATCTGATCATACATTCACATGCAACTAGTGAGTCTGTTACAATGACATTTTTCGTCAATGCAATGATCTACAAGCACATCGCTTTATCTATCAGTGAATCGATCTACCTCAAGTTTCTGTGTCAACTAGTGAGTCTGCTACAAAGACGTGATTTGAATCAATCTCTTCAATGAGTCAGTCAATTTTCTTCTAGTGAGTCTGCTTTAATGATACGTTTGATAGTGAGTCTGCTACAAAGGTATGAATGAAACAAGCTTTGCTACATGCATGTAGTAAAGACGAATCAACAGTGAGTTTGCTTCAAAAACGCGTTCAATATTGATCTCATCATTGAGTCAGTCACTTAATAGTTAGTCTGCTTGAACGACACTTGAAGTGAGTCTGTTACAAAGATAGACAATGATTGATTTCTTGATTGAGTTGATCAACAAATGAAACAAGCTCTACTATGTAGTAAATCTGAATCAGAAGTGAGTCTGCTTCAATAACATGATCAATGCAATGATTTATCTACTCACATCGCTTTATTTATTAATGAATCAATCTATCTCAAGTTTCTGTTCAACTAGTGAGTCTGCTTCAATGACATCATCAATGCAATGATCTTCTCATCATTCTATCTATCAGTGAATCGATTCGTTTATCAGTTCACATGCAACTAGTGAGTCTGCTTCAATGACATCTTTCGTCAATGCAATAATTTATCTACTCACATCACTTTATCTATCAGTGAATTGATCTGTTGACTCATTCATGTGCAACTAGTAAGTCTGCTTCAATGACACTTCTACCTTGCATAGTGAGTTTGCTACAATAAACATTTCAATTCTACATAAAACTAAGAAAATACATTCATGCAAACATGAATTGTTGAAGAAGAGAAGTAATGTTACGATTCTAGCTACGCATCTTCATTGATAACTATGTTAATAACTATGTTGATGACTATTCTGAGAACTATCGTCGATCGCTTGTCGCTAGAGCATAGACTTGTTTCAAAGTCAACTTTATTCAAAGTTAACTTATGTTCTTCTGAGTCATATAAATAGTTGACTCTTTTCTTCTAGATACTTTTCTTTCTTAGCATTTATATACTCATTACATTACATTCATATGACTTGCTCTATGCTGATTTTTAACACGTTGTACTTGCAACGACACTTTTGATTTTTATTCAGTTCATCGTATATTTCTTTCAGATGCTCAAATAGCTCGTTGATCAAAATGTATGAATGCAAAGCATCATGTTGATGTCGAGCGAAGATGTGTTCAGCAGCATCATTTTCTAGTCTAAATATCATATAAACAATACAGATATTCTCATTATTGAAGTGATTAACATTTGTCTGAAGCTTGTTGTTTATCTTGACTTTTCAACTGTCTCATGTTGATTCATCTTCATTAATGAATATAAATGAGTTCAAAAACTTGAAGAACTTATGATGATCATTATTGAATAAAGTAGATGATTTTTGTCGAGTATAGTTCTTGATAAAAGCTCAAGATTTCATAAACTGTTGAGATTAAAATTGATTCGCTGATCACTGTCTCTTTTTTAAACTCAAGACTTTCTTTCATAGTTTAATGATAATCTCTTCTTGAATGTTTATTGTCATTTGATTGATTTTTAACTCATTAAGTCTCTTGATGTGATTGACTTGAACATCAATTCATTACTTATTAAGTTTTAAAATCATGTCTTGTTGATCTTTTAGCTCGATCAGCATCTTGATGATCTTGTCTGACTAATCAATAGTTTATTGACGAAGTTATTGACTCATGTTAATGTTTCATGAGATAGTAACATTCTGAGATTTCGCTGAAGCATTGAAAGAAATAAGAAAAACTCATTTATTAACAATGCTTCTAAGCAGATGAGCTGTTCATGACTCGACTGATTCAGAATCGCCTGTCATTTTAAGAAAGATAAAGATAAATAAATAGATTTGATTGTGATAAGATTTGATAAATTTAAGTAAATTTGAAGATGTGTTTTAATGAAAGTAATTCAAAGAATTTCTTGCGAATTTTCTGAATGAACAAAGTAGATTATTTCGTATTGTTTACATGTTGATAGCAGAATAGTTGAGTAGCATTTATCTACTGTTAGAAGTCAGTATAAAGCGAGTCATATGAATGTCATTTAACTAATAAATAAATGCTAAGAAAGAAAAGTATTTACAGAAAGAAACTCAATTCTTATATATGTATTTCTCAGCTTTATGCTAAACTTGATTGAATTGATGTCTTACACATATGATGCAGAATCTCAATGACATCATCTTTAAATCAGATTCTTGCTAGACTTGATTAGAATAAAATCAGGCGAAGACTAAACGAAGAATAGACGAAGACTAGAATCATAACAAAAGCATCAAAAGAAATAAAAGAAACTCATTTACTAGCAATGCTTTTAAGCAGATGAGCTGTTCATGACTTGACTGATTCAGAGTTGTATGTCATTGTAAAAAAGATAAAAATAGATAAATAGATTTAATTGTGATAAGATTGAGTGATTGATTTAATAAATTTGAATATGTGTTTTGATGAAAGTAATTCAAAGAATTTCTTGCAAATTTTCTGAATAAAAGTAAATTATTTTGTATCATTTACATAAATTGATTGCATTAAGTTAAGTCATTGACATCAAGTCAAGTTCTTGACTCATCAAGACTTAATTCAAGTCAGAAATTTGAAATTGAGTATTTGAATCAAGTCATGATGTTTGAATCAAGTATTGAAATTGAGTTAGAATGTTGAAATCAAGTATTGACTTAAATTCTCGATTCAACTCATCAAGACATGAAGCGAAGTACTACTAATATTTATTTGAGTGTCTGATAATGCAACAAAGTAATGCAATTGATTGAAGAAAATTCATGCTTATTTATTTACTACTGTTAATCTGAGATCACTATTATCTCATCATTCTTCTTCTTCTTCTTCTTCTTCTTCTTCTTCAAGAGCAAAATCGTGAGGCGAAAAAAGTTGATATTAACTGATTTTTGCTAACTTTTTCTGAGTTAGCTGTTAATCTCATGTGTCAGCTAACGATTGAAATTAGCTGATTCTCTTAGTTATTAGCTGACTATTAGCTGTCACTTAGCTGACTTAGCTGTGCGCTCAGCTAATATCGATTTTATCTCTTTTGTCAACTTCTTCAACATTTGCGCA
>JAABUT010003790.1_pt1 | contig 12577 bp, 15 predicted proteins | sample 5559281 | NCBI WGS metagenome assembly JAABUT01 (sample SAMN10711880, study PRJNA513359) | rock metagenome | isolation source: Antarctica rocks | place: Antarctica: Victoria Land, Ricker Hills nord | collected 2016-01-04
TGGGCGGGGAGGACTTGAACTTCGAGGGGCACTTCGTCACGAGCGAGTCCGGCTCGCCGACGAAGCCCGCGCCCTGCTTGCGCACGGTGACGATCACCTCGCGCCCCTCGCGGAAGGGATCGGGGATGGTGCCCGTGTAGGTGACGGGGACCTTGGCCCCGCCCCTGCGATCGCGCACGGCGAAGCGCAGCGTCCGCCCCTCGCGGGCGACCGAGCCCCGTGCGACCTTCCCCGTGAGCTGGTAGGTCCGCCCGGGCAGGGCGGAGGAGAGCAGCTCCGCGGGGGTACGCGCCTCGCTGGACGCCGAGAAGCTCGTGTACACGAGCGCGGAGGCCAGGAGGACCGCCGTACCCAGGGCCACGACGAGCCGGATGCGGCGCTTACGGCGAGGATCCATAGGACCACCGATTGTATGGGCAGAGGAAGGATGCCTCGTGCCACGAAACCTTTGGCGTCCGCCGGCGTTAGGTAATACGACGATGTCGCTCCGCCTCGCCCCTCGCACCTTCCCCCGGACCCGCCGCCCCGCCCGGCGCGACGGCCACACGCGCACGGCGCCCCTCGCGGCCCCGCTCGACGAGGTCGCCCGCCACCAGCGCGCGGGCGGCCCCGAGGACACCGCGCTCTACGCCTGCTCCTGCGGGCTGAGCTTCCGCGCCGACGTCTCGGCCTCGGTGGCCTGCCCCCGCTGCGCCACCGCGCAGGCCTGGTAAGGGTTAGAACGGCCGGACGGCCGCGCCGCGGTCCCGCACCTCGAAGTGCAGGTGCGGGCCAGTGGCCAGGCCCGTGGCGCCCACGCGCCCGATCCTCTCCCCCACCCGGACCGGCTCTCCCCGGCCCACCAGGATCCGCGAGAGGTGGGCGTACCACGTCGTCAACCCGCGACCGTGGCCGAGGACGACGAGCATCCCGTAGCCCCCGGCATCCCAGCCCGCGAACACGACCCGCCCGCTCCGGGCGGCCCGGACGCTCGTGCCCGTGGGAGCGGGGAAGTCCGCGGCGGGGTGGAAGCCCGCCCCGCGGGGGCCGAAGGGGTCACCGAGCGGCGCAAGCACGGGGGCCCGCAGCGCGACGGGGTTGCGCGGCGGCGGGCGGCGTAGCGCGGCGATCGTGTGCGGCCCGGCCACGCCGTCCGCACCGAGACCGGCACGGCGCTGGAAGCGCCGCAGGGCGGCGTCCACGTGGGGGCCGAAGCCGCCGTCGACGGTGCCCGACGGGAAGCCCGCCCACTCGAGCAGGAACTGCAGCGCCGACACGTCCCCACCGACCGACCCGAGGCGCAGCGCGCGACGACCGAGGCGCGGGCGGGCGAGCCGGCCGAGCGCCCGCCGGGTGCGCGGGCCCGCGACGCCGTCGACGGCGAGGCCCGCCCTTCGCTGGTAGGCCCGCACCGCGCGCCGCGTACCGGGTCCCGCGTAGCCGTCCACCGTGCCGGGATAGGTCCCGTGCGCCCGCAGGGCGACCTGGAGGGACGCGATGCCCGCCGAGCCGCGCGCCGAAGCGGAGGCCGGGGCGAGCACGCAGACCAACGCCAGAAGGAGGACGCACCGCCGCACGCCCTCCCGTTACGCCGGAAGCCGGTGTCCTCCTTCTACTGGGCGGGGAGTCCCACCGGGCACGACACGCCGGTTCCGCCCAGGCCGCAGTACCCGCCTGGGTTCTTGGCCAGGTACTGCTGGTGGTAGTCCTCGGCGTAGAAGAAGTCCCCCGCAGGGGCGATCTCCGTGGTGATCGGCCCATAGCCGGCACCCGCGAGCCCGGCGGCGAACATCTCCTCCGAGGCCTGCGCCGCCGCCAGCTGGGCGTCGTCGGAGGCGTATATCGCCGAGCGGTACTGGGTCCCCACGTCGTTGCCCTGGCGCATGCCCTGCGTCGGGTCGTGGTTCTCCCAGAAGAGCTTGAGCATCGCCGCATAGGAGGTCTTCGCGGTGTCCCAGACCACGAGCACGGCCTCGGTATGGCCCGTCTTCGCGGAGCACACCTCCTCGTAGGTCGGGTTCGGCGTGTGGCCGCCGGCGTAGCCGACCGCGGTCGTGTACACGCCCTCGGCCGACCAGAAGATCCGCTCGGCGCCCCAGAAGCAGCCCAGCCCGAAGACGGCGCTCTCGGTCCCCTCCGGGAAGGGCGGGACGAGCGGGGTGCCGAGCACCGCATGGCTTGGCGGGACGGGGATGGCCCGGTCGCGGCCGGGGAGGGCCTCGTCCGGCTCGACCAGCTTGGTCTTGGAGCGCAGGAGGAACATGGCCACAGGCTAATCCGCCGCCCTTACGCCTTCCTCAATGAGCAGAGCCGCCCCGAGCGCGCCGCCGAGATCGCCGAGCGCCGCGACCTTCACGTCGGGCGGACGGTCGTCGCGGAACAGGTGCGGGAGCATCTCCCGTCCGATCCGGTCGGCCATGGGCTGGCCGAAGCGCGTCCCCAGACCGCCCCCGAGGATCACCGCGTCGACGTCGAGCAGGTTCTGCGCCGAGGCCACCCCGGTGGCGATGGCCGCCACCGCGCGATCGATGAGCTCGTGGGCGAGCCCGTCGTCGCGGGCGAGCGCCCGGGCCCAGATCCCGCTCGTCAGCCGGGTGTGCCCCCGCTGCTCCATGATCGCGAAGAGCTTCGTCCGCCGCCCCTCCTCCTCGAGCTTGCGGGCGCGGGCCTCCATCGCCCCGCGGCCCGCGTAGGCCTCCACGCACCCCCGGCGCCCGCAGGGGCAGTGCGCGCCGTCGCGGTGGACGACCGTGTGGCCGAGCTCACCCGCCCCGCCGCGCCCGTGCCACGCGCGGCCGTCGAGGACGAGCCCGCCGCCGACCCCCGTCCCCCAGAAGACGCCGATCAGCGAGGCGTACGGAGCGCCGGCGCCGAGCCGCGCCTCGGCCGCGGTGGCCACCGACACGTCGTTTCCGAGGCGCACCGTCTCCACCCCGAGCCGCTGTGACAGCGCCGGCCCGAGCGCGAACTCACCCGACCACCCCGGCAGGTTCATCGCGGCACGAACCGCCCCGGTCTGCTCGTCCACCGTGCCCGGCGAGCCGACGCCCAGTCCCGCGAGGGCGCCGGGGGCCGTGCCCGCGGCGGCCGCGGCCTCGCCCACGGCGGCGACCATCGCGTCGACGACGTCCCCGGGGCCGCCCTGGGCCGGGGTCGCCTGGCGGGCCTCCCCCCGCACCGCGTGGGCCTCGTCGACGACCACGGCCTGGACCTTCGTGCCGCCGAGATCGATGCCGCCGCGCAGGGTCATCACGGGGATGTTCCCACAGGGCGGGGTACCGTCTCCGGGCATGGCGTCCACCGTGTCCTATGCGCAGTCCAAGCAGGTCGCGGAGGAGAGCCGGGAGAGCGGGTACGGGCGGCCGAGCTTCGGGCGCGAGCTCTTCCTCGGCGAGCTCCGCCTCGACCTCATCCATCCCCAGCCCACGCTGCCGGCCGAGACGACGGCGAAGGGCGAGGAGTTCCTCGCGCGGCTGCGCGCGTTCCTCGCCGAGCACGTCGACCCGCTCGAGATCGAGCGCGATGCGCGCATCCCCGACCCCGTCGTGAACGGCCTCAAGGAGCTCGGGGCGATGGGGATGAAGATCCCCGAGTCCTACGGCGGCCTCGGCCTCTCGCAGGTCCACTACAACCAGGCGCTGGCCCTGGCGGGGATGATCCACTCCTCACTCTCCACGTTGCTCTCGGCCCACCAGTCCATCGGGCTGTCCGAGCCGCTGCTGCTCTCAGGCTCCGAGGAGCAGAAGCGCGAGTGGCTGCCCAAGGTCGCCAGAACGCACATCTCCGCGTTCCTGCTCACCGAGCCCGACGTGGGCTCGGACCCCGCGCGCATGAGCGCCACGGCCGTACCCACCGAGGACGGCGCGGGGTACCGCATCACCGGCACGAAGCTGTGGGCGACCAACGGCGCGATCGCCGACGTGGTGGTGGTCATGGCCGTCGTGCCGAGGTCCGAGGGCCACCGCGGCGGCATCACCGCCTTCATCTGCCCCTACAAGGACGTCGAGGGCATCGAGATCCGCACGCGCAACCAGTTCATGGGGCTGCGCGGGATCGAGAACTCCCTGACCACCTTCGCGGACGTCTTCGTCCCGATCGAGAACGTGATCGGCAAGGAGGGCCAGGGGCTGAAGATCGCCCTGTCCACCCTGAACACCGGCCGCCTCGCCCTGCCGGCGATCTGCACGGCGGTGACGAAGTACTCGCTGAAGATCGTCCGCCAGTGGGCCGACGAGCGCCGGCAGTGGGGCAAGCGCATCGGCGACCACGACGCCGTCGCGCAGAAGCTCGCCTCCATCGCGGGCACCGCGTTCGGGCTCGAGGCCGTTCTCGACGTCTCCTCGCGCCTGGCCGACGACAAGCGCGCCGACATCCGCATCGAGGCCGCGCTCGCGAAGCTCTACGCCTCCGAGCTCGGCTGGACGGCGGTGGACGACATGATCCAGGTCCGCGGCGGCCGCGGCTACGAGACCGCGGAATCGCTGAAGAACCGCGGCGAGAAGCCCGTCCCCGCGGAGCAGATGCTGCGCGACATGCGGATCAACCGGATCTTCGAGGGCGCCTCGGAGATCATGCACCTGCTCATCGCGCGCGAGGCGGTCGACCAGCACCTCGAGGTCGCCGGGGACATCCTCCTGGGCGACAAGCCGCTGGCCGACAAGGCGAGGGCCGCGGTCAGGGCGGGGAAGTTCTACGCGTCCTGGCTGCCCCAGCTCGCCACCGGCGAGGGCCAGAAGCCCGGCGCCTACGAGGAGTTCGGGTCGCTGGCCCGGCACCTGCGCTGGACCGAGCGCCACACGCGCAAGCTCGCCCGCTCGACGTTCCTGCTCATGGGCCGCTACGGGCCGAGGCTCGAGCAGAAGACCGGCCAGCTCGGGCGGATCGTCGACATCGGCGCGGAGCTCTTCGCGATCTCGGCGGCGTGTGTCTACGCGAACACACTGGCCTCCGAGCACCCCGAGCGCGCCGAGGAGGCCTTTGAGCTCGCCGACCTGTTCGTGCGCCAGGCGCGCCGGCGAGCGGACGCGCTGTTCTCCGCGCTGTGGGCCAACGACGACGACCCCCAGTACGACGCCGCGCAGAAGCTGCTCGACGGCCGCTACGACTGGTTCACGGCCGACGTCCTCGACCCCGCGGGCGAGGGCCCGATGATGCCCGAGCACGAGCCGAGCGCGCAGCAGAAGTTCGGGCGCGCCGACGATGTCGCCGCGCCGCCGGTGCCCGCCGAAGTCACGCAGTAGGGCTCCACGAGGAAGCCGATCCACGGTCTCTATGAGCCGTGACCCAAGGTGCTCGCTAGGTCGCCGTCTCGGCGGCGACACCCTTCCGAGCGACTCGACCTCTGCGCGAGCCGCTCCGGCACGCGCGAGCGGGCATGATTGCGTCATGAGCTTCGACTACGTGATCGTGGGCGCGGGGTCCGCGGGGTGCGTCCTGGCCAACCGGCTCACCGAGGACCCCTCGGTGCGGGTCCTCCTCGTCGAGGCCGGCGGGAAGGACCGCTCGCCGAACATCAAGATCCCGGCGGGATTCGCCAACCAGTTCCACACGAAGCTCGACTGGGACTACGCGACGGAGCCCGAGCCCCACGTCGACGGCCGCCAGCTCTTATATCCCGCGCGGGAAGAGCCTGGGCGGCTCGAGCTCGATGAACGCGATGCTCTACGTGCGCGGGCGGCCGCTGGACTACGCGCTGTGGGAGGAGCAGGGCGCGCCGGGCTGGGGCTGGGACGACGTGCTGCCGTACTTCCTGCGCTCCGAGGACAACGCCCGCGGCGCGTCGGAGTTCCACGGGGCGGGCGGCGAGCTGCGCGTCTCCGACCAGCGCTCGCCGCGGGCCTCGGTGGATCGCGCGCTGATCGAGTCCTGCCAGGCGGCCGGGATCCCGCACCGCGACGACTACAACGGCCCCGAGCAGGACGGCGTGTCCATGTTCCAGGTCACGCAGAAGAACGGCAGACGCTGGAGCGCGGCCGACGCCTTCCTGCGTCCCGCGCTGGAGCGTTCCAACCTCGAGGTCACCACCGGCGCGACCGTCCTGCGGGTCGAGCTCGAGGGCACCCGCGCGACCGGCGTGCGCTACCGCGATCGCCTGCGGCGCGAGAAGACGGTCCGGGCAGAGCGGGAGGTCGTCCTCGCCGCGGGCGCCATCGGCTCCCCCCAGCTCCTCATGCTCTCGGGGATCGGTCCCGGGCAGAGCCTGCGCGACGTCGGCGTCACGGTCCGCCACGAGCTTCCCGGGGTCGGGCGGAACCTCCAGGATCATCCGTTCGTCACGCTGATCTGGGAGATCTCGGACCCCAACACGCTCTACGGCGCCGACAAGCCGAGGAACATGGCCGAGTGGGCGCTGCGCCGCACGGGTCCGCTGAGCTCGACCGTGGCCGAGGTCGTCGCCTTCGTGCGCTCCCGCCCCGGCCTTCCCGCCGCCGACCTCCAGTACCACATGGGCGCCGCCTACTACGAGGACCACGGGGCCGAGGAGTACGACGGGCACTGCGCCGTCATCGCCCCGGTGCTCATCTCCCCCATCGCCCGGGGGAAGGTCTGGCTGCGCTCGGGCGACCCGACGGCGAAGCCCCGGATCCTCACGAACTCGCTCGAGCCGCGCGAGGACTCGGAGGCGCTGCTGGCGGGGATGGAGCTCGCGCGGGAGATCGCCGCCAGGAGCCGTTCCGGTCGCTGGTGGTCTCAGAGCTCAAGCCCGGCCCCGACGTGGTGGACCGGGACGACCTCGAGGCCGACCTGCGCCGGCGGCTCATGCTCATCTACCACCCCGTCGGCACCTGCCGGATGAGCGACACGGGCGAGGACGCGGTGGTCGACTCCGAGCTCCGCGTGCACGGCATCGACGGCCTGCGCGTGGTCGACGCGTCGGTCATGCCGGTGATCCCCGGGGGGAACACGAACGCCCCGACGATCATGGTCGCCGAGAAGGCGTCGGACATCATCCGAGGACGCGAGCCCCTGCGGACGCAGCAGCAGACGGCGCGCGCCGTCGGCGTCGTCTCCTAGCCTCTCAGACCGTGCTCGGGAGGAGAATTGCCCTCGTGGCCGTCGCGCTGGTGCTGCTCGTGGCCGGGCTCGCGCTCGGCGCGTGCGGCGGGGGAGAGTCCAAGCCGGCCACGCAGGCCCGGACGCCCACCCCGCCCTCGGCCACGGTCACCACGCCCACGGTGCCCACGACCCCGATCGACCCGGTCCCCACGGCGACCACGCCGACCGTGCCCCGACCGACCACGCCGACGACGACCACACCCCCTCCCACGACGACCTCCGCGCCCACCACCACGCCCGCGCCCACCACCACCCCGACCACACCCTCTGCGAGCTCCTCGTGCGGAAGCGTCGCGGGCGGGTTCGTCTCGGACATCCGCGGCCTGTCCGTGGGCTGTGCCGAGGCCCGGGCCACCGGCCAGGCCTGGCTGCGCGCCGTGCAGGCCAGCGGTAGGCCCCAGGGACCACTCGTGGCCAACGGCCTCTCGTGCCGGGGGCGTTTGCGGGGCGAGCGCGCGAGCGTCAGCTGCGCGCGGCCCGGCGGCCGCGTCCGCGTGACCTTCAGCGCGAGCCCGTAGTGACCGGCGACCACGCCACGACGACCCCGGCCCGGACGGTCACGCGGACGCGCCGCCCCTGCTGACGGGCGAGGGGCATGACGAGATCATTGACGACCGGGAGGCGTCGTCCCACGTCGCCCGCGTCGGCGAACTCGACCTCGTCGGAAGACGTCCACACGTAGGTGAGCTTCTCCTCGAGGTGCTCCTCCTCGCCGTGCCCGGACGTCGGAGCTCCGTCCGTGGTCACGATGTGACCGACCTCGGGCGGCTTCTCGACGACGAGGCGGTCGCCGCCCCGCTCGACCACGGTTTCGATGTCGAGGAGCTCGTGGCCGGGGGCGACGAAGAACCGGCACGGGTCCGCCCGGACCTCCCAGGACCTCCTCGGGAACGGCTGCCGCCCCGCCCGCCCACGAGGCCGGCGGGGCGCCTCTCGCCGTCAGTGGGCCAGCACCGGCGCGCCGACCGTCACGTCCCTCCTCGCCTTCGGGCGCAGCAGCAGCCCGCACACCACCGCGGCGACCGCGAAGATCGTGGCCGACCAGTAGAAGGCGGTTGTGTAGCCGTGCACCGCGGCCTGGGCCATGAGCTCCGAGCTCGGGCGCCGGCCGGCGGTGAAGCTGCCCGTCGCGTTGAGCGCGATCGTCGAGAGCATGGCGGTCCCGATCGCCCCGCCGACCTGCTGGCTCGTGTTGACCATCGCCGATGCGATGCCCGTGTCCCGCGCGGCGACCCCGAGAGTCGCCGTGTTGATCGCGGGAGCGAAGATCAGCCCGAACCCGAGGCCCAGGACGATCAGCGCGGGCAGGACGTGGGCCGCGTAGCTCGACTGCGCCCCCAGCCCCGTGAGGTAGAGCATCCCCGCGCAGCCGAGGAGCATCCCCGTGGGGATGAGCGGCCGGGCGCCCGTGCGGGAGAGCAGCGCGACGTTCGCGGTGATCGAGGTGAACATGATGCAGGCGACCATCGGCAGGAACGCGAGCCCCGCCTCCACCGGCGAGAAGGCGAGGTTGCGCCGGAGGTAGTAGGTGAGGAACAGGAAGACCGCGAAGATCGCGATCCCCGAGAGCGCCACCGCGAGGTAGGAGCCGCCGCGGTCGCGGTCGAGCACCACGTGGAGCGGCAGGAGCGGGTGGGCGACCCGGCGCTCGATGAGGATGAACGCGCCGAGCAGTACGGCGCCGATGCCGAACATCGCCAGCGTGATCGCAGCGGTCCAGCTATGCGTCGTCTCGGCGTTGGAGAACCCGTAGACCAGGGCGAAGAGCCCCGCCGAGGCCGTGAGGATCCCGGGCAGGTCGAGCCTCGGCTTGTCCGGGTTGGCCTGGTTGCGCAGCAGGACGGCCGCGCCCACGACCGCCGCGCCCGCGAAGAGGAGGTTCACGTAGAGGCACCAGCGCCAGGACAGGTACTCCGTCAGGACCCCGCCGAGCAGCAGGCCGACGCCGGCGCCGCTCCCGGCCAGGGCCCCGAACACGCCGAAGGCCTTGCCGCGCTCGGACGGCTCGACGAAGGTGGTGGCCAGCAGCGAGAGCGCAGCGGGAGCGAGCAGCGCGCCGAACACGCCCTGCGCCGCCCGCGCGGTGATGAGCAGCCCGAAGGACTGGGCCGCCCCACCGGCCGCGGAGGCGACCGCGAAGCCGATGAGGCCGGCGAGGAACGTCCACTTGCGGCCGACGAGATCGGAGATCCGCCCGCCGAGCAGGAGCAGCGAGCCGAAGGCGAGCGCGTAGGCCGTGATCACCCACTGACGACTGTCGTCCGAGAAGCCCAGCGCCTTCTGCGCCGAGGGCAGGGCGATGTTCACGATGGTCGCGTCGAGGACGACCATGAGCTGGGCGATCCCCAGCACTCCGAGGATGAGCCAGCGGCGGTCGTGATGTGGGTTTTCCATAGGAAGGTCTCCTCGTAAGTGGAGGTGGTCTCTCAAGTTATGAGTGGCACCGTAGCATGGATCCGGAGCTATGTCCTCCACTTGATGTAGATTGGTCACATGTCGACCGCCGACCGGCCGCTCCGGCGCGACGCCGAGCGCAACCGGCGGCTCATCCTCGACGCCGCGCGCGACCTGTTCGCCGCGCGTGGCCTGGCGGTCACGCTCGACGACGTCGCGCACCACGCCGGGCTCGGGGTGGGTACCGTCTACCGGCGGTTCCGCAGCCGCGAGGAGCTCATCAACACGCTCTTCGAGGAGCGCGTCGGGGCGATCGTCGCCCTCGCCGAGGAGGGGCTGGCCTGCGACGACCCGTGGCTCGGCCTGACGCGATTCCTGGAGAGCGCGCTCGAGCTCCAGGCAGCGGACCGTGGGCTCAAGGAGCTCCTGCTCGGCACTAGCGAGGGCCGCGACCACGTCGCCCGGATCAAGGCCCAGATGGCCCCCCTCGGCACGGAGCTCGTACGCCGCGCGCAGGCCGCCGGGGCTCTCCGCGACGACTTCGCGCCCCAGGACATTCCGCTCCTGCAGATGATGCTCGGGGCGGTGGTCGACGCCACCCAGCCGGTTCGTCCCGAGCTCTGGCGCCGCTACCTGGCCCTCATCGTCGACGGGATGCGCGCAGACGGCCCGCGGCCCGAGCCGATGCCCATCCCCGCGGTCGACTTCAAGCAGCTCGACGCGGTCATGCGGGCCTGGCGGCCGGCCCAGCGACGGGACTGACTTCGGCCCGGCGCGCCACGGCGGCGAGCATGTCGCGCCGGATGATGCCGCTGCCGGGGCGGATGACAGCCCAGTAGGCCGCGAACCGGCGCCGCGCACGCTGGTCGGTGGAATGGCCCCGGGTCTCGGTGCTGAGCTGCACGCCGCCGTCGCGGGACTCCAGGTGGAAGTCGGTGAGGTACTTGACCCACCCGGGCTCGTCGAAGCCGGTGAACTCCTCCAGCGAGGTGATGTCCCGCCGCGGCGGGTGGCGCTGCCACGCGCGGGTCACCGCCCCGCCCACGGCGTAGGTCGGCGCGGTGAGCACGAGCATCCGGACGGGCCCGTCGGTGAAGAGGGGGCGGGAGGGCGCGGAGCCGGGACGGCCGGCACGACGGATCGCCATCAACGGACGGGTGATGGTCAGGTCGTCGAGGGTCAGCGTCGTGAGCGCCTCCCACACCCGCGCCGGCTCGGCGTCGATCCACCGGCTGTGGCGCTCGTGGAAGTGATAGACGGGCATGGTCTGCTCGAGGAGGGTTCTCATGGCGCTTCTCCCGTGCGGAGGCTGACCAGGGCTGCCGAAGTGAGGCGATCGGCGAGGTCTGGGGGCGGTTCCTCGGCCACCAGGAAGATCCACGCGAAGGCGGTGCCGAGGAGTTGCGCGTGCACGTCAGCCGGGTCGGGTGCGTCGGCGAGCTCGCCTCGCCCCGCGGCGCGCTCGAGCAGGGACGCGACGAGCCGCCGTTCGGCGCCGATGAAGGAGGCCTGGAAGCGCTCGGCCAGCAGCGGGTCGCGGTGCAGATCGGCCAGCAGGCCGGGGAGAGCGTGCCGCGCGGCCGGGGCCGACAGGATCGCGACGACCCGTTCGGCGAGGAGGTGGAGGTCACCCGTCAGCGTCTCTTGATCTGCGGCCGGTTCGATTTCCTCGTCGTGGACGACGAGCGCGAACACCATCTCGGCCTTGGACGCCCACCGCCGGTAGATCGCGGCTTTGCCGACCTTCGCGACGTGGGCCACCTGCTCGATGGACAGCGCCTGGTAGCCCTTGTCGACCAGCAGGTGATGGACCGCGTCCGCGACCGCAACGTCGACTTCACCGGAACGCGGACGGCCGCGGAGTGAGCTCATGACGCCGAGCTTACAATACGAGTCGTCTCGTATTGCTAGCTGGCTACAGGACGCGGCGACCGGCCGAGATGCGCTCGCCCTCCAGCGCGTCGTGCTGGGCCTGCGCGCGCGCAACGAGGTCATCGAGGTTCGCCGCGGCCAGGGGCGGGTGGTCGCCCGCGATCTCCTGCAGCGCCTTCCACATCGACCGCTTGCCCTCGATGCCGAGCGTCAGCGTCTCCAACGCCATGAACAGCCCGAAGTCAGGCTCACCGGATGACGCGCCTCCGAACTTCACACGGCTCGCCTTCTCGGCCATCCAGGCGGTCGCCTGCTTGACGGGGTTCCGTGACGTCCCGAGCTGGTCCATGAGGTCGATGAGCGTCTGGCGGTCCGCCTCGATCTCAGGCGCCATCCTCGCCATGAGGTCGCCGAGCGGAGTTCCGTCCGACCGTTCGCGGATCTGCCCGGCGAGGTAGCTGCCCAGCATCGAGCCGCCCAGATGATCGTTGAGGTAGGTGTCGAGCGGTTTGTCGGCCATCCCCTCCGCTTACCCAGAGGCCGACGATCCGCCCCCAGCCCGCCACATCACGAACAAGAGGTCCTCGTTGGCGTGGTGGAAGCGCAGCGGCGAGACGATGGCAGCGGGCTCGAGCTCATACAGATTCGCGGCGAGGCGCTGCGCGCCCGCGTGACGAGCGAGACGGAGGGCGCGGAGCACCGCGTCCTCGGTCGCGACTCCGGCGTCCCACGTGCCGCCGGATCGCGGGCGCGTCGTCGCCCCCCGGAGCTCGGGTGGACCGTCAGCCGAACGTGAACGCGAAGCCGGAGATGCCGGGATCGACGCGCAGGGTCAGACGACTCCTGGCCTCCGCGGGCAACGAGACGAGGCGGTAGAGCCGCTGTCGGCGGACGGTCACGACACCGCCGTGCACATCTGCCCCCGCCCGCGACGGCCCGACCGGGTGTCCGTCCAGCAGGACCTGGACCCGTCGGGGCCGCCGATCTCTCGATCCCAGGACGAGGAACACCTTCCGGGCCTGGACGGTCGCCGTGAGCGTGGCGCCCCTGATGGCGGTGGCGCTCTCCCCCGTGATCCTCCAGCGGCCGCCGTAGGAGAACCTGCTCAGGCCGGGTGCGGCCACGGCGCGGTAGGAGCGGGTCCCCTTGCGCGGTTTGTCGCCGACGAAGCGCTCGGCGCGGGCGGTCCCGAGATAGGTCTCCGGGGTGGCCTGACGGGTTGGCGTCGCCTCCCCGCGGGCGTTCGCCGGAGCCCCGAGCTTCCGCGCCGGGCCCG
>JAABUT010003791.1_pt1 | contig 12575 bp, 14 predicted proteins | sample 5559281 | NCBI WGS metagenome assembly JAABUT01 (sample SAMN10711880, study PRJNA513359) | rock metagenome | isolation source: Antarctica rocks | place: Antarctica: Victoria Land, Ricker Hills nord | collected 2016-01-04
GCTCGCGCCGCCGGCCGCCCCGTCCGGCGCTCCCGGCTCCCCGTCGCCGTCCGGTCGCGGCCCGGCTGCCGCCACCGACCCCACCGCACCCGGCGAGCTCGTCGGCACCGTCACCAACGCCACCGGAGCGCCGATCGCCGGTGCCGGCGTCGTGGTCACCCGCGCCATCCCCGGCGACAGGAGCGAGGTCGCGACCTGTCCCACCCCGGTGACCACCAGGACGGCCGCCTCCGGCCGCTACGCCGTGGCGCTGTGCCAGCTGGGGCCGGGCCTGGGTTACCACGTGACGGTGCGCAGCGGTGGCCGTACGGCGGCGGCCGACCTGTTCGTCGAGCAGGGTCAGACCACGACCTTCGCGGTCGTGCTGGACGTGCGCGTCACGCGCGGGTGAAGCACGGGTGAAGCACGGGTGAAGCACGGGTCAAGCGCCGCTCAAGCGCCGCCCGGGCGCGTCGGCTAGGCGCCGTCCACCCGGTCGAAGCCGTCTCGGCTGGCGTCCTCGGAGGCGTCCGGGTCCCGGTGGAAGAGCAGTGCGATGCGGCCGAGCTCGAGCCGGTCGCCGTCGAACAGCTCTGCTGTCCTGATGGGCCAGCCGTCCACCCGTACGCCGTTCTCTGCACCGAGGTCGCGCACCCAGGTTCGGCCGCTGGGTGCGACGGTGATCTCGGCGTGCTCCAGGGACACCGAGGTGTCGCTCAGCCGCAGGTGCGCCTGCTTGCTGCGTCCGACCACGTGCCTCCCGGCGGTCAGCTCGTAGGACTGGTCGGACCCCGCTGCCGCCGCACTGCCGTGCTCCACCGTGCCCGTCGGGCCGCCGACCGGCAGGAACACCCGCGGCTGTCCGGGCACCGGTCCCTTGGCCTGCGGATCGTCGGGCTCCGGATCATCAGCCGGGTCGGGCGCGGGCCGGTCCCCGTTGTGGGCGCTCGGGTCCCGCTGCCCGCCGCGACGGCCGCGGGCGACGAGCAGACCGGCCAGCGCCATGAGCCCGGCGGCGGGCTTGGATCTGCTCATGAGCAGCAGCCTTCCCTGCAGCGCCCACCCTGTCACCCCACCGGGTCCCTGCCCCGCTTGTGCCACGATGCCGCCCATGGTCCTCGAGGTCGCCCTGATCGACGTCACCCCTGGTGGCGAGATGGCCTTCCGGACGGCGTACGCCGGGGCGAGGACGCTCGTGGACCGGTCGGCAGGCTGCCGGTCGATGCGCATGACGCAGGGCATCGAGACCCCGACGCGGTTCGTCCTGCTCGTCGAGTGGGACAGCGTGGAGGCCCATGAGGGCTTCCGGACCGGTGAGCGGTTCGCCCAGTGGCGCGCCCTGGTCGGTCCGCACTTCGCCGGGGCGCCCCGGGTCGAGCACTTCGCCGACGTACCGGAATACGAAGACTGACGCGGTCAGCAGGCGCGCCACCCGACACGAAGCTGCTCGTCGGTCAAGGCGTCGTCCACGACGCAGGCAGTGAGGGGCCCCGGTGTCGACGTCGCCGCGGCCCCACGTGCCGTCATCCCGTTCGCTGAGGCCGCAGCCAGCGCACAGGCGACGATCAAGGCCCAGCGCACGTCGTTGAAGGCGCCGTGTACCGCTCGGTATCCCACGGGGGTCCCGAGCAGGGCCACCAGGACGCTGACGCCCAAGACGGTGCCGACCTGCCGGCTCATGTTGACGATGGCGCTGCCGGTCGCGGCGCGGGCCGGCGGGAGGTCGGCCGTGGCGGCGGACAAGATGGTGGGCAGCGCCAAGCCGACCCCCGCGCCGTCGATGATCGAGCAGGGCAGCATCTCGGCGGCGTACGACGGGTCGGGCCCGAGCAGAAAGACGCTCAGCGCCACGCCACTGCCCAGCAGGAGGCACCCGGCGGCCGCGATCCACCCGACGGAGACCCGGTGCGCGACGCTCTGCGCAACCGCGGCGAATATCGGCACCATCAGGGGCCCGGGCGCAACGCCGAGCCCAGTACGGAGGGCCGTGTAGTGCCAGACCTGCTGCATCCACAGGATGTTCACCAGCAGGTTGCCGGCGAACGCGACGCCGAACACGAGGGCGGTGGGGTTGGACCAGGCAAAGGCCCGACCCTGAGCAGTGCCGGCTCCACGACCGGCGACGCGTGCTGCAGCGACCGGCGGCAGAACCACGCCATGCTCAAGGCCGCCAGCGCGATCGCCCCCCACGTCCGCAGGCTCAACCACCCCCAGGAGCGGGCCTCGACCAGACCGAGGGCAACGGACCCGACGGCCAACGCCAGCAGGCCGGCGCCAGGCAGGTCCGGCAGTCGCCCGGGCTCGGCGTCGCGCGACTCGGGGACGACGCGGGCGGCGAACGACAGCGCCAGCAGGCCGACCGGGACGTTGACGAGAAAGACCCAGCGCCACGACGCCGCCACGAGCAGCCCACCGACGACCGGGCCGGCCGCAGCGGCCAGGGCGCCGGTGGCAGCCCACACCCGTACGGCGCGCGCACGACGTGCGGCCGGCATCGCATGCAGCAGCAGTCCCAGGCTCGTGGGGGTGAGCAGCGCCGCCCCGGCGGCTTGCAGCGTCCGGAAGCCGACCAGGACCCAGAGACCCGGCGCGGCAGCGCAGGCGGCGCTTGCCAGGTGACCCGAGGTGCGCGCGACGTGCACGGGGCCGCACGCCGCACCGGCCACCAGTTCGACCGACCGCCCTAGGGCGGCTGAGCCCCCGTCGACACGTCCAGCCCGTCAGCGCCTGCCCGAGGTCGTCGGGGCGCGCGGACCGGGACGCGCGCAGGGGGAGTGCTGCCCGGTCGGCTTCCCCGTATACGGGTCGGTCTGCTGGCCGTCGTAGTACCCGTCGTAGGGGTTGTAGTAGAGCGTGATGGGCCGGATGGGGTGCGCAAGGTCCAGGCCGTAGCAGAGCTTGCCGCCGCCGCCGCCGTACACCGGTGCCTGGTTGGGGGTGAAGCTCCCGTTGTCCTGGGTCACCTCCAGGGTGATGTGCAGGCCTGGCTGCAGGCCGCTGAAGGTCCGCTCGATCTCGGGCTGCTGGGCCACCACCGCCTTGAGCAGGCACGGGTAGCCGGTGGCGCGCTCGGCGTACACCTGCAGGCTCGGCACGCTGTCCCTGGCGAGGCTCACGAAACGGTCGGAGTTCTGCCGCAGGATGCTCTCGGCGCTGGCGCTGAACTTGCTCCCGGTGGTCAGGAAGGTGTCGAGCGAGCACTTCTCCTGCTCCAGGTTCCGGCTGTTCGCCGCGAAGTTGTCCAGCACCCGTAGCAGGTCGGGCGTGGCATCTGCATAGCCCTGGGTGACCTGACCGAGCCGCTCCATGTCCGCGCGCAACGTCGGCAGCACCCCTGAGCCCCGCGCAATGAGCCGCGCCACGCCACGCAGCGACCCTCAACCCCGGCGATCTTGACGAGAGTGCGCGCCGTGCGGCGTGTCGCTCGCGGAACCGTCAAGATCGCGCGGAGGGGGGCGGATCGCGCGGAGGGGGGGCGGAGAGCGGAGCGGAGTGGGGGCGGAGAGCGGAGCGGAGGGGGGCGGAGAGCGGGGGCGGGGAGGGGGGCGGAGAGCGGAGCGGTGGCGGGGGCGGAGCGCGGGATGGGGTCAGTCGGAGGGGGCGCTGGCCAACGTCACCTGCGCGGTGTGGCCGGCACCGTTGCGCAGGTAGGTCACGGTGACCGTGTTGCCCGGCTCGTGGGAGCGCACCGCCACGATGAGCCCGTTGGCCTCGGTGACGACCCGGTCGTCGACCTTGGTGACGACATCGCCGGGCTGCAGCCCTGCCCGAGCGGCGGGACCGCCGGCCGAGACGGCGTGGACCGCCGCGCCGAGCCCGGGCGCACCATCGGTCGTGGACGCCGCATTCCCGGCGGCGATCCCGATCTGGCTGTGCGTCGCGTGGCCGCCGGAGATGAGCTGGTCGGCCACCCGGGCGGCATCGTCGGAGGGGATGGCGAAGCCGACCCCGATGTTGCCCGACTGCCCGCTGCCCGAGCCGCCGCCGGTGGAGGCGATGGCGCTGTTGATACCCACGACACGGCCGGCGAGGTCGACCAGCGCGCCACCGCTGTTGCCGGGGTTGATGGCCGCGTCGGTCTGCACCGCGTCGATGACCGACTGCGCGGAAGCGCCCGTCTCCCCGGTGGCGACCGGTCGGTGCAGGGTCGAGACGATGCCCTGCGTCACGGTGTTGGACAGGCCGAGGGGCGCGCCGATGGCAAGCACCGACTGACCGACCCGCAACCGCGCGGAGGGCGCGAAGACCGCGGCGGTCAGGCCGCTCACCCCGGTCGCCTTGAGCACAGCCAGGTCGTCGGTCGCGTCATGTCCGACGATCGTTGCCGGCACGGTACGACCGTTCGCCAGGGTGAGGTGCACGGTCCCGCCCGACTCCGCGGCGGCGACGACGTGGTTGTTGGTCAGGACGAACCCGTCGCTGCGCAGGACGACGCCCGAGCCGGTGTCGGACACGGGGGCGTTCTGGCCGTCGAAGGAGCCGCCGGACGACGACTGCGTTCCCGTCACCTCGACGGTGACCACGCTGGGCGCGATGGTGGCCGCTGCGGACTCCGGGCTGCCGGCGACCGGCCGCCCGGACGGCGACGTCCCCGAGGACGTCTGCTCCACCGTCGATGTGCTCCGCTGCGCCGAGTCGGGACCGCCGGCGGTCCCGCTGCTGCTGCCGCCGTCGGCTGCGGCCGTGACCAGCGCCCCTCCGCCTGCGCCGGCGAGTACGGCGGCCGCGAGCAGCAGTGCGCCGCGACGTCGGCGCGTACGAGGCCGGGCGGAGGGGGCCGGGGCGTCAGCGGGGGCGGAGGCGGCTGGCGCGTCGTACGGCGGGGGGGTCGGGTGGGGGGTCAGGTCGTCGGTCATGACAGGAGCCTGCGCCGGGCGTCTGGGAGGTCGCTGTGAGCAGGCTGACCCGCCTCTGGGAGTCCGTCCCGGCGCTGCTCGACTAGCCTCGCAGGTGCTGGGAGCCAGCACGTGCAGGGGAGGACGACGTGGTCGCGGCCGCCGGAGCGGGCCTGCGCGCCCTGCTCCTTGAGAACATCCACGACGACGCCGCCTTCGCGCTGCGCGACGCCGGGTTCGAGGTCGAACGGCTGGACCGCGCGCTCAAGGAGGCGGAGCTGCTCGAGCGGGTGCAGGGCGTCGCGGTGCTCGGCATCCGGTCGAACACCCAGCTGACGGCGCAGGTGCTGCAGGCCGCGCCGGGGCTGCTAGGGGTCGGCGCCTTCTGCATCGGCACGAACCAGATCGACCTGGCCGCCGCCGCCGGCAAGGGCATCGCGGTGTTCAACGCGCCCTTCTCCAACACCCGCAGCGTCGTCGAGCTGGCCCTCTCCGAGATCATCGCCCTGACACGCCGGTTGACCGACAAGAACGCGGACATGCACGCCGGCCGGTGGGACAAGTCCGCTGTCGGCAGCCACGAGGTGCGCGGCCGAAGGCTGGGCATCGTGGGCTACGGCAACATCGGCAGCCAGCTGTCGGTGCTCGCCGAGGCGCTCGGCATGCGGGTGCTGTTCTACGACACCGCCGACAAGCTGGCCCTCGGCAACGCGCGCCGGTGCGGCACCCTGGACGAGCTGCTGCAGGAGTCAGACGTCGTCTCGTTGCACGTCGACGGCCGGCCCGGCAACAGCGACTTCTTCGGTGAGCAGCAGCTGGCCCGCATGCGGCTGGGCAGCATCCTGCTCAACCTCTCGCGCGGGTTCGTCATCGACCACGGCGCCCTGGCCCGGCACATCGCGAGCGGGCACCTGGCCGGCACGGCGGTCGACGTCTTCCCCGCAGAGCCCAAGGCCAAGGGCGAGGAGTTCGTCTCGCAGCTGCGTGGGCTGCCCAACGTGATCCTCACCCCGCACGTGGGCGGGTCGACCGAGGAGGCCCAGCAGGACATCGGCCACTTCGTCGCCGGCAAGCTGCGCGACTACGTCGCCGACGGGGGCACCTCCCTGTCGGTCAACCTCCCGCCGGTCGCGCTTCCCCGCGAGCCGGGCACCACCCGACTGCTGCTGCTGCACGCCAATACCCCCGGGGTGCTCGCGACGGTCAACGGCCTGCTCGCCAACCACGGCGTCAACATCGAGGGTCAGCTCCTCGGCACCCGCGGCCACCTCGGCTACGTCGTCACCGACATCGCCGCCGGCTGCTCGCGCGAGGTCGTCCTCGCGCTGGAGTCCCTGCCCGAGACGGTGCGGCTGCGGGTTCTGGCGTGACCGGTACTGACGTGACCAGCGCGGCACTGCTCGACGAGCTGCGCGCCACCGTCGGTCCCGAGCACGTGCTGACCGACGGGGACCTCACCGCGTCGTACGAGACCGACTGGACCGGGCGCTTCACCGGACGGGCGGCCTGCGTCGTACGACCGCGTACGACGCACGAGGTCGCTGCGGTGCTGCGGGCCTGCTCGGCGGCCGGGCAGCAGGTCGTGGTGCAGGGCGGCAACACCGGGCTCGTCGGCGGCGGCGTGCCCGGCGGCGGCGAGGTCCTGCTGAGCCTGCTGCGGCTGAACGAGATCGGCGAGATCGACCTGGCAGCAGGGCAGGTCACTGTCGGAGCAGGCGTCACCCTGGCCTCCCTCCAGGCCCGAGCGCGCTCGCTCGACCTCGATGTCGGCGTCGACCTGGCGGCCCGCGACTCAGCCACCGTTGGCGGCTTGGTGGCCACCAACGCCGGCGGCATCCGGGTGCTGCGGTACGGCAGCATGCGCGAGCAGGTCGTCGGCGCCGAGGTCGTCCTGGCCGACGGCTCGGTCCTGACCCGGCTGGCGGGTCTGGCCAAGGACGGCACCGGCTATGACCTCGTCGCGCTGCTCGTCGGCAGCGAGGGCACCCTCGGCGTCGTGACCCAGGTGCGCCTGCGGCTCGTACCCCGGCTGCGTCACCGCTGCGTCGCCCTGCTCGCCATGGCCGACACCGCCGCGGCCGTGGCCCTGCTGCCGGGGCTGCGGGAGCGGCTGCCTGCACTGATGGCGGCCGAGCTGTTCTTCTCGTCCGGCCTGGACCTGGTCCGCGCCTACGTTGGCCTGGCCGCGCCCTTTTCGGCGCCCTACCCGGCGTACCTGCTCCTGGAGTGCGCGGACCGCTCCGACCCGACCGAGCGTCTGGTCGAGGCGGTCGGTGCGGCAGACGGCCTGCTGGACGCGACCGTGTCGACCGACGCCGCCTCGCAGCGGGCGCTGTGGGCCTACCGCGAGAGCCACACCGAGGCCATCGGCGCGCAGGGCGTGCCGGTCAAGCTGGACGTGTCGGTGCCCACAGGCCGGTTGGCCGAGCTCGTCGACCGGCTGCCGGACACGGTCGCGGGGGTCTGCCCACCAGCTCGGCTGATCGTGTTCGGGCACGTGAACGAGGGCAACCTGCACGTCAACGTGCTGGAGACCGGTGAGCTTGCCGAGCAGGTGACCGACGCGGTGCTGCGGCTCGTCGCCGGCCTGCACGGCAGCATCAGCAGCGAGCACGGCGTCGGCCGCGCGAAGCTCGCCTGGCTGGGGCTGTCCCGGTCGGCGACCGAGATCGCCGCCATGACGGCTGTCAAGCGGGCGCTGGACCCGCTGGGGATCCTCTCGCCGGGGGTCCTGCTGCCTGCGGGGTGAGCCGGCAGAAGGCATGCTGAGCAGGTGGAGCTGCAGGGACGCCGGGAACCGGACGACAGCAACGAGCCCATGTCCTACGCCGGGCCCCCGCCGCAGGCTCCGCCGCTGAGCGACCGGCTCAAGAAGGCCTTCGGGCCGGTCGTGGCGGTGTTCGCCGGTCTGGCGAAGTTCGGCGCCATCGTGTTCAAGATCAAGGCGCTGGCCGTGCTGATCACGATGGGCGCCAGCATCGCTGCGTACGCGCTGTTCTACGGCTGGCAGTTCGCGGTCGGCTTCGTGTTGTTGATCTTCGTGCACGAGATGGGGCACGTGGTCGCGCTGCGGGCCCGCGGCATCAAGGCGGGTGCCCCGATCTTCCTGCCCTTCCTCGGCGCGTTCGTGTCGATGAAGTCCGCGCCGCGCAGCGTGTACGAGGAGGCCGAGAGCGCGCTGGCGGGACCCGTCGTAGGTACGGTCGCCGCCTTCGGCGTGGCCTACGCCGGGCAGGCGCTGGACAGCGACCTGCTTCGGGCCCTGGCGCTGACCGGGTTCCTGCTCAACCTGTTCAACCTGCTGCCTGCGCTGCCGCTGGACGGCGGCCGCGTGGCCGGCGCCCTTAACCCCAAGCTCTGGTTCCTGGGCCTGGTCGGGCTGCTCGGCTATGAGGTCTACCGGCCCAGCCCGGTCGTGCCCGTCATCCTGCTGCTGGGCGGCTACGAGCTCTACCGCCGCTTCCGCGGCCGCGACAGCGCCGCCAGCCGGCAGTACTTCGCGCTGACCCGCGAGCAGCGCCTGCGGATCGGTGCGGCCTACGTCGGGCTGATCCTGGTGCTGGTCTACGCCGTGCACGCCAACCAGCTGCCCGACACCTCGCCGGGCCTGCGGTGACACGCGCCTGCGATGACACAGGCCCGCGATGACACGGGCCCGCGGTGCCGGCCTGAAGGGCCAGCGGGCGCACATGACACAGCGATGACGCGGGGAACGCGGGGAACGCGGGGTGCGCGTGCCCGGTTGTACGACGCGTACCCCCGAGATGAGGAGTCCTCCTGATGTGGTCCTTCGGCAAGAAGCACGACCTCCCCACGGCCGAGGAGGCGTTGCCCGGCCGGGACGCCCCGATGCGCGTGCCCGCGCGTCACGAGGTCCTCGACGCACCGCTGACCGGGCCGTTCCCCGAGGGCGCGCAGACGGCGTACTTCGCGATGGGGTGCTTCTGGGGCGCCGAGCGCATCTTCTGGCAGGCACCGGGGGTCCTCTCGACCGCCGTCGGCTATCAGGGCGGCCGCACCCCCAACCCGACGTACGAGGAGACCTGCAGCGGACGCACCGGCCACACCGAGATGGTGCAGGTCGTCTACGACCCGGCCGGCACGACCTACGACGCGCTGCTCAAGCTGTTCTGGGAGAACCACGACCCGACGCAGGGCATGCGGCAGGGCAACGACGTGGGCACGCAGTACCGCTCGGCGGTCTACACCACGACTCCGGAGCAGCTCGCGGCGGCGCAGGCCAGTCGCGAGGCGTACGGCGAGGCGCTGGCGAAGGCCGGGCGCGGCGCGATCTCGACCGAGATCCTGCCGGCGGGACCGTTCTACTACGCCGAGGCCTACCACCAGCAGTACCTGCAGAAGGTCCCGAACGGCTACTGCAACCACGGGTTCAACGGGGTGACCTGCCAGGTCGGCACCGGCGTCGCCAGCACCGGCACGATCACGGCGTAGGTGTCGCGCAACGCCGCCCTCCCGGCGCTGGTCGCCGGCTGGGTCGCGGGCGTGCTGGGCCTGGACACCATCGCCTCGCTGGGCCAGCAACGGCTCCTGGGCGTCGTGACGTGGCTGCTCCTGCTGGCCTGCCTGCGGGGCGAGCAGCGGCCCGTGCGGGTGCAGGTCGCCGTGGTCGTGGCCTTCGCCTCGCTCATCGAGTACGTCTTCGCCGGCTGGCTGGGCGTCTACGTGTACCGCCTGCACAACGTGCCGGCGTTCGTCCCGCCGGGTCATGGGCTGGTCTACCTCGCCGCGCTCGCCATCGGCCGCAGCACGTTCGCCAGTCGGCACACGCGGCTCGTGCTCGGCGCGGCGCTGACCGCCTGCGGCGCCTGGGCCGTGTGGGGGCTGGTGCTCTCCCCCCGGCCGGACGCGCTCGGGGCCTTCTGGTTCGCCTGCCTCGTGGTGTTCAGCCGATGGGGCCGCTCCCGTCTGGTGTACGCCGGTGCGTTCCTGGTCGTGAGCTATCTCGAGGTGGTCGGCACGTCCCTGGGCACCTGGGCGTGGCAGCCGCACGACCCGACCGGGCTCATCACCATCGGCAACCCTCCGAGCGGGATCGCCGGTGGCTACGCCTGGTTCGACGCCGCGGCGCTGCTGCTGACGCCACGGCTGCTGGCTCGCTGGGACGCGCGCGGAGGACGGGTGAGTCAGGGCGCGTCGAGCGGGACGAGCTCCACCGGCCGGGTACGGGCGAGCACCACGACTGCGGTCAGCACCAGCGCGGCGCCGCCGAGTTGCACCGGCGACAGCGTGTCCCCGAACGCGAGCCCGGCCACCCCGACGCTCACGACCGGCTCGAACGTGCTGATCACCGCGGTGTCGGACGGCCCCAGCAGCGCCAGCGCGCCGAAGAACGCGCTGACGGCCACGACCGTCCCGATCAACGCGACGCCCAGCAGGGCGAGCCAGGATCCGGAGGTATGGGGCAGCGAGGCACGGGTCGACAGCGCCAGCACGTCGTAGACCGCGCCGCACCCGCCCATCACGACGGCGCTGGTCGCGAACGGCCCGAGCCCGCCGGTGATCCGGCTCGACACCAGGATGTACACCGCGTACGACGCGGCGGCGCCCAGGCCGAGCAGAACCCCGGTCGTCCGGCCCCCACCGACCGGTCCGAGGGTCAGGGCCGTCCCGACGGTTGCCGTCAGCACGCAGACCAGCGCCTTCGGGCGCACCCGCTCCCGCAGGACCACCGCCGACAGCAGCACCACGACGGCCGGGTAGAGGTAGAGCAGCAGGGCCGTCAGCCCGGCCGAGATGCGCGTGAGGGCCACGAAGTAGCAGGTGGACTCGACCACGTACCCGGCACCGCCGAGCAGCAGCAGGCCGCCGAGCTGCCGCCCCCGTGGCAGCTGCTCGTGCCGCACCCGCGCCAGCGCCAGCAGGACGAGGCCGGCCACGGAGAAGCGCACCGACAGCACACCCAGGACGCCCGCCCCGCCGGCGTACACGACCTTGGTCAGGACCGGCATGACGCCGAACGCCGTCGCGCTGGCCAGGGCGAGGGCGGTGCCCTTGGCGCGCCTGTTCACGTGGTCACCGAGCTACCGACTCCCCGAGCACCAGGTCACCGGGTCACCGTTCGTCGGGGGAGCAGGTCATCGGGGAGCAGGGCGGACAGGACCTCGTCGTGCAGCAGCCCGTTGCTGCAGACCACGCTGCCGCCGCCGGCCGTGGCCGCGCCCGAGAGGTCGGTGAAGCACCCCCCGGCCTCCTCGACGATGACCTGCAGCGCAGCGAGGTCCCACAGGGAGACCTCGGGCTCGAAGGAGGCATCGACCGCCCCCTCGGCCACCAGCACATGCGACCAGAAGTCACCGAACGCCCTTGTGCGCCAGCACCTCTCGCTCAACGCCAGCAGTCCCGGCAACCGGCCCTGCTGCTGCCAGCCGGTCAGTGAGGAGTAGCTCAGGTGGGCGTCGGAGAGCTGCTCCACGGCGGAGACCGCGATCGGGAGTCCCTGTGCAGCGCACGGGCCGGCATGGGCACCCAGGCCCCGGGCGGCCCACCACCGGCGGCCCAGCGCGGGCGCGCTGACCACGCCCACCGTCGTACGGCGGGATCCCTGATCGTCCTCCGGCTCCTGCAGCGCGATGAGGGTGGCCCAGACGGGGACGCCGCGGACGAAGTTCTTGGTGCCGTCGACCGGGTCTACGACCCAGCGGCGGGGGCTGTCGCCGGTGTCGCCGTACTCCTCGCCGAGGACGGCGTCGTTCGGGCGCTCGCGGGCCAGCCGGTCCCGTACCAGCTGCTCCACCGCGGTGTCGGCGTCACTCACCGGGGTCAGGTCGGGTTTGGCCTGGACCCGAAGGTCCAGGGCGCGGAAGCGCCCGAGCGTGAGGGCGTCGGCCGCGTCGGCGAGCTCGTGGGCGAGCGCGAGGTCCTCGGCCAGGCTCATCAGCGTGAGACTAGCCAGTAGTGTCCGGCGGATGGAGCGCGAACAGGTGTTGGCAGTCATGCGGGAGAAGGCCGTCGAGCTGCTCGAGGTCGAGGCCGACGCTGTGCAGGAGGACAAGTCCTTCGTCGAGGACCTGCAGGTCGACTCGCTGTCGCTCGTGGAGTACACGATGGACCTCGAGGACGCCTTGGGCATCGAGCTTCCCGAGGACGAGCTGACCGACCTGAAGACCATCGGGGCGTTCGTCGACGTCATCATGACCAAGGTCGGTACGGCCTCCAACGCCGACGGCTGAGACCGCCCCAGGGGCACCCTTGTGCCTGCAACTGCCCCCCTGCAAGGGTGGCGGTCCCCGAAGGAGCAGGAGCGGCCGTGCAGCAGCTGACCGGACTGGACGCGGCGTTCCTGGCCATGGAGACGCCGGCGGTGTACGGCCACGTCGGCAGCGTCTGCATCCTGGATGCGAGTACGGCCAAGGTGCCGGTCACCCTCGAGGTGCTCACCCGGCTGCTGGAGGCCCGGATGCACCTGGTGCCGATGTTCCGCCGCCGGCTGGCGCAGGTGCCGCTCGGGCTTGACCAGCCCTACTGGATCGAGGATCCCGACTTCGACGTCGAGTTCCACGTGCGCGAGATCGCCCTGCCGACGCCGGGGGACGACAAGCAGCTGGCCGACCAGGCCGCGCGGCTGCACTCGCGGCCGCTGGACCGCAACCGCCCGCTGTGGGAGCTCTACCTGATCTCCGGGCTGTCCGGTGGCCGCGTAGCGGTCTACAGCAAGGTGCACCATGCCGCCATCGACGGGGTCGGCGGCAACGACATCCTGGCCGCGTTGCTGGACCTGTCACCGCAGGGCCGGGACCTTGC
>JAABUT010003795.1_pt1 | contig 12573 bp, 10 predicted proteins | sample 5559281 | NCBI WGS metagenome assembly JAABUT01 (sample SAMN10711880, study PRJNA513359) | rock metagenome | isolation source: Antarctica rocks | place: Antarctica: Victoria Land, Ricker Hills nord | collected 2016-01-04
GGCCGGGACCAGGGATGCCGCGACCACCCATGGAAGGTACTTGGGTATGCCGTGCCGCTGCGCAATCACTTGTAGCGCCGGTACTCCCGTGGCTATCAGCAAGGCAATGAAAGCGGGGCCCACACCGGAGAGACTCCCGAAGTGATGTGTCCATTTGCTCGGGGTCATCCAGAGAAGGAGGAACGAGGCAATGAGGCACCAGCCTGTCAGGGAGGTGCGGGGACGCAGCGGGGATCCGCCCGTTCGGCCCACGAGGTGAAGAACGAGAAACCAGACCAGGAGGACGATGGCCAGCAGGATCGGCACCCTCTTGGCGTAGGAACCCATGGGGATGTTCGACAGCAGGAACTCATACCGCAGGATCTCGTTCGTCCAGTCCAGGGGCTGCTCGATCGCTCGGAACCGAGCCTGTCCCCCCAGGAAGTCGTGGAGGGTCCCGTCGGCGAATGCCGCAAGCGATGCGACCGTGGCTGCGGCCAGGATGGCCAGAACGCGAACTGCGGCACCACGAGGTCCACGCGCCAGCCGGGCAGAGCGCCACAGTGCCGGCAGCGTCACGATGAGCGGTGCCAGCGCGACGAACCCGGTCGGGTGGGCGGCGAAGCCAAGACCTGCGACCGCGGCCGCAAGAGCGACCCGGCTCAGCCGTCCGCTCTCCAACCCCTCCGCGACGAGCAGCAGCGTGAGCATGGCACACATCGCGACCACGGTCTCCGGGCGAACGCCCATGCAGTACGGCAGCCACCAAGCCAGGAAGGTGAGCCCCAGGAGGTAGGGGAACCACCGTCGGGACCGGGCGCTCAGGGTTGGCGCCCGGCCCTCGGTGAAGCGCCGAAGAGCCCACCAGGTGACCAGGCCGGCCATGAGCGCCGGAATGCGCAGCCAGACAACCGAGTCGCCACCGACGCGCTGCCACCCGGCCAGAGCCTGCCACGGCCACGTGAAGGGAGTGAAGGACTGGTTGAACATCTGGAAGTAGTTGCCGACGAACCCCTGTTCACCGGAGTTGCGGGCCATCGCCGAGTAGTAGCCGTCATCATCAGTCGTCGGCGCAATGACGAGCCACACCAGGAGAGTGACGACGACCACCACATCGGGAACAGTCAGCCGTAGACGTGGTCTGGAAGGCGGTTTGCCGGATCGGTCCTCCCGGTAGAGCAGGAAGAGGACCGCCATGACAGCAAGCCCGATCACCAGGATCAGCACAAGCTTCAGGGCGGTGGGCGAGCTCGCGAATACGTCCACGACCGACAGGCGTACCGACAGGTCAGCGGACGTCGCTGACGACGTCGGCCCGACGTTGGTGATCAGGCCATCCACACTGGGCAGGCGGACGTTCTGCCGCACGACATCCTGACCGTTCCGGGTAACGGTGAGGCCACGAGCGTCCACCAGCACAGCGACGTCGCACGGGCCGTCATCAGACCGCCCCAGGGCATAGGTCCGGCCGCCCGTCGCCAAGCTGACGACGGAGCCAGCCACCTGCACCACAAGACCCAGCTTCGGCAGGGAGGGCTCATCCGGCCGCATGGTGCTGAACAGCACGCCGCCTCCCGCCTGCGCCCGAGCAGCCCCCGCACAGCTGAAACGCAGGTCCAGGCTCTCCGGCGTGCCGTTCGTCAGCAGAAGTGCCGTCGACTGCGGTGCCGTCGCGGACTGCGGCCAGGTCACCACTGGCCGTTCGGCAGTGACCGGCGCCAAAGGCAGGAGAAGCGCACCGAGTATCGCCACCATCGACGCGACGAGAAGCTGGCGCGAGGTCCTGCTCCAGCGAGACGGCGAAAGTCGACCTCGCCAAGCCTTGAGGCCCTTCGACTCATCGGACGTTGCCCGGGTCTGCACAGGAGCCGGGTCGGCTTGCGTTGTGGACGTCTGCGCGAGCCTACTTTCGGCTCGCGAAGTGCTCATGCGGGTCATGGTACTGGCCCCGGACGGGCCAGCTTTTCGCCGCGTTCGAGACGTCGGTGGTCGTTTCCACCCCCGAGATCGTCGACCACGCTGCATCTGCGCGCGTGGCCTGTCGCGATCACCTCGGGCCCCCGCGCAGCTTTGCCACCGCCCGTTTGATCGGCGCGTCGGTCACGAGTACGCCCTTCTGGAGGACAACGCCCCGCTCGGTGACCTTCTGCACCATGTCGAGGTCATGGCTGACGATGACCAGCGTCTGGCCACCTCGGCGCAGCTCCCGGATCCGGTCCAGGCACTTGCGCTGGAAGGGCTCGTCCCCCACGGCGAGGATCTCGTCGATGAGGAAGATGTCCGGCTCACTGTGAGCGGCGACGGAGAAGGCCAGGCGCAGGAACATCCCCGACGAGTAGAACTTCACCTCCGTGTCGATGAACTTTTCGATCTCGCTGAAGGCGACGATCTCGTCGAACCGGGCGTCGATGTCCTTCTCACTCATACCGAGGATCGCCCCGTTGAGGTACACGTTCTCGCGCCCGGTGAGGTCCGGGTGGAAGCCTGCCCCCACCTCGATCAGGCCGGCCACCCGCCCCCGGACACCGATGCGTCCTGCGTCCGGGAGCATGACTCCGGAGATGAGCTTGAGCATCGTGGACTTCCCCGAGCCGTTGAAGCCCAGGAGCGCCACCGACTCGCCCCGCTCGATGGTGAAGGTCACGTTGTCGAGGGCGTTGAAGTGGTCCCGCAGCTCCCCGCCGCGCCCACGCAGGGTCCACACGATGAGCTCCTTCATGGAGCGGGTGTGGCGCAGGGAGAACGACTTGGTGACGTCCTCGACCTCGATGGCGGTCGTCACCGGTTCACAGCTCCTGGGCGAAGCGACCCTCGAGCCGCCGGAACACCAGCTGGCCGATGACGATCGAGAGCAGGCTCGCCGCCAGTCCCACCACTCCCCAGGCGGCGAAGTTGTTGGGCATCGTCTGGCCGCCGTGGAAGGCCTCCGCGACTCCGTTGGTCGGCACCCAGAACCCGTAGTGGGCGAGCTCGACGGCCGCAGTGAGCGGGTTGGCCTGGTATGCCGTCGGGATCCACTGCGGCAGGCCGTCCTTCGCGACGGTGTCGGTCACCTGGTTGAACGTGTAGAGCACCGGTGAGAGCCAGGTGGCCATCATGAGCACGAGGTCAACGATGTTCTCGGCATCGCGGAAGAGGACGTTGACGGCTCCGAACACCAGCCCGAGGCCGAGCGCGAGGAGTCCGGCGATGCCGAGGCTGGCCAGTGCTCCGATGACGTTGGTCACGCCCGGCCGCCAACCGATGGCGAGGGCGGCGAGCACGAGGACGAGCGTCTGGGGCAGGAGGTGGACGATGGCGACCCACACACTGGAGACCGGGAACAGCTCCCGCGGAAGGTAGATCTTCTTGACGAGGTCGGAGTTGGCCACGATGGAACGGGTGGTGTTGCCGAGGACCTCCCCGAAGAAGTTGACGACGACGATGCCGGCGAAGAGGTAGATGACGAAGTTCGGGAGGCTACGCTCCAGCCCCAGGAACTTGCCCATCGCCACGTAGTAGACGAGCAGCTGCACCCCTGGCTTGACATAGCTCCACAGCAGACCCAGGACGGACCCGCGGTAGCGCACTCGCAGCTCCTTGCGGACAAGGAGCTTGAGGAGGAACCGCCAGCGAAGGACGTCCAGGAGCCCGGCGCTCCGGCCCGGTGCGACGAGCGGCTGTTCGGTCGCCGTCAGGACGCTCACCTGCGCGTTGTCTCGTCGAGGCCGAAAGTTTTGGCCCACTCCTGGAAGGACGTGAGGTGGGACACCTGGCCCTTGTACTGAACCGACAGATCGGCCCAGTTCTTGCGCAGCAGCGCGTGCAGCCGAAGGCTCTCGGCCATCTGTCGACGAAACCGGTCGGGCTCCCGTTTGTACCATGAAGCGGCGGTGCCGTCGGCCTTGCTCACGACGGCGGAGTCAAGCTGCGACAGCAACCACCACTTGCTGCTGGCGTGCGGCACCACCTCCTGTGGCTTCCGGCGGGAGAGCTGCGTCGGGGGCCTCATGATCTGTTTGACCGCGGTGGCGGCGGCCCATGGCAGAAGCATCGCGCGGCGTGGAGCGGATGGTCGCCTGCCCTTGCGCGGTGGTTTGGCGCGAGCCGGCAGAGGGAATGCGTCGGGATCGGCTGAGTACTGGGCGTCATCGAACTGCTGAGCGATGGCGCGCAGCTGCGGCAAGGTGGTGCCGAGCGAGCGGTGCAGGCGCTCGGGCCCCGCGAGAAGGTCCTTCAGCGCGCGCAGGCGCAGCTCTTCGGCGTAGTACTGCATCGAGAAGGCGTGTTTGGCGTCGCCCTGCAGGCTCGCCGCCAACACGCTGCCGCCGTGCGGGTAGGGCGAGTAGAGCAGTGCCACGAGCATGCGGTTTCGCTGGTGATAGTAGGCCTGCCAGTCGGTGCTGTCGTCCTTGTCATCCCACGAGATGTGCCACACGGCCGACCCCGGCAGGGTCACCGTGGGGTAGCCGGCGGCTGCGGCCCGCAGGCCGTACTCCGCGTCGTCCCACTTGATGAAGATCGGCAGTGCGAGGCCGATCTCCTTGATGACCTCCGTCGGCACGAGACACATCCACCATCCGTTGTACGCAACGTCGACCCTTCGATGCAGCCACCAGGTCTCGCGGATGCCCTGGGTGGCGAAGTCGTGGCCGCGCGGCAGTCCGTTGACCGGACCCCACCACCATGGCCACGGGTCCACCTCCTCGCCCCACGCATGCAGGACGGAACGGTTGAACATGTCGAACATGTGGCCGCCCACCAGGGTGGGGTGGCGGCAGTAGCTGGCAAAGGTCAGCGCCCGGACGATGCCCTCGGGCTCGATGTTGACGTCGTCGTCGAGCATCATGTGGTAGTCGCTGTTGCCGGCGGTGACCGTCTCGTACATCCCGCGCGAGAACCCTCCGGATCCCCCGAGGTTGTCCTGGTGGATGACCTGCAGCTGGTCACCCAGCACCGCCGCCGACTCCGCCCAGCCTGGTTCGTCCTCGACCCGCTGGCTGCCCTGGTCCACGATGTAGAGCTTGTCGAGCTGGGCCCGCAGGTCGACGGCAGAGCCGACGGTGTCGACCAAAGCCTTGCAGTAGCCGGTGCGGTTGAGCGTCGTGACACCGATCGAGAGCCGACCCGGACGGACCGGAGCGCTTCGCACCTGCCACTCGGCCGCTTCGAGCCGTGCCGGCCGTTTGGCTGACACGACGTCGAACCAGTACCAGCCACCATCACCGAAGGGTTTGAGATCAAGTTCGAACGTCAGCGACGCACCGTTCGCACTGGTCTGGCTGGCCACCCGGTAGCTTGTCCCACGCGGACTGGACCGGTACACGAGAACCGTCGCCTCACCCTGGAGCTTCACCGAGAGTCGCACCTTCTCGACGATGGTCCACCGGCGCCAGTAGCTGGCGGGGAAGGCGTTGAAGTATGCCGCGAACGACACGCGTGACCCAGCTGGAATGTCGGTCGAGCGGCGACTGCGGACGTCTTCTCCATGAGTGTCGTGGTCGGTGGCGACGACGGTCAGGGGCTCGTCGTCTGCACCGGCGCCCCCCGTACGGCGTCCGTGCTCGACATACAGCGGCAGCGTGTCGTCGTCCCGGTTCTCGGGGAACACCACCTTGGCGACGGTGTACCAGCCCCGGGCGGGCTGGCTGGTCACCCCACTGTCCTCCGGACCCGTGCTGGTCTGCATGTCCGTCATCGTCCCACTCACGCGTCAACGCCCCCGCTCTCCAGTTTGCAGCCCGACGTGAAGTGGGGCTCCAGCTTGTTGTCGACCGCGCTCAGGGCCGCGCCGATGGCCATGTGCATGTCGAGGTACTTGTACGTCCCGAGCCGGCCCCCGAAGAGCACGCCTCGCTCGGCCCGGGCCAGGTCACGGTACTTCAGCAGACGCTCGCGGTCCGCCGCGGTGTTGACCGGGTAGTACGGCTCGTCCCCTCCCTCGGCGAAGCGGGAGAACTCCCGCATGATGACGGTCTTGTCCTTGGGGTAGTCCCGCTCCGGGTGGAAGTGGCGGAACTCATGGATGCGCGTGTAGGGCACGTCCTCGTCGGGGTAGTTCATCACCGGGGTGCCCTGGAAGTCGCCGACGTCGAGGACCTCCTCCTCGAAGTCGAGAGTTCGCCACCCGAGCCGCCCCTCGGAATAGTCGAAGTACCGGTCGACCGGGCCGGTGTAGATGACGGGGAGGTTGCCGACGACGTTCTCCTTGTGGACCGGCTGGCTGGTGTCGAAGAAGTCGGTGTCGAGCCGCACCTCGATCCGGTCGTGGTCGGCCATCCGCTCGAGCCAGGCGGTGTAGCCGTTTGTCGGCAGGCCCTCGTACGTGTCGCTGAAGTAACGGTTGTCGTAGGTGTAGCGGACCGGCAGCCGGCTGATGATGTCGGCGGAGAGCTCCTCGGGCGAGGTCTGCCACTGCTTTGCCGTGTAGTGGGCGATGAACGCCTCGTAGAGGGGACGACCGATGAGGGAGACGCCCTTCTCGACGAAGTTCGCCGGCTCTCTGCCGTCCAGCTCCTTCGCCTGCTCGGCGATGAGGGCACGGGCCTGCTCGGGGCTGTGCGCGGACCGGAAGAACTGGTTGATCGTCCCGAGGTTGATCGGCATCGGATAGACCTCGCCGGCGTGGGAGGTGTAGACCCGGTGAACGTAGCCGGTGAACTTCGTGAACTGGTTGACGTAGTCCCACACCCGCTCGTTGGAGGTGTGGAACAGGTGAGCGCCGTAGCGGTGCACCTCGATGCCGGTCTGCGGCTCGGCCTCGCTGTAGGCGTTGCCGCCGATGTGGGAACGGCGATCCACGACCAGCACCCTGCGGCCGAACCTTTCGGCGCACTGCTGAGCGATCGTCAGCCCGAAGAACCCGGAACCGACGACGACGAGGTCCGCGTCCACACATCCTCCAAGGTCGTCAACTGTCGCGTCAGGTTACCGGAGATCGTCTCGCCCCCTGCATCCGCCGCTGCGGGTCGCACGTCATACGTGGAGCACGACGTGGCACGATGTGTCGTCAGTCGAGTCGAGGAAAGAGGCGCAAGTGACTGCTCGCGAGCCGCGCCCTGGCGCCGTCCATGACGCCGACGACGACGCCTACGTCGTCGATACGCGCCGGAGGGTCGGCCGCCCGACCGGCCGCCCGACGTCGCCCGTCGCTGCCGTGGTCGCGTCTGATCCCGACGGCCGGCCCGCCCGTGCCGCCCCCCGGCGTGGACGGCGGCACCGAGGCCGGCGAGCGGTGCTCGTCGTCCTGCTGCTCGTCCTGGCCTGGGTCGGGTTCATGGTGTGGGTTCCCTTCGCCGCCTGGAACGGGGTCGCCAGGGTGGACAACGCCCCCGCCGGTCAGCGCCCCACCGACACCAAGGGGTTCAACTACCTGCTCGTGGGCTCGGACAGCCGACAGGGACTGACCGCCGAGCAGCAGCAGCAGCTGTCGACCGGCTCGGACGCGGGCAAGCGCACTGACTCGATCATCCTCGTGCACGTGTCCGACAGCGGCGGCAAGCCGGCCATCATCTCGATCCCCCGCGACTCCTACGTCCCCATCCCGGGCTACGGCAGCAACAAGATCAACGCCTCGTTCTCGTTCGGCGGGGCCAGGCTGCTCACCGAAACCGTGGAGCAGTCGACCGGCGTGCACGTGGACGGCTACGTCGAGATCGGCTTCGGTGGCTTCGCCTCCATCGTTGACAGTCTGGGTGGGGTGGACCTCTGTGTCGCCACTGACATGGTGGACCCGCTCGCCGGGATCAACCTCAAGGCGGGGTGTCAGACGCTCAACGGCCCGAACGCGCTGGGCTACGTGCGGTCTCGGCACGAGGACCCGCTCGGCGACATCGGACGCGGCAACCGCCAGCGCCAGTTCCTCGGGGCGGTGATGAAGAAGGCCGTCACCCCGTCGACGGTCCTCGTCCCCTGGCGTTACAAGGGTTTCGCGGATGCGGCGGCGGGGGGCGTCACCGTCGGCCAGAGCACCTCGCTGCGTGACGCGGTGCGGGTCCTGCAGACCATGCGCGCGGTCAGTAGCGGCGACGGTCTCTCGCTCACGGTCCCGATCGAGACGGCGAACTTGCAGACGAAGAACGCTGGCGTCGCCGTCAAGTGGAACACCGAGCAGGCCAGGGCGTTGTTCACCGCGATCAAGAACGACGACCCGCTGTCCGTGCCCCCGGCAGGCACGACGCAGGGAAAGACCGGTTAGCCGACGCGCCGACCCCACTCAGCGGGCCCGGCCAAGTCGAGGTGCCGGTCAACCCGGGCGGTCGCCCCGGTGGGCGAGGAGCCGCTGGTATGCCGTGCGCCGGACCTGCTCGGGCACCAGGCGGTAGACCCCCCGGACGACGACGTTGCGGACGCACTGCGCCCGCGTCGTGAAGCCCATGGCGCGAAAGCGTCGCTGCAACCGCAGCTCCGAGCGCAGGATGCGCCAACCGCCCCGGCGGCCGTAGGAACCCGCGCTGACCCGGTAGCGGACGAGCGGACGGGCGACGTTGCCGACCCGGGCGCCGGCCATGATCATCTTCGCGAACAACAGGTAGTCCTCCAGCCCCGGCAGGTCCTCATAGCCGCCGACCTGCGCGACGAGCGAGGCGCGATAGACGACCGAAGGATGGTTGAAGGTCTGGCGCAGGCGCGCCTGCGCCAGGATCTCCGCCGGGTCCGTCAGCACCGCCCGGCTGCCGACGACGACCTCGGGCCTGCTCCGGAACTCCAGCAGCGCCGACCCGAGGACGTCGGCCCCGGACTCGACGAGCGGGATCTGGATCTCGAACCGCTCCGGTTCGGAGACGTCGTCGGCGTCCATCCTGGCCACGATGTCGTGCTCGCAGGCCGCCAGCCCGCGGGTGAGCGCGACACCGAGCCCGAGGTTCTGCGGCAGCACGACGAGGGTGGTGGCGCTGACCGAGCGCTCGACCAGCTCGGTGATCCGCTCCCCCAGCTGGGCACTGACCGGGCCGTCCTGGACGAGGACCACCTGGTCGGGCCGGCGGGTCTGCGCGGCGGTCACCGAGAGGAACGCCGCCTCCAGGGCCTCGGGCGAGTCCGCGGCGTAGCAGGGCAGGAGCACGCTGAACGCCTCCGTCACGGACTGCCCATATCGCCGTTCGACACCAGCGCCTGCGCCGTCACGACGCTCGTCGGGCGAGGGCCGGCGAGCACCCCGTCCCGCAGGCCGCGAGCGAGACCCCGCAGCAGCACCCGGCGCCGGTGCGACCGAGCCACGGTGACGGCCCACCGCCGGAGGGTGGCGCCGGCATACAGCACCCTCTCGCCGGGGCTGAGGCTGCTCGTCCGGCCGAGCAGCCACACCTTGTTGCGGACCTCGAAGTAGAACCGCTCCCCCGGATCTGCTTCTGTGTCACCGAAGTTCGTCGTCTTGTGGACCGCGACCGATGCCGGGCAGCTGAGGCCCCGGCGGCCTCGCAGCACGCGCGCCGAGAACTCGAAGTCGTCGTTCCAGAGAAAGTAGTCGGCGACCGGCAGCCCCACCTCGCGGACCCGGGCCGCGTCGAGCAGGGCCGAGACGAACGACGCCGTGCGGAGCGGGGTGCAGCCGACCCGCCGGGCGCTGGCGCGCTCACCGGACGAGGAACCCACCTTGGTGCGCGGGGTGTTCATCGGGTGGTCACGCCCGTCGGTCCAGACGACGCGGCTCGCCACCAGGGCTGGAGTCGCCAGCGCCGGGTCGGCTCCGTGCTCGGGCCGGTACTCCCGCCGCACGCGCACGAGAGCCTCCAGAGCATCGGCGTGGGGCACCGTGTCGTCGTCCATGAGCCAGATCGCGTCGGCGTCCTGCATCAGGGCCCGCTCGATGCCGATGGCGAACCCTCCGGCGCCGCCCACGTTGCGCCGGGTGGAGACGACGTCGACGTGGGGGAACTGCTCGGCGAGCATGAGCGCGGTGCCGTCCTCGGACGCGTTGTCGACCACGAGGACCGCCTCGACGGGATGCGTCTGGGCACCGATGGCCGCGAGCGACTCCTCGAGCAGCTGACGCCGGTTCCACGTCACCACGACCGCGATGACGCGCTGCTGCTCCGACACGGGTCGCAGCCTACTTGAGCAGCTGACGAGCCATCACCAGTCGCTGGATCTGGTTGGTGCCCTCGTAGATCTGGGTGATCTTGGCGTCCCGCATCATCCGCTCGACCGGGAAGTCCCTGACGTAGCCGGCGCCGCCGAGCAGCTGGACCGCGTCGGTCGTGATCTGCATGGCGACGTCGGAGGCGAAGCACTTGGCGGCGGCTCCGAAGAACGGGAGGTCGGGGTCGTCCCGCTCGGACCTCGCCGCGGCGACGTAGACCAGCTGCCGGGCCGCCTCGAGGCTCATCGCCATGTCCGCCAGCATGAACTGCAGGCCCTGGAACTCGGCGATCGCCCGGCCGAACTGCTGGCGCTCCTTGACGTATCCCACGGCGAAGTCCAGGGCGCCCTGGGCGATCCCGACCGCCTGGGCGCCGATGGTGACCCGGGTGTGGTCGAGGGTGCGCAGTGCGATCCTCAGCCCCTCGCCCGGCGCCCCGATGATCCGGTCGCCGGGGATGCGGACGTCGTCGAGGTGCAGCTCACGGGTCGGGCTGCCCTTGATGCCGAGCTTGCGCTCCTTCGCGCCGAAGGTGAACCCCTCGTCGGACTTCTCGACGACGAACGCCGAGACGTTGGCCCCCCGCTTGCCGTCGGGGTCGGTGACGGCGAGCACGGTGTAGAAGTCGGAGACGCCGGCGTTGGTGATCCACGACTTCTGGCCGTTGAGGACCCAGTCCTCGCCGTCCCGTCTGGCCCGGGTCCTCATCGCCGCCGTGTCCGACCCGGACTCGCGCTCGGACAGGCCGTAGGAGAACCCGGCCTCCCCGCGAGCCAGCGGGGTGAGGTACCTCCGCTTGAGCTCCTCGGAGCCGCCGAGGATGACCGGCATGGAGCCGAGCTTGTTCACCGCGGGGATGAGCGAGCTCGACGCGCAGACCCGCGCCACCTCCTCGATGACGATGCACGTCGCGAGGGCGTCGGCGCCGACGCCGTCGTACTCAGCCGGGACGTGCGGGGCGAAGAAGTCCGACGCGACGAGGGCGTCGTGGGCCTCCTGCGGGTAACGGCTCTCCTCGTCGACCTGCGCGGCATACGGGGCGATCTTGTCCTCCGCGACGGAGCGGACGGCCCCGCGCAGGACCTCGTGGTCCTCGCTCGTGGCGAAGAGCGGATACGACTCGTCTGGTGCCCTGGTGCTCACGACGAAAGGTTACTCCCGGGTATGCCGGTCGGCCGCCGCGCGCGATGTCGCACGGCTCGTTTGCGGTATGGATCACGTCAGACCGAGAAAGACGATCACCGCTCTGCTCAGGTGCACCATGTCCTCATCGCTGAGTCGGCCCAGCCGGGTACGGAGGTTCTCTCGCGGCATGGTGCTCACCCTGTCAACCATGAGTCGGCTTGGCTCACTGAGTCCGTTGGTGTCAGTCGCCTCGATCGGTACCCGGGCGAGCGGTGCCTCGACCGTGGTTGTGGTCAACGGACAGACCGTGATCGACGCGGTGGCGTCGAACCGGTCGTCCTGCAAGACCACCACGGGACGGGGCTTTCCGGTGTACGGCCCCCGCACGGCGGCCGTGTAGACGTCCCCCCGCCTCACTCGTGTTCTGCGCCGCTCGCGCTGCCTTCCTCGTCAGCGTCCCAGTCCCACGAGAGCGCATCCACGAACTCTTGGTCGTCGGCGTCCTGCTCGCTGGCCGCGATGGCAGCTGACTGCTCGTGCGCGGCCCGCGCGAACTCCGGTGCCCGCACGTCGGGCACCCAGATCTGCACCGGTCGCAGCCCCTGCTGGCGTAGCCGGGCGCGGTGGGCGGCGACCCGCGCCCACGCTGGGACTGCCTTCGTCTCATCCGTACCCACACCACCACGTTACATGTTACGAAGTTGTGGGGGCAAGGTCCACGTGTCGGAGGCGAAGAAGGCTCGGATCAGTGGGAAGGGGGAAGCGGGAAGCTGACGTTCGTCAGGCGCTCGGCCAACTCCCACAACCGCTGCTGCGTCGTCCGGTCGTGCGACGCCCGCGAGGAGCCCACGATCCCGGGCGGACCACCCATCTCGCCCGGACCGGACGGGCCGACGTAGCTTCCCCCGGGCAGGTCCGGCGCCGTCGCGGCATAGACCGTCGGCTGCGAGCCGCCTTCCGCGTCCTGCACGAACGGAGTCGTCCGGGCGAGGAAATCCTGGGCCTGGTGCGTCCACGACGGGCCGATGTGCCTCTGGAGGTTCGTCGAGGCATAGCCTGGGTGCGCCGCCATGGACCGGATCCGCGAACCCGCGAGCAGGAGTCGACGTTGCAGCTCGTAGGCGAACATCAGGTCGGCGAGCTTGCTCTGCCCGTAGGCGAGCCACCGCTGGTAGCGGCGATGCTCGAAGTTCGGGTCCTCGACGTTGATCCGGCCCATCCGGTGCGCCTGTGACGACAACGTCACGACCAGGTCCGTGACGCGCGGGATGAGCAGGCCCGTCAGGGCGAAGTGGCCGAAGAAGTTCGTGCCCAGCTGCGACTCGAACCCGTCCTTGGTCCGCGCCTGTGGGACCGCCATGATCCCGGCGTTGTTGACCAGGACGTCGACCGAGCCGTCGAACCCGCCC
>JAABUT010003796.1_pt1 | contig 12572 bp, 19 predicted proteins | sample 5559281 | NCBI WGS metagenome assembly JAABUT01 (sample SAMN10711880, study PRJNA513359) | rock metagenome | isolation source: Antarctica rocks | place: Antarctica: Victoria Land, Ricker Hills nord | collected 2016-01-04
CGCACCGCCCGCGGATTCCGCAACGAACACCACTACACAGCACGTATTCTCCTCACCAGTGCCGCCCGAAGCGCGGCATGAACACCCATCAACGCGAACCCACATTCACGCGGAACCGGGAAGAGCCGGGTTGGTGGTGCAGTCCCCGCCCGGTTCGCTCGCGCTGACCAGCTCGTTGCGGCGTCGTAGCCGTAGGACACGGCACCTTGCCCGTCGGTGAAGCTCGTCAGCAACCAGACCGAGCCGACCCGGATCCGTCCCGCAGCCGGATCGGGCTACGGCAACGATCGCGCGGCGGGTTCGCGGGCTTCACCGGGCCGCGCCCGCTCACACGCACTTCGCACTGGGATGCCGGGCTGATGCGGGTAGAAGTTCCAACCATGATCCTCCCGAAGGTCCGAGACCCACGCTTCGTGACGATCCGCCGCGGCGGGAGTCTCACCGACATGGATCACCGGCTGTTGGCGCTGTGGGCGGCGGCCTGCGCAGAGCACGTCCTCGACCTGTTCGAGTCGGCTCAACCCGAGGACCCCCGACCGCGCCAGGCGATCGAGCATGCCCGCGCCTGGGTACGTGGGGAGGTCACGATGATGCAGGCCCGCGCGGCGGGCGGCCACGCCATGGGCGCCGCCCGGGACCTGGGTGAGGCAGCACGGCATGCCGCCTACGCGGCCGGGCAGGCCGGGGCCGTCGCGCACGTCGCGGCGCACGAACTCGGTGCCGGGGCCTACGCGATCAAGGCCGTACGTGCTGCCGCGCCGGTGGGTGAGGGCGAGGCCGCGGGGCGAGGTGAGTGTCGGTGGCAGCGTGACCAGCTTCCGGAGCCGATCCGCGAGCTCGTGCTCGACGACCAGCGGCTGCGCAACGATATCTGCTGGTCAGTGTTCGACTGTTAGCCGACGTACCAGCCGTCAGCACCGCCCCCAAGCCCATCGAGCGAACGCGATGGGCCGGATCATCTTGCTCACCAATCTCACGGGGCGAGCTGACGACGCTCCATCCACCCTGTTCAGCATCCCCTTGCGTACAACCGCTCGGGTCAGTCGTAGATGCCGCTGCGGTTGCCCACGTCGAGGGCGATGATGACGAGTTCTCCACGACGGATGTCGAGGATCACGCGGTAGTCGCCCACTCTGAGTCGCCACAGGCCCGTGTAGGGCCCCGACAGGGCCTTGCACCGTTTCGTCGGGTCGTCCAGACTTTCCAGTGCGACGAGGGCCCTCAACACTCGGGCAGCGACCTGACGGTCGAGCTTCCCCATCGCTCGGTCGAAGTCGCGGTCCGTGCGAATGGTCCACGTCATGCAGGCTGATCAGGCATGGCGTCTAGTTGCTCACGGGTGATTTCCAGCTCGGACATCAGATCGTCAAGCGGTCGGGTCTCGCGCTGTCCAGCGCGGACGGCCTCAGCCCGGGTGACGAGTCCGTAGGCGTACTCCAGATCGTCGATCCCGGCGGTGACCAGCTCGCGCAGGTAGTAGCTCTTGGACCGTCCCGTGGCAGCCACCAGCCGTGACAGTCGTTCATCGATCTCCACCGGAAGGCGGAGAGACCGGGGTACCTCACTCACCGTCACGGCACACCTCCATCACTACATGTAGTCATACCAAGGTACACCCCGCCTGCCGCCGGCCCTGCGCGGTCATCTCGGAGTAGACCCGACCGACTCCGAGTCGCTTGCCCACGAAGCCCGACGAAGACGCCCGCCCCGGGTGGGGATCGGTAAGCGGGCGGAGATCTGGGGTGGGCAGGGCTCAGCTACGACGGCTGGCTGTGAGGGAGGCGAGGATGGCGCCGGCAGTGAGTGCGAGTAAGACGGCGATCGGCGGGGTGATGTCGGCTGCGAACCCCTGCTGCGGGTTGCGGGTGAGGACGTCAAGCGCCCCCGCAACCGGCGAAACTCGGATGATGACGCTGAGCAGGGTGACGGCGATGATGCCGAGTACGGCCGCGCCCGGTCGGTGCAGGATCGGTGGTGCGAGTAGTGCGCCGAGCCCCACGCCGAGCACGGCGAAGAGGAGATGAACGCCCACACCACCGAGCCAGGCGGTCCAGCCGTGAATGTTGTGGTGGTTGGCGACCCCGGCCCAGCCGATGGCCAGGGCGACAAACGGCAGGGTCGCGATCCAGGCGGAGACCAGCAGTGCTGCCTGGACCCGCAGTTGTCCGCGGGCGGTGGCTGCGGTGATCTCTCGGGCAATGGGGTCCTCGGTGGTCACCATCATGCGGGTCAGCCACGCGGCGACCGGGAACACCGCGACCGCGGTCACTCCGTAGGCCGGCACCGCCGGGCCCGCATCGAGGGAGTAGACGAGCCCGAGCACGATGAGATAGACCAGCAGGGGCGGCACCCATCGTTGCGAGCGCAGGAAATCGGCCAGCTGGTAGCGGCACAGTGCGCTCACCCGTCAGCCTCCACCCGCCGCACGGACAACCCCGCTGCCAGCGCCGCCGTGAGCAGCGCATCACTGGCCGCCGCGTCGACGTGTAGGTGCATTCCCTCGGCCGTGACCTCGGCACGGCGCACACCTGGGCGGTGAGCCGCGTCGAACCCGCCGAGTCGACCGACCAGTACCACCAGCAGCACTCCATGGCCCTCGCCCGCAGGCACCGCTGGCCCCGCGGCTTGGAGGGCACCAGCCACGAGCCGCAGGCTCACGTCCGGTATCAACGCTCGAGCGCGCTGGCCGTGATCGGTGAACACGACGGCCGTACCGGCCTCCCGGCGCGAGCGCACCTGCTCCATCACCTCGGCCTGCGCTTCGGCGTCCAGGCCGACGAACGCCTCATCGAGGACCAGCAACACCGGATCACCGAGCAGAGCCTGCACCACAGCCACCTTCTGACAGGTGCCCTTGGACAACTCCGAGAGCGGCGTGTCCGCGACCGCGGCAGCACCGAGGCGCTCCAAGAGCTCCCCACCACGCGCCGCCACAAGACGACCCGGCACGCCCCGCACACGACCCAGGTGCCCCAGGTACTGGCGCGGGGAGAACGACAGTCCCGGCGGGAAACGCTCCGGCATATAGCCCAGCTGCGCAGGCAGACCGGTGACCCGTCCGCGGGTGGGTACGGTGACCCCGAGCCAGGATCCGCAGCAAGGTGCTCTTCCCGCAACCGTTGTCTCCCTGCACGTAGACCAGCGCAGCCGCCGGCACCCGCATCTCAACGTCGCGCAACACCAACGGTCCACGTCGGGTGTTCCGCCTACTCACCCGCCGCAGCCCTACCTCCACGGGGTTCCGACCAAAACCTTGTACCCGCCGGTCAGATTTGCATCCCGCCACGTCAGAGCGGGCCCGGCGACGTGCCGGGTCAGAGACTCTGGACCCAGACAAACAGCAGGGCCCAGCCGACCACCATGGACGAGGGAACAATGCACAATTGCAGTCTTTCAGCCGAACGGAGCACTCCAGCTGTCATCGTGAGATTGCGACAGCAGACGGCGAGTCTTGAAGGTGTGTCCCTTGCCGATGATGGACTGCAACCGTGACCGAGTCGACGTTGTCCATCCGGTGCGAGGGCGTTACGTTGCCGGCGCAGTTGACGGTGCCGGCGGCAGGCTGCCGCGGCGCGGTGGTCCTGTTGCACCCGGCCAACGAGCGCTCTCGTGGCCAGTTCTGCTTCAACATCTGGCGCGTGTGCTGCCCGATCAGGGCGTTGCCGTACTGCGCTATGACCGGCGCGAGGCTCCGGGTGGCAAAGACGTCCCCTACCTCGTGCAAGTGGATGACCTCGCGCACGGCTTGCGTGTCTTGGCAAGCGAGCTGGGTCCGCTGCCGACTGGCCTGTGGGGCTTCAGCCAGGGCGCGTGGGTGGCGATGCTGTGCGCCGCCACGAGCCCGTCACTGGCCTTCTTGGCTCTGGTCGGAGTGCGGTCAGCCCCGGCCAGCAGATGAGGTACGGAACGGCGGAGCAGCTGCGTCGAGCCGGTTTCGGTCGCGGACCACCCCCCGAGCTCGACCGATTGCGCACCAGCTGGGAGGGGTACCAGCGAAGCCACCTCTCTCGGGAAGCCGCCCAGCGTGTGGTGGACGGGTTTGCCGATCGTCCGTGGTTCCACTTGGGCGGGGTGCCCTCCACGCTCCCCGAGCAACCCAGTTGGGAGGACATGGACTTCGACCCGGCCGATACCATCAGTCAGACTCACTGTCCGGTTCTCGCGTTCGACGGCGAGGACGAATGGGTTCCGGTCGCCGAGAGCATCGGTATCTGGCAAAGCCGCTCTCCCGACCTCACCCGACTCACCATCCACGAGCTGCCCGGCACTGGCCATCACCCGACACTTCGGGGCGGTCGGACCGTCGCCTCCATCAGTCCCGAGTACACAGCCACGCTGACCAGTTGGCCTGATGATGTGCTCGGCGCCCCGCGCCAAACGCAGACCTGAGTGCCGTTGGACAAGATCGGCTTGCTTGCTGTGGGACAGACACGTCAACGGTTACCCTCAGGAGAATTCGGCACTGCGTTCAGAGCGGTAGCGATACTGAGCAAGTGGCCAACGTGCGGGCAGCGGAGCCCGATGATGCTCTTGCCGTAGCCGGTGTGCACGTGCGGTCCTGGCAGGTGGGTTATCGAGGTCTGCTGCCGCAGGAGGATCTCGACGGACTACGACCCGAGGATCGGGCACGCAGGTACACCTTCGATCGCGTTGGCCGAGGAGATCCGGTCACTGTTGTCGCGGTCGAGCGGGGAACGATCTGCGGTTTCGCGACTACGGGGCCCTCTCGCGACAGCGACAGACCAGGTGCCGGTGAGCTCTGGGCCTGCTACGTCGATCCCGAGCATTGGGGCTGCGGCATTGGGCGCCTGCTCATCGCCGATGTCCGCAGTCGTCTCCAGCGATACGGTGCTAGCGAGGCCCTGCTGTGGGTTCTCGCAGGAAACGAGCGAGCCAGGCGCTTCTACCAAGCCGACGGATGGGTCTTGGATGGGCACAGGCGCACGCAGGAGATTTGGGACGTGACCGCAGATGAGGTCCGCTACCGGTGCGCTTTGCCTTGAAGCGTCATGGCCGTCGCGACCCGGACAGCCACCGCGGCCGCCCGCAAAGATGCGTCCCCACCCGGCCGGGCGCCCGTCGCTGGCCAACACTGACCCTGATAGCGCACTGCCGGCGGTCGGTGCCCGCCCACAGCCGTAGGAGAACTTGATGCAGGACTCGACGTTGACGCTCACCGTCCGCGCCCACTGGGTCAACGCGGCGCTGCTGCTGTGGGCTGCCCGCCCGTACGTGGTCGTCGACAACGCCGAGCACGAGTGCCGCTGGTCGGAGCCGCTGCGCCTGCCTGTGCCCGCCGGCGACCACCGGGTGACGGCGTTCATCCGCTACAAACACACCTCCGCCGCCCTCGGCCGGGGCGAGCTGGACGTGCACCTCGACCCGGGGCAGACGGTGAACATCCTGGCCCGCAACGGCGCGATGAACCAGACACCGTTCCACCTCAGACTCGTACCTTGAAACGAGCCTTAACACCGGCCGGCGCTGGACCGTATGGATCCTGCTGCCGGACGGGTTGGCCTTGATCTGAGCGGCGCCCCTGTGCCTCGGCGGATGGACTTAGGGTGAGGCGTATGAGGATGCCGCAGCTGCCCCAGCCGCTGCGGTGGGATCACAACGCGCACTACCACCGCTGGTTGTTGTACCAGCTGCCACCTGCACCGCAAGACGTGCTTGACGTCGGCTGTGGCGCCGGTGGACTGGCCGCCAAGTTGGCTGCGCGGGCCGCTCATGTCGACGCGGTGGACGTGTCCGCGCCCATGATTGCGCGGGCCCGGGCTCGCCATGCAACGACTGGCAACATTCGTTGGCTCGTCGGCGACCTGTTGGACCCGGCTTTGCCCGTAAAACACGAGGGCTATGACGTCGTGACCGCGCTCAGCAGCGTGCATCACATGCCGCTGCAACCCGTCCTTGGGCGGCTCGCGGGCCTGGTGCGCCCGGGCGGGGCCTTGGCCGTCATCGGCTTCTACCGGCAAGCCACCCTCACCGACCGTGGCATCGAGGCGCTGGCGCTGCCCGCCAACGCCGCGGTCGGTGTCGTGCTGGCATCCCGCGGACGCGCCGGTAAGCCGGACGCCGAGGGCATGCCGATCCGGGAACCCGAGGCCACGCTCGCCGAGATCCGTGACGTGGCCGCCGAGCAGCTTCCCGGTGCGCACCTGCGGCGTCGTCTCTACTGGCGTTACTCACTGCTCTGGCACCGAGATACGGCCCTGTAGATGATCCGCAACCGGAACAGGTTCGGTGTGTGGGGTCTCGTGGCGGCAGCACTGCCGCAGACATCCGGCGTCTCGCGGTTCAGGTGGTGAGGGGCACGGTCAGGCGAATCGCGGGGTGGGTCGGCTTGGGGGTTCCCAGGGCCAGGTATTCCTCGATGACGGGGCCGGTCGGTTGCCTGCCGTGGTGGTCGATGAGGTCCAGCATGGCGTGGTAGGCCGTCCAGAGCGTGTCGGGGCTGCCGCGGCGGGGGTCGCGGGCCGACAGATGCTGGTGATATCGGGGTGATCGACGGCCGACGTGGTACGGGTGAAGACAATGCCGTGGACCTGCTCGGTGAGCAGGAGGGGAAGCGTCGCGCCCCACGGCGGGGTCGGGGTGTGCCCGGCGCGCCGCAGCAGTGACCGCAGGGTGGCGACGCCACGCAGCACAGCCGATGCCAGGTCGTCCTGTGTGCTGGCGATGGGCAGCGCCGTGACTCGCTCGGCAGCCAGGTCAACGAAGCTGACGTGGTGGTGCACCTGGCGGTCTGTGGGTGTGAGCAGGTCTTCGATCTGTTCGAGTGCCTGCTGGTCGGTGCGGAGCTGCGCTTGGATGCGGCGACGCTCCCCGACCAGGCTCACCTGGGCCGCCGCACCCCCGGCGAGGACCGTCGCGATGGTCTGCGGGGTCGTTCCGATCGCCCGCAACCGCGCGATCAGGACCGCGGCATCGAGTTGTTCGAGGGTGTAGTGGCGGTAGCCGCTGGCCGGGTCGACGACCGCCGGGGTGAGTAACCCGATCTGGTCGTAGTAGCGCAGCGTGGACACCGGGAGCCGGCACCGGCGGGCGAAGTCCCCGATCAACAGGCCGCCCTCGGGTGCGGTCATCCTGGGAGTGTGGCTCATCCCGAGCTGCTCACCTGCACGGAGGGCCGTCGGGTGAGGATGGCGCCCACCGTGTGCGGGGGAATGCCCAAGGCGAACAGCGCCGCACCGCGGTCGAAGTACTCGCGGTAGGTGTGGCACAGCCCGTCCCGGGTCTCGAAGACCGAGATCCCGGGAAAGCGAAGTGTCCGTCCCCTACTGGGCGGCACCGCGGCGCTGACGGTGAACGTGAAGCTCCATTCACCGATCGTGCAGTCGGGGTGCGCTACGACCCTCGTCATCGTCCACTCGTGGTCCGCACCCTCGGTGAACATCCGCTCGAACAGGACGCGCAGTCCAGCCCGGTCGCGGAACTGCCCGTAGAACAGGTCGGTGTAGCTCGCGTCGGTGGTGAAACAGTCCAGTACCTGGTCCACGTTGTGGGCGGTGACCGCGTTGGCGAAGCGGTGAGCGATAGAAGTCGGCTTGTCGGTCATGGGAGCCAGTGTCGAACCTCAAGCCAGGTGAGAGTCAAGACCCGATCGGCGCGGACAAGCACCAGAACCGCCCTCCGGCCGTCATCCGAGAACAAGTGCAGGGGTACTACTCGCGGGCCGCTTCCTGGCTTTTCGTGCGCTTGGTATGCGGTGGCTGGGCGTTGCGCGTCTCGGCAACAGCCCCCAGCACTTCGTTGATAAATCGGACGATGGTCGCTGTCTCTGTATCGGAGAATCTGTCCGTGACGGCGACCGTGTGTGCGATCAGCGGGCCGAAGAAGGACCATCCCAGCTCGGTGGCCTGCGCGGTGACCTGCAGGTTGATCCGCCGGCGATCGGTGGCGTCTCTGTCTCGGTGAACGTGTCCGGCACGTTCCAGGCGGTCGATCAGTGCGGTCACCGAGGCTGAATTCAGCCCAAGTTGGGCACCCAACCACCCCGGGGTCGCGACGTGCCCGGCACGTTCGGCATCGAGCAGGCAGATCAGCGCTCGGAGGTCGGTGCCATGGAAGCCGTGGACCTGGGCGAACTCGACCGCGAGGAGGTCCAACTCCACCGTCAGCGCGCGCAGTTGGTGCACCATCGTGAGTCCCGCGTCATCACTCATGATTCTTTTCGCCCTCCCACCGTGTGGCTTGATAGCCTACTATCTCGACCATCGAGCGATTAAGTCTGGAGGTGCCCATGTCCGACCCGTCAGCCTCGGGGTTCCCGGCAACCGCAGGGGGTGCGAGATTCTTCCGCGCCTACGACGCGGTGTTGAGCAAGTGGCCCACCGAGGTGACCTCCGAGCAGGTGCAGTCCCCTTTCGGCAGCACGTGGGTGAACATGTGCGGACCGGTCGAGGGACCACCGGTGATCCTGGTACCGGGGCAGCGGGCCACCTCGACCGTCTGGTTCAACAACGTGGGCGAGTTGAGCCGCCGCCACCGCGTCTTGGCCATCGACATCCTCGGCGACGCCGGACGCAGTGTGGCCGCCGCGGACACGCCGGTCCGCAGCCGGGACGACCTCCTCGCCTGGTTCGGTGGGATCGTCGACCACTTCAAGCTGGACGCACCCGCCGTGGTGGCGCACTCCTACGGTGCGATGATCGCCCTCGCCTACGCCCTGGCGCACCCCGAACGCCTCAGCAAGCTGGTGCTGCTGGACCCGAACTCGACCTTCACCGGCATGCAGGCCCCCTACCTGCTGCGCGCCGTTCCCTTGCTGGCCCGACCGACCGGCAAGCGCGAACGAAACTTCATCGCCTGGGAAACCGGCGGCCAGCCACTCGACGAGGACTGGCTCAACCTCATCACGCGGGGAGTGGCGGACTTCCCCAAAGGGAAGACGGTCGTTCCCAAACGCCCCAAGGCCGCAGCGCTGTCGTCACTGACAGCACAAACCACCGTCATCCTGGCCGAACACAGCAAGGTGCACGACAGCCACCGCACCGCCGAAAAGACCCGCACGACGATGCCGGCAGCGACCACGATCATCCTGCCAGGGGCAACCCACCACACGCTCCCGATGAGCCCGGCCCCAGCACTCAACGCGGCACTCTGTACGGCCCTCGACTGATCGCCCGGCTGCGGCCGTAAGGGGAACCCCCACCGCACACACCCAAGTCCCCGTCGTCTACGTCACGACCTGGACCTGCGCATTCGCAGTAGACCCGCCCGGTGAAGATTCTCGCTCAGGTGCGTCTTACGGGACAGCGCGACCGTCGGGTTGGGGTACACCCCAACCCGACGTCAGGGGGGGTTCGGTTGGAGCGCCAAGTTGGCGGGGTGCGCCCCTACTTTCAATGTGCCCCGCTGGGTCAAGGCTCCAGCCTGACACTGACTGCGGCGGAGGTTGGGTCCTGCCGAGGCCTGCGGCGGCTCGCGTCATCACCGGCCGGAGTGGTCCACGATCGGGCGCCCCGCTATGCGCGCGGGTAGTTCATAGGTCGGTCCAGCGGCACGGACGACTCGGTGGCGCCTCGGCGCACCGTGACCCGCTGGGGCGTCGACGTCCATTCCGCGGCCCAAGCGCCGCCGAGTACTCGGACCGGCACCAGCGTTCCGTCGGGCAGTGTCACGCTGACCGGCTCGTACCGGTGCTCTCCGTAAAGCACCCACCACGTGGCTGGTGGGTTCGGGTCGTCGGGTAAGGCGGACCACTGGCCGCGTCCATTCAACGCGGGGTGGCCGGTCCACCGCAGCCACTCTTCGTCGTCAATCCGCGGCGCGTTTGGGTTCGGAGGTTCGCCAGGGCCGCCCATGCGCCAGCTGCGCGTTGATGACGACCACTGCACCCACAGCCCGGATTGCGGCATCCGCAGGGTCTGCACGTCATCCACCGGCTCAGTATCAGCCCTGCGGCACCATCCACCACCTAGAGAGGGATTGCGGTAGACCAGCACCACGCTTGATGGCCAGCACAGTGCCGGTGCACGATAACAGTCATTATCGTCCGCTCTCGGGGCTGGCGGTAGCGTGCTGGGCATCCTCGTTGTGCCTGGTCAGTGGGTGCATACTCTGGCTCACCATGGCCGCCAAGTTCGCTGAAGCGAATCTCTTTTCTTTCGCGGAGTACCCGCGGTGGGTGCGCTACTTGATGTATGGGCTGTGGTTGCCCGCTCTCCTCGGCTTGGCGGCGCCGCTAGCGTTCGTGGCCACGACGAATAACGCACCGCACGGTGTGATGCTGATGCTGTGGCTTTTCCCGCTTGCTCTCGCGAGCGTGTTCGTGGTGGCCTTCGTTCACGAAGCGTGGACGCGGCGGACTCTTGTGAGTGCGCTCCGCAGGGGACTTCTCCGCTCGGTCGGCTGGCTGCTCTGGGTTTTCTACCTGCTCTTCATGCTCGTCGCACAAGGCCCTGCCTGAGCGCTGCGCGGCGCGCCCTGCCGGGGCCACCAAAGCCACCACCACCGATCCACCTATACCCCTCCGCTACGTTCAGCACGTTCGACACCAGATGCAACGCGGACCCGCGACGGAAGCAGGAGCCATGGCCCGGGCACGATGGTCGGACAGCCACCGGCGCGAGTTTCAGAACGGCCTCTGGCCGGTCTGGGCGGTTCTCGCGGTGTTGGCATGGGTCAACGTTGCCTTACAGCTGACACACTCCGGAGCGAGGTGGGAGACCCTGCTTCCCGTGGCGACGGCGGTGGGGGCGACGGCTCTGGCGCTGGCAGGAGCACGCGGCAAGCTTCCAGTTCTGTGGCGAAACAAGCGGTAGCTCGGAGCCCGCGCGCGGCTGATCTTGGTGCCTCAGCACTGCACCATCGGTGAGCGAGGCGGCTGGAGGGTCTGGTCCGCACGCGCCGGGAGGGGGGCGGATGCCTGGTGCTTGCGCGAAAGGCCGACGAGGATGTTGCGGTGATCCCTGCAGTAGATGCTGATGATCAGAGCGCCACGGGCGGTGAACGATCCTCCGGTGGCTGGCAACGCTGGGCTCTTGCTGCATTGGTTGCGGTGGTTCTCGTGCTGATCTGGGAAATGCGGCGATGGAGTTGGGGGGCAGACGGCGATGACATCCAGCTCTATGTCGTCGTGCCTCTTGTTGAGGTGATTCTTGGCGTGCTCTCGCGTTCGGTGCTGGCACTGGCTTGGCAGCTGAGCGCGATCGCTGGCGTCGCGGGCGTTGTCAGGGGCGTTTCCATCTACACGGTCACCGCCGGGGTCGCGGATCATCCACCGCTCTCGCCGTGGATCCACGGCGGCATCGACTTTCTGTTCGTTGCGGTCCCGTTCCTCGTTGGCGCACTCATCGGTCGCGTCATCCATCCGGCGGCGAGCGGCACTCGGCCGTACTCGGGATAGCCCTATCAGGCCAAGCGGGGCGCGTTGGTCCGCCGCTTAGCAGTGTTTCGTTTGCTGATGGGCGGATGGTCTTGCCGGATCGCCGCGCTGATCGGCGGAATCAGACGTCGTCGAGGAACTGAAACCCCGGGAATGCAGACCTGCCAGCTCGCAGCCGGTCGATACGGCCCGGCAGGATGTAGCCGAGGATCAGGTGGACTGTGAGGGTGCCTGCGAGCAGCACCACCACGATCGCCCACCATGGGGAGAATTGAACGATGGCCGCGACGCCAGCGGCCACGGTCATCGCGGCCAGCAGGACTCGGGTCAGCGCGCAGTTTTCCTCGATACGAGCGAGGTCGTAGCCGGCAATGTCAAGCGCGGCGTCCGGCACGGCTGGGTCGTCGGGGACCGGACCGCGGTGGGCGGCCCGAACGGCGAGGCGACGCTGTGCCGGCGCGAGAGGGAGCAGGGTCTCGCGTAGCTCTCTGTCTCGGCTCAGGCCTACCCGGTAGGCGGACCCGCCGAAGATCACCGAGCCCAAAGACGCGACGAAGAGCACAGATGCCCAGTTCTCGCCCCACGCGCGGTAGGCCAAGCCGAAGAGCAGCCCGAAATACACACCGATCGCCACCGACTGGGCCCACCGGGGGGCGACGGCGAGGGCGGCACGCATGTGCCGAGTATGCCCGGCCAGCAGCGTCGGGGCGGGCTGCCGAATCACCGAGAACATCATCGGCCGAAAGTGTCTCCCAATCGATCGTTTGAGCGACACTCCGGCGGCGAAAAGTGGCCTGCAGGTCAGCGGGGCCGCCGGGTGTTGCAGAAGCACTGTACAAAACTGCTGTGTCATCGGAAGGCTTGTCGGCGGGTTGTGCGACAGTGCGTGGTCATGAGCGAGCTTTTGGGTTATGCGAGGGTGTCCACCGCGGAGCAGACCGCGGCGTTGCAGGAGGACGCGCTGAGGGCCGCGGGGTGCTCCCGGATTTGGTCGGACACCGCCAGCGGTACCAGCACGGACCGTCCGCAGTGGGCGGCGGTGTTCGATCAGCTGAGGGTGGGGACACGTTGGTGGTGTGGCGGTTGGACCGGCTGGGTCGGTCGTTGCCGCATCTGATCGAGACCATCGGTGACCTGGAGGCCAGGGGAGTGGGGTTCAAGTCGGTGCAGGAAAGCATCGACACCACCACCCCCGGTGGTCGGTTGGTGTTCCATGTGTTCGGGGCGCTCGCGAGCTTCG
>JAABUT010003797.1_pt1 | contig 12569 bp, 8 predicted proteins | sample 5559281 | NCBI WGS metagenome assembly JAABUT01 (sample SAMN10711880, study PRJNA513359) | rock metagenome | isolation source: Antarctica rocks | place: Antarctica: Victoria Land, Ricker Hills nord | collected 2016-01-04
GGTATCAGCGCGAGCCGGCGCCCGCACCGGCGGCGGTGGCGTACTTCTCCGCCGAGTTCGGGGTGGCCGCGGTGCTGCCGCAGTACTCCGGCGGCCTCGGCATCCTCGCCGGGGACCACCTCAAGGCGGCCAGCGATCTCGGTGTCCCACTGGTCGGCGTGGGGCTGCTGTACCGGCTCGGGTACTTCCGGCAGTCCCTGTCCCGGGAGGGCTGGCAGCAGGAGCGGTACCCGCTGGTCGACCCGGCCGGGCTGCCGTTGAGCGTCCTGCGGGAGGCCGACGGCCGGCCGGTGCACGTCGCGGTCGGCCTGCCGGGCGACCGGCGGGTCGCCGCGCAGGTGTGGGTGGCCCGCGTCGGCCGCGTCCCGCTGCTGATGCTGGACAGCTTCGTCGAGGAGAACGCGCCGGCCGAGCGCGACGTGACCGACCGGCTCTACGGGGGGGAGCCTGAGCACCGGCTGCAACAGGAGATGCTGCTCGGCATCGGCGGGGTCCGGGCGCTGCGGGCCTACTGCCGGATCACCGGGCACCCGGAGCCGGTCGTCTACCACGCCAACGAGGGACATGCCGGGTTCCAGGGACTCGAGCGCATCCGGGAGCTGACCGAGGACGCCGACTTCGAGTTCGACGCAGCCCTGGAGGCCGTCCGGGCAGGCACCGTCTTCACCACCCACACCCCCGTCCCGGCGGGCATCGACCGGTTCGCCCTCGGTCTGGTCGGCGACCACTTCGGCGGCCCGAACGCGGCGCCGGGAGTGCCGGTGGACCGGGTGCTCGAGCTGGGCCGCGAGGACTACCAGGGCGGCGACCCGGGCGTGTTCAACATGGCGGTGATGGGCATGCGTCTGTCCTCGCGCCGCAACGGCGTGTCGCTGCTGCACGGCGAGGTCAGTCGCGGGATGTTCGCGCCGCTGTGGCCCGGGGTGGACGTGCCCGAGATCCCTATCGCCGCCATCACCAACGGGGTGCACGGCCCCAGCTGGGTCGCGCCGGAGCTCGCCGAGCTGTTCAGCGCCTCCGTCGGGAACCTCGAACACGACGACGGGGACTGGTCGCGGATCGACGAGGTGCCCGGTGACCAGCTGTGGTCGGTCAAGCGGGTGCTGCGTGCGCGGCTGGTCGGGGACGCACGTGCCCGGCTGCGCGCGTCCTGGCACGCCCGCGGCGCGACCGACGCCGAACTGCGTTGGGTGGACGGCGCCCTGGACCCGGACGTGCTGACCATCGGCTTCGCGCGCCGGGTGCCGTCCTACAAGCGGCTGACGCTGATGATGCGCGACCCGGACCGGCTGCGGCGGCTGCTCACCGACCCGGAGCGACCGGTCCAGATCGTCATCGCCGGCAAGAGCCACCCCGCCGACGAGGGCGGGAAGGGCCTGATCCAGCAGATCGTCCGGTTCAGCGACGACCCCGCGGTCCGCCACCGCATCGTGTTCCTGCCCGACTACGACATCTCGATGGCCAAGCCGCTCTACCCCGGCTGTGACGTCTGGCTCAACAACCCGCTGCGTCCCTACGAGGCCTGCGGGACCTCGGGGATGAAGGCGGCACTCAACGGGGGCCTCAACCTGTCCATCCGCGACGGCTGGTGGGACGAGTGGTTCACCGGGGAGAACGGGTGGGCGATCCCGTCGGCAGAGGGCGTCGCCGACCCGGACCGCCGTGACGACCTGGAGGCGGACGCGCTCTACGAGCTGCTGGAGACGGAGGTGACCCCGGCGTACTACGGGCTGGACGGCGACGGTCTGCCGACTCGGTGGTTGGCGATGCTCCGGGACACCTTCACCTCCCTCGGCCCGAAGGTGCTGGCGACCCGGATGGTCCGGGACTACGTCGGGCAGCTGTACCGGCCGGCTGCGGCTTCGGCGGCGGCCGTGTCCAGCCAGTCCGCCGCCGCCGACCTCGCCCGGTGGAAGCAGTACGTCCGGTCCGGCTGGCCGCAGGTCAACATCGACTCGGTCGACTCCGACATCGCCTCACCCGACGGCCCGTTGCAGGGGCCCACGGTCGGAGCGGTGCTCACGGTCCGCGCCGCCGTCGGCCTCGGGTCGCTGTCCCCGGACGACGTCCGGGTCGAGGTCCTGCACGGGACCGCCGACGCCGACGACCAGCTGGTCGAACCGGCCACCACCCCGCTGGCCCGGGTGCCGGCGGATCCGTCGACGCCCGGCGGCCAGGGGCCGGTCCGGTACGACGGGCAGGTCAGCCTGCAGCGCGCGGGCGGGTTCGGATACACCGTCCGCGTCGTGCCCGCCCACCCGAACCTGGTGTCGCCCGTCGAGCTCGGGCTGGTCCGCGTCGCCGGCTGACTGTTTCCCTGGTCGGTGGACAGGCGTCTCCTCCGGTCACAGGGTCGCGCCGCGCGCGTTGCCGACGACCCGACTCGTGCGGTTGCTCAGCACGGCGACGACCTGGTAGTCGCCCGGCGGAAGCGGGGGCCGTTGCGAAGCCGATCCCGGTGTCGGGTCGACCGGGCAGCCGAGCGCCGCGACCGACAGCGCCCGGGTCCATGGCCGCTTCGCCGTCACCGTGACGTCGATGGAAGCACCGGCGAACGCGACGTCGTCATAACCGACCACCGCAGCGTCCCGGAGAATCAGGAGTTGGATGGCTCCCACATTGACGGTGGACGACGAGCGCCCGGCGACCGGGGATAGGACGGCCCGCGCGTGGATCTCTCCCTGCGCGAGTCGAAGCGTCGTCGTGCGCACGTCGACCCGCGTGCGGTCAGGTCCTTGGTCGGTCGCCTTGTCCCCGCAGGCGAGTGACCCCGTCAGGTCGTGCGCAGCCGAGGGCGTCGGCGGGCCGCCGCCGACCGACTTGACCATTCGGGACACGTCCCCCGAGCTCCCTGAGCGTCAACGCAGATCGAGCTCCCATCAGTTGCTCGGCTGGCACGTTCGACTGCGCACCGTCCCACCCGTTAGAACTGGGCTCGCGTATACCGCTGTGTCGCGTTGTAGAGGCGCCCACCGGCAATGAACGGGCTGGTGTCGGAGAGCCGGGAACCGGCGACCGCTGTGCTTGAGTTGACGACAACTTTGACGGCGTCCCCAAACAGTGAGCTCAGCAGGGAACTCAGGGACGGTGAGGCGCGGACAATCCCGAGCTCAACCTGACCTGTCTGGGGGAGCGGGCCGTCATAGGAGTGGACGGGCGCCAGAAGTGTACTGATCGACGGATCACGGAGCAGCGCGTTCCGGATCGCCGACAGATCGGCGGAGCTTCTCGCGACACGGACCAAGCTGACCTGTGCCGACGTCGATCCCGTGGGATATCGGCCGGCCACCGCCCGCACCTGCCGGTCACCGTCTAGACCGACCGAACCCACGAATACCGTGTTCGTTTCCTCATCCACCCAGAGCCCGGAGTACAGCTCCGCTGAGCCGTCGACCAGCGCTTGGAGATCGACGACGAGGGGATCGGTCGCCATCGTTCCCGGGGCCGCGGGCGCTCGCGTACTGGCCAATGACGCCCCGGGGACCGCCGTCGGGTACGTCAGGAGGAGCAGCGGGGCGAGAAACGCCAGCGGCAGAAGCATCCGACGAAGTCGCATGAGTGACGATCCCCTCGACAACGAGTGGTGCGGGCACAGTAGGACTCGCTGGGTAGGGCGTCAACGGTCGGTCAGGACCGCTGGACGAGGACCACGACCGAGCGGGCCGTCATCCCCACGGCGGCACCAGGCTCGACCACGCCCGGCTGGTCCGGCTCCGCACGTGACGACACCGGGTAGGCCGAGTCGGCGACCACCCGCCACGGCGCGTCGCCGGCGACCGACCGCTGCGGCAGCCGGACCGTCCGGTGCTCGGCACCGGCATGGAACAGCGCGAGGACGGCCGGGGCGTCCACGCCGACACCGGGCCGCAGCATCCCGAGCGTCTGGTTGTCCGGGTCGAACCAGTCGGCCGGCTCCATCGGCAACCCGGTGCCGGTCAGCCACCGGGCCGCACCCGGCTCGGCCTGCTCGGCGAACACCGTCGGCCGCAGGCAGGCGTGCTCGGTCCGCAGGTCGATCAGCCGCCGCACCCACCGCGTCAGGTCCGTCCCGGGGCCGGCCCCGGCCGCACTCCAGTCGACCCAGGTCGTCGGGTCATCCAGGCAGTACGCGTTGTTGTTGCCGTCCTGGGTCCGGTCCAGCTCGTCACCGCCCAGCAGCATCGGGGTCCCGGCCGACAGCAGGACCGTCGCGAGCAGGTTGCGGCGCTGTCGCGCGCGCAGCTCGAGCACGTCGGCGTCGGCGCTCGGTCCCTCGACACCGTGGTTGGACGAGCGGTTGTCCCCGGTGCCGTCCCGGTTGTCCTCGCCGTTGGCCTCGTTGTGCTTCCCGTCGTAGCTGACGAGGTCGGTCAGCGTGAACCCGTCGTGGGCGGTGACGAAGTTGACCGACGCCAGCGGCGAGCGGCCACCGTGGTCGAAGGCGTCGCTGGACCCGGCCAGCCGCGAGGCGAGGTCGCGAAGGGTGGCGCCGTGGTCCGGTCGCCGATGGCCCGCCGGATGCGCTGCGGCCACCGGCGGGACGGGCGCCACTGCGCCGGCTGCCACTGCGCCGTGGACCGGGGTGCCGCCTGCCGCGACGCCGTCGGCGGCAGCCGCCCGGGCGGCAGCGCCGACGCGGCGGGCCGACCGGCGCTCGAGCATCGGGCGGGGGGCGGCGAGCCCCTGCGCCCCGCCCCGCCAGAAGTCGCGGACCGTGTCGCGGAACCGGTCGTTCCACTCCGCCCAGCCGGGCGGGAAGCCGCCGAGGACGTAGCCGCCGTCCCCGATGTCCCACGGCTCGGCGATCAGCACGGCCCGACGCAGCACCGGGTCCTGCCCGACGGCCGCCAGGAACGGCGACACGGGGTCGAACCCGTTGCCCCGCGCGACCGGCACCCGGCACAAGGCAGGGGCCAGGTCGAAGCGGAACCCGTCGACGTGCATCTGCGTGACCCAGTACCGCAGCGAGTCCAGCACCAGACGCAGCATCACCGGATGTGACAGGTCGACGGTGTTGCCGCAGCCGGTGACGTCGAGGTAGGCGCCGTCGGGGGTGTGCCGGTAGCTGGTGCGGTCGGCGAGGCCCCGAAGGCTGGTGGTGACCCCGTCCGGACCCTGCTCGGCCGTGTGGTTGTAGACCACGTCGAGCAGCACGGCGATGCCTGCCTCGTGCAGCGCGGCGACCATCGCCTTGAACTCGCCCACCTGCCCACCGCGACCGCCGGCGCTGCTGTAGCCGTCGTGCGGGGCGTTGAACGCCAGGGTGTTGTACCCCCACACGTTGGTCAGCCCGAGCGCGGCCAGCCGCGGCTCGGTGGCGAACTGGTGCACCGGCAGCAGTTCGACGGCGGTTGCCCCGAGCGCCTGCAGGTGCGCGACGACGGCCGGGTGGGCCAGGCCGGCGTAGGTGCCGCGCTGGGCCTCCGGGACGTCCGGGTGCAGTCGGGTGTATCCCCGGACGTGGATCTCGTCGACGACGAGCCCGTCCCGGGCGTGGGCCGGGCGGACGTCGCGCGACCAGTCGAAGCCGGTCGGTCCCGCGTCGGTCGCGGGATCCGGGACGACGCAGCACGGCCGGCCGCCCGGGCCGGCGGTGGTCACCGCGCGCGCGTACGGGTCCAGCAGCAGGTCCCCGAGACCGCTCCCGGGACCTCCGGCGCCGGCGTGCACCCGTACCCCGTAGAGCGCGCCTGCCGCGACGCCGGCTGCCGAACCCCGCCACCATCCGTCGCCCACGGCCGCCAGCTCGACGCGCCGCTCTGCCGTCGGGTCGCCCGGCCGGTCCGGGTGCGGCAGGCACAACGCGATCCCGGCAGCGTCCGGCGCCCAGATGGCGACGGGCAGCGTGCCGTCGGCATGCAGCAGCGGGACGTCGGCCTCGTGACAGTCCGGGAACACCGACTCCGGCGCCACGTCCGGCAGTGCACCTGACGGAGATGACAGCGCCCCTGACGGAGATGACAGCGTCGCTGACGGATACGAACCCGGGCCGGTGTCCCGGTGGACCGCAGTCCGGGCCGCCGACCGTCTGGCGGCCGTCGGCGAAGGGCCGGGCGCGAGGACGGGCTCGACGCGGTCGCCGGCCCGAGCTGGCACGGTCGATGGGGGAGGGAAGCTCACCGCGCCATCGAACTGCACGCGGGCGGGCGCGGCACGGCCGGGGAGGCGGCTCCCCGGCAGCCGGGTCAGCTGAAGGTGCCGCGCGCGGCCGCCATGACGGCCGGCGACAGCCGGAGCCGGACGGTCCGCGGGCCACCGCCGGCACCGGTCACCTGGATCGGACCGAGGCGGCCGAGTGCGCGCTGGGCCCAGACGGAGTTGGGCAGCGAGCGCAGGACAGCGGCGCGGAAGCCGAGCAGATGGGCCGAGGCGACCAGGTGCCCCAGCATCGCCTGCTCCAACCCGACGCCGGCCATCGCGTCCTCCACCACGACTGCGAGCTCGGCGGTGCGCGGGTCGGCGGCGCCGAGGTTGGCCACCCCGACCGTGCGTCCGGCCGGGTCGCGCGCGACGAACCCGACGTCGGTGGTGAGCAGGTCCGCCAGGGTGTCCGATCCGACGTGGTCGACCGGGCCGAGGAACCGCTGGTGCAGGACCTCACCGGAGCACCGCGCGACCATGTCCCGGATGCTCAGCGCATCCTCCGGGCATGCCCCGCGGACGACGGCGGCACCGCCGGCCAGAGACGCGGTCCACGGCAGCGAGATCCACCGCAGCCGGGTGGACCGACGCCGCAGCGGGGCGGTGGAAGGTTCGACCAGGGAAGCAACCATGGGCCGACCTTGGCCCGGGCGTGTTACGCGGATGTGTCGGGGCTGCTACGGCGGAGGGTCCGGTGGTGGCCGTCCTATCGTTGGCCGGTGCCGACCCGGGTCTATCTGGACCACGCCGCGACGTCGGTGCTGCGTCCGGAGGCCCGCGACGTCGTCGCCGACCTGCTCGGCCGGACGGGTGGGAACCCCTCGTCGCTGCACGGCACGGGGCGGGCAGCGCGCAGGGTCGTGGAGGAGGCGCGTGAGCAGGTCGCCGATGCGGTCGGCGCGGGCGCGACCGAGGTCGTCCTCACCTCGGGCGGGACCGAGGCGGACAACCTGGCCGTGAAGGGCATCGCGCTCGCCCGGCGGATCGCCGACTCCCGCCGGCGACGGATCCTGGTCAGCGCGGTCGAGCACCACGCGGTCCTGGACGCGGCGCACTGGCTGGGCGCCGACGGCGCCTTCGAGGTCGTCGAACTGCCGGTCGACCGGACCGGCCGGCTCGAGCTCGCGGCCCTGGCCGAGGTGGTCGCGGCGGACCCGGACGGCATCGCCGTGGTCAGCGTGATGGCGGCGAACAACGAGGTGGGCACGCTGCAGCCGCTGGCCGACGTGGTCGCGGTCTGTGACCCGGCCGGGATCCCCGTGCACGCTGACGCCGTCCAGGCCCTCGGTGTGCTGCCGTTGGACTTCGCCGGGTCCGGGCTGGCCGCGATGAGCGTGACCGGCCACAAGGTCGGCGGCCCGGTGGGCACCGGGGCCCTCGTGCTGCGGCACGACGTCGCGGCCGTCCCCGTGCTGCACGGTGGTGGGCAGCAGCGCGACCTGCGGTCCGGGACGCTGGACGCCGTCGGGGCGGGTGCATTCGCGACCGCCGCCACGCTCGCGGCCGCAGCGCGAGCCGGGCACGTCGCGCGGTTGTCCACACTGCGCACCCGCCTGGTCGCCGGCGTGCGCGCCGCCGTGCCCGACGTCGCGGTCGAGGGCGCGACGAACCCGGCCGGTGGTCTGCCCGGCCTGGCGTGGCTGCGCTTCCCGGGGGCGGACGCGGACGCGGTCCTGTTCGCCCTGGACGAGGCGGGCCTGGACGTCAGCACCGGATCGGCCTGCTCGGCGGGGGTCACCCGGGGCTCTCACGTGCTGGCGGCGATGGGCCGCCCTCCCCGCGACGGGGAGCCGGACGGGATCCGGGTGTCGATGGGCTGGCCGACCACCGCCGCGGACGTGGACGCCCTCGTCGCGGCGCTGCCGGACGCGGTCGCGATGGGCCGGGCGGCCGCCGACGCCGGGCGCGTGCCGGCGTGAGGGTGCCGGCGTGAGGGTGCTGGCGGCGATGTCCGGCGGTGTCGACTCCGCCGTGGCGGCGGCCCGGTTGGTCGACGCCGGCCACGACGTCGTCGGGGTTCACCTGGCGCTGTCCCGGGACCCGGTCGCGACGCGATCCGGTGCCCGCGGCTGCTGCTCGGCCGAGGATGCCCGCGACGCCCGCCGGGCCGCGGACGTGCTCGGCATCCCGTTCCACGTCTGGGACGTCTCGCGCCGGTTCGCCGCCGACGTCGTCGAGGACTTCGTCGCCGAGTACGCGGCCGGCCGCACCCCGCACCCGTGCCTGCGGTGCAACGAGAAGATCAAGTTCGCCGCGGTGCTGGACCGGGCGCTGGCGCTGCGGTTCGACGCGGTCGGCACCGGCCACTACGCCCGGATCCGGGTCAGCCCGGACGGGTCGCGCACGCTGCACCGCGCTGTCGACCTCGCCAAGGACCAGTCCTACGTGCTGGGCGTGCTGGACGCCCGCCAGCTGGCGCACGCGGTGTTCCCGCTCGGGGACTCGGTCAAGGCCGACGTGCGCGCCGAAGCCGCCGCACGTGGGCTCGCCGTGGCCGAGAAGCCGGACAGCCATGACATCTGCTTCATCCCCGACGGGGACACCGCGGGCTTCCTGCGCGACCGGATCCCCGGGGCACCCGGCGAGATCCGGGACGAGGACGGCACGGTCGTCGGCACGCACGGCGGCACCTCCACGTTCACCGTCGGTCAGCGCCGCGGGCTGGCGCTGGACCGCCCGGCACCGGACGGTCGGCCCCGTTATGTGCTGTCGATCACGCCGGTCGACCGGGTGGTGACCGTCGGCCCGCGCGGGGCACTGTCGGTCGGCTCGCTGACCGGTTCCTCGCCGCGCTGGGCGGGCACGCCCCCGGACGACGGCGCCCGGTTGGACTGCAGCGCCCAGCTCCGGGCGCACGCCGACGCGGTGCCCGCCGAGGCGACGGTCCACGGTGACCGCATCGAGGTCGCCTTCGACGCCCCGGTCGGCGCGGTCGCCCCCGGTCAGGCGGTCGTCCTGTTCGACGGGGACCGGGTGCTCGGCTCGGCGACGATCGACACGACGAGCCGGCTGTCTGTCGGAGCCGCTCAGTAGCGTTCGGCCATGACCGCGACCACGCCCGCCCCCTGGGTCGGGACCGACCGAACAGCCGTCACCGGGCTCGGCCCGCTGCCCGGGACCGACCCGCTGGAGGCCGCGCGGGTCGTCGCCGGTGAGCTCGGCGCGTTCCCGCACCTGCCGCAGCTACCGGTCCGCGGCCCGTCAGGATCGTCGACGGCACGCTCGGCGGTGCTGTTGGTCGACCTGCACGTCGACCTCCAGCCGTCGGGCTGGCGGATCGTGGACCGGCCCGGTCTGGACGAGCACCGGGCCGCCGCCGCGCTCGGCTCGGACCTCGACGCCGCGGAGGAGGTCTGGGACGGCTACCGCGGGCCGTTCAAGGTCCAGGTCGACGGCCCGTTCAGCCTCGCGGTCGCGGTCGACCGGCCCCGGGGTGACGCGGTGCTCGCCGACTCCGGCGCCCGCCGCGACGTCGCCGCGTCGCTGACCGAGGGACTGCTCGTGCACGTCGGCGACATCCGCCGGCGGATTCCGGGTGCTTCGCCGGTGGTGCAGATCGACGAACCCCTGCTGTCGACCGTCCTGGCCGGCGGGGTACCGACGAGCAGCGGTTTCGGGCGGCTGCGTGCGGTGACCGACGCGGAGGTGCGCGAGACGTTCCGGCGTCTGGCCGACGCGTTGGCCCCGGTGCCGCTCGTGGTGTCGGTCGGCGCGCGGGTGGCCGCCCCGTCGCCGGACGAACTGCCCTCCACCCTGCTGTGGAGCGCGCTGGACGGTGCCGGGTTGAGCGGGTTCGGCGTGGACCCCGCGGCGCTGGGCACCGCGGACCTCGACCGGCTCGCCGCGCTGGTCGAGTCCGGGGTCACGCCCTGGCTGGCATCGGTGCGCACCGGGTCGGTCCCCGGCGGTCCGGCGCAGCGTCCCGACGCGGTCGCACGTGCGGTGGTCGACCTCTGGGACCGGCTGGGTTTCCGCGCCTCGACGGCCGCCGCGGACATGGTCGTCACCCCGGACGCCGGCCTGGCCGCCCTGTCGCCGGCCGAGGCGCGCCGGGTGATGTCGTTGCTGGCGCGCGTCGGGCCGGCGGTCGCCGAGGAAGCGGCGACCCGCTCGTGACCGCCGCCGGGAGCGTGCCCGCTGCCGGGAGCGTGCCCGCCGCCGCCAGCGCTTCCGCTGCGCCGGCCGGTGCGCGGGCGCGCCACGACACGCTCGCGGCGGATATCACCGACAACCGCTACCGCTACTACGTGTTGGACGCCCCGACCCTGGCCGACGGCCAGTTCGACGCGATGCTGCGCGAGCTCGTCGAGCTGGAGGACAGCTACCCGGACCTGCGGACGCCGGACTCGCCGAGCCAGCAGGTCGGACCGCCGGCATCGTCGGACTTCGCCCCGGTCGAGCACCTGCAGCGGCTGCTCAGCCTGGACGACGTCTTCGACCTCGATGCGGTCCGGTCCTGGGCCCAGCGCCTCGAGCGGGACGGTGCCGGCGCCGCGCGCTACCTGTGCGAGGTCAAGGTGGACGGGCTGGCGGTGGACCTGGTCTACCGGCGTGGCCGGTTGGTCAGCGCGGCAACCCGCGGCGACGGCCGGGTGGGGGAGGACGTCACCGCGAACGTCCGGACCATCGACGACGTCCCGACCCGGCTGGCGCCGGACACGGCCACCCCCGTCCCGGAGCTGCTGGAGGTCCGCGGCGAGGTGTACTTCCCGGTCGCCCGGTTCCAGCAGCTGAACGCCGAGCTCGTCGCCGCCGGCCGGGCGCCGTTCGCGAACCCCCGCAACTCCGCGGCCGGGTCGCTGCGGCAGAAGGACCCCAAGGTCACCGCCCGCCGGCCGCTGTCGTTGGTCGTGCACGGGATCGGCGCGGGCGAGGGCTGGGACCCGCCGACCCAGTCCGGGGCCTACGCGGCGCTGGCCGCCTGGGGGATCCCGGTCAGCTCGCGGACGCGGGTGGTCGACGACCTCACCGGAGTGCGGGACTACATCGACTTCTACGGCGAGCACCGGCACGACGTCGAGCACGAGATCGACGGGGTCGTCGTCAAGGTCGATCAGCGGGACCTGCAGCGGCGCCTGGGCGCCACGTCGCGCGCCCCGCGTTGGGCGGTCGCCTACAAGTACCCGCCGGAGGAGGTCACCACCAAGCTGCTCGACATCTCGGTCAACGTCGGGCGCACCGGGCGGGTGACCCCGTTCGGGCAGATGGTGCCCGCGCTGGTGGCGGGCTCGACGGTCGGGGTCGCGACCCTGCACAACGCCGCGGAGGTCGAGCGCAAGGGCGTGCTGATCGGGGACACGGTCGTGCTGCGCAAGGCCGGTGACGTGATCCCGGAGATCGTCGGGCCGGTGGTCGCGTTGCGCGACGGGTCCGAGCGGGCGTTCGTGATGCCGACGCACTGCCCGGAGTGCGGCACGGCGCTGGCCCCGGAACGGGACCAGGACGCGGACCTGCGTTGCCCGAACGCGCGGTCCTGCCCGGCTCAGCTGCGGGAGCGGCTGTTCCATGTCGCCGGGCGGGGGGCGTTCGACATCGAGGTCCTCGGCTACGAGGCGGCCACCGCCCTGCTGACCTCCGGTGTGCTGACCGACGAGGGGGACCTGTTCGGCCTGGACGAGGCGGCACTGGACCGGGTGCCGCTGTTCCGGCGCAAGGACGGCGGGCTGTCCGCCAACGGTCAGCGGCTGCTGGCCAACCTGGCCGGTGCCCGGGACCGTCCGCTGTGGCGGGTGTTGGTCGCGCTGTCGATCCGCCACGTCGGCCCGACCGCCGCCCGCTCCCTGGCCCAGCACCTGCGCTCGATGGACGCCATCGAGTCCGCGGACCGGGACGCGCTCGCCGGCACCGGGGGGGTCGGCCCGACCATCGCGGACGCGATCGTCGACTGGTTCGCCGTGGACTGGCACCGTGGAATCGTCGCCAAATGGCGGGCCGCGGGGGTGCGGCTGGCCGACGAGGAGGACCCGGACGTCCCGCGCACGCTGGAGGGCCTCGCGGTCGTGGTGACCGGGTCGCTGACCGGGTTCAGCCGGGACCAGGCAAAGGAGGCGATCCTGGCCCGCGGTGGCAAACCGTCGTCGGCGGTGTCGAAGAAGACCGCCTTCGTGGTGATCGGGGAGGCGCCCGGGGCGAAGGCCGACCGCGCGGTCGAGCTGAAGGTCGCGGTGCTCGACGAGGACGGTTTCGGCGTGCTGCTCGCGGACGGTCCCGAGGCCGCGCGGGAGGTCGCGACCGTCGGTGACCCGGCCGCGCCCCCGGCGGACAGTGCTTCCGACGCTGCTGGTGCCCGCGTCGGGGCGCCCGGGGATCCCGACGACCCTTCCCCCGACGAGCCGCCGCCGACAGACTGATCACATGGAGATCTCGCGGACGACCATCGTGCTCGACGCGGCCGACCTCGCAGCCGTCAGTTCGTTCTGGGCGGGACTGCTGGGTGGGACCGTCGAGGC
>JAABUT010003798.1_pt1 | contig 12568 bp, 17 predicted proteins | sample 5559281 | NCBI WGS metagenome assembly JAABUT01 (sample SAMN10711880, study PRJNA513359) | rock metagenome | isolation source: Antarctica rocks | place: Antarctica: Victoria Land, Ricker Hills nord | collected 2016-01-04
TGAACGATGATCAGCTCTTAGACAAGCCGATTCTCGCTGCAGGACAGGGCATCTGTCGCCAACGACACACCATCAGCGCCGGCCTACTCGCGGATCTGGGTCTGAGGCAGCCGGCGCGCTGGGAAGCCTCAATCAGGCGTGCGCTCAACTCCCCGACCCAAGGCTGTTGATCCGCCCGGCCTTGTGGCGCGAGGCCCTTGATACGTCTGCGCTGGAAGGCACGCATGGCGCACTCAGGGATCTGCTGGAAGCGCGTCTGCCAAGCGCGCAGTTCCTGTCCCCTGAGACGATTGAGATCCGGGCGTATGAACGCATCGCGTTGGTCGCTTTCGAGGCAATAAAGCATCGCCCAATCAGTGTCGGACTCCTCAGTGAGTTGCAGGGAGAGCTTCTCCGCGGTGCCCGCGCGCAACCACGTGATTTGGGACGCACGCGACAGCGCCCCGTGTGGATTGGTCCTAAGGACAGGCCAATCTATGAGGCCAGATTCGTCCCCGCCCCGCCTGACGACCGACTTCGCGCGGGTCTAGACGCTTGGGAGCAATGGGTTCAGGCGGAGCACCGCCATCTCGCCCCACTCGTACAAGCGGCCCTAGCACATTACCAGTTCGAGACGCTGCACCCGTTTGGCGACGGTAACGGGCGTATCGGACGACTGGTCGTTGTGCTGCAACTCTTGCGCGCCAACTCGATCCAACACCCGGCAGTGACAGTATCGCCGTGGTTCCTGAAGCGGCGTGACGAGTACCAGAGCCACCTGCTCCAGATAAGCTGCACTGGCGATTGGGGTCCCTGGGTACGTTTCTTCTGTCAGGCTGTACGTGAACAGTGCGAATCCCTGGTGCCCGGCGCGAGCAGACTTCTTACCTGGCTAAGTGAGTCGAGGACCGCCCTGCATGAACGTCGCTGGACGGGAGCTATTCACCGTCTGCTCGACGACCTCGTGGAGTGGCCCGTGACAACTATCGCTGACACAGCACAAAGATACGACGTGACTAATGTGCACGCAGCTCGTATGATCAACCACCTGGTGGAGATTGGCGTGCTAACAGAGCTAACCGGCAAGAGTTACGGACGCGTCTTTGGTGCGACGTATGTCATGGAGACCGTCGAATCCATCTAGCCCTACCTGCTCCACCGCGCCGCTGCCGCCCTCCGTGCGATCTCGGACCGCTGCTCGGCCGTGAGCTTGTCCGCCCGCGCCCGGCCACCCTTGAGTCCGCCCTTGCGCCCGAGGGCCACTGCTGCCGGGTCGCGGGTGTCTTCCGGTGCTTGGGGCTTGTCCTCGTCGGTGGAGTCCGCGACGATGGACGCGGCAAGGCTGTTCAGGTCGGCGGGTCGCTTGCGTGACCGCTCAGGCATGCACAAACTATAGGCGCCTTGATAGCGTTCGGCGCGTGCCAGGACGACCTCACCTCCCTGCCCTGACACCAAGATCGATGCGCTCTTTAGCAAACTGTCGCTCAAAGCTGGCGGCGTTCAGGCGAACTTCGTCAAGTGGTGGCGGGACAACGGCGCGTCAAACTGACCCACTACCCGCTGCCGAGATAGCTGGCCCGCGCGGGCGCCCCGTGCGCACTCCCCTGGGTCGGCCGCCCGTCCACAGGTCGCCATGAGCCCCCCTATCGGAGCCCGCACGCCTGCAGGGTGGGAACCTGTCGGGCAGGGAGCCTGCTGGAGGTGGTCATGAGCGTCGAGGTCGGGACCGAGGTGGCGCGACTGCTGGCCGAGCACGTCGGTGACTGGACGGCCGAGGACCTCCTCCTGCTCCCACCCGACGGTCCGCACTTCGAGATCGTCGACGGGGAGCTGGTCGAGAAGCCCGTGGCCAGCCGCTACCACAACCAGCTGGGTTTCGAGCTCATCCTGCAGCTCCGCCCCTTCGTCCCGTCCGCATGGCAGGCGGGCTATGAGGGTGGCACGCAGCTGCCGCGCTCCGTTCGCTTCCCCGACGTCTTCGTGAGCACCGCGGTGGCGACTCGGAGGCAACCCATTGCCGCTGGCGCCGCAGCAGACGTCGTCCTGGCCGTCGAAATCGTCTCCCCCGGCTACGAGCGGGTGGACCGGGTTGACAAACCGGCCGAGTACGCCGCCGCCGGCATCGCGCACTTCTGGCGGCTGGAGACCGAGCCCGACCTGCTCCTGCAGGTCCACCGGCTCGACGGCGGCGCCTACCGGCTGATCGCCGAGCAGGGGGGCGGCGTGCTGCGGCTCGACGAGCCCTTCCCGCTGGTGCTCGACCTCGACGCGCTGCCGAGATAGCTGGCCCGCGCGGGCGCGCCGGGCTCACTCCCCTGGGTCGGCCGCCCGTCCACAGGTCGCCATGAGCCCCCCTATCGGAGCCCGCCCGCCTGCAGAGTGGGAACCTGTCGGGCAGGACCCTGCTGGAGGTGATCATGAGCATCGACGTCGGGACCGAGGTCGCGCGACTGCTGGCCGAGCACGTCGGCCCCTGGACCGCCGAGGACCTCCTGCTGCTCCCACCCGACGGTCCGCACTTCGAGATCGTCGACGGGGAGCTGGTCGAGAAGCCCGTGGCAGGCGAATATCACAACGAACTCGGTCTCGCCCTGATCCTGCAGCTCCACGCGCAGGTGCCGGCACCGTGGCGCGTGGGTTATGAGGGCGGCACGCGGATGCAGCGCTCCGTGCGCTCCCCCGACGTTTTCGTCAAGACTGCGCCGGCTCTGCGAGCCGCTCGTCGCGCCGCGGTCCCCGCCGAGGAAGTCGTGCTCGCGGTCGAGATCGTCTCCCCCGGATACGAGCGGGTGGACCGGGTGGTCAAACCGGCCGAGTACGCCGCCGCCGGCATCGCGCACTTCTGGCGGCTGGAGACCGACCCCGACCTGCTGCTGCACGTCCACACGCTCGCGGGCGGCGCCTACCGGCTCACGCACGAGCAGGGCAGCGGCGTGCTGCGGCTCGACGAGCCCTTCCCGCTGGTGCTCGACCTCGACGCCCTCCCCCGGTGACCCCGGCCGACCTCCGTCTCGGACCGCGCACCTTCAGCCCCACCGAGCTCGTCGTCATGGCGATCGTCAACCGGACGCCGGACTCCTTCTTCGACCGAGGGGCGACGTACGCGGAGCAGGCCGCCCTCGACGCGGCCGCGCGGGCCGTGGCGGAGGGCGCCGCGATCATCGACGTCGGCGGCGTGAAGGCCGGCCCCGGCGACGACGTGGACGCCGCGGAGGAGCTCCGCCGCACCGCCGGCTTCGTCGCCGCGCTGCGGGAGCGGCACCCGACCACCGTGATCAGCGTCGACACCTGGCGCGCCGACGTCGCCGACGCGCTCGCCGGCGAGGGAGTCGACCTCGTCAACGACACCTGGGGGGGCGTCGACCCGCGGCTCGCCGAGGTCGCCGCGGCGCACGGCCTCGGCCTGGTCTGCGCGCACGCCGGCGACCACGCCCCGAGAACCCGACCACACCGCGTGACCTACGACGACGTGGTCGCCGACGTGCTGGCGACCACGACCCGGCTGGCCGAGCGCGCCGTCGCCCTCGGCGTACGCCCCGACGGGTTGCTCGTGGATCCCGCGCACGACTTCGGCAAGAACAGCCGGCACTCCCTGGAGGTCACCCGTCGCCTCGGTGAGCTGGTGGAGACGGGGTGGCCGGTGCTGCTGGCAGCGAGCCGCAAGGACTTCATCGGCGAGGTCCTCGACCTGCCGCCCGACGAGCGGCTCGAGGGGACGCTCGCCGTCATCGCGCTGTCGGCGTGGGCGGGGGCGCGGGTCTTCCGGGCGCACGACGTGCTGGCGACCCGGCGGGTGCTCGACACCGTCTCCGCCGTGCGCGGCGACACCGACCTGCGCGCCGCCCGCCGCGGACTCGCCTGAGCGTCAGGGTGCGACGACGAGCGTCCCGTGCATCGAGGCGTGATAGTCGCAGTGGTAGGCGTAGGTCCCGGGCTTGTCCGGAGCCCGGAAGGTCACGATCATGGCGTGCGCCACATCGCCGGACTTGAAGGTGCTGCCGGCATCGGCCGTGACCGTGTGCTCGGCGTCGTCGCTGTTGCGCACCGACACCATCTGGCCGGCCCGGACCCGCAGCGGGGTGGGGTCATAGGCGAACCCGGCGATCGTCAGGGTGACCGGGCCGCCGCTGGCCGCGGACGTCGCCGCCGTCGCCGCCGCGGACGTCGCCACCGCGGACGTCGCCACCGACGGCTGTGCCGGCGCCGCGGCGGGTGACGGGGTGCTGCCGCCGGAGGAGCAGGCGGCAATCAACGCGACCGCGCCGACCAGGGTCCCGGTGCGGCGCACCCCGGTCGCAGCGAGGAAGCCTTGCAGGCAGGGGGGAAGGAGGAGCACGCAGAGCAGTCTGGGAAACCGTCGCGACGGTCGCCAGGAGACCTTCGTCGCGCCCGCCCCCGCGGAAGGCAGACCTTGGTCCTACGACCTGGCCGCCCGGCTGACGGCACAGGTCGCGACCGCGCAGACTTGCCGTCGTGCGACGGCGAGAGGGGCGGCGGCGCGGCATGACCGTGCTGGGTCCGGTGACCGCCTTCCTGCTGGCCGGGCTCGTCGCGGTCGTCGCGCTCACCGGGATCGGCGCGGTCGTCACCCGCCGCGTGGCGGACCGGCAGGCGATCGACCAGGCCCGCTTCCTCACCCACGTCATGGCCAGCGACGTCGCTGGACCGGCCCTCACGTCCGGGGCGCTGGCCGGCGCTGGCCCGGAGCGGGCGTCGCTCGACCAGGTGGTCCGGGCGCACGTCCTCGACTCTCGCGTCGTCAACGTCAAGATCTGGGACAGCACCGGGATGGTGCTCTACAGCGATGACGTCTCTTTGATCGGCCGCCGCTTCCAGCTCGGTGCGGACGAGCAGCAGGCACTGGCCGGCGGGGGCACCGTCGCCGAGCTGAGTGACCTGCGCGCCCCCGAAAACGCCGGCCAGCGGGCCTTCGGCTCCCTGCTGGAGGTCTATGAAGGGACCCGCACGGTCGACGGTCAGCGGGTGCTTTTCGAGACCTATCAGCGGTACGCCGCCATCGCCGCGGCCTCCCGCCAGACCTGGCGCAGCTTCGCGCCCGCGCTGCTGGGGGTGCTGGCCCTGCTCTGGCTGGTGCAGGCACCGCTGGCGCTGCGCCTCGCCCGCAGGGTGCGCGCGAGCCAGCGCGAGCAGCAGCGGCTGCTGGGCGTGTCCGTCGCCGCGGGTGAAGCCGAGCGGCGGCGGATCGCTGCCGACCTCCACGACGGCGTGGTCCAGACGCTGGCGGGCGCCGGGTGGTCGTTGTCGGCCGTCGCGGCGCGCAGCGGTGCCGCCGACCGGGAGACGCTGCTGGGCACCGCGGGTCGGCTGCGCCAGGCGGTACGCGAGCTGCGCACGCTCCTCGTCACCATCGCGCCACCGCGGCTGCACTCGCAGGGGCTTGGTCCGGCGCTGACCGACGTGGCCAGCGCGCTGACCGCGCGCGGGGTGGCGGTCACGCTGGCGGTCGACGAGGCCGTCGGCGCACCCGGCACGCTGGGCCGCGAGCAGGAGGCCCTGCTGTTCCGCGTGGCTCAGGAGGCCGTGCGCAACATCCTCCGGCACGCGGACGCCCAGACCGTGAGCATCGCCGTACAGCCCGTCGGGACCTCTCGGGTGGAGCTGACCGTGACCGACGACGGCACCGGCTTCCTGCCCGCGGCCGCGCGAGCGCTCGACTCCGACGAGTGCGCACACCTCGGCCTGGGCCTGCTCGCCGACCTCGTGTCCCACAGCGGTGGAGAGCTGTCGGTCACGAGTACGCCGGGCGCGGGGACACGGCTGCACCTGCAGCTCCCCCGCGACGCGACCACGCCGCCGGCGACCGGTCGCCGGGGTGCACACGACACCGTGCTGTCCGGTGCCGGCCGGTGACGACGGACCCGGCGGTCGCACCGGTCGCACCGGTGCTGGTGCTGGTGGCCGACGACCACCCGATGGTTCGCCAGGGGCTGGCCGACCTGCTCGCCGGGGACAGCGGGGTGCGGCTCGTGGCCGCGGCCCGGGACGGCCACGAAGCCGTCGCGCTCGCGCAGACGCACCACCCGGACGTGGTCCTGATGGACCTGGAGATGCCCGGCATGGACGGGGTGGCCGCGACGGGGGCTCTCCGCGCGGCGTGCCCGGCGGCGCGGGTGGTGGTGCTCACCTCCTTCGGTGAGCAGGACCGCATCCTCGCGGCGCTCGACGCCGGCGCGATCGGCTATCTGCTGAAAGACGCTGAGCCCGAAGAGATCCTGCGTGGCGTGTACGCCGCCGCGCGGGGGCACAGCCCCTTCAGCCCGCAGGCGGCCGGCACCCTGCTCAGCTCGAGGACGCCGGCCGCCCCGGGCATGCCCCGCCCGAGCGCGGCGGCTGGACCGGCGCCGGTCGACGTCGCGCTCAGCCCCCGCGAGCGCGAGGTGCTGGGCCTCGTCGCGGAGGGACTGCCGAGCAAGAGCATCGGCCGCCGGCTCGGGATCAGCGAAAAGACGGTGAAGGCGCACCTGACCCGGATCTTCCAGGCCCTCGGCGTCGCTGACCGCACGTCCGCGGCGCTGTGGGCGCATCGGCACGGCCTGACCGGCGACTGAGCCCGGCTTCAAGGATTGTCGGACCCGGATGGGACGTTGCAGTTGATGGACGCCGCCAAAGCGGTCGTGTTGTGCGTGGACGAAAGGACCCAGAGCCAGGCCCTGGACCGGACCGCGCCGACCCTGCCGATCCGCCCGGGGGTGCCGGAGAAGCAGACCCACGACTACGTCGGGCACGGCACCACCACGCTGCTCGCCGCCTTGGAGATCGTCGCGGCGCTTCTTCCGGAGGCGCGTGCGCGGTAGGTGCCTACCGGCGTCTTGCAGGGTCTGCCTACCTGGACGATGGTCCACGGATGATCCGTCAGCGCCTCCGCGCCCTCGACAACCCTGTCATAGCTGGCAGTGATCCGAAGGGCGTGATCGACGCTGCGAGCGGTGGGCAGCCGGTTTACGGGTGCGTGCTCCTGTAGGTGTCGGCATCCAGGGCCTCGGTGCTGCGGACTGTCAGCTCTCCGGGTTTCATGCGTGCTTCGAAGACGGCTATCACAAGACCGGCACCGGTGGCCGATGGGGCGACGATGCCGCCGTAGTCCAGGCTCTCTTCATCCCGCAGATCGAGCACCGGGAGGGCCGTGACGTCGATGGTGTGCAGGTCGCGGGGGAGTCGGAGCATGTCTTCGGGGGGCTGATTGTTGGCCTGCGCGAGACGGGCGAACTCGTCGAGGCAGGTGAGCTTCGGTTGGGCGAGGTAGACCGTGGCGCAGATGTCCGCGGGGTTCCAGCGGCCGCCGAAGCGCCGCGCGCCGACTCCGGAGAGGGGGTCGCGTCCGCGGCTGGTGTGACGAAACGTCTGTCCGGACCAGGGTGTGGTCCTAAGGTCGTTGACGCGCTGAACGACCTCTTCGTCCAGGCTCACACCACGATTCCGTCGGCCAGGGCGTCGATCAGATCGAGGACGGCCTTGTAGTCACCAGTGCGGATTCGGTCCGCGGGGGTGTCGTGCTGAAGGAGGCGCTGGGGGCTGAACAGCCAGAGGTTCACTTGATCAGCGGGGATCACCTCGGCGACGACGTCAGCGACGTAGGCGAGCTCGAGGAGGCGCTGCTTGTTCAGCTTCTGCGGGACGACATCCCCGGCTACCCAGCGGCTGACGGATCGTCCGGACGCGTCGACGATCTGCCCGACCTCGTCCTGGGTGAGGTGCAGGGTGGAGATGAGGTCGTTGACCTTCTCCGCCAGAGCACCGGGGGAGGCTGTGCGCGCCATGGGGCCGTCCCTGTTCTGTCTTTGGCCTGTCGTGCTTGCTGTCGTGTATTCTGTCACACCATTGAAGTGCCCGGTACCGAGGAGGCACCACCATGGGCGTTGAGTTCCGACTCGGTCGCCAAGACGGTCACAAGGTCGAGGACTTCCTCGCCCGCCATCCCAAGGGCGTCACGGCCATCACCCTGAGCACCCCGTTCCTGCGCCACCAGGTGGCGGCAGCTGAGGCTGCCATGGCCTTGGATGCTGCTGTGCTCTTCGAGCCGCTCACCGAGCGGCTGGTGGCACCCGGCTTCCAGCTGCGGGACTTCACCTACGGCCAGAGTGGGCTGCTTAGCACGGCAGAGCTTAGTCGTGACGCCAACGCCAGGACGCGACTCGTCCGCGACGTCGTTGGCGGCCACCCGGACACAGCGACGCTAGTGACGGGCCGGGCTGGCCAACTCCTACGCCATGGCGGGCATCACCCGACTCGAGCTGCGCCTGACCCCGGTCGGCGGAGACGATGAGAGCCTGCGCAAGATCCGCTCGGTCTTCGCCATCTGCGCGGCCTTCACCGCGGCCGGCATCGAAGTCACCCTCGGCGCCCCAGGCAACATCGGTCACGCGGCCGTCGCCCTCGGGGACGCCGAGCACTACTCGGTCGGGGTCGGTCTGCTGGAGCAGGTCGACTACAAGGCGGCGATCAACCGGCAGGCCGCCCCGCCGAAGCCTGTCGAGGACAAGAAGCAGAACCGGGGCGCGATCGCCGGCATCTACCTGCCCGGTCTCATGGGCGTCGTCGGACGTCAGCACGGCGCTGTCTTGCTCGCCAACACCGACATCCGCACCAAAATCGGCTGCCGCCTCGACTCCTGCGGGACCAACATCAAGGGCCCGCAGTGAACCCGCGAGAGCACTACCTGCACTCCCGCGCCCATGAGATCGCTCAGAGCCTGGCCCAGCCCGAGGCCTGGCGCGTGACTCTCGAGCAGGAGCGCCTGCGGCGCGCGGTGGAGCTCCGTGAGCTGATCAACGAGCACCACCCCGTCAAGGGCATGCACCCGTTCAAGACCAGGACCCTGCGAGCGCTGCTCGACCCGAAGCCCGATGGGAGGGCGCTGTCCGCCTAGACATGGGGTCCTGGCCCGGTTCGATCGCAGTGGGTCGTGCGCCCTCCCTGCATACCGGGGCCTCGGCAAAGTTGATCTGACAGTGTCGTTACCAGTGGCAGGACGCGATTGGACTGACCGGCGACTGAGCCCGGCCCCGGGCGCCGCGGCGGGCAGGCGCCCTACCCGGGGACCCCCGCGCCGGCTACTCCGGTTCTGCCCGCGGGTGCGGGCAGAACCGGAGGAGCCAGCGGGCATCGCCTGCGTAACCGCAGGCAGGCATGGTCAGCCGTCGCCGCCGTGGTCGTTGCCGTGGTCGTCGCCGCCCCGGTCACCGCCGTGGTCGTTGCCGTGGTCGTCGCCCTGCTCGTTGCCGTGGTCGTCGCCGTGGTCGTCGGTCCCCGCGGACGGGGACTGCTGGGGTTGAGTGGTTCGCTCGGCTTCGGGGGCGTGCTCCGTCTCACCCGCGCGCTCGGTCTCGCGGGCGTGCTCGGCCTCCGTGCTTCGGTCGGGCTTCGGGGTCGCGTGCCGCCGCTTGTCGGTGGCGACGGCGTGCCGGCCCCCGTGGCGGTGGCCCGTGGCGTGCTGGTGCTCGCCGCCGCGGGGGTGCTCGGAGGCGAGTGCCGGCGCGGCGGTGAGGGCGGTGCCCCCGAGGGTGAGGGCCCCGCAGACAGCGATGACAGCGAGACGAGGTCGCATGGGAACTCCTGAGTCGAGGCGCTGGCCGACGCCGGGTGGCTCGACCTGCCCACACCATCGACTGCGGGAGGGAGGCGACACCAGAGGACCAACGTCCTAAGACCAGGGCTGGAGTGGTAATCAGAGGAGATCCGGTGGCATGACCTTGTGGCGGCAGCCGGGGGACGGGAGAGTGGCGGTCGTGGCCGCTGTCACGCGAAGACGTGGCCCCGCCATCGGGATGTTTGTGCTGTTGGTGGCGGTGGGCTGCAGCAGCGCAGAAGGTCCAGGCGCCACCGCGAGACTCCCGTCCGAGGCTGGCGGGGTGCCCGCGGCGACTGTCTCGGCGGTGGGCGGTCCCGCGTCGCCGGCCGCGCTGAGATCCTCTCCCCCGCCGGGTGGACCGGCCAGCCCTCCTGTCGGGGCGCCGCCGGGTTTCCGGTGTCCGCCCGGGCTGCCGCACCCGGTGTCCTCCCGGCCCGACGGTTTTCCCGAGTACACCCCGGCGCAGGAACGGTGGGGGACGGTCCCTGCGGCCGGACCCGGGGGATGGTCGCGGGGCGCGGTCGGTTTGGGCGCCGCGGTGTTCGTCTGGGGCCACGGCCGCTACGTCGTCTCCGGTGAGCGTCACGGCGGAACCGGCGGCGAAGGCTACGTCGAGACCTCCCGTGATGGCCGGACCTGGCATCAGGTCCTCACTGTCGTTCCCCCCCAGTTCGGTTCCGCGCGACTGGATCAGGTCGTGGTCACCGGCGCCGGCTTCGCCACCTGGGGTGAACCGGGGGACGATCGGTCAGGCAACCCGCAGCGGGTGGAGTTCACCGCCGACCCGACCGGGACCGCGTGGACGCGACGCTCCGATGTGGGCAGCGGCCCCCCGGAAGGCAATGTGGTGGGCTTTCACGGCGGGTACGCCGGCCTGCAGCGTTCGCGGGACTCACGGCCGCGGTGGTGGCTGCGGACCAGCCCGGACGCCGTGCACTGGTCCCAGCACCTCGTGCCCGACCTGACCGGTCAGGAGATCGCTGACCTGTTCGCCACCGCACGCGGCAGCCTGGTGGTCGGCACCAAGGTCGAACAGGGCCGGAAGGTCAGCCGAGGATGGGCCACCTCCCCCGATGGGCTGCACTGGGCTCTGCGCCCCCTCGGTCCCGCCTTCAACGGCCTGGCGGAAAGCGACGCGGATCTGTCCGTTGCCGGGCAAGACAGCCGTGGGCTCATCGCCCTTTCCACCGTCAAGGACGCGCGGCACCGATCGTGCCCGGCGCTGTGGCGCAGTCGCGACGAGGGCCGAACCTGGACGGGGCAACCGCTGAACGGTTCCGCTTTCGCCGGCGCTGGCCTGCGCGGCCTCACGGTCACCCCTGCTGGCGTGCTCGTGGCCGCCGGTTCAAGCCCTGAATACCCCACCCGTCCCGCAGCCTGGACCAGCCACGACGGCGGCAACCACTGGCACCGAGTCACGCCAGTAGACCCGTTCTTCAACGGGCCATACAGCACCCACGCGATCCGCGCGCAGATCCTGGGGAGAATGGTGGTCCTGAGCGCGGAATACGCCTTCAACAAGCCACTGATCGATCCCCTCCTGCACGACCTGGACTCCCTGAGCTGACCCGCCTGCTACCGGGCCTCCCGGCCCGACCGCCTGACGAGGTGGGTCAGCTCTGCGGGTCGCCGGCTTCCAGGACCTCCACAGGTTCTGGGAGCCGGCGCCCGGTGAGCGACGTACCGTCGGCGTCGAGCCCCGCCTCCACGGCGTCGAGCGCGGCCGCCACGGTGGAGGTCCAGGTCACCGCGAGGGCCGCGGCGGGCCGGACCAGCCCGAGCGCCAGCATGTGATCGGTCATCGTGCGCAGTCCGGCGTACACGCCGTCGGGGTCGAGCACGACGACCGGCTTGGCGTGCAGGCCGAGCGAGCGGGCCACCCACACCTCGAGCAGCTCCTCGAGCGTCCCGATCCCGCCGGGCAGCGCGAGGAAGGCGTCGGCCCGGCGGTCCATCTCGCCTTTGCGGGCGCGCATGTCGGCGGCGACCACCAGCTCGTCAGCGTCGTGGTCGGCGACCTCCAGGGCCACGAGCGCGGCCGGGATGACGCCGACGGTGGGTGCGCCGCCGGCCCGCGCCGCCCGCGCGATGGCGCCCATGGCGCTGACCGATCCGCCGCCGCTGACCAGGCTGTGACCCCGGGCCGCGAGCGCGCTCCCGACCTCGGCGGCGAGCTCGACATAGCGCTGCGGCGCGCGCGCCGCCGAGGCGCAGTAGACGCAGACCGCCGCCATCAGCGGGCCATCAACCGGCCACCGGGGCGGCACCCGGCGGGTCCCGGTCGGTCCGGCCGGCGCGGTCCTCCGCGGCCTGGTTGATGGTGCGCACCACCTCGTCGACGTCATCGGTGACGTGCAGCAACGACAGGTCCAGCGGGCTGATGAAGCCCCCCGCCACGGCAGTGCTGGCGAGCCAGTCGACGAGCCCGGACCAGTACGACGTGCCGAGCAGTACGACGGGAAACTCGTTGACCTTGCGGGTCTGCACCAGGGTCAACGCCTCGAAGAGCTCGTCCAGGGTGCCGAAGCCGCCGGGCAGGATGACGAAGGCCTGGGCATATTTGACGAACATGGTCTTGCGCGCGAAGAAGTAGCGAAACTGCAGGCCCACGTCGACCCAGTCATTGAGGCTCTGCTCGAAGGGAAGTTCGATCCCGAGGCCGACCGACCTGCCACCGGCTTCGCTCGCGCCCCGATTCACCGCCTCCATCACCCCGGGGCCGCCACCCGTGATGACGGCCCAGCCATGCTCCGACAGGGCCCGGCCGAGGGCGAGCCCGGCGGCGTAGTCGGGGTGATCCCGCGGGGTGCGGGCACTGCCGAAGACGCTGACGGCCGGCCCGAGCTCGCCGAGCAGCCCGAACCCCTCGACGAACTCCGCCTGGATCCGCAGCACCCGCCACGGATCCGTGTGCAGCCACGAGGAGCTACTGCGGGTGTCGAGCAGCCGCTGATCCGTCGTGGAGCGCTCGGAGCGCACCGCGCCGCGGCGCAGCCGCAC
>JAABUT010003799.1_pt1 | contig 12567 bp, 15 predicted proteins | sample 5559281 | NCBI WGS metagenome assembly JAABUT01 (sample SAMN10711880, study PRJNA513359) | rock metagenome | isolation source: Antarctica rocks | place: Antarctica: Victoria Land, Ricker Hills nord | collected 2016-01-04
GAGCCCGCTGAGGTAGGCGAATCCGGGGGTGAAGCCGCAGAAGGCGACGACGTACGAGCCGTCGCGGTGTGCGCGGACGAGCCCGTCAACGTCCAGGCCCAGCTCGGTCGCTGTGTCAGCGAGATCGGCGCCGTCGTAGGAGACATCCAGCGTCACCTCGGCACCGTCCACAGGAGCGTCGGACGTGAGCTCACCGGCGAGGTCGAGGATCCGCCGGCGCAGCCCGGGCAGTGCGCCGGGCCGAGCCACCGCGAGGACGGTGCGCGCAGCCGGCACCAGCTCGACAATTCCTTCCTCGCCGCGAAGGGCGGCGGCCAGGGCGAGCACTGTCGAGGGATCCTCGGGCTCGGCGAGCAGGGCGTCGTCGCCGTAGGGGAGGACCTTCACGGCGCGAACGGAGCGAGCGTGGCGCCGGCGTCGGCAAGGGTGCGCCGGATCTCGCTGGCCAGGTAGACCGCGCCCGGGGTGTCGCCATGTACGCACAGCGAGCGCGCTTCGACGTTCAGCCCGGTGCCATCGATCGCGGTGGCGTGCTGGTGCAGCACGAACGCCGCCGCGCGGGCGACGACCTCGTACGGGTCGTCGATCACGGCACCGGGCTGATCACGTGGCACTAGCCGGCCGTCGGGCAGGTAGCCGCGGTCGGCGAACGCCTCGGCGACGAACGGCAGGCCCGACTCGCGGGCAGCCTCGGCCAGGGCTGAGCCGGGCAGGGCGAGCAGCGGCAGGTCGCGGTCGAACGCCGCGACGGCGGAGGCCACCGCACCGGCCTGCACCGGGTCGTCCACCGCGGTGTTGTAGAGCGCCCCGTGCGGTTTGACGTAGCGCACCGCCGACCCCGCGGCGCGCGCGCAGGCCTCCAACGCGCCGAGCTGGTACAGGACGTCGGCGGCGAGGTCGTCCGCAGCGATGTCCATGCGCCGGCGACCGAAACCGGCGAGGTCGCGATAGCCGACCTGCGCGCCGATAGACACCCCGCGCTGCGCCGCGGCGACGCACACGCGACGCATCGTCGCGGGGTCGCCGGCGTGGAATCCGCAGGCGACGTTCGCGCTCGTGATGACATCCAGCAGGGCCTCGTCGTCGCCCAGCCGCCAGACACCGAAACCCTCGCCGAGATCGGCATTCAGGTCGATCCGCACGCGATCACCGTAGCGCGAGCCGCCGCCGTGACCTTGATCAAGAGACCCGATTTGTCGTATATGCACCAAAACGCTCTCTTGATCGAGATTCGCCGTCGCCGTCGCCGTCGCCGTCGACCCGGCCCGGCCCGGTGTGAGCCCTCAACGGCCAACGTCGTCACATCGGAGCTGTTCACCTGATCGTCGGGCAGGATGCGATCCATGACGACCCCGCCGCTGTCGACCTATTCCAGCGAGATCTACCTGCAGGGCATGGCCGGTACGCGCCCCGCGTTGCCCACCGACCTCACGGTGCTCGAGGCGTACGCGAAGGACCGGATGGAGCCCGAGCCCTACTGGTACGCGGCAGGCGCGGCCGGCTCGGGCGCCACCTACCGCGCCAATCGCGACGCGTTCGACCACTGGCGCATCGTGCCGCGGATGCTGACCGGTTCCACCCACCGTGACCCGTCGGCGACCGTTCTGGGCACGAAGATCCCGGCGCCGGTGCTCACCGCGCCGGTCGGCGTCCAGGGCATCATGCACGCCGACGGCGAGCTGGCCGTTGCCCGCGCCACCGCCGAGCTCGGGCTGCCGATGATCCTCTCGACCGTCTCGTCCTACTCGCTGGAAGAGGTGGCCGAGGCCAACGGCGACGGCGTCCGGTGGTTCCAGCTGTACTGGCCCAACGACGAGGACGTGTGCGCCAGCTTCCTGTCCCGAGCGAAGGCTGCGGGCTACTCCGCGCTCGTCGTCACGCTGGACACCTGGATGCTCGGCTGGCGCCCGCGCGATCTCGACAACGCCTACCTGCCCTTCCTCACCGGCAAGGGCCTGGCGACGTACTTCAGCGACCCGGTCTTCAGCGCAGGACTGGACAAGGCCCCCGAGGACGACCTGCAGGCGGCGGTGCTGCGCTGGTTGCCGATGTTCACCGGCAGCGACCACACCTGGGAGAATCTCGCGTTCATCCGTGAGCACTGGGACGGCCCGATCCTGCTCAAGGGCATCCAGCACCCCGACGACGCGCGGCGTGCGCTGGACGCCGGGATGGACGCCATCGTGGTGTCCAACCACGGCGGGCGCCAGGTCGACGGCGCGATCGGTTCCCTCGACGCGTTGCCCGCGATCGTCGAGGCCGTCGCCGAGCGCGCGGACGTGCTCTTCGACTCCGGCGTGCGCACCGGCGCGGACGTGCTCAAGGCGGTCGCGCTCGGCGCGAAGGCCACCCTCGTCGCCCGGCCCTGGGTGTACGGGCTCGCGCTCGGCGGCTACGACGGCGTGCGGCACGTGCTGCGCTGCCTGCTCGCCGACATCGATCTCGCGCTCGCGCTGTCGGGCAACGCGAGCATGGACACGCTGGGCGCACACATGCTGCAGCGGCAGTGAAGCGGCCGCCGAGCTGGGCACTCGCGTCGTCGCTCACGGCGATGCTCGCGCTGGTCGGCGGGTGGCTGATCGCCGGCGCGCTGCAACCGCCCGGCTACGACCCCGTCACGCAGACCATCAGCGCGCTGGCCCGCCACGGCGCCGCTCATCGGTGGGTGATGACGCTCGGGCTGAGCCTGCTCGGGCTCGCGCACATGGTCACCGCGAGCGGGTTGGCTGCGCTGCGCCCGGCGAGCCGGGCGGTGCTCGCGCTCGGCGGCGCGGCGACGCTGGCGGTGGCCGTGTTCGCGCAGCCCGCGACCGGCTCGTCCGCGGCGCATCTCGGGTTCGCGACGCTGGGTTTCGTCGCGCTCGCGCTGTGGCCGGCGACGACGGCGACCCGCGAGCCGGCGGCGCCGTTCGCGACCCGACCCGCCGGCGCGATCCCGGTCACCGTCATCTCGCTGGCGTTGCTCGCCTGGGTGGCTGCGACGCTGAGCAGCGGCCCCCTCGGCCTGGCCGAACGTCTGCTGACCTTCGAACAGGCCCTGTGGCCCTTCATCGTCGTCGTCGCGTTGCGTCGGCGCCCTGGGACAATCGGCAGATGAGTCAGATGCGCGACGTCGTCCTGCTCGGTTCGACCGGATCGGTCGGCACCCAGGCCATCGAGGTCGTCACCGGCGCACCGGATCGGGTCCGGATCACCGCCGTCGCCGCCGGCGGCAGTGACCCGAAACTGCTCGCCGGGCAGGCCGCCCAGCTGCGGGTGCGCACGATCGGAATCGCCCGCGAGAGCGCCGTTGCCGAGCTGCGGGACTGCCTGGACGCGGTGTGGCCTACCGACGTCGCCGCGCCGGAGATCCACGCCGGCCCGCAGGCCACCATCGAGCTCGCTGAGCTCGGCTGCGACATGGTGCTCAATGCGATCGCCGGCTCGCAGGGGCTGCGTGCCACCCTCGCCGCGCTCGAGGCCGGACGGGTGGTGGCGCTGGCGAACAAGGAGTCGCTGATCGCCGGCGGCCCGATCGTCACCCGGCTCGCCGGTCCGGGCCAGCTCGTGCCCGTCGACTCCGAGCACTCTGCGCTCGCGCAGTGCCTGCGCTCGGGCGACGCGCACGAGGTCGCCCGGCTGCTGCTGACCGCGAGCGGCGGCCCGTTCCGTGGGATGCCTCGGGCCGAGCTCACCGGCGTCACGCCCGCGCAGGCGCTCGCTCACCCCACCTGGGACATGGGCCGTCTCGTCACCACCAACTCGGCGACGCTGGTCAACAAGGGCCTCGAGGTCATCGAGGCGCACCTGCTCTTCGACGTGCCGTACGAGCGGATCGGCGTCGTCGTCCACCCGCAGTCGGTGATCCACTCGATGGTCGAATTCGTCGACGGGTCGACCATCGCCCAGGCGTCCCCGCCGGACATGCGGCTGCCGATCTCGCTTGCCCTCGGCTGGCCGGCACGCATCCCCGGGGCGGCGAACGCCGTCGACTGGACCCGCGCGCAGGAATGGACGTTCGAGCCGCTCGACCCCGACGCCTTTCCCGCGGTCGCCCTCGCTATGCGGGCCGGATCGGCCGGCGGCTGCGCCCCCGCGGTCTACAACGCGGCCAACGAAACCCTCGTCGAGGCGTTCCACGACGACGCCATCGGGTTCCTGCAGATCGTGGACACCGTCGCGCACGTGCTGGACGAGTGGCTGAGGGATCGGCACGCAGCCGCGGGGAACCCCGGTACCGTCGAGGACGTCGAACAGGCCGAGCACTGGGCGCGGGAACGCGCGCGCGTACTCACTACCGCCTGACGGACCGGAGGGAGGCGCGCATGCCGAGCTGGCTGCTGTACACCCTCGGCGTCCTCGTCTTCGCGTTCGGCCTGCTGGCCTCGATCGCGCTGCACGAGATCGGGCACATGGTGCCGGCCAAGAAATTCGGGGTGAAGGTCACCCAGTACATGGTCGGGTTCGGGCCGACGGTGTGGTCGCGCAAGCGCGGCGACACCGAGTACGGCATCAAGGGCATCCCGCTCGGCGGTTACATCCGCATGATCGGCATGGTCCCGCCGCGCGCGGACGGATCGGTGTCACGCTGGCCGCGCCGGGTGGCGACAGCCGTCGAGGACTTCCGCCAGATCAGCCGCAGCGAGGTGCAGCCCGGCGACCAGGACCGCGAGTTCTACCGGCTCACGCCCGGCAAGAAGATGATCGTCATGCTCGGCGGCCCGTGCATGAACCTGTTCATCTACCTGATCCTCACGATCGTCCTGCTGACGACCTTGGGCACCCCGCGCGCGGACGAGACCACCAGCGTCCATACGATCACGAAGTGCGTGGTGCCGGCCGGCACCCCGGTGGCGAAGAACGCCAAGTGTCCCGCTGACGCCAAGAACGCCCCCGCCTACCACCGGCTGCAGCCAGGCGACCGGATCCTCGCGGTCGGCGGCACCAAGATCACCAGCTGGAAGCAGCTCGTCGCGCTGATCGAGCCATCCGCGGGCAAACCGCTGTTGATGCAGATCCGCCGCGCCGGTGCGGTGCGCACGATCGCCATCACGCCGGTGCGCAACGTCAAGTACGTCGCCGGCTCGGGCACGAAGACGAAGCCAGCCGGCTACCTCGGCATCTCGCCGGTGGTGAACCGGTACTACGAGGCACTGCCGATCACCGCGGTGCCCGGCCAGATCGGTCACCAGGTCAACCTCGGGCTGCAGGCGCTGGGCAGGTACCCGGAAAAGATCGCGAGCCTCTACCGGACGGTGTTCGAGGGGCAGAAGCGCGACCCGCAGGGTGCCGTGGGCGTGGTCGGCATCGGTCGCATCTCCGGCGACTACGCGAGCAGCAACCTGTTCACCTTGCAGGACAAGCTGTTCACGCTGATCGGGCTGCTCGCGAGCGTCAACCTCCTGCTGTTCTTCTTCAATCTGCTGCCGCTGCTGCCCCTCGACGGTGGGCACGTGGCCGGCGCGCTCGTCGAGGCCGCCAAGCGGGGCCGGGCACGGCTGCGCGCGCGTCGGCACCCCGCGCAGGAGGGCGGCGGCGCCGCCGCCGCCAAGGCCCGATCGCCGATCTTCGTGGACACCGCGCAGATGCTGCCGGTGATGTACGCGGTCGCGTCCGTGCTGATCGTGGTGACGTTGCTGACCCTTTATGCGGACATCGTGAAGCCGATCAACGTCTTCGGCGGATAATCGACCTCATGACCGTGAACCTGGGTATGCCCGCGCCTCCGCCGCCCGTCCTCGCGCCGCGCCGCGCCTCGCGCAAGATCCAGGTCGGATCGGTGGCCGTCGGCGGCGACGCGCAGGTGTCCGTGCAGTCGATGACCACGACGTTGACCTCCGACGTCGATGCGACGCTGCAGCAGATCGCCGAGCTGACCGCGACCGGGTGCGACATCGTCCGCGTGGCGGTGCCGTCGCAGGACGACGCGGACGCGTTGCCGGCCATCGCGCACAAGTCCCAGATCCCAGTGATCGCCGACATCCACTTCCAGCCGAAGTACGTCTTCGCCGCCATCGATGCCGGCTGTGCCGCGGTGCGCGTCAACCCGGGAAACATCAAGAAGTTCGACGACCGGGTCGGCGAGATCGCCAGGGCCGCCGCCGACGCCGGTGTGTCGTTGCGCATCGGAGTCAACGCCGGCTCGCTGGACAAGCGACTGCTCGAGAAATACGGCAAGGCGACCCCCGAGGCGCTGGTCGAGTCCGCGCTGAACGAGGCCGCGCTGTTCGAGGAACACGGCTTCCGCGACTTCAAGATCTCGGTCAAGCACAACGACCCCGTCGTCATGGTGCGTGCCTACGAGCAGCTCGCCGAGCAGTGCGACTACCCGCTGCACCTCGGCGTCACCGAAGCCGGCCCGGCGTTCCAGGGGACGATCAAGTCCTCCGTCGCGTTCGGTGCGCTGCTCTCGCGCGGCATCGGTGACACGATCCGCGTCTCGCTGTCCGCGCCGCCGGTCGAGGAGGTCAAGGTAGGGCTGTCCATCCTCGAATCACTGAACCTGCGCCAGCGCCGCCTGGAGATCGTCTCGTGCCCGTCGTGCGGGCGAGCCCAGGTCGACGTCTACACGCTCGCCGACAAGGTGACTGCCGGGCTCGAGGGCATCGAGGTGCCGCTACGCGTCGCGGTGATGGGCTGCGTCGTGAACGGCCCCGGGGAGGCCCGCGAAGCCGATCTCGGCGTGGCCTCGGGCAACGGCAAGGGCCAGATCTTCGTGAGGGGCGAGGTCATCAAGACCGTCCCCGAGTCGCAGATCGTCGAGACGCTCATCGAAGAGGCGCTGCGGATGGCCGAGGAAATGGGCGAGACCGGCTCGCCCGTGGTCTCGGTCACCTGACGCAGACGGCTACGCTGCGCCCATGGGCGAATCAGACGAGCAGAAGGCCACACCGCAGGTCTCACCGGACAAGCCCGCGCCGTCGGAATCGCGCGAGAACTCCGAGCCGCGCGAGGACGGCGTCGATCGCCAGGAAGAGCGCGAGCGGGGCAACGAGTCCTTCTGACCGGCGGGCATGCCTGGCGTGCTCAGCCCAAGTCGCGTACCTCGGTGAGCCGGATGATGTTGCCGGACGGGTCGCGCGAGCCTTCATCTCCTCATACGCGGCGCGGCAGTCGTCGGTCACCAGGAAGATCGTCCCGGATGCGCCCTTTGGCAGTCAGCTCGCGCACCTGCTCTGCGGTCGCGGCGTCGAAGATCGGCGCGCCGGGGATGGCCATCAGCACCACTGCGAAATCGTCCTGGCCGGCCGGCCCGACCGTGAGCCAGCGGAAGTCACCCATCTCCGCATGGTGACGTCGGCGCGCACCTGCATGCCGACCTTGTCGGTGTAGAACTTCAGCGCCTCGTCCTGGTCGTGGACCCACAGCTGCGCGTTTCCTACCTTGATCATGTCGCGTCCTCTCGAGGTGTGGTTGACGTGGTTGACGCTAGGGCGCTCGCGCCGGCGCCGTCTTCTCGAAACGTGCGGTTCTGTGGCCGGGCGTGGGCATGCACGACGCAGGCGGGGACGAGTGCGTACGTCGCGGCGGGTGGGAACGAGGCGCGGTAGGCGGTTGGCGTCGCGCCGTACACGCGGCTGAACGTCGTTGTGAAGGAACCCACGCTCGTCAGCCCCACAGCGACGCAGATGTCGGACACCGAACGGTCGGTACCGCGCAGCATTGCGGCCGCCCGTTCGAGCCGGCGGGTCAGCAGGTAGGCATGCGGCGTCTCGCCGAATGCGCGGCGGAACTCACGGCTGAAGTGGGCCGCGGAAAGGCCCGCCGCGCGGGCGAGCTCGGCGACCGTCAGTGCTTCGGAAAAGCGTGCGTCTGCGAGATCCTTCGCGCGCAGAAGGTGCCGGGCAGGGTGGGCAGGTGGCATCGGTGGTCATGCTCGCACGCTGGCTCCCACGCTCGGCTGCCGCGTCGGCTAGCGTCAATACACGTGAGCTCGCTGCTGAGCCGCTCGGCAGAGCGGTTGCCGCTACGGGTGCAGCTGCTCAGCAATGCCGACCGCGACGATCTGGGCCAGCTGTTGGACGCAGATCCGGTGGTGAACGCAGTCCTGGCCTCGCGCCTGCGCGCGATCGGTGCCCTCGACCCGCGGACGTTCGGGGGTGCCACCTACGGCGTGCGATCGGCCGACGGGCAGCTGCGCGCGGCCGCGTTCTGCGGCGGGAACCTGCTGCCGGCCGGCGGGGTTCCGGACGACTGGGCGGCGCTGGCCGACCGGCTGCGCGCGCAACGCCGGCCGTGCACCTCGATCGTCGGCCGGGACGACGCAGTGCGCACGATGTGGGACGTGCTGGCCTCGAGCTGGGGTCCGGCGCGCACGATGCGGCCGAGCCAGCCGCTGCTCGTCCTGGACGCCGCGGACTGCCCGCGCGGGGGGGATCGCCGGGTACGCCTCGTCCGGTCCCAGGAGATCGAGGCGTACCTGCCGGCGGCTGCGGCGATGTTCAGCGAGGAGCTCGGCATCTCGCCGCACGCTGTCGGTTCGGCGGGTGACTACCGGCGCCGCGTCGGCGGCCTGATCCGCGAGAAGCGGGCTTTCGGAATCGTCGAGCCCGACGGCAGCGTGCTGTTCAAGGCAGACGTCGGTGCGGTCTCCGCACACACCTGCCAGCTGCAGGGCGTGTGGGTGCGCCCCGATGCACGGGGCACCGGAATCGGGACCGCCGCGATGCCCGTCGTGTTGCGGCACGCGCTGACGCTCGCGCCCACCGTGAGCCTCTATGTCAACGACTTCAACGTCGCGGCGCGCCGGATGTACGCGCGGCTGGGATTGCGCGAGACCGCCGCCCTATCCACCGTGCTGTTCTGATGCCGTCCCTACGACCGAATACCAGAGGTTCGTAGGCTGCAGGCCATGGAAATCTCTGCGGTGATCTTCGACTGGGGCGGCACGCTGACGCCGTGGCACACCATCGAGCCGCACGAGGCTTGGCTCGCCGTGGTGGGCGACGGCGAGGTCGCCCGGCGGCTCGCCGCCGCCGAGACCGAGATCTGGGTGCGCTCGCGCGACGAGCACCGTAGCGGCACGCTGGAGGAGATCTTCACCGCCGCCGGGGTGGCGCACACCGACGAGATGCTCGCCGCGTTGAGCCGCTGGTGGGAGCCGCACACCTATCTCGACCCGGACGTGCCACCACTGTTCGGCGCGTTGCGCGAGCGCAATATCAAGATCGGGGTGCTGTCCAACACGGTCTGGCCGCGCGCCGAGCACGAGCGCATCTTCGCCCGCGACGGTGTGCTCGACCATCTCGACGGCGCCGTGTATAGCTCTGAGATCCCGTGGACGAAGCCGCATCCCGAGGCGTTCCGCGCGGCGCTGGACGCTGTCTCCGTCGACGACCCTGCCACGGCGGTGTTCGTCGGCGACCGGCCCTTCGACGACATCCACGGCGCCAAGCAGGTCGGCATGCACGCGGTCCTGCTGCCGCACAGTGACATCCCCGCGGCGCAGAAGGGTCCGGTCGAGGGTGAGGCCGACGCGATCATCCACCGCCTCGCCGACCTCGTCGCAGTCATCGACCGGCTGCGCGCCTAGCTGTCCTCGGCCAGGACGTTGGTGCTGATTCGGTCGTTGTGCCGGCCGGGGCGAAAATGCGTTGCCAGCCGCGGGCGAGGACGCCTGCCCCGGTGCGCCCGCCGTGCCACGTGCAGGCGCTGGCCGGTACTGATCGATCCGCACTGCTGCACGCGGAGGCGGGTGCGAGTGCGGTTTGATCACGTGGGTAGGTGCGGGCGCGCAGGCCGGTCGCAGCACACGGGCCACGCGGCGGCGTGATCACACACGCCACCGGTGCCTCGGCGCGGAATAACCCACCTAGAGGCCGGGAAACGCCTCGGCCGGCTGGGCCGGGTCGAGACGCGAACGCCAGCGAGCGCCGCGGATGGCGCTGCCGGTGAGTCCGGTCTGGGCGGCCCGGCGCAAGGCGCGGGTGTGCGGCCCGGGCTGCGACGCGGCACGCAGGTACAGCACGCGCCACGCGTCGGCGCAAGCGTCCTCGAGCCGCACCGCCAGCCGCGCGGCGGCGGCGGCGTCGGGCACCGGGTAGAGCTGCGGGTAGTCGCGCAGCGGGGCCACCGGGTTCAGGTGCGCGGCGGCCATCGCCGACTCGGTGCCGTCGCGCAGCGTGCCGTGTGCCTTCTGAGTGGCGCGGGCCAGGGCGCGCTCGGTGCCGGCGACCTGGGGCCCGAGCAGCCCGAAGCCGAAGACGGCCTGGTGCTCGGCGGCCAGCGCCGCCTGCCACGCGGTGTCCACGGCGCTCATGCGAGCAGGTCCGCGTGGGTGGCCTCGCATGCGGCGATGCTGGCCAGCAGCGCGGCGTGCGCACCGTCCAGGCGTGCTGCACGCGCGGCCGCCGACGACGACGCGCGCTGTTCTGCCGCGCGCAGCTGGGCACGGGTGCGCGGTATTCCTCGCGCCGTAGGAGTCCCCGCGGATGGGGACGCAGATTCCGACGCCGCGCCGGAGTAGGTGGCCACCAGCTCGCGCAGCGTCTGCAGGTGCGCGGCGTGATTTGCCCGCGCCTGACGCACGACACGGCGCACGGCCGGCATCCCGCCGGTCGTCGCATCGAGGTCGGCGATCAGCGCGCGCTCGGCAGCGAGGGCCGCCACGAGTTCCTGCGGAGGCCGATCCGCAGGCGCGTCGACGCGGCGTTGCACCAGCTCGGCTGCGCCGCCGGCCGCGCCGCCGACCGCCACCGCCGCGCCGCTGACGAGCAGCCACCGCCGAGACGGGCCACGCCGGGCGATCTGCGGCTCGGGCCGCTGCGCTGGCGCGGCGTGCCGCGGTCCCGGGATCTCCTCGGACGCAGCGGCCGCCTCGGGCGCGGGGCGGGGGCGCGGGTGCGGCTGCGGAGCCGGCGAGGTGGCGTCGTCCATGACGCAGTCATCCTGGCAGAACCGACGCAGTTCACCTGGCAGAGCCGATAGGCTCGCTGGTCACAACTGCAGCCGTACGAACAGGAGCCCGACCATGCCGCCCGCGACCCCTAGTGCGTCCGCGGCACGGGCCAGGCAGGAGTTGCTCGACCTCCTCGACCCGCTGGTGTCCGACGCCGGCTTCGACCTCGAAGACGTGACGGTCACGGCAGCCGGTCGGCGCAGCCTCGTGCGCGTCGTCGTCGACGCCGACGGCGGCGTCGACCTCGACGCCATCGCGCTGATAAGCCGCATCGTGGCGGACGCACTGGACGCCGACGCCGCGGGCACCGCGGCCGGGCCGGTACTGCGCGGCTCCTACGTCCTGGAGGTCAGCTCGCCCGGAATCGACCGGCCGCTGCGCGAGCCGCGGCACTGGCGGCGCGCAACCGGCCGGCTGGTCACGGTCGAGGTCGCAGGCCGGCCCGTCACCGGCCGGGTCACGCAGGCCGACGATCGTGGTGTGCAGTTGGACGTGGACGGGGGGTTGCGCGCCGCGCGCTGGGACGAGCTCGGCAGCGGCAAGGTGCAGATCGAGTTCCACCGCGCCGGCGACGACGAGGCCGACGGCGCGCAGGAGGAGGGATAGCCATGGTGTCGGTCGACCTTGCCGCACTGCGCAGCATCGAGCGGGAGAAGGACATCTCGTTCGAGCACCTGATCGACGCGCTGGAGACCGCCCTGCTCAGCGCCTACAAGCACACCCGGCATTCGATGCCGCACGCGCGCGTGGTCATCGACCGCAAGAGCGGCGAGGTGGTGGTCTGGGCCCAGGACGTCGCCGACGACGGCGCGGTCGTCGAGGAGTACGACGACACCCCGACCGATTTCGGTCGGGTGGCGGCGATGACCGCACGCCAGGTGATCCTGCAGCGCCTGCGGGACGCCGAGCACGACCAGACCTTCGGCGAGTACTCCGGGCGCGAGGGCGACATCGTCACCGGCATCGTCCAGGCCGACGCGCAGGCTGCCCAGCGGGGCATGGTGCTCGTCGACATCGGCAAGGTCGAGGCGACCCTCCCGCATTCGGAGCAGGTGCCCGGCGAGCAATACACGCACGGCACCCGGGTCCGCTGTTACGTCGTCGGGGTCTCCCGCGGGCCGCGCGGGCCCCAGGTCAGCGTCAGCCGCACCCATCCCAACCTGGTCAAGAAGCTCTTCGCCCTCGAGGTGCCCGAGATCGCTGATGGCAGCGTGGAGATCGTCGCCGTCGCGCGCGAGGCCGGACATCGCTCCAAGATCTCGGTACGCACCGACGTCGCGGGCCTGAACGCGAAAGGCGCGTGTATCGGGCCGATGGGCCAGCGGGTACGCAACGTCGTCGCCGAACTGCACGGGGAGAAGATCGACATTATCGACTGGGCAGACGACGTGGCAACCTACGTGGGCAACGCACTGTCTCCGGCACACGTGGTGTCGAGTGAGCTCGTCGACGCAGCGACCCTATCCGTGCGCATCGTCGTGCCCGACTTCCAGCTCTCCCTCGCGATCGGCCGGGAAGGCCAGAACGCCCGCCTCGCCGCGCGACTCACCGGTCACCGCATCGACATTCACAGCGACGCCGAGGACGAGTCGCCTGCCGCCGGCGCCGCACCGCCTCCGGATGCGGAATCGGGCGCACCGACCGCCGGGGGGTAGACTTGACGACGGCCGTCGAGGCGTCGACGGCATCCG
>JAABUT010003800.1_pt1 | contig 12566 bp, 15 predicted proteins | sample 5559281 | NCBI WGS metagenome assembly JAABUT01 (sample SAMN10711880, study PRJNA513359) | rock metagenome | isolation source: Antarctica rocks | place: Antarctica: Victoria Land, Ricker Hills nord | collected 2016-01-04
CTGCGGGATGTAATTAATTCCAAACCAGGCCAAAATTTGACCGTAAGACACCGTAAAGTTTGTGTTACATGCATCAAATACGTACTGCATACACCGTAGTAGGTACATATACGGCGTAGTGCGGGATAGCAAAAATAAATTCGAAATTTTAGGGTGCGGGATGATTTCGTGCCAGTACGGTATTCGAAATGGTCGAACCAACTTCTGCAACGCTCATCACTGCAACGCTCTGTCGAGATGGACTTTGCAGCGATGGTGCGAGAGCAAGCAGCTATGAGCGTTCGTGAAGAACACGCGGAAGTTTTGCAAGTTGCTGATCTCAGACTGCTTGGGGGCCTGGATATTCAGTGGCTTGATGACTCCCAAGGCATTGGAGCGCTGGTGGTGCTGTCGTGGCCCTCGCTGTCGCTCGTGTACAAGAACACTATAGCAGTGACAACTCAAGTGCCATAGCAGTCAGGCTTCCTGGGGTTTAGAGAGTGTCCTTGTTATGCCAGGCTGTTACAAGCAGTGAAAGGGACACCTTTTGAACCCCAGATATGCCTTGTGGACGGCTTTGGAGTCCTGCATCCTCGTGCCTGTGGCTCAGCAAGCCACCTTGGGGTGCATACAGGCATGCCAACCATCGGCGTGGCCAAGAGCCTGCTCAGACAGTGCTGCAGACTGACAGAGACAGATGTGATGGATCAGCTCAGCTACTCAGGCCAACTTATGCTCAACCTCACTTCACTTGATGGGGCTGTTATTGGCTGTGCTGTCAGGCGCACCCTGCAAGCCCGGCAGCCAGTGTATGTCTCGGTGGGGCACAGAGTCAGCCTTGCAACAGCCTGTGACATTGTGCATGGGTGCTGCTTGCACCGCATTCCAGAGCCAATCAGGCAAGCTGACATTCTGGCAAGGGCTGCAGTCAGATTGAGAGCAGGGGCTGCAACATGTGTGTAGCATAAGCAGGCATCCCTTCTCTGCGATGACAAGCACCTTGTGGACGCCGCTTGTCATCGCAATTGTCTGGATAATCATGATACCTCACAGGTTTGTTTGGCATTGATGTGAATGCCAGCATTACCGGTAATGATGGTTGGGTAGTTGATACTTTTCACGACCTGAACTGGGGTCGCATTGAAAATGAACGTTACAATAAAACGACCTTCTTGACATTCACTTTGTTACTCAGGGTCAGGATTTTGACATGCCTGGTCCCTTGGTAGATTGGATCTCAGACACACGTTCCCAAGGAAACGCTAATTTGCAGAGCTTGATAAAATGCCTGGATCATAGAGATATTACATCAGATACAGTATGCAGTCAAGCAAGGTTGTGTTAGGCTGCGCGATGCATTGAATCCGGATCTTGACATGCCCGTTGCATATGCGTGAACTGATTTTCTGTCAAACAACAAGCGCATTTCTGCTTAGAGCGTGCACAGGACTTTTTTTTCTTGGTCAGGATGCAGTTCTTGACCAACTGTTTGCCTCAACAAACTTCTATGACGTGTTGATAGTGTGTGCGTACGTGGTGTAAAAGTTATGTCTGACATGACTCACCCAAACGTACACGGTCAGGCACACAGATTTCACGTACATGCACGTATAGGCAAATATATATAGCTGCACTGCCTCTGTTGATATCTCATTACAGCAGGGGATCTGTAGACATAATCTTATGCCCAGTACACTTGTGCGCAGATGGTACACACGAAGCATTGCAACTTTGAAGGCGCTGCTTGTGAATATACCATACATTGCGCTTGACAGCAACACGAACTTGATCAAGCACTTTAACAGTGCAATTCCTGTCACCCATATGTTCTGGTCTGCTCCATTGCCAACGTTCGCTGAGTGTCATCACAGGCATATGCATGTTGGCATTGTGCCACGATTTTTGCCAAAACTTGAACCTTCAGATTTCTTATTCTAACACGCTGAGCTGAGGTCTATCAGTCGTTATCCTGATTGTCAGCAAAATCATGTACAAAACACCAGTGCAACGACTGTCATAAACCTGTTACATCCTGTCATGCATGTCCCACGTCGGTCCAAGCAGGTTCATTCCTGATCTGCACGTAAATAGATGTCTGGTCTGCACCGCACTAGATTTGTAACGAATGCTCTCATCCTACGACTTGACAACGTACTCTGAGTACCGCATTTTCGCAAAGCTACAAAGCTCACACTCTTGACCTGCACCAACTCTGACAAATCAGTAATGAAAAGAAAATTTCCATCAAACAAAGACAGATGCTGTAGTGCTGGCATTTCCTTCCAGGGCACAGCCATGATCATGGACGAGTCAGACGCGTTCAATGGACCACAGACTGTCAATGTGCGCAAACTTCTCAGCATAGTGAGCTGTTCTGTGAGAAGAATGCGGGTAAACTGAATGTGTATGCACTGAAGGTTGGTCATTTGGTAAGCACAATCCAAGTGATACATGCCAACATCTGAGGAAGACAAATGCAAAGCTGTCATCTGAGACAAAGCTGTCATGCCTGCAGGTGTGAAGAACGGGGCTGCTTTGAACAGGAGCGCGAGTGACGCAGCACCGCCTGATACAGGGATGTTCCCATTGGCACAACGAAGCATCTTCAAATTTGAGCATGCTGATACTCCGCCAGTTACTGTGCATTCGCCATCACGGAGCGAGAGCTTTGCAAGACTGTTTGTGAAAGTACAAGGGCCAATGGCAGCTGCCTCAGCTCTGTCCATGTACAGGTTTGTGAGGTGAGCTGCAGCCTGAAGATTGTGGAAACAGCCGTCACGCAAACGCAGCTTCAACAAGGTTGGTAGGTTTTGCAGTGGTAGCAAATCCAAATCGCCTGATAAATCACAGGTTGTCAACACTGTGAAAGCTGCAAGCAAGTTTGCTGTGCAGCATGAAGCTCTCTCAAACAGGGCCTCATGTACTTGTGGACCACGGCAGGCCAAGTGCTGCTGCAGCATATTCACCGTCGCACTGTGCTGCCACAAAAGTGACTGCACCTCCAAACCGCTGCACCCATCTCAGCAAACTCGGCGTGGACCGGCTTGGCAAGTCAAAAGGAAGCAACAGAAAATTTGCAAAATTGGGTTGCTGAGTCAATATCTCGTTGAACAGCTTGCACACGAGCTTCAGTCGCTGGAATTCGCTGTACCTAGACCAGGCACGGTCGAACACTATACCATCACCCGTAGCCCGGCAAGTATCAGGTTGCAAGTACTGCAGAACGCGTGCCCAAATTTCAGCAGACAATGCCGGAGGCATAGGGGCTGAGCACAGGCTTTCGATCCTGCGCCAACAATATGCGGACAGTATTGCTAAACGACGAGCCTTTAGTGAAGGAAGGTGTCACGTTCTCAGCGTATGAAAAGATAGACTAGCGTTACTTGCACGTGATCCTCGTTCACCCGCACGAGCAAAGAAGGCATGAAAAGATAGACTACAATGCTTGGCAAATCTGATCACATGTCAAAACAAGGTAAAACCTGCATGTGACCCTGCTGTGCCTACTCAACCTAAATGCAACGTCCATCACGGATCGAACAAGACAAACGTCATGCTATCGTGAATCAAGATGAATTTGGCAAAGTCGACTGTCGCATGGTCGACATGTGATGCTGCAAGACCTCATCAGGTTGGACACCAGGTATTCGTGGAAAGCAGTGCAGCCGCATCACGTTATTGCAGGCTGCTGAGCCACCTGTCTAGACATGACTTGCCAGTCAGGGAACATTCAGCAATATAGTGATGCAGGGCTGGTCAGTGATATGCTTGACTAGGCCAGCAATGTCACGTGTTTATTGTAATCATTACGATGAATAAACACAAACATGAACTTGACTCCAAGTCACATAATTCCCTTCTCCAATTTCAGATGCAAATGCAGCTCGTGTATGTGTTGGCTGTCAGTCACACTAGGTTCTGATGTATCTTGAGAGCATGTCACACACTCAACTCAATCCTGTTCAATCACATCAGGAGTGTCTTGCTTGACGGGCGAAGTATGGAGCTTTTACCTAGTAGTGCTCCGGTAAGGCCAACATGGCCTGTGATAATGTCAACGACATGATCAGACTGAAGAGGGATACACGATGCATATGCTTTGGAACCACTCACGGAATGAGGAGTGGCTGAGGTGCTCTGGAACTCCTGGTAAACCAGCTGCCTTAGCATGCTCTTCACTGCCTAACAAGAACTTCCAGATTGCTGCATACTCTTCTTCCCGCTCTTCAGAAAAAAAGGAGGCAATCTGTTGAGGGGTCTTGCGCTTCACGTTCATACTGTTACCCAACGACTGAGAAGAGACATGGGAAGATGGGTGCAGGACAGGCATGCCTTCATCCTGCGAAGCACCTCCAGTCGATTCCAAAGTGCTGGAACTTGTTGCAGTGGAATCCATGGGGACAGTGCCATCATCCTCAATGGGCAAGCCCACATCACCAGAGGAGGAACTCCCATCTGCACAAAGATAAAGACAAATAATGGCACAATTGTCGTGGGCATCACTCAGCTGAAATAACATGTCACTCATTGATTGATTGCTACAACTGCAAGCAAAGTATACCTGGAGAAGCGTAGCTGTATAACACACACCTTGACCATCCATGTTTGATTGCGACCTCCTAAAAAGGAACCTCATGCAAGCCACTGCAGTCTTTTGCTCCTCATCAGATGGTCCGCTACTGGCAGCATGCCACTCATCGGAGCTGTAATTGTGGATGACCATGTGTTGTACAAGATCACCCCCAAAGACTGGAACAAAGCGCTCAATGTGACAATCTGTCTTGATCATTTGGGACAAGATCAAAGCCTCAGCAGCACATTGTTCCCATGCTTGATGAATGTTCCCTGCACAACACAACTTCACGGTCAACATGCACCAGCAAAGGATGTTGTTGCACACAGTCCCAGCTTCCACTTACCTCTCAATCTTCTTGTTGATTTGGTCTCATAGGCCGCTATGACAAACTGGAACATAGCCAACAGGTCAGCCTCATTAGGCTGCCTGTCATTGGCAGGCATACAAGACTTGGCATCAGGATGCATTAGCAAGAAGTCCGTTTTGGAGTTTGATAATTTTACCTACAAGGCAATCCATCATTTTAATTACTGTTTAGACTGAAAGCAACACATCTGTCCAAAGTCTGTGAGAGAAGGGTCTCCAGGCAAGTCCTCACATTTTGCTTCCTCCACGAAGCACGCATCCAGGTCTGAGCTGTCACTGGCAGCACAAAGATGTCATCTACAGCAACATGCTTTTGTGACCACTCTTTGCACCGCAGCACTTGTTGAGGATCAGCCTCGTTTGCTGTCCACCTACATGTAGACAGATGTCTCACTGCCACAATGTCTCAAGCCATTAATATTTTGTAGTGAATGATGATAATTTGCGGTTAAGTCAGCTTCACTGCAAGCACGTGATGGTGCCAGTCAACATTCATACCTGAAGGGGTCAACTGATGGTAACCAGTCGTGATCAGTATGTTTCAGACAGCATGGCAGCACCAATCGCCGATGAATGTCAATTTGCAGCCGGTCAAGGATCTGGCTCGTGCAATTGCTGCTGACTTTACTTGCACTGCTGCTGAGATGGCCGAAGTGCGCTTCACGCATGGCAACAGTCAATGCTGCCATGGCTTCTGGGTCACGCATAATGCTGGCTGCTATGCTCTCTGTTGTATGAGGGATACCTGTGATTCACGCAACAAAGCTCTCACCACATGACATCTGTCATTGCATTGTGCGCAGTGTAAAAAACCGCAAGCATGGCAGCATTCATGGCATTGAGCACAAGGTGAAAAGTGTGTACAGGTCACATAGCTAGGAGTGAGGCAAGTGATAATATAGAGAGCAATCCCCACCTCCTTGCAGAGCTTGCAAGAGCAGATTCTTCACTTCACGCAGACATACCCTTTCCGTGTCCAGCTGCTCCAGCCGCCCACGCAGGTGCTTCACCTCCTGTTTATTCTCAGCCTGCTTTTCTAGCGCAAGCGATGCCTCCATGTTTGATACCTTTCGAAGATTGTCCTCAATTTGCTGCTGCACCGCCTGGACCTGGTTTTGGACAGACATCCTGCAGAAGGACGGACGTCAAGAACAGCATACAGACCTAAACAGAGACGAGGTAAAGCTAGCTAGAGCAGTCTGGCAACATAGCTGACCTTAAGCTGCACTGGGAAGTTCAGCCGTGCGACTGCACAACGACTGAACTCGCGGCAAGACACCACGTAGAGCAGGAGTGTCTGGGATCGGCACTGCAGGGGGCGTCGGACCACGCTGCAGCCCTGAGGCTTGCTTTGGATTGTCTGTACTTGGTAAAGTGCTGCCACGCTCGCTCTGTGTAGTGCCCGAGCTTGCTGTCGCATTTCAAGTGCAGCTTTCAGACTCAAAGAAATGCGACGGTATTAGTCTGGGTAGTCCGTGTAAGGCCAACTTGTTTCCTACTTTGCCTCTGCCACCTCAAATCTGCGTTGACCTTCCACAGACCAACAGACCCTGCTGTGCAAGACCTCAACAGAGCAGCATATTTAAATGCTGAAGGACAAGACGTTCATGCGAAATTTTGAAACAGCAGCACAACCACATTGCATGCATACACCCATTACCCCTTGAGACATGTTGGCACTGCACAGGACGGCAAACAGCAATACCTATAGGCAGGTCATGAGACCCACATCTGGACTGTAAAAATTGCCATGCACCTACTAGAAACGTGCAGCTGAAGCTTCAGGCTTCTGGCACTGCTGTTCATGCTGGCCAAAAACATGACAATGCACACTAAGCTTGACGCCTGAGACCATGTGGTTGATGTCTGATGACACATTGAGAACAGGAAGGAATCTCAATATCATTGTACTGACACTGAGGGGAGCAACGTCAGTACTGGTGTGTCCATTAGCAGTGCATCTCATTCCAGCATGTCCAGCAGACATCTGTCCAGCCTATAGGCTATACTAGGGAGAGCATGCTGCAGCTTAAGCGGCTTTGCTTTGTAGCTTCTTCTGCAACATGGGCCTCCACTGCGGGGAGTTGAAGGTGACCAGGCCTGCCACCAGAACTGCTGCTCCCAGCCAGAAGTTGGACCCCAAGGGGGGTGCAGGGTGCAGGTAGGGTAAGCTCAAAGTGAAGGCAAAGATGGTTGTGGGGACAATGCTAGACATGACCAGCGTCTGGACAACATTGCCTGCAGGCTCACACCACTTACACGCTTGAGCCTTTCATGAACAAGGTACCAACAGCTTTTGCGAGCTTACCATGATTGCCTGTGGAATGCGATGCGTGCAAAATAACAAGCAGCAAAGGCGATGCATGTCACGTGAGGGTTGCCATGAACACGCAGCTGTGATGCTCCACCGAAGAAGTATGTGTCACATGAGTCTTGAAGATGGTGTCACAGAGACATCCGTCAGACAACGCAGTGCAACTGCAGAGTATATGACATTGTTTTACGGGCAGGAGAAACACACCTGCAGTCTTGAGAAGGTTCAGAGCAGCAATGTTGAAACCCAGATTGAAGGCAATGTACAGCAGAGGCAGCATTGGAGCCCCTGAGCAATCCGAACCACAGCTTGGCGAGCCTCCAAGTAAGCAAGTTGTGCCTGAAAGAATGCACATGTCGATGGCAGCTCTGCCTTCAGGACTACCAATACCAGTACCATTACCAATACCAGTACCACTACCACCACTACCCTGACCACTTACACTCACACCCACTCTTGCTCTTACTTTGCCAGCCATGAACTCCTCTTAGGCTCTCTATGAAGAGTCACAGCACATGTGCATTCTCTGACAATGTGCAGCAAGGCTTTGTGTTATGATAGACACTGCGGGCTGTGCGGGGGACTCCATCAAAAGTTTGCCACGACATGATACCATGGTCTTGACATGTGTTCTACCAGGCACACTAGGGGAAGGTACATGCTGAAGACCAAGAACAATGGTGGGGAGTTCACCGACACATGTTGTACAGTGTTATGCCTTACACATGAAGAGGATCATGCATGTGGTGATGACGCTGGCACGAAGCCACCACCAATGCATCATATATGCTTGTACTTTGCTTATGGTAGGCACAAGACAGGAATCAGCACATCATATGCTGCCGCCACTTGCCGTGACAGCGTGTCATAAATTATGCAGGAAAAAACAGTTGACAAAACTGCTAGTCATGCATGGTCAACCCACAGGGTTTGGGATCCCCACAGAGACCAAAGAGGGGCTAATGGAGAGGTCAATGTCAGCACACAGACGTGGCCTTGTCATTCACATGAACTGTAGTCTATGCCGCAAAGGACTGCCAGTGCAGCATGTTGACTCACCTTCTTTAAGGTATGCTGGCAGCTGTGACAAGGAAATGCCTCTCAAGCTAGAGATGACCGGCAGCAGCAAGAAGATGAAGAGGGCCTGGGCAGCTGAGCCAAAGGAGTTAACCACAAAGAGATCCAGGGATTGACCATTGAGGCGTTTCTTGGATGCGCTGAAGAGCTTCTCCTTGAAGATGGTGGCAAGGGCTGGGAAGAACATGGAGCCCACAAAGATGGCCGCATACATTGGGTTCACCTGCAGGCAATCAACAGTTGTTGCATAGTTATATGTATATGGAACTCCTCAACATATAACAACATGAAAAATATATGTATACACACATAACACGTGCATATACACATAAGTATCAAACATATACACATAACACGTACATGTACATATAAGTCTCACACAAATACATGTACACACAAATGCGTGATTGTTTTTGCTGAAAATCAACAGTACTGGCAGATGGATGGACGTCGAGGGCATGTTTGACCTCAAACATGGAGTAACACGATATTTTGTGACTGCATGAGGTACGTGAAGCACTTGCAACAGCAAATGCAGAATCTGGACATGAGCAGACAGTCAGTCACCACTTCATCAGTCACCAATGTGTCACCACTGCATTCCAAGCCCATCAGTGAAACGGTCATGCAGTTGCCAAATAGCAGAATGAACAAGCAGTTTCAGGATGGCTTGACACCCCACATGGAGACTGGTCACCCCACAGGTTCATGTCTGTGTGCAGCTCAACTGGCAGCTGACATGCAGTTCAACAATAACTAAGGCAGACAAGCATAATGGCAGCTGTGGTTGCCACATTTGACGCTGGAGAGTATATCACCTGTGTGAGGACTCCAGTGCCTGCTTGGCTGGGCCATGCTGCAGTACACACCCCTGCTGAAACTATAGCTGCTCCCACAAACTGCAAAGAATGCCACATTTGATATGTCTTGCTGCTTACCAAACAGTTGGCGCAATAGCCAAACCAGTTTACCATGCACTGCAAGACAGGTCCAGCCAGAGACAGGTCCAGCCAGAGACAACCACATTTGCTAGTTAGTCATGTGTGTCAGAGGCTAGATGGATACTGGAAACCAGCACATGGCAGTGTGTCGGGGTTGGTAGCAGATCATGTAATGGTGTGTCAAATCATGAGATGCCATGCGAAGCTGATGCCAAACAAACCAAAAGCAGAAAAGGAGGTTTGGACCCCCATGTGATGCATCTCCACATGGTGCTGCTTCTGGACTGTCTGCTGGAACACTGAACAGTCAAGCCTTTCTGCTGCATGGCAATACAATGAACACATGCATACTTTGATGATGCCTCAGTGTGAGACCTCAAGGATGTCTTACTGTGTGGGGAAGCTCACCTGGATTGGGGCAAGGCGCTTGCCAAGGAGCAGGTACCCCAGGCCAATCTGCCAAAACATCATGGACTGCTGCAGCAGAGGCAAAGAAACACCTGCGCTGCACCCAGGCTGTGTTTATAACCTAGCTGCACAGTGGGCACACAGCCACACATAGAAGATCCAACTTCTTGTGAATATAGTCACAATTCTGTCATGCCTCAAAGAGCATGTGGTAGAAGCTGCAGTGCATTGAGCAGTCTCTCATGGGACTTGTGCTGCAACTTTGACTAGGGGTCCAGGGGACACGCTGTGTGTGAGGTGATTTCAGCATCCAGAGCACCAGCTCAAGCTGAGCTTATGTTGGACGTGGCCAGCGATACGTGACATGGACAGGACGTCTGACAGCTGAGTACAAAAGATCAGCTTAGCATGCACGCATGACATGCCTAAGAAGTCATGCAGACAGGCGTGCAGTGTGAAGCAGGATGTTGACAGCCACCTGGAAGCTTTGCAGCTCCAATGAATCCCAGGATTTGAGCTGCAGCCTCCAATGCTCCTATCAGGAAGAACTGCTTCTTTGGGGTTTCCAACATTGCCTTTGTGACAATGCCTGCCCTGCAAATATAGTCTAGCAGTTCATGTATAGCTACTGTTGAATGCATGCACTGGCGTAGCAGTTCTTGTGTGCTAGACTTTGTGTGTGCTGGAGGTTTTACTTGCCTGTATCGCCACAACAGTGCGCCAAAATAGACAGCAACATAGCCAAAGGTTTGCAGCTGAGCCAGGAAGAAGACATAATTCCCCAAAGGAACGAGAGCCATCTTGTACAAAACTCTGTTTGCTACTCCAAACACAACAACTGCCAAGATGCTCAACTGCAGCCAGCCAGACAAGCAGGTAGCTGTTGCAGTCTGCTTGCTTGCAAATGTGAACGCTGATAAGCACAAGCACGCTTACAGCTATGTACATGTTCGAGGGGCGCATCTCATCTGCAGCTTGCCCGGCAGCTTTGTCGCTGCTGGCCGCTGGTGCAGCAAAGGAGTGGCGTTTCGGCATCAAGCCGAGATTCTGAGAGCTGGCAAAGCTAGCCTGCAGAGGTTGGCATTTGTTTGGAATGCTGACACGTGCCGCCTGGCACTGATTCCTGCGAGACGTTACATGACCAGCTGAGCTCGACACCACCGCATGCCTGCAAAGAACGACCGGCTGCACCCACAACGGCGATCTGCGACTTATGCACAGCTCAGAGCGAGTGAAGCGCAACAGCGGCATGCGGAACAGTGCCTGCAAACCAGACATCGCTGGCCGAGCGGCTCATGCAATACGGGCGCAAGTGAAGTCTATTGCCTGATGCAACCTTCTCGTCATGTCATGTGGGGGACTGGTAGGGTTGTTAAATACATGAAAAGTCAGAGGTGAAGCGTATAAATACAGCGTATATACGTATACGTACAAGATACATTTATAAATACACAACATGATTGAAATTGTAATTCTTGCTCAAAACACACAAATACAGTGTATATAACGATAGATACGTGTATACAGACACAGATACAGTGTGTCTGTATCTGGAGCTATATACTTCATCAAATAAACCCAAAACTTCACCATAAGTTTGCCTATGACTTCTATAATCTTGCTACTTGAATGCATATACCATTTCCTGCTCAAGGAGACTCTGCAATGAGGACACAGTTAGCCATGGCTGTACCAAAAGACTCCTCATCAACAGCAGTGCAAAGCAGCTCTAACCATGAACTTCCACCATGCTGCAGTTTTGGAGTTGTTGCCGGGTTTCAGTGCCGCTTGCCTACGTTTCACAAGCAGATCACAGTACCTGTGCCAGTCTACATTGCTCTTTGTGGCACTGCTAGAAGCCCCTGAAGCGGCAGCAGCTTGGCTTTGCTCAGTCACTTGACTGCTCGACATGCTTCAGTACGTTCAAGACCGTGGGAGATGATAAACTGCGTTTTACAGCTGCAAGATCAATGTTCCCGCTGGACCTCACGGTAGCCGTATACGCTTTCTGTGTACGATCAAATAATGCGTACATAACAGCCCAATTGGGCTTGTACAGCGTATATACTAGCGTAGATACGCGTATCCACATAATGAAGACTGAGACTCTGGTGCAATTTCCGGGGATTCTCTTTTGGGGATTGCAGTATGAACTTTCGAAAAATTCTGATTTGCTCCGCCCTTAACAGTTGTTTTTTCGTCCTGTTTCCCGAATTTTCGTCCTTCTTACATCACCTCTTTGCGAGCCGCCCTCCCAAACAAACGTCCGTTATCGGCCAGGGTTTGTCATTTCACGCGTTCCGTTCCCTATCACTGGCGCCGCGCGGAGCGCGGCCTCTCCCTATTATACGGATGCGTACTTAACAAGCCTAGGGACTGGGAGGTGGTGGTGCTTTTGAATTCCATGACTTCGAAGTTTGCAGTCGTGGTGATCAGAAGCCGTCTCGACTAGCGCAGTGCAAGCTGTTTTGCCTTTCATGCGGATCTGCAGGATGCGAGGAGCAAGCCATTATTGGTGTCCAGGGAGCGCCTCTTGCTGAGCTTTTATTGCGGCTGCATCCCGCAACTGAAAGCTGAAAGAGGAATTTCTTTCAGCTTTCCTGCATACGCTTTGTTGCAAAGCAGGAGAGGCAAAGGGTGCCGTCACGTCTTCACCCCAAACTGTGTACTGCTGCTTTGTGATGTCAAGAAGATGGGAGCACTGATATCAGGTTTGTTCTGTGCTGATCCACACCTCCTAAGCTGTACATCAGACTGCTGGGACCAGAGGTATCTGATACATGCCAGCCAGCTTGCAGCATTCCGCAATCGATAAAAGGGGTTCACAGAGGGAAGGGCTTGCCATCTATATGTGTTTATTCACAGTTGGGGGCTGTCAGGACCTCTGAATCAGAGATGGGTTTCT
>JAABUT010003803.1_pt1 | contig 12559 bp, 10 predicted proteins | sample 5559281 | NCBI WGS metagenome assembly JAABUT01 (sample SAMN10711880, study PRJNA513359) | rock metagenome | isolation source: Antarctica rocks | place: Antarctica: Victoria Land, Ricker Hills nord | collected 2016-01-04
TCCCTTGAACTGGTGCGTGGTCAGAGACCACCAACCTCAAGGGAGTCCCGCCTGGTCCGGCGGAACCACACGTGGGTGGGGATTTTCAGTGAGCAGGTCCGGGTACTTTCAGATGAGCGCCATCACGTGAAGAACATGAACGCAACGGTGGCCTTCCTGGAGGTCATCGGCGGCCGGGTGGCTCAGGGCAGCCGCGACGGCGACTGGGCTCAGCTCGCCATCGGAGGCGCCGAAGTCGGGTTGCTCGCGCACCCGGCCAACCCCGAGCAGGGCGAAGGAGACGTTGAGCTAAACTTCGAGTCCCGTACCCCGCTGGAGCACGTGGAGCAGGCCGCCCGCGACGCCAACGTGGAGATCGCGGCGCCCACCTCGGACGAAGGCTTCGGGCGGCAACTGCAGTTGCGCACCCCAGACGGGATGCTCGTCAAGATCAACGAGATCGACGCAGACCTCATCTCCTGATCGACGGTCGCGAGCGTCGCTATTAGGGGCCCCGGGCGGTCCTGATCAACTACGCGGGGCGCCCTCCCTATCGTCCGACTCTGCCGCGTGGAGGGCGGCTACGCTAGCCCGACATACCGCTGTCGGGGCGGGCCGCCCGACCATGCCGCGTGGAGGGCCGGTGTTCGCGCGCAATGGATGATCACAGCCGCCCACTGTGCGTCGCAGGGTTCAACCGCTTATGACGGTGCCTACGACCTTATGGGCAGCCGTCGCCGTCAGGGATGCGTACACGGCCGGGATGCCCGTCTCGATCTACGACCCGCGATCCAAGATCGCAGCCGACTACGCGGCCGCCCTCGCCCCGATCATCCGCCCCAGCACAGGAGAGTGAGCAAACCATGCCCAAGTCCCGCCGAAGCCTGCGTGACCGCGACCAGGACGCGATCACCGAGACCGAGGAGCAGGAGCCGCCGGCTCCTGTCGTGCTCGAGCCCGCAGTAGCCGCGACGCCGCCTGTCAGCGCGCCCAAGCAGCGGGCCACGGCGGCCCCGCAGGTGCGGACCGAGACGACGACGAGGATCGGGCTGTACTTCCAGGAGCAGGTGTTCCAGGACGCGAAGAGCGCCTACCTCGTGGATCTCGACTCCCAGCCTGACCCGGCAACGTCGTTCGCTCGCTGGATTGGCCAGGTCCTCGACCGGCACAACCGGCTCACGTCGGAGCGTCGAGCCCAGGTCGGCAAGACCTTGGGGGAGGAACCGAAGGGTGGGAACGGGTTCTCTCGCAGCTTCATGATCCCGGCCAGCACCGTGGCGGACATGGACGAGGCGATCAAACAGGACCGGAAGACGGAACGGTTCGTGTCCGCGTCGCAATACGCCACCGAGGCAGTCAGAGCGTCGATCGCGGACGCACGTCGACGCAACGGCGGAACGCTGCCCGTGCCGCCGGCCAGGCTCCCGAACAAGCCCACGCGATGACCACATTGAACAGATAGCACAGAAGACATAGGGAGAGAGCATGTTCGAGTTCGAGTTCTACGCAGGTGTCGCCGGAGGCGTAGGTCTCGCCCTGATCGCCTGGTGGGTGGTCGATCGCCAACGCGCCCAGAACCGCCCCAACGAGGACCCCACGGCCAGGCCGAAGCCGGCCGAGCCGCCGAAACGATCGCCGCTCTGACGCGCTGACGCAAGGAGAACCCAACGTGACAACGAACAACGCAGGTGCAGCACCAGCCGCAAGACCCCGCTTCCTCACGCTCGGGGGCGTGGCCGAGATCCTCAACGTCTCAAAGCCCCAGGCATACGCCCTAGTCCGGTCCGGTGACCTGCCAGCCATCAAAGTCGGCGGCCGCGGGCAGTGGAGGGTAGAGGCCAGCGCCTTGGAGGACATGATCCAACGGGCCTACAAGGACACGGAGGCGTTCGTCGCCGAGCACCCGTTCGGTGGTCAGGGTCGGGTCGAGCCGGAGGATCTCGACTAAGCCAGCAGCACCCTGTCCGAGCGGCAGACGACACTCATCATCAACACGGCAGCACTTGCCACGAAGGAGCAGGACATGAGCACCGCGATCGGGAGCCCTACGTCGGTACGGGCGAGGACGGCGCACGACGCAGCGCCCGCATCGACCTCGAAGAGGCAGACGGTTTCAGTTGGTCGGACGAACGCCGAAACACTCTCCACGAGTCGGCGGAGCGCTGGGAGCAGCAGGCTTACGACCTGATGCTCGCGCGGGTTGGGAGACAGCCGAGCCTCGCGCAACTGCGGGAGGGCCTTGGCTCGGAGGAGTGGCTGGCCGCTCTGGCGCTGTTGGACCTGTCGCCGGCCGTGGCCGCCGACGCCCAGGAGTTCACGCTTTGGTCCAAGGACGGCGGGCAGTACACCTACGAGGGCGAGGGAGAGGATCGTGTGAGGACGCTCCAGCCTGACGCCGAGATGGACTGGGAGGCGTGGGCAACGTCCGTTGACGAGGGCGGGCGAGGGTGGTCCTCGACAGAGCACCGGATCTTCGAGCTCGTGGCGGCCCTGACGGTTCGTGACCGGAAGGTTGCCCTGGTCGGGGTGCTCGATCTACTCGGATCGTGGGAGCACGAGGCGCTCACCGTGCTCGTCCAGTGGGCCACCGGCGGCAACCAGCGTGACCTGGCGGGCCGGCTTACCGTCGTCACGCCCACGGGGCGATGATCTGCGAACCGTGCCGGCAGCGTCACCAAGCGAGCGACTGCATCGACTCCGAGGCCGGCCGGCTATTTGAGCACCGGCACTGTGCCTGTCAGCACAAGCCTCGCCGGCAGAAGACCGCACTTAGACAACTACCCTCCGAAGGAGAAGGAACCCATGCGCAAGCAGCCAAGGGAGAGCAGGCTCGTCACTGAGGCACGCGAGCTGGTGAAGCTGGCCACCCAGGAGGGGGTCAGCGCCGAGGATCGGGACCACCGGCTCGCGGTCGCATCTGCTACCGCTTTCGTGTCGATCGCGGAAAGTCTCGACGCGATCGCCCAGTTCGGTATCGACGTCAGCAGCGCAGACTCAGGACCTGGCTGAGAGCTTGGGCGCTTGATGGCTCTCAGGCTCTCGGCTGGGGTCCAGGCCTGCACGAGGACGGGGTCGTTGCCCGCGGTCACGACGTAGATCGTCCAGCTCCGCGCGGGGGGGCCCCCCCACTGGTTCCTGGCAGCCTGGCCCCGGGATCCGTCGACGAGCAGGGGTCTGTCTGTCAAAGCCCTTGGAGGTGGTTGAGTTTCTCTGGGAGGGCCGTTATCTGTCTCGTTTTCTGCGAGGGTCTGCGCGGAGCGGCCCGCTGGGGGACGCTAAGTAGCGTTTGGGAGCTCACGGGTGAGTTTTTCGCGGTCTGGGTCTGGTTGTCTGTCGCGTCGCAGCCGGGGGGTGGCGGCGCTGGTCGGGGTGACCTTGGCGTTGGCCGGTTTGGCTGCTGTCACCGCGGCGCCGGCCAGCGCGACGACGCCGACCCCGACGCCAGCGGCGGGGGCGCGGAAGAACGCGACCCGGTTGCCGTTCTCGATCTCGGGTGCGGCGAACTTGTCGGTGGATGTGGCGTCCGGGAATGGCTTGTTCACGGATCGGCTGTTGACGTTGCCGGGGGCGACTGGGGCGGCGGCGGTGTCGTTGTCGTACAACTCGACCGTGTTCGGGTCGATGGTGCCGTCGGCGGTGACCGGTGATGTCGGATCGGGGTGGTCGATCACCGGGTTCGACACTCGGCTGGTGGCCAATGGGGACGGCAGCCAGTCGTTTTACGGGCCGGGCGGGTTGACCGGGGTGTTCGCTGCCGGTCAGGTGGGGGGACGTTCGTCGCGCCGCCGCAGTACCAGGCGGACCTGGTCGCGGTCTCCGGCGGCTGGACGTTGACTGATCATGTGTCCCGGACGAAGTTAACGTTCAACCCGTCCGGCCGGTTGACGTCGTCTGTGGACCGGAGCGGCAACACCACCAGCTACGGGTACGACCCGTACGGCTACCCGGCGAGCATCACCGTTGCGGCGGTCAACGCTACTGGCGGGCCGACGACGTTGGAGTCGGTGGCGGTGGCGATGTCCGGGTCGAGGATGACCGGGCTGACCGAGACGGCGGGGTCGTTGACCCGGCAGGTCGGGTTTGGGTACTCCTCGCAGGGGCACCTGGCGTCGGTGACCGACACTATGTCGGGGGTGACCCATTTCGCCAGCGCCGGGTCCAGTGACACGGGGCAGGTGGTGACGGTGACGAATCCGGCCGGGTCGACGACCACGTTGGGGTTCACCGGCGCCCAGGTCTCTCAGGTGGCCCAGTCCAATACGGCGCCCGGGTCGCCGGGCACGTCGACGACCCGGCTGGCCTACCCGTCGGGTTCGCAGACGCTGGTCGCGGACCCGAGCACGAACCAGACGCTGGCGGTCTCGGCGGTGCCGCACACGACGTACACCCTGACCGGTGACGGCAGCCTGCTGGTCGCTTCGGCGGCCGACCCGAACGGGCACGCCCGGGCCGCGACCTACACCAGCATCGGCAACGTGGCCTCGACCAGCCCGGCCGCGGGTGGGGCGACCAGCTACACGTACGGCGCGAACAACGGGGAGTCGCTGACCCAGGCGGCGACCGCGGCGGGGGCCACCTCGACGGCCGCGTACACCAACACCGGCGCCGCCCAGTACCTGCCGTCTTCGAGCACGAACGACTCCGGGGAGGCGGTCAAGTACACGTACAACGGGGCCGGGAACGCGTTGACCACCGCCCAGGGCACCGGGCCGACCGCCGCGGTCACCTATAACCCGGACGGCACCGCGGCGACCGCCGCCGCGCCGGGCGCGCCGGCCGGGGTGCAGACCTCGTTCGGGTACAACACCGGGCACCGGCAGGTGAGCATGACCCCGGTGACCGGGTCCACCCTGGCTGCCCGGGCGTACACCTGGGACGGGTTCGGCCGGCTGGCCACCGCCACCGACGGCCGCGGGAACACCATCACCTACACGTATGACAACGCCGACCGGATCACCGCGGTGGCCTACTCCGACGCCGGCACCCATGGGGTCACCTACCGCTACGACAGTCTGGACCGGGTTACCTCACGCGTCGACGGCGCGGGCACCACCACCTATGTCTATGACGCGTTGGGTAAGCTGCTCAGCTCGGCGAACACCGCCGGCGGCGGGACCATCAGCTACACCTACGACCGGGCCGGGGCGTTGGCCTCGGAGACCACCGGCCTGGGTACCACCTCCTACTTCTATGACCCGGCGCACCAGCTGACCTCGATGAACTACCCGCAGAGCGGGTCTACCCTGACCACCGAGTTCGCCAATGACGCCAACGGGCGCCGCACCGACGCGTGGCTACAAAGCAACCCCGGCCACACGGTGTGGGCGGCGCACTCGCACACCGACTACGACAGCTCCGGGCGGGTGGTGCACGTGCTCGGCCAGAACGGCCCCGCAACCGGACCCACCCCGGTGATCGACCAGAGCACCTGTTACGCCGCCGGCGCGGTCGCCCCGGCCTGCCCCACCACCGCCACCGCGGACCGGAACAAGATCCGGTGGGTCACCGACGCCGTGTCCGGGGAAACCAGCACCTACACCTACGACGGCACCAGCGGCGGTCAGACGGGGCGGCTGCTCACCGCCATCGTCACCGGCGGGTCTAACCCGCGCACCTATCAGTACACGTACGACGCCGCCGGCAACCGCCGCACCGCCGCGCTCACCCATAACAGCCTGCTCGCCGGGCAGACGTTGACGAGCGGGCAGTCGTTGACCAGCGACGACGGCGCGACCAGGTTGGTCATGCAGTACGACGGCAACGCCGTGCTGTACGGGCCGTCCGGGGCGCTGTGGTCGTCGGGCACCTCCGGCTCGGGCAACAAGCTCACCATGCAGACCGACGGGAACCTGGTCGTCTACCCCGCCTCCGGGGCGGCGCTGTGGGCCAGCGCCACCTCCGGCACCGGGAACAAGCTGGCCGTGCAAACCGATCACAACGCGGTCGTCTACTCCGCCTCCGGGGCGGCGCTGTGGTGGACAAATACTGGCGGCACCCCCGGCCCGGTCACCGGGGTGGGGGCGGCGTTGACGTTCAACAACGCCAACCAGATCAGCACCGCCGGCTACAGCTACGACGGCGCCGGGAACCAGACCGCCTCCGCCGGCGGGACCGCCACCTACAACACCGCCGGGCAGACCACCGCCACCACCACCGCCGGGACCGCCGGCACCAGCACCTACGTGTACGCCGGCACCAACCAGAACGAGACGCTGAAAGAAACCACCAACACCGGCACGACGTACACCCTCGCCTACGGCCGCCCCGACAGCTCCGGGCTCCCCGAGATCGAGCAGGTCCAGGTCAGCGGAGTCACCGGGTACGTCCTGCACGACCCCTCCGGCCTACCGGTGATGCTGCAGACCAGCAACGCGGTCACCGCCCTCTACCTGTACGACGGGCGCAACAACCCCGTCGCCATGTCCACCAGCTTCTCCACCACCGCCTACGCCCTGCAGTTCGACCCCTACGGCGCGTCCACCCTCACCGCCGGCGACACCACCAACGGCGGCTACACCCAGAACCCGTACACCTTCGGCGGCGGCATCCAAGACCGCGCCACCGGCCACATCAAATTCGGCGGCCGCTGGTACGACCCCACCACCGGCACCTGGACCCAACAAGACACCTACAACGCCCCCCTCGACCCCACCAACGCCAACCGCTACACCTACGCCGGCGACGACCCCATCAATAGGGTGGATCCGACAGGCAAGGGTGTGTTTGGATGCATTGGGGCATCTCTTCTCCTTGGTGCGGCCTTTGGAGGCGGCCTAGCTATCAGCGGCGGCGCCCTTACCCCCATCTTAGTGGCTTTAGCCGCGGAATCAGGTGCAGCTTTTGTGTTTATCGATGCATGCGGTCTAGCGGAGTGAGATGAAACCGTTCTGGTGGCTTCTTATCTTCCTTTCGTTTGTTGGTGCTGTTTTCGGGTTCGTTGGCCATGCTTGGGCTGTCGTGGCTCTTGGCGTGATACTCACGGTGTTCCTCGGTGTCATGGGTGTTCGTGACGCTAAGAAGCCACTAAAGCCTTGAAGAAGTACCCGGAGCCATCCGGGAGCGGCCGACAAGTACGTGACGGTGATCATCAACCTGACCCCCTACTGGTCAGCTTCGCCCGCGGTGGGACCAGGTCATGCTGCTCGGTAATCCGGCTCTTCCCAAAGCAGGGTGGTAGGTGAGGTAGGCGGCGAGTCGGTCCCGGGCGTCGAAGGGCGGCGGCAGGGTCACGGGGTCGAAATCTCGGGCCATCGCGTGTCAGTGTTTAATCTTTGAAAGTTCCGCGATGCGGCGAGTTTGAGGAGGGGGATCACGAACGTCCAGCGGAGTACAGGCAGCCAAGTCCAGTACCTCTACGGCAGCGCCAACCGCCTAAGGACCGTCAACATCGTCAACGACCCAAGTCTCACCGAGAATTTGACCTATACCTACGACCAGATCGGGCGGCTGGTCACCGTCAACAACAGCGCGTTCGGCGGAACCGTCACTTACACGTACGACAAGAACTCCCGCATCGCCACGTCCACCAGCCCGTTACAAGGAGCTGGCCAGACGGGTCTGAGCCCTACCGGGGTATGAGTAGCAGCGCTGAAGGATCGTGCGCTAAGTGCGATCGGGGATCGTGTCAGGTCTATGGTGCCGGGTCGCTAGAAGCTCGACGCGAGGAGCGGAGCAGGCGGAGGCGGACGCACGGATGGCCTCCGCGTGCTCACCCGAGCCGAGGAACCCGCCGGACGGCGCGCGAGCAGCGCAGCCCCGCTGGTGCCGTCCTCAATCAGCAGCCAGGGCGCCCCAGAAGGGTCGGGCGGCCAATCCACCGTAGCCACCAAGGACGATCAAGGCTCAGCCACACCCGACCCTCCCGGGCCACCCAACAACCTACGGATCAGGGCTCAGCCGTCTCGGCGCGTTTTGACTCGGAATGCCGTGAGAGAGAATCCGATCGCGAACACCATCAGGACGATGCTGGCGAGTACTAGATGCCAGATCAGGATGACCGCGAGGGCAGCCAGTAACGAAACTACAGCCGCCCAAGTGAAACCAACTCGGCGACGATCGGATTGCGCGTTCTCAGAGTCAGAGCGTTTCCGGTTCACAAGATAGAACGTCAGAATGGCCAGGACCGATCCAACCGCAGGCCCTGCAAGTGACGCCGCCAGGTTGTCGCTCATCCTATATTCTCATTAATGTAGGCACCAGCTGCAAAACCGAGCGCCCCGCAGCCGGCTGCCGCGAGAGGTCCAACCGCCAGGGCAGCCCCGCCCGTGCCCAAGTCTATTACCCTCCCGCTCTGGATTTAGCGAGGTAAATGCCGACGGCCAGCATAAGGCCCCCAACCACCAGCCACAGCACTGACGGACGATCGCTTCCATAAAGGGTGGTGACCCCGTTGCTGGTTTGCAGCATCACGGGCAGGCCGCTGGGGTCGTGCACGACGTACCCGGTCAGGCCGGTGAACTGGACCTGTTCGATTCGGGGGCCCCCCAGCGCCAGGTGTACCACTCTACGGGTTATCTCACCGCGAGAGGCATTCAATCGCGCAAGGGCAGCAGTAGCCAATCAACTGTCGGACTTTCGCCCCTGCGGATGACCCCTGAGACGAATGGCCGTAACGCCGGACAAAATTCCCACTGCAACAGGAGAAGACAACCAATGAATGCGGTTACGAGGACGACCAAATATTCGATGCGTTTCTCACTCGAAGGAGTCGGTACGTGTCGATTGCTGTCTCTGCGCGTTCGAGATGCGGAGGATTCGCCTGAAAAAGAAAACAGCAAACGCCACAAGAGCCACAATTTGAACTATTCGCAGGGCCAAAATGAGCCCAGGACCGTGAGCGTAAGTATTCATCACAAAGGTGAACGCGATACTGAGCGCCACGAAGCCTGTCGTAATCAGAGCCAATTTCGCGGCTTGTCTTCGATAATCCATACGTTTCTCGTCAGTAGTTCTAAACGTGGGAGCCGAGGGTGTTTTCCGAGATGATGCCAAAGCCGCAACCGTACACAAAACCGCCAACGGCTCCTCCTACCGTCCCCTCAGGACCAAACAGTGAGCCCACAGCGGCTCCGTAGGCGCCTGCAACGGTGCCGGACTCAACGCAAGCCACTACGCTCCCTGACAGCTCGCCAAGGTCAGAGTAGATGTCCCTTCCGGTGGGGTCGGTGCGGTTGATGGGGTCTCCGCCGGCGTAGGCGTAGCGGTTGCCGTTGTTGGGGTCGAGGGGGGCGTTGTAGGTGTCTTGTTGGGTCCAGGTGCCGGTGCCGGGGTCGTACCAGCGGCCGCCGAACTTGACCAGGCCGGTGGCTCGGTCTTGGAGGCCGCCGCCGAAGGTGTAGGGGTTGAGGATCCAGCCGCCGTTGGTGGTGGTGCCGGCGGTTTGGGTGGCCGCCCCGTAGGGGTCGAATTGCAGGGCGTAGCTGACGGTGTTGAAGTTGGTGGCCAGCAGGACGGGGTTGTCCCGTCCGTCGTACATGTACAGGCACATGACTTGGGAGTTGGTCTGGATCATCACCGGCAGCCCGGACGGGTCGTGCAGCACGTAACCGGTCAGGGTGTTGACCTTGACCTGCTCGATCTCCGGCAGCCCGGACCGGTCGGTCCGCCCGTACGACAACGTGTAGACGTCGCCGGTGGTGGTGTTCTCCTTGACCGGCTCGGCCTGGCTGGTGCCGGCGTAGACGTAGCTGTTGGTGCCGGTGACACCGGTCTTGGTGGTGGTGGTGGCCTGGCCGGCGGTGTTGTAGCCGGCGGTCCCGGTGGGGCTGGCGGTCCGGTTGCCGCCGCCGTCGTAGCTGTACCCGCTGGAGGTGACCTGGTTGGCGTTGTTGAACGTCAACGCCGCCCCCACCCCGGTGACCGGGCCGGGGGTGCCGCCGGTATTTGTCCACCACAGCGCCGCCCCGGAGGCGGAGTAGACGACCGCGTTGTGATCGGTTTGCACGGCCAGCTTGTTCCCGGTCCCGGAGGTGGCGCTGGCCCACAGCGCCGCCCCGGAGGCGGGGTAGACGACCAGGTTCCCGTCGGTCTGCATGGTGATCTTGTTACCCGAGCCGGACGTGCCCGACGACCACAGCGCCCCGGACGGCCCGTACAGCACGGCGTTGCCGTCGTACTGCATGACCAACCTGGTCGCGCCGTCGTCGCTGGTCAACGACTGCCCGCTGGTCAACGTCTGCCCGGCGAGCAGGCTGTCATGGGTGAGCGCGGCGGTGAGGCGGTTGCCGGCGGCGTCGTAGGTGTACTGATAGGTGCGCGGGTTGGACCCGCCGGTTACGGTGGCGGTGAGCAGCCGCCCCGTCTGCCCTGTGCCGATGCCGCTGTCGTATCCGTAGGTGCTGGTCTCCCCCGAGATGGTGTCGGTCACCCACCGGATTTTGGACCGGTCCGCGCTGGCGGTGGTGGGGCAGTCCGGGGCGACGGCGCCGGCGGCGTAGCAGGTGCTCTGGTCCAGCACCGTGGTCGGGCCGGTGGCGGGGCCGTTTTGACCGAGCACGTGCACCACCCGGCCGGAGGTGTCGTAGTCGGTGTGGGAGTGCGCCGCCCACACGGTGTGCCCGGCGTCGCTCTGCAGCCAGGCGTCGGTGCGCCGGCCGTTAGCGTCGTTGGCGAAGTACGTGTACTGGGTGCCGCCCTGCTGCGGGTAGGCCATAGCGGTCAGCTGGTGCGCCGGGTCGTACCTGTAGGAGGTGGTGCCCATCCCGGTGGTCTCCGACGCGAGAGCCCCGGCGAGGTCGTAAGTGTAGGAGGTGGTCACCGCGTCGAAGCTGTTCCCGGCCGACAGCAGCTTCCCCAGGTCGTCCCAGGTGTAGCTGGTGGTGCCGGCGCCGTCGACGCGCTGCTTGACCCGGCCCAACCCGTCGTAGCTGTAGGTGACCCCATGGGTGCCGGCGTCGGAGTAGGCGACGGCGGTGATCCGGTCGGCGGTGTCGTAGGTGTAGGTGATGGTGTTGCCGCGCCCGTCGGTGCTGGTCTTCAGCCGGCCGAACGGGTCCCACGTGTAGGCGCGGGCGGCGAGGCTGGTGCCGGTGACCGGGGTGATCGTGGCCAGCTGGTGCAGCGCGTTGTACCCGTAGCTGGTCTGCACGCCGGCGGCCGCACCCGGAGACGCGGACGTGGCAGCGGTGCCGTCGGTGTTGTAGGTGACCTTGGCCTGCGCACCGGTTCCCTGCGCGGTGGTCAACGGGTTCCCGGCCCCGTTGTACGTGTAGGAGATCGCGTTGCCGGAGTCGGCGGTCGTCGACGACGGCAGGTACGCCGTCGCCCCAGTGTTGGTGTAGGACGCCGTCGAGGCCGCCCCAGCGGCGGAGGCGACGTGGGTCAACGACTCGTTGTTGTTCGCCCCGTACGTGTACGAGGTGGCCCCGCCGGCCGCCGGGGTGGTGGAGGCGATGGCCCCTAGCGGGGTGTACGTGGTGGCGCGGGAGTGCCCGTTCTGGTCCACAGCTGAGGAGACCAGCATGCTCCCGTCGGTGGTCAGGTTGTACGTGGTGTGCGGCACCGCCGCCACCGTCGAGCCCTGGTTGGTGGTCGGGTCAGCGACCAACGTCTGCGACCCGGACGGGTACGCCAACCGGGTGATCGACGTGCCCGGCGACCCGGCCGCCGTGTTCGACTGGGCCACCTGGGAGACCTTCCCGCCGGTGAACCCCAGCGTGCTGCTCGACCCGGCCGGGTTCGTGATGGTCACCACCTGGCCGGTGTCGCTGGATCCGCCGCTGGAGAACGCGGTCACCCCGTTCACCGTGTCGGTCACCGACGCCAGATGCCCCTGCGAGGAGTACCCGAACGTGACCTTCCGGGTCGACGACCCGGACGTCTCGGTCAGGGCGGTCATCCTCGACCCCGACATGGCCACCGTCAGGGACCCGAGGGTGGTACCCGGCCCGGCCGGGTTCGCGGCGGCGGTGCTGATGCTGGCCGGGTTGTTGTACGGGTCGTAGCCGTAGCTGGTGGTGTTGCCGTTGCGGTCCGCCGAGCTGGTCAACCGGCCGGCGGAGTTAAACGTCAACTTCGTCCGCGAGGTGTGCTCGGTCAACGTCCACCCGCCGGCGATCGTGACCAGATCCGCCTGGTACTGCGCCGGCGCCACAAATGTGCCGGCCACCCCACCAGGGGCGAAGACGCCGGTCAGGCCGGCCGGGCCGTAAAAGGTGACGCTACCGTCGCCGTTGGTCACCAGCCGGGTGTCGAACCCGGTGATCGTCCACCCGCCACCGGTCTCCCCCGTCACCGCCGACGGGACAGTGGAACCCCACACACTGGAGTTGTACGCCAGCGTCACCGGCGCCGCCGCGGTCGCCCCCGGCAAGGACAGCAGCTGGTCGGTCAACAATCCGTTACCGGTGGCCACATCCACCGACAACCGGGTCGTACCCGACACCGAGAAGCCCAGGTCGGTGGCGTTACGGCGAGCCCCCGCCGCCGGCGTCGGCGTCGCCGTCACCGTCACCGCCGAGACAGCCGAGCGGTAGGCGACAGCTAGAGCTCGAGTCCCGGGTCTGGAAGCGAAATGGGTCAAGGCGGCGGCGGCGGTTTTGTCGTGTTCTCCGCGCCGGTTGCCCTCAACGAAGGTGACGAG
>JAABUT010003805.1_pt1 | contig 12556 bp, 10 predicted proteins | sample 5559281 | NCBI WGS metagenome assembly JAABUT01 (sample SAMN10711880, study PRJNA513359) | rock metagenome | isolation source: Antarctica rocks | place: Antarctica: Victoria Land, Ricker Hills nord | collected 2016-01-04
GAACAATCACAGCCGGACGGCTTTGCTGGCAACCCGTTTGCGATGCGGCATTGGATGGGCTGCTGCGGGCGGACGGCAAGCTGCCGGCTAAATGTAAGCGCCGTGACAAAGCAGGTTCTTTCACATCAGGTCCTAACATCCCAACGGGTAGCTTGCGGGCTACTAATCCATTATTGAGCGGCGCGTCGAAAGCTTGGAACCATGCACGCACCTGAACTTTATTGGCTGCCCGCTGCGGGTTCGGATTGGTCCGCCGCGGTTCAGGCGCTGACCCAGCCCAACGAGGCTGCGTGGTCAAGGCTTGTAGAGCTGGCTGGCTCGCGGCTTGACGGCCTGAAGACCGCGCGCCTTGACCGGCGGCTGCAGCAGTTGTTTCCAACGCCACCCTCTTGGCTGTCCACGAAGCCAGTCCGGCTGGCGTTGCTGGGGTCCTCAACGCTTGAGCACCTCATGCCTGCGCTGCGTGTCGGCGCCCTTCGCCGCGGCATATGGCTGGACGTCCGCGGCGGGAACTACGGACAGTATGCGTCCGCCCTGGACGAAGGGTTTGACCTGCGCGGTTGGGAGCCGGACACGGCGCTGTTCGCTTTCGACGCCCCTCACCTCGCCGCCGGTTTCGGCCCGCAGCTTACGCCGGAAGCGGTCAATGACCGGCTCCTCCGGGCGGAGGCGGCAATCGAGCAAGCCTGGGCGTCGGCGAAGGCGGCCGGATGCAGCGTCATGCAGCAGGCTATCCTGCCCACCGCGCTGCCGCTCCTTGGCCAGAACGAGCACCGTCTGCCCGGCTCCCCCGCCGCAGTCATCGCACACCTGAATGTAAGGTTGCGAACGATGGCCGACCAGGCCGGCGTTGATCTCGTCGCCATTGATGCGGAGGCCGCAAGGGACGGCATAGGAGCCTGGCACGACCCGGTGCTGTGGCACCGGGCCAAGCAGGACGTACATCCCCTCGCCGCCCCGGTCTATGGCGACCTGGTAGCCCGCCTGGTTGCCGCACGGCAGGGCAGGTCCAGCAAGGCGCTGGTACTTGACCTGGATAATACGCTGTGGGGCGGCGTCATCGGCGACGACGGGATGGACAGCATCGTGCTGGGCCAGGGTAGCGCATTGGGGGAGGCCTATGCCGCCTTCCAGGGCTACGCTGCCTCCTTGGCCCGCCGCGGCGTCATCCTCGCGGTCTGCTCCAAGAACGATGAGGCCAACGCCCTCGAACCCTTCGACAAGCATCCGGAGATGGTGCTGAGGCGCGGCGACATCGCCTGCTTCGCCGCGAACTGGAACGATAAGGCCACGAACCTTCGGGAGATCGCGGGTTGCCTGAATATCGGCCTCGACAGCCTCGTGTTCGCCGACGACAACCCGGCGGAGCGCGCCATTGTGCGGCGGGAGCTGCCGATGGTGGCGGTCCCGGAGCTGCCGGAAGACCCCGCGCTGTATGCGTCGTGCCTCGCCGCCGGCGGGTGGTTCGAGGCGGCGCGCCTGACTGACGAGGACCGGGAGCGGAGCGGGCAATACCAGGCCAATCTGCGGCGGGACGCGATGCGCACCTCCGTCACTGACATGCAGGGTTACCTGCAAAGCCTTGACATGGAGCTTCGCTGGAGCCGTTTCGACCGCGTCGGCCTCAGCCGCATTGTGCAGCTCATCAACAAGACCAACCAGTTCAACCTGACGACGCACCGGACGACCGACGCGGAAGTCGCCGCGCTGATCGCCGATCCGCACGCGCTGACCCTGCAGATGCGCCTTCTGGACCAGTTCGGCGACAACGGCATCATCGCCCTCGTGCACGGACACCTCGCCGGCCCAGACTTGGTGATTGACTCTTGGCTCATGAGCTGCCGGGTCCTGGGCCGGGGCGTGGAGGAGGCGACGCTGGGGCTGATCGCGACCGAGGCGGCCTGCCTTGGCGCTGCGCGCCTACTGGGGGAATACCGGCCGACGCCGAAGAACGGCATGGTGCGGGACCACTACGCGAAGCTTGGGTTCACGCCGCTCGACGCCGGGCCGGACGGGGGGACACGATGGACATTGCAGCTTCCCGCGCCCATACGTCCGGCGGCTTTCATGCGCATCGTTGAGGTCTAGAACATGGATCACGCCAGCATCCTGGGAAAGCTGACGGACATATTCCGGGATGTGTTTGACGACCCGAGCCTTACCATTCAACCGTCCACGACTGCGGATGACGTGCCGGGGTGGGACTCGATGAATCACATCACCATCGTAGTCGAGGCGGAGCAGAAGTTCGGGGTGAAGTTCCGGACGTCGGAGATCGAGGAGCTCCGCAACGTCGGCGACTTCGTGAACCTGATCGCCTCCAGGGCAGCCTGACGCAAAGGGCTGGCTGCGGATGCTGTTCAGCTCGTTCATCTTCCTATTCGGCTTCCTGCCGGCTGCACTGGCCGGGTTTTGGATCGCTGGGCGGTTCGGACGGACCGTGGCTGCGTCCTGGCTCGTTGTTGCAAGCCTGGTGTTCTACGGCTGGTGGGAACCCCGCTTCCTCGTGGTGCTGCTGGGGTCGATCCTGTTCAACTATGGCGCAGCCGCGGCAATCCGTCGGCTGGAGGGGGCAGCGCGGCGGCAGGGCCTGGTGCTGACCCTTGCCGTCTGTGCGAACCTGCTCGCGCTGGTATATTATAAATACCTGTTCAGCATCCTCGAATTTCTGCGATCAACAGGGATCGCCGACGTCCCGTTTGCGCCCGTGCTGCTGCCGCTTGGCATAAGCTTCTTCACGTTCACGCAGATCGGATACCTGCTCGACGTGAAGCAGGGCGTTTCCAAGGTCAGCACCCCGCTCGACTACCTCCTGTTCGTCACCTTCTTCCCGCACCTGATTGCCGGCCCGATCCTGCACAACCGGGAGATGATGCCGCAATACGCTGACCCCGGCAGGTTCAAGTTCGACGCGGTGAATATGGCGGTTGGCCTGTCCATCTTCACAATCGGGCTGGTCAAGAAGACCGTCCTCGCCGATCCCGTGTCGTCGGTGGTCGCGCCGGGGTTCGCCGATCCCGGCGCGCTTGGGCTGATCGGCGCCTGGCATGTCGCCTTGTCCTACTCGCTGCAGCTTTACTTCGACTTCTCCGGCTACTCCGACATGGCCATCGGGCTGGCCCGGATGTTCAACATCCGGTTCCCGCTCAACTTCAACTCGCCCTATAAGTCGGCATCCATCATTGAGTATTGGCAGCGTTGGCATATGACGCTGACTCGTTATCTCACACTATACCTTTACAACCCAATTGCGCTGTCAGCCACCCGGCGCAGGGTGGCGCGGGGATTGCCGATCACCCGTAAGGCCTACGCGACGCCCAGCGGCTTCATGTCAATGGTCGCCATCCCGACGTTCGTTACGATGGGGCTGGCCGGAGTATGGCACGGTGCAGGCGTGCAGTTCGTGGTGTTCGGGCTGCTGCATGCCACCTATCTCATAGTGAACCACGCTTCCCGAATCTTGCGCCCTGGCAAGGGGAAGCTGCCGGACGGGCTGCTCCGGCACGCAGGCAAGGTTGCCCTGACCTACCTTGCCGTCCTTGTCGCGGCGGTGTTCTTCCGTGCGCCGTCATGCGGCGCGGCGCTTGACTTACTGGCGGGGATGGCCGGGCTTCATGGCAACGGCCCCGGCATGGACCTTCCCCTCCTTCCGGACGGGGCGGCCCGGAGCCTCCTGACCGCTCTGGGCATCGTCGCAGCGCCGGGCGGGGCGTCGGTCCCGTCCGGTGCAACGGTCCTGCGGGCCGGTTGGATCGTCATGCTGTATGCGGTCATCTGGCTCGGCCCGAACACCCAGCAGATCATGCGGCACTATTCGCCAGCGTTGGAGCGCGTACAGCCCTGGTTCCTCGACTGGCCGGCCGTAAGGCTGAACCCGGCCTGGGCGGTGACGCTCGGCATTGGCCTTATGCTCGGCATACTCGCGACGAGCGGCACGGCGGAGTTTCTTTATTTCCAGTTCTAGACCACTCGAAGCGCCGGGCCGCGAGGAGGCCGCCACAGGCGACGCACAGGCTATGTCAGGCCGGGCAGCGTTCCGTTACGTTGGCCTCATGTTGGCGGCGTGCGCCTCGGCGCTGCTCCTGGTATGGCTCTATGTTCTATACCTGCCGATGGCGTTCCTTGACGACGAGTATCCGCGCTGGACGGAAAAGCTTGAGATGCTGGACCGGTGCGACATTGGAGAGGTGCTCGTCCTTGGCGACAGCCGCGCGGCAGTGGCCGTGGCGCCGCGGCAGATCAAGACGCCAACCGCCAACCTTGCACTTGCGGGAAGCACGAGCATAGAGGCTTACACGGTGGCCGAGCGGGCGATGCGGTGCCCGATCCCGCCGCGCCGCGTGATCCTGTCCATCTCTCTGCCTCAGTTGGTGCAGATCAATACGTTTTGGGACAAGAGCGTCCGCTACCGCCTTCTGGGCCTTCCCGAGCTTTGGACCCTGCTGGACACCGCCCGAACGCTGCAGGACTTCACGGCCTTCACGCTCGACGATAGGGACGGCCTCCCACCCTCCCTCAAAGTCTTGCTTCATGGTACGCGGTTCCCTTCCCTTTACTTCAACAGCCTTGTCCAGAACGGCATATTCCTCAGGTTCAGGCGCAACGAGGGCATCCTTAGGGAGGTCGCAGCGGCACGCGGCCAATACTTCTTCATCGGCGTGCCATTCGACGAGGCAAGCACGGTCACGCTTGAAGCGCGGATGCCAGGACTAGCCCCGTCGCCCGTGATTGACGCTTACATGGAGCGCCTGCTGGACTTGCTGGAACGCAAAGGCATCCCGGTTGATTTCCTAGTCATGCCGGTCAACGAGAACACCGGACGGCACATCAATCCAACGCTCCGGGCCGAGCTGGACGCCTACTTGCACAAGCTGGAGCAGCGGCATCCGCTTTTTCACGTGCTTGGCAATGCTATTCCGTCCTGGCCGGCTGCCTACTTCAATGACCCATTGGCGCACTTCAACATCCAAGGCACCAGTTTGTTCAGCGGCAGGCTGGGCAAATGCTTGGACGATGCGAGATCCTCCACTGCCGCGCTGGCCAGCTTCCCTGAGTGCGGCCACGTGCTGGACAAGCCAGAAGTGATACCCTTGCGGAGTCCTTGACTGGCGTGCAGCTACGGACGACGTAGATGAGGAAGCAAGCCGTCCGTCGTCAGCCCGGCGCGGCAAATGTGCAGCGACCGGTCAGAGTGGGATGCATGCCGGGTATCGGCCAGGAGCGCGCCTCATGAGCGTGTCACAACAGGCTGCACAGGCCGATGCGCCTTCAGTTCGGACTGGCGGCTTATGAATGTGCGGGCAGTCGGACTTACGACCCGCCGGGTATAGTTCCGCAAGCAAAACGCCAAGGCAATCAATTCCCAAAGCAGTCCATTGAACGAGATGTCCACAAAATTGGCGCACGCAAGCAGGGTGGCCAGGCTAATCTGCAGCGCACCCGCCATGCTGTAGCACCAAATATGCTCGGGCAAGGCGCGCAGCTTGCGCCGGGTAGATTGCAGTCCCAGCATTGCCAACGCCATGATGGACACATACAGCACCAGGCCGGGAAAGCCATGTTCCCCCAGCACGGCAAAGAAGATGTTGTGGAATGCCCGGCCATATTGCATGACCGGCTCCCCATCCGGGCCGGCCATCGGCAGCACAAGCCGGTTGGTCCGGTAAACCTCAAAGCCGCCGCCAAGCGGGTGCTCGGTGGCGAAGTCCCAAGTCCACTTCCACACCAGCGTCCGCACCAGCGCCGAGCTTTCGGTCTGGTAGTCGGTGATCGTGCTGACCCGCTCCGTCCACCGGTCAGAAGTAACAGCAAACATCAGCCCTAGGCCGGCCACGGCAGCGACCGCGAACCCTAGCTTCCGTTTGGACCGCAGCATCATGCCGCTGCCCATTACGGCCAGGCCAACCAGGCCGGTGCGCGCGAAGGTCCCAACGGACCCGACCAGGAAGCTGGCGGCCATTCCATAGAAAAGCAGGCGCGATTTCCGGCCTGGCGGGACAATTAGGTTGTGTTGGGACAAATGGATCAGCAGAGGGATGAACATTATGCAGACTGCCGACACCACGCTGCTTTCGGACAGCGGCACCGAATTTGAGCTCAGCAACCCTAAGCTTTGCGCGTAGCCACCGCCGCTGAGGAAGGTCTTCGGCCCCCAGGGCAGAAGGTGGGCCGCGGCCGAAAACAGCATGACCTGCAGGAATGCCTCGATCTGGACGCGGGACCGGACGGCGTAAGGAATGAATGCCGAGAACAGAAGCGTCTTGAAAGAAACATCCCACTTGCCCCACGCAGCCTCCGGCACCACCGCCCAACTCGATGTGAGCGTGATCCACGCCGCCAGCAGTAGGTAAAGCGCCAGCGACACACCCGGACGCGGGGGCGCACGCCGGTCTGCCAGAAAGTAGGCTCCCACCGCCGCAGCGCCCATGATGAACGCGACCGGTACGCTGCTCAGCAGCCCGGCGCCGACGAATTGCGGATAGAAGATGTCCACCCATACATAGCCCAAGGTGAGGAAGAACGGCGCTACCAGGCCGAACGCCAGGAACCCGACGAAGGCAAGGACGACCAGAAGGTCACTCATCGGCGTCCCTGCATCTGCGAGGCGGTGCCGAACCACGGCACCTTCCGGTCCAGCACAATGGCCCGGAAGCCGACCCAGAACACGGCCACGATGCTGAACAAGATCGAAAAGTTGTTGATCATCGGTAGAAGTCCGTCCCTACGAAGGCACAGACGGACATGCCCTGCGCCGCTAAATCAGGCGATCAGCGCCATGCCGGCCAGGGCTGCAACGCGCAGCCTTCTACAACAATTGGGCTGGGGACAGCAATCTTGAGCCTTCGGGCACGGTGCCAGCTCAGCCAGCGCCCCGTGGCGCCGCCGCCCGCTGCAGCCGGTCGTTGACCGCCAAACCCAAACCCTCCGCCGGCACCGACATCGCCGCAATCCCCTGCAGCCCCAGCCGCGCCCCCTCCGCATCCAGCCAGCGCAGCCCGGCGAACAGCCGTGACGCGGCCTCCACGGGATCGCCCATCGCGCTGAGCTGGAACACCGCCCCTGCGCCCGCAGGGGCCGGCCCGAAGGCCAGCAGCGCCTCGTCCGCCCCCGCCGACACAGCCCCCAGCCGCACCGGCAAGCGCGGCGCATAATGCGACACCAGCAGCCCCGGCGAGCGGAGCGTCCGCGTCGCCTCCGCCGCCATCGGCGTGATCCCGCGCCCGACCGGGCCGATGGCTGCCTCGATGGCGTCCAACGGCACCCCGCCGGGACGCAGCAAGAAGGGTGCGCCGGCCGACAAATCCAGCACCGTGCTCTCGACTCCCACCGCGCACGGCCCGCTGTCCAGCACGGCGGCGATGCGCCCGTCCAGCCCGGCCAGCACATGCTCCGCCGTCGTCGGCGACACCTCGCCGGACCGGTTGGCCGACGGCGCCGCGACCGGGCGGCCCACGGCGCGCAGCAGCCGCAGCGCCGCCGGATGCGCCGGCACCCGCACCGCGAGCGTGTCCAGCCCGGCCCCGGCCAGCAGCGCCACCGGGCAGGTCACCCGCCGCGGCAGCACCATGGTCAGCGGCCCCGGCCAGAACAGGGCCGCCAGCCGCACCGCGGCCTCCGGCGCCGCCACGTGGGCAAACGCGGCAGCCGCATCGGGGTAGTGCGAGATCAACGGGTTGAAGTGCGGCCGGCCCTTGGCATCGAACACGCTGGCCACCGCCGCGTTGCTGGTGGCGTCGGCGCCCAGGCCATAAACCGTCTCCGTCCCGAAAGCCACCAGCCGGCCCTCCCGCAGCAGCGCCGCCGCCCGGGACACCCCGGCGTCGTCATCCGCCAGGCGCTCGGTCGCCCCGCCCGCGCCCGCATCCCGCGCGGTCATCGTCCCGTGCAGATGAAAGCCGGGTTCTCCCAGCCGGGCTTGCCGTATGACAGCGGCGTGCCATCGGCGGCGCGGATCTGCCCGCCGGCGGCCTCCAGCACGGCATGGGGGGCGGCGGTGTCCCACTCCATCGTGCGGCCGAACCGGGGATACAGGTCCGCCGCCCCCTCGGCCAAACGCACGATCTTCAACGCCGATCCCATGTTGGTCACATCCGCCACCGCGCGGCCCTGCAGATACTCCCGCAGCCGCGGATCATTGGCCAAGCTGCGGCTTGCGAGCACGTGCAGCCCGTCCGGCGGCGGCACCCGGGCGCGTATGTCGTGCTCCCCGGCCCCGGTGCGCTTCCAGGCACGCGGGCGCAGGCCGATCAGGCCGCCGAACATTTCTCCCAGCGCCGGCACCCCCACCGCGCCCAGCACCGGGCGGCCGTCGCGGACCAGGCCGATGTTGACGGTGAACTCATCCCGCCCGGCGGCGAACTCGCGTGTGCCGTCCAGCGGGTCCACCAGCCAGTATTCGTGATGCTCGGCCCAAGCGGCGCCCGCCGCGTGCTCCTCCTCGGCGATCACCGGGATGCCCGGCGTTGCCGCACGCAGGCCCTCGACGATCAGCGCCTCCGCCGCGTGGTCCGCCTCCGTCACCGGGCTGGCGTCGCTCTTGTGCAGAGTGTCGAAACCCCTGGCGCGCACGGCGAGGATCACGGCCCCCGCACGTCGGGCAAGGTCGGCGGCAAGCGTCAGCATGGCAGCATCTTCCATGGGGTGCAGTGGAACACAGCACCCGAAGCCGCGCAAAGTCGCCTCTTCTCCCTCTCCCCCCGGGAGAGGGCCGGGGTGAGGTAAGCAGCCAGCGCTGCCCCATCCCAGTGCAGGGCCTTCCTGGTCTAAGGTCCGCGCTGGTGGCCTTTCCCTCACCCCAACCCTCTCCCGGAGGGAGAGGGAGAAGTCCGCTCCTCTCCCCCAACAGCGCCCCCGCACCCTGGCCAAGCCGCAACGCGCTGTTAAGGTGCGCCACCCCGCATCCAAGGACCCGCAATGCCCGACATCGCCTTCGCCTCCGCCGACCTGCCCGCCAATGGCGCCCTGGTCCTGCTGCTGACCGAGGCCGCGGCGGCCGCCGGCCTGGGCGCCGGGGCAGGCTTGGCCGCCCAGGCCGACGCTGCCTGCGGCGGCGCGCTGACCCGCGCGATGGCCGCCGCCGGCTTCACCGGCAAGAAGGGCCAGGCCTGCACCGTGCTGGCGCCCAACGAAATGCTGTCCCGTGTCGTCCTGATCGGCCTGGGCAAGGACTCCGACCACACCCCCCGCGGCATGGAGGAAGCTGCCGGCCACGCCGTCACCGCCCTGGCCCGCGATCCCGCCGCCGCCATCGCCGCGGACGGGATGCCGCCTGCCCACGCCGCCCACGCCGCCCTGGGCGCCACCCTGCGCGCCTACCGCTTCGACCGCTACCGCACCAAGGAGGCCGCGGACGACAAGCCCAAGCTGCAAACCCTGACGATGCTGACCGACGACCACGCCGCCGCCGAGGCCGCCTGGGCGCCGCTGCAGGCCACCGCCCACGGCGTCATCCTGTCCCGCGACCTCGCCAGCGAGCCGCCGAACGTCCTCACCCCCACGGAACTCGCCGAACGCTGCCGCCCCCTGGCCGACTTGGGCGTGGAGGTGGAGGTGCTCGGCCCTGCGGAGCTGGAGCGGATCGGCATGCGCGCCCTGCTCGCCGTGGCGATGGGCAGCGCCCAGGAGGCGCGGGTCGTCATCCTCCGCTGGAAGGGCGGCCAGGACGGCGTCAAGCCAGTGTGCTTCGTCGGCAAGGGCGTCACCTTCGACACCGGCGGCATCAGCATCAAGCCCGCGCCGGGGATGGAGGACATGAAGTGGGACATGGCCGGCGCCGCCGCCGCCATCGGCGTCATGGCGGCGCTCGCCGGCCGCAAGGCCCGCTGCAACGCCGTCGGCATCGTCGGCCTGGTCGAGAACATGCCCAGCGGCAACGCCCAGCGCCCCGGCGACGTCGTGCGCTCGCTGTCCGGCCAAACCATCGAGGTGCAGAACACCGACGCCGAGGGCCGCCTGGTGCTGGCGGACCTGCTGTGGCACGCCCACGACGCCTTCGATCCCGCCATCACCGTGGACATGGCGACCCTGACCGGCGCCATCATCGTGGCCCTGGGGCACGAGCACGCCGGCATGTTCTGCAACGACGACACCCTGGCCGACCGGCTGCTGGCGGCCGGCAAGACGACCGGGGAGACGGTATGGCGGATGCCGCTCGGCGACGCCTACGACAAGCTGATCCGCTCCGACATCGCCGACATGAAGAACATCGGCGGCCGGCCCGGCGGCGCCATCATCGGCGCGCAGTTCGTCCAGCGCTTCGTCCGCGGCCCCTGGGCGCACCTGGACATCGCCGGCACCGCCTGGGCCACCAAGGACTCGGCCACCACGCCCAAGGGCGCCACCGCGTTCGGCGTGCGCCTGCTGGACCGGCTGGTGGCAGACAACTACGAGGCGTGATTGCCTGAAGTCGGCTTCTACCACCTGACCCGCACCACCCCGGACGCCGCGCTGCCGGCGCTGCTGGGCCGCGCCCTGGCCGCCGGGCAGCGCGCCCTGGTGCGGCTCAGCAGCGAGGAGCGGGTGGCCGTGCTGGACGATCTGCTCTGGGCCAGCACCGACCCAGCCTGGCTGCCGCACGGGACCGCGCGGACGGGCAGGGGGCCGTCCCAGCCGATCTGGCTGACGGCTGGCGACGATTGCCCGAACGGCGCCCGCTACCTGTTCCTGCTGGACGGGCTTTCGGCGACGGATGGAGGCACGTTCGACCGGGTGTTCGACCTGTTCGACGGCAGCGACCCGGCGGCTGTGGCCGCGGCACGGATGCGCTGGGCAGCAGCGAAGGCAGCCGGGCTGCCGCTGACCTACTGGCAGCAAGGAGAGCGCGGCTGGGTGAAGAAGGGATAGGCGGCTGGCCCGGCCGCGGCCCCAAGGTTTGAACCGCAGGCGAACCGGACTGCGTAGCGACAGCCGCCTCAGCACGGCACCACTGGCGGGCTGCGTGCCCTGGCTTGCCGCCGGCCGAAGCCGCTCTTCGGCGCCGGGATATGGCAGCCGTTGCAGTCCGCATCAATCGCGCCCGTGTCGGAGCAGTCCTGTGTCGGAGCAATAGAGATGTAGCGGCATCGCCGCCGGGCTGCCTGGAAAAGTAGTGGAAATGACGCCGGCTGATCCATCACGGGTCGTCGCCGCATTTGAAATTATTTCTCAAACAGCCAGAAAAGCCCTTCTCAGCAAGTTCGTATCAAAAAATATAATTGGGTCAATATACAAAATAGTGACGGAGAAATTTGGCTTGAGATGAGTGGAAACAAAAAAGGTCTGGCCGTAAGGAGACTCGCTCACGGCCTGTTTGGGTGGGCGCCGGCTGAGGCCCAATAAAGAAGTCGTGCCGGGCAGAAAGGACCGCAGGTTCGATGCCGGGACATCGGGCCAAGGGTCTGACGCACCCGGCGCGCAAGGGATCCGCCGGACCGACCCGGTGACCTCTCAAAACAGGTTTTCAGCCAACGGACGCACGGATGCTCTATGGCCGGCGCCTTCCTGATGCGGCGATGTGGGAGGAACTGGTCCAGATCGTCGCTGCAGCCGAAGGGCAGGCCCTGGACTGATACCAATTGGCATCTGCTCTGACCCTTCTGCAAGCACGCTGTCATCGCAAGGCGCGCAGCGCCGCGGCAATCCAGGGCCGCCAGTATAGTATTCCCGGTCCTGGATTGCCACGCCGCGCGAGAGGCTCGCAATGACGATGCGGTTGCATAAGGGTCAGGGCAGGTGGTGGTTGGTCTTACCGTACCAGAAAGACATTTGTACTCTTTCGGCCATATAAAAAAGTTAACAATAAACAGTGAGGAGCAGACCCAGGCACATCTCTCGATCGGCCAGCTTCGTGCCAACTTATTCCAACAATTTTCTAGTCTGCATGACTTCAGACCCTTCCCCTTTTCACATACGCCCCCACAAAAGCAGTAAGCGTGGGGGCTTGTTGCTCCAGCGCCCGTCTAAAACCCAAAAAGGGCAGCATGCACATGAAATCTCTGGCCAAAAGACCGGGCGCCGGCAGGCAGGCGCTGGGCGCCGTCGTCCTTGGATCGTCCTTGCTCGCCGCCGCGCCGCAGCCGTTGCAGGACCCGCCGGTGTTCGCGAGCAAGAACGGCACCCTCAGCGTGCTTCTGATCGCCGCCAAGCGCCCCGCCGTGCCGGTCAGCACGCCGCTCGGCACAGTAACGACCGACCTGTGGACCTACGAGGTCTGCAACCTGCCGACCCCCGGCGCAAATGCCTGCCCGGCAGGCACAAGCCACTCGAACCTAGGCGGCGTGCGCCTGGCCCTGAATCCCGGCGACATGCTGCGCGTCCGGCTGGTCAACAACCTGCCGACCGTGACCGACGCCAACCACATCGCCGACGATCCCTACCTGATCAATAACCCGACCAACCTGCATACCCACGGCCTCATCGTCGAGCCGCACCGTGCCGTCGGGCCGACCGACGCCTTCGGCGACTATGTGTTCGCGGTGGTCACCAACCCTGCGAACACGGTCGCGCCGTCCGGCGTCGCCGCGGGGACGCCCGTGCATCCCGGCGTTGATGTGGTGAACGGCGCTGCCGAGTATGTATA
>JAABUT010003807.1_pt1 | contig 12554 bp, 10 predicted proteins | sample 5559281 | NCBI WGS metagenome assembly JAABUT01 (sample SAMN10711880, study PRJNA513359) | rock metagenome | isolation source: Antarctica rocks | place: Antarctica: Victoria Land, Ricker Hills nord | collected 2016-01-04
TACGACTCGATGCGTGACCGCTGGCAGGGACTGGGCCCGGCGCCGTGATGGGCGGGCGTGTCGGCCGGCTTGTGCCGACCTGTCAGGGAGCAAGGCTGGGCTCTGCCCAGACCCGCCAGGGGGGGGGGAAGCCCTCCTGGACCGGCTTCTCTTGAGTGATGGACTCCAAAGGCAAGCCTTTGGCGGAGGTCGAGGCCCAGGCCTGAAGGCGGGGCCTCGACCTTGCTTCCTGCCTCGCCTCACCTGCAGCGGCACCAAGCGAGCCGACCCACTGCCGGCAGCGGCCAGGCTCGCCCGCTCCTAGTCGTCCGCGTACGGGTTCTTCGTGCCGCGCAACTGGAGACGGACCGGCGTGCCCGGCAGCTTGAACTGTTCGCGCAGGCCGTTGACCAGGTAGCGCCGGTAGTCCTCGGGCAGCGTCTCGGCGCGGGTGCCGAACACGACGAAGGTGGGCGGGCGCGCCTTGGCCTGCGTCATGTAGCGCAGCTTGATCCGCTTGCCCTCGACCAGCGGCGTGGGGTGGCGCTGCAGGGCGTGCTCGAACCAGCGGTTCAGCTCGCCGGTGGCGACGCGCCGGTTCCAGGTGGCGTGGGCCGCGCGCACCACGGGCAGCAGCTTGTCCACGCCGGCGCCGGTCAGCGCGGAGAACGACACCACCGGGATGCCCTTCATCTGGGCGAGCGAGGTCTCCAGGCGGTCGGAGATCGCCTTTCGGGTGAGCTGGCGGTCCTCGACGGCGTCCCACTTGTTGAGCGCCAGCACGCAGGCGCGGCCCTCGCGCTCGATCAGTCGGGCGATCTGCAGGTCCTGCTCGTGCAGGCCCAGCTCCGCGTCGACGCAGAGCACGACCACCTCGGCCATCTTCAGCGCCTCGATGGTGGCGCTGACCGACATGCGCTCCAGGTCGGCCTCGATGCGCGCCTTCTTGCGCAGGCCGGCGGTGTCGACCAGCTCGACGTCGCCGAGCGGGTCGTGCAGCACGGAGAGCACGGAGTCGCGCGTCAGGCCGGGCTCCGGGCCGGTGATCATCCGCTCCTCGCCGAGCAGGCGGTTGAGCAGGGTGGACTTGCCGGCGTTCGGGCGGCCCACGATCGCGAGGCGCAGGGAACGGGCGGGGCCGGCGTCCTCCGCCGTGCCGTCCGCGGCACTGTCCGTGTCGGCGTCGGGGCCGTCCGCGTCGGGGCCGTCCGCGTCGGCCGCGTCGCCGCCGCCCGGCCTGGCGCCGCCCGGCTTGCCGACGCTTGGCATGCCGCCGCCCAGTCTGGCGCCGCCCAGTCTGGCGCCGCCCAGTCTGGCGCCGTTCGTGTCGCTGCCTGCGCCGTCGGCGTGGCGGCGCGCGGGGGTGGCGGGGAGGCGGTCGGCGATCTCCGACATCAGGCCGGAGAGGCCGTCGCCGTGCTCGGCCGAGATCGCCACCGGGTCGCCCAGGCCCAGGGAGAACGCCTCCATCGCGGAGGCGGCGCCGCCCCGGCCCTCGGTCTTGTTGGCGACCAGCAGCACGGGGCGGCCCTGGCGGCGCAGCCAGCCGGCGAAGTGGCTGTCGGCGGGGGTGATGCCGGCGCGGGCGTCGACCACGAACACCACCAGGTCGGCCTGCGACACCGCGGCCTGCGAGGAGACGCGCATCCGGTCGTAGATCGTGTCGGGCGCGGCCTCCTCCAGCCCGGCGGTGTCGACGAGGCGCACGGTGCGGCCGCGCAGGGTGGCCTCGGCCTCCTTGCGGTCGCGGGTGACGCCGGGGGTGTCGGCGACGAGTGCGGACCTTCGGCCGGACAGGCGGTTGAACAGGGTGGACTTGCCGACGTTGGGGCGGCCGGCGATCACCACGACGGGCAGGGCTGCGGCGTGGGCGCTCGGTCCGGTGTCGGTGTGGGTCTGGCGTGCGGGCAAGGCGGCCTTTCAGACGGGGGGCAAGGCCGTCTCGGTGTCTGGACGACGGAGGTGGGGACGCGGGGGAGGCTGGGCCAGGGGCCGGCGCAGGCATCAAGGACGCGAGGTGAAGCTTCACCCCGAACTCGGGGGCCGGTATCAGCGGAACCGATAATGCAATTCGGCCGAGCAAGGAACGCTGGGGGCGTACTCAGGATTGCTGGTCGAGGGCTAGCGCGTCACCAGAACTGACTTGATCTTCGAATGCACCCTCCGGAGATGAAAGCCCGCGACCGGCTTCAGCTTGTCTCCTGCCTCCTGCCAGAAAGCCACGGCGTAGCCGATCGTCTCGCTGTCGGCCGAGTGGCCACCTTTCCATACGCCAGCAATCGCAAGTGTCGGACGACCACCTACCATCGCCAAATAAGGAGCCAAGTTCTGATCCGTAGAGTAGGAATATTGCCAATCAGATGACGTCGGTATCACGTCAGTGCGCAAAGTGTTGCCAGCGAGTTTCATGAGGCGGTCCAGTTGTGGACTGACGCCTTCCTGGTAGGGAGGGTCTTGGGTCTCCGAAGATTTCATCAGCGTTGCGACGCGCCTGGCTTCGATTTCTGCTCCGGTGCAGTCGGCTGCGCGGCAGAAGGCACCCACTGACATCAGCTTCGGAATATATCTGACAACATCGCTGCACACAGGGTCCCAACCGTGGCCGTTCCATGGCGCCACCTGGATTTCGGTGGCGTTGCTGGTCTCCTTCGCCACGAAAGGTCTGCCGTCCAGGGTTCCAAGGAATATCGTGTCTCCCCATCGCTGGCATGACATGTCCCGGGTCACGTAGGGCGGCACGATCTGGACGAGCCGATGCCCGATCGGTCGGAGCAGCGTGACGTACATGCAGCTCGCACTGCCCTCCACGGCCATTACCGCCACAAGCCGATCCGCTCTCAGTGCGGCTGTCATGGCCTCCGCTGTTGCGGCCTGCGGATCAATGGCGCGCAGGTAAGCTTCCCGCCGGCTTCCTCGCTGCTGCCAGTTCGCCAGCAACAATCGGCCGCGCGAGTTGTGCGCCAACGTTTCCAGCAAGGTCTGGCGTTTCGCCTGCCCCGCGTTGTCACCAAGGCCGGCGTGCAGCATCGCCGCGATGCTGCGGCAGACCTGAGAGGGGCGGTTGGCGCTCGCTGCGGGTGCAGTGAGGCCGCACAGCGCGAAGGGCAGCAGAAGTATCGCGGGTCTCATCAAGGCACCTCTCCGGATCGCTGCCGTGCAACAACGCGCCATCTGGGTAGATCACAGTTTCAATTCGGTTACTGCCGGACCCGTAATTCCACCAAAGGTTTGCGTTTGAACATCTGGACGGGCCTGCGATACGACCCGCCCTGCCTTCGTCACGCCGGTCCAGGGGCGGCTCGCCCCTGGCGGGTCTGGGCAGAGCCCAGCCTTGCTTCCTGCCTCAGCGCAGCGCCGTGAGCATCCCGTCGTCGGTGAGGATCAGCAGCGTGCCGTCCGCCGCGACCGGCGGCACCGCGCAGGCGGCCTTGAGGTCGAGTCCGCCGGTGACGGCGCCGGTGACCGGGTTGGCGTAGAGCACCTGCCCGCGGTCGCCGGTGAGCACCAGCCGGTAGTTCACCAGCGCCGGGCCGGACCAGAACAGCGGCCCGGTGTGCTTCTTCTCGTTGGTGTAATGCGGCAGGTCGGCGACCCAGCGCACGCGGCCCTCCGCCCTGGTCATCGCCAGGAGCTGCTGCTCGTTGTCGACGAGGTAGAGCCAGTCGCCGGCGAGCCAGGGGGTCTGGCCGCCGCCGATCGGGCGCTCCCAGAGGCGGCGGCCGGAGCGCAGGTCGATCGCCACGATCAGGCCGCCCAGGCCCACGGCGTACACAGTGCCGCCGTCGATCACCGGCGCGCCGCGGATCGAGGACAGGTCGGTCGCGGTGGTGCGCCCGCCGGCCGAGCCGAGGTTGTCGCTCCATTGCAGGGTGCCGCTGTCGGCGTGCAGGGCCGCGATGTCGCCGGAGCCGAAGCCCGCGACCACGGTGCCGTTGGCGTAGGCGGGCGCGGGCTGGCCGAGGACGATCATGCCGCTCTCGCCGGCCTGGTAGGACCAGAGCTGGCGGCCGTCCTGCAGGTCGAGCGCCACCAGCCGACCGTCGATCAGCCCGGCGTAGAGGCGGCCGCCGCCCAGGGTCGGCAGGGAGCGGGCCGGCGCGGACAGGGTGGCGCGCCACCGCACATGGCCGTCCGCCGCGTCGAGCGCCAGGGCGTCGGCGCGCCCGGTGACGACGTAGAGCAGCCCGCCCTCGGCCGCGATGCCGCCGGCGAGGCTGGTGCTGTGCGCGTCCTTGTCGCGGGTCTCGCGCCGCCACAGGCGCTCGCCGGTTTTCAGGTCGAACGCGCTGACCACGGCGTCGGTGTCCATGACGAACACCCGGCCGCCGAGCACCACCGGCTGCGCGGTGAGCTTGGCGCGGTAGCCGCCGCCGATGCCGATCTTCGCGGTCCAGCCCGGCTTGAAGCCGCCCGCGAGGTTGCCCATCACGTGCGTCGCCACGCCGCCCGGCTGCGGCCAGTCGGCGCGGGTCAGCGGCGGCAGGATGATCTCGGGTAGCCTGCCGGCGTCGGCCTGCGCCATCTCGGTGGCCGCGGTGCCCAGCACCGCCTCGCGCCGGCCGGGCAGGATCTTCTTGTCTGAGTCGTCGCTGAATACGGTGTCGAGCACGCCGCACGCGCCGAGGCCGAGCAGGGGGAGCAGCGCCGCGCGCCGCGTCAGGACCGCGTGCGCCGGGCGGCGGAGCGGGGCATCCGACGGGTCCGGCAAGGGGTCGGCGGGAGAGGGAGCGGGGGCCGGCATGAGGGGGTGAAGGCTCCTGGGGGGCGGGGGAGGGCTCACTCGCCGGCGTCCGGCAGGCGGCCGTCCGGGCCGCTGGGCGCGCCCTGGCGCGGGGCGCCGGGCGGCGCGGGCTCGCCGAGGGATTGCAGCACCACGGTGGCGCGCTGGCGCACCCCGTTCGGCGCGCCGATGTCGCCGGCCAGGCGGCGCAGCGTGGCGCGGCCCGGCTGGTCCTGGCCGGAGCGGAGCTGCACCAGCGCCTGCGCCTCCTCGGCCAGCGGGCGCCACGCGCTCTCCGGCGCCAGCAGCGGCGCAAGCCTGGCCTGGAGCGCGGCGGGGTCGCCATCGTCGACCTGGTTCTCCACCCAGAGCAAGCTGGCGTAGTCGCGCAGCAACGCGGAGGCGCCGGCGTCCGCGGCGACCTGGTCCCACAGGGCGCGCGCGGCCGCATTGTCGCCGCCGGCGGCGCGCAGGCCCGCCTCGCGCAGGCGGGCCAGGACGCGGTAGCCCTCGGGCGCGCTGCGGGCGATCTCGGCGAACGAGGCGGCGGCGGCGGTGCGGTCGGCCTCGCGCGCGCCCGGGGTCGTGGCGTCGGCCTGCTGCATCGCGGCGAGGAACTGCCCGGCGACCGCGCGCGAGGCCTGGAGCTGGCGCCAGCGCCAGAGCTGCCAGCCACCCACCGCCACCAGCAGCAGCATGGCCAGCGCCGCGGCGGCGGCCGCGCCGCGACGCACCAGGCGGCGGCGGCCCTCGCCGCGGATCTCCTCGTCCACCTCGTCGAAGATGTCGGCCAATTCGTCCCCGGACCCACCCGCGCGGGACCGCCCCGGCAAAGGCGCCGGACCATAGCGAGGGCGAGGCAGGCGAGCAAACCGGGGGACAGCCAGGGAAGCAAGCAAGGTTGAGGCTCCGCCTCAAACTCCGCCAAAGGCTCGCCTTTGGAATCCACTTGTTTGAGTAAAGCCGGTCCAGGGGCACTTCCCCCCGGCGGGTCTGGGCGGAGCTGCTCAAAGGTTCCGAGGACCCGCTTGGGTCGTAGGTAATGGGCAGCGGAGGGAAAGCCCAGCCTTGCTTGCCGCCGCTTGCGCGCGTCCGGCGGAAAGGATTGATTCATGGCCTGCGGCGCATTGTGCGGGAATGTGCGCCCCGCGCCCCTTTCCCGTTCCGTGTCGCGTGCTGCGCTGGCTGCTGCCCGGCGCGCTGGCCGTGGTACTCGGGGGGTGCACGCCGCCGGCCACGCCGGCGGTGGCGCTGGGCCTCGCCGACCTGGCCTCGGTGGCGACGTTCCACCGCGGGCTGTTCGACCTGGCGTTCTCCGGGGCCAGCGGGCGCGACTGCTCGATCGTGCGGCTCGACCGGGGGCAGAGCTACTGCCGGGAGAAGGAGGCTCCGCCCGCGCCGCCGCCGTACTGCACGCGCAGCCTCGGCACCGTGGATTGCTGGGCCGACCCCGCCGCCGTGCCGAACCTGCCGCGCGAGATGGCGGACGGGCCACGCACCCTCACGCCCGCGCAGGAACGGCAGCGCACGGCGCGGTGGCCGAACCTGTAGCGCGCAAGAAGAACGCAAGGTCGAAGCCACTCTTTCAAGCATGGGCCTCGAACTCCGCCAAAGGCTCGCTTTCAAAATCCACTTGTCTAAATAAGGCCGGTCCAGGGGGGCTTCCCTCTGGCGGGTCTGGGCAGAGCCCAGCCTTGCTTGCCGGCTTCGCACCTGCGAGCGAGTCCGACGATATCGGAATGGGCCGCCGGGCGGTATCGCTGTCGGGCAGCAGCCAGGGCATGCCGACGTGTCACTGATCTCCGCCGCCTGCCTCCTGCCGGGCGTCCTGCTTTGCGTCCTGGTCACGGCGGCTGCCGCGGTGCTGCAGCGCGTTGAGGTCTGGTTCGCGGGCGAGCCTTATACCAACCGCCCTCTGGAGTGACCGGTAAGCAAGGTTGAGGCTCTGCCTCAAACTCCGCCAAAGGCTCGCCTTTGGAATCCACTACTTAAGTAAGGCCGGTCCAGGGGCGGCTCGCCCCTGGCGGGTCTGGGCAGAGCCCAGTCTTGCTTGCTGACAGGTCGATGCACGGGGCCGTTGGTATTACCTGGAGGCGCTGGTGCTGGCGATCCTGCTGGGGGTGGCGATCCGCACCGTGTGGGCGCCGGGCGCGCGGTTCCGGGCAGGGATCGGGTTCTGCGCGAAGGCGCTGCTGGAGGTCGCGGTGGTGCTGCTGGGCGCGTCGGTGAGCGCGCGCACCGTGCTGGCGCTGGGGCCGGCGCTGCTGGGAGGGATCGTGGCGGTGGTCGCAGTGGCGATCGCCACGAGCTACGCGATCTGTCGCGCGCTGGGGCTGGGCCGGCGCATGGCGATCCTGGTGGCGTGCGGCAACTCGATCTGCGGCAACTCGGCGATCGCGGCGGTGGCGCCGGTGATCGGGGCGGACGGCGAGGATGTCGCGTCCTCGATCGCGTTCACCGCGGTGCTCGGCGTAGTCGTGGTGCTGCTGCTGCCGCTGCTGGTGCCGGTGCTGGCGATGTCGCTGACGCAGTATGGCGTGCTGGCGGGGCTGACCGTGTATGCGGTGCCGCAGGTGCTGGCGGCGACGCTGCCGATCGGGGCGCTGAGCAACCAGGTGGGCACCGTGGTCAAGCTGGTGCGGGTGCTGATGCTCGGGCCGGTGGTGCTGGCGCTGTCGCTACTGACGCGCGGGCTGCGCGAGGAGACCGACGAGGCGGCGCCGGGCATGAGCGCGGGGGGGGCGGCCAGAGCGGGGGCGGCCAGAGCGGGGACTGCCAGAGCGGGGGCGGCCAGAGCGGGGACTGCTGGGGCGGGGACTGCCGGGGCGGGGGCGGGGGCGGCCGGGGCTGCGCGAGCTGGTGCCTTGGTTCATCGTGGGGTTCCTGGCGGTGCTGGCGCTGCGCTCGGCGGGCGCGATCCCGGCGGCGCTGCTGCGGCCGCTGGCGGTCGCGGCGAACCTGCTGACCACGGTGTCGATGGCGGCGCTGGGGCTGGGGGTGGACGTGCGCGTGGTGGCGCAGGCGGGAGCGAGGGTGGCGGCGGCGGTGACGCTGTCGCTGGTGGTGCTGGGGGCGATCAGCCTGGGGCTGATCCAGGCGCTGGGAGTGGCGTAGGTTACCTTCCGCAGGCCGGCGCGCCGGCTGCTGCCGACACGGGCCTGGATGTGCGTTGCCTGGCGGTCTGCTTCAACGAGATCCATGGGGAGAGAACGGGATGCCGAGTTTCCAGAGCCCGACCGGGCGGCGGCTGATGCTGGGCGGGCTGGGCGCGATGGGGCTTGCTGCAGTGCTGCCCGGCCGCGCCGCGCGGGCCGCCCGGACGGTGACGCTGCCCCTGGCCGGCGGCCCGGACGAGCGGCCGCTGACGCCGGCGTTCCCGCAGGACGGGTCGTTCCCGGGCAAGGGTCCGATGATCCTGCAGCGCACCCGCCCCGCCCTGCTCGAGACACCGTTCGAGGTGTTCGACCAGGACGTGTTCACCCCGAACGACCGGTTCTTCGTGCGCTGGCATTGGGCGGTGATCCCCGAGGAGATCGACGCGGCGGCGTTCCGGCTGACCGTGCGCGGCGAGGTCAACCAGACGCTCTCGCTGTCGCTCGCCGAGCTGGCCGCCCTGCCCCGCGTCGAGCTGGCCGCGGTGAACCAGTGCTCCGGGAACTCGCGCGGCCTGTTCTCGCCGAGGATCGCGGGCGGCCAGTGGGCGAACGGGGCCATGGGCAACGCGCGCTGGACCGGCGTGCGCCTGCGCGACGTGCTCGACCGGGCCGGGGTGAAGGCGGGCGCCGTCCAGGTGCGCTTCAACGGGCTGGACCAGCCGGTGGTGGACGAGGCGCCGGACTTCATGAAGTCGCTCGACGTCGACCACGCCCGCGACGGCGAGGTGATGATCGCCTACGCCATGAACGGCGAGCAGCTCCCCCTGCTGAACGGCTTCCCGCTGCGCCTAGTCGTGCCGGGGTGGTACTCGACCTACTGGGTGAAGATGCTCAGCGATATCGAGGTGCTCGACCACCCCGACGACCAGTTCTGGATGAAGACCGCCTATCGCATCCCCGACACCGAGAACGCCAACGTCAGGCCGGGCGAGACGGGCTTCAGGACCGTGCCGATCAACCGGATGAACCCGCGCTCCTTCGTGACCAATCCCGTGCCCGGCGAGACGGTCGCGGCAGGCGGGCCGGTCGCCGTGCGCGGCATCGCGATGGGCGGCGACACCGGGGTGGGGCGGGTCGATGTCTCGACCGACGGCGGCGCGAGCTGGCAGCAAGCGACGCTGGGCAAGGACGAGGGCAAGTACAGCTTCCGGCGCTGGGACGCGACGTTGACGCTGCCGGAGAGGGGCAGCCACACGCTGATGGTCCGCTGCACGAACAGCGCGGGCGTTGCACAGCCGACGGCCATGAACTGGAACGCGAACGGGTTCATGCAGAACGGCATCGAGTCCATCGCCCTTGTGGCAAGCTGAGGAGCACGACGCGATGGTGAACAGAATTCTGGTGGCCAGCCTGCTGGCAGCAGTGGGCCAGGTGGTCCCTGCGCTGGCCGACACGGCCATGACCTTCAAGTCGGAGAAGGTGGAGCTGCCGACCGGCGACCGGATGTTCCCCGGCGGCGACAAGGCGGTGGCGATCAACAACAACTGCGTGACCTGCCACTCCGCGGGCATGGTGCTGAACCAGCCGGCCCTGAGCAGGGGCGAGTGGGCGGGCGAGGTCCACAAGATGGTGGGCGTCTACAAGGCTCCGGTTTCGCCCGAGGACCAGGCGGCGATCATCGACTACCTGGCCGAGACCAAGGGCAGGCAGTAGCGGCCGGGAGGCGCTGCCTACAGCCTTCCGCACAGGGACGGCGCCCGACCGCCGTCACCCCGGGGCGATCGCGTAGGGAGTCTTGCGGGTGCTGGAGGTGGCCAATGCCAACGGCCCCTTGACCACCTGTCAGCAAGCAAGGCCGGGCTCTGCCCAGACCCGCCAGGGGCGAGCCGCCCCTGGACCGGCTTTACTTAAGGAGTGGATTCCAAAGGCGAGCCTTTGGCGGAGTTTGAGGCAGAGCCTCAACCTTCCTTGCTCTGGGATTGCCCCGCCTTGGTGGACGGTTTGCGGGCTTGGGCGGCTATGTCTCGGTCAGGGCAGCCTCCATGTCGGTTTCGTAGGCTATGGGTGAGCACTAGCCCAGGCTGGAATGCAGGCGGACAGAATTGTACCGGCCTCCGGTGGTGCTGAAGCAGGCCATGCGCGCCTCGGCCTGCGACGTGAACCGGCATCGGCTGAGCAGCTCGGCTTCCAGAGTGGAGAAGAAGCTCCCCGCCATGGCGTTGTCGTAGGCATCGCCGACCGGTCCCATCGAGGGCCGGACCGCCATCGGAATCCGAACATGGGCATGTGTCACCCAATGAAGCCGTGCGTAGATGCTCCGACCACCTCCTCCGGCACGCCGTAGAGAACGTCCGTCAGGAGAGCCGAGCTCTCGGCGGCATCCGCCCCGTGCAGCCGGCGGCGCGGAGCCGCATAGGCCCCGCCGGCGTGCTCCACGTGCCAGGCGCCATCGGGCAGACGCAGCACCTCGAACCGCGCCGGCGTCGCCTCGTTCAGCGCCACGCCGAGGCTGGCCGGCTTGCCGATCCCGGCCAGCGTCAGCCAGAGCGGCGAGCCTTCCCAGGTGGCCATGCCCTCGCCGGGCTGCAGCAGGTCGAGCGTCGCCCCGCCGTCCAGCAGGCTGCGGTACAGCTCGGCCGCGCGCACCGACGCCCCCTGCGGACCCGCGCTGCCGACCGTCACCAGGCTGCGCGTGTCGTCCAGCCTCCAGCACTGCGTCGCGGGCCGCGCCGGGAACAGGTCGATCGCCACCGGCCGCCGTTCGCCGTGGCTCACATGCGCGTCGAAGCCGCCGCGGCCCGGCGCCCGCCGGTCGGCCCCGAGATGCAGCATCCTCCGCACCCGCGCGGGCGGGGGCGGGCCGGCGAACACCTGGTCGGACCTCGCGGCGGCAGGCCCGGCACGAACGACACCGCCCTCCGCCACGATCCAGCCCCATGCGGCGGAGCCGTCGAGCGGCACCGTCCACTCCGCGGCCAGCACGGCGGCAGGCGCCATCGGCAGCGCCGCCGCCAGCAGCGCGGCGAGGGCCGCGACGTCGCGGCTGGGATGCCAGGAGGCGAGCACGCAGGGGCTCGGACCCGCCAGTCCGGAGGCGAGCGTCAGCGAGGCGCCAGGGACCGCCGACCCGCCCAGGACCAGCGGCTCCGCGCCGGCCGGCGTTCGCAGCCCGCCCTCACCCCGGCGGGTCAGCAGCACCGGCTCGCCGCCACGACCTCGCACGGCGATCATGGCCCTGATAGCGCCAGACCTGGCGCCGCCCTCGACCCGCCCAAGCCCGCCCAGACCCGCGGGCCCCAGCAGCGCCGCGACCGGTGACAGCCGCACCGCGGCCCGCACCGACTCCGGCACCGCCTGCGCCACCGGCAGCAGGCCCAGCAGCAGCGCCGCGACCGCGCTCGGCCGCTCGGCCGGGTGGGCGGGCACGGCGACGCTGCCGCCCGCCCCGGCCAGCTCCGCGAGCGCGGCGAGGCTTTCCGGCGCCTCCAGGCCCCAGCTCCGCCAGAGCGGCGGCAGGGTGTCCGCGGTCACCGGGTCCGGCCCGCCCAGCAGCGCCGCCTCCCAGCCGAGCTGCACGGTCAGCGCGGTGCGCGGCTCCACGCCCAGCCGCAGCAGGTCCGGCAGCGGGCCGGCCAGGGTCTGCAGCGCCATGACGTCGGCCTGCCCGACCGGGTGGCCGACCTGCGCCCCGACGACCAGCCAGGGCGTGTCGCGCAGCATCGCTGCGAGCGCCGCCGGCGACACGCCGAGGCGCTCCCAGGCCGGCACGCCGCTGCCGCCGTCCTGCCCGCCGAGCACCTCGCCAACCGCCCAGGCCCAGAGCGGGTTCCCCATCACCGAGGCGGCGGTGAACAGGGCGCCCGATCCCGGCAGCAGCGCGCCGAGGAAAGCCGCCGTCTCGTCGGACGGGGCGTCGCCCTCGGCGAGCAGGCTGTCCGCCTGCTCGCGCGTTCCGTAGGCATCCTCGATCGGCCCTTGGCCCCAGCCGGCGGCCGCGGCCGCCCCCCCGGCCTCGCCCGCCGGGCCGGCCCGCCCGCGCCCGGCACCCGGCTCGCGCCGGACGGGGCCTGCACCCGGCCCCGCCCTGTCCTGGCCGGAAGCGCGCGCCGCGCCCTGCGGCACGGCTGGCGCGAGCAGGAGGGCTCCCTCCACATCCTGCGCGCCCGAGGCCATGACGCCCCCGGCAATCGGCGCTGCCCCGGGATCGGCGGGCGAGGACAGCGGACCCTGCGCCACCGGCCCGCCTGCAAGTCCGCCGATGCCTGCCTGCGCGGCGCCGGACGGCTCCGCCGTCCCTGCGTCGCCTGCGGCCTGTGCGACGTCGGGCTGCACCCTGCCGACACCGACCTCGCCGGCGCCAGCCGAGGCCGTCGCCGGCGCGAAGGTCGCCGCGTCCGCGGCCGACGGCACCGAGCCGCTGAAGCGAGCGCCGGCGCCATCCTGGCCGCCGACCCGGGCATCCGCCTGCCCTGTGCCCTGTCCTGGACCTTGTCCAGTGCCCTGGGCGACATCGCGCGTCGCCTCCGCCGGATGCGGACCCGACCCGGCGGCGCCGAGCATCGCTGCCGCGTTGGCCGGGAGATCAACTCCCTGCTGCGTCGGGGTCGTCGACGATGGCAGCGCGGAGGCAGCCGCTCCTGCGCCCCAGAGTTGAGTGAGACTGTGAGAGTGTCCGTGCCGCCTGGTGGACCTGACCCGGAGTGAGACTGACCTCGTGTCATGGGGTGATCTGTCGGTCCCCTGGGCGGCACCTGCCGATC
>JAABUT010003808.1_pt1 | contig 12554 bp, 10 predicted proteins | sample 5559281 | NCBI WGS metagenome assembly JAABUT01 (sample SAMN10711880, study PRJNA513359) | rock metagenome | isolation source: Antarctica rocks | place: Antarctica: Victoria Land, Ricker Hills nord | collected 2016-01-04
CTTTGGCTTTCAAAGTTGGTCACGTAAGATGCAAGACCATGCTGAGTCACTGGGTTGTCATGGTCTTGAATGGCAATGCACCGTGCCATCTCCAGCAATGCAAATGTCCTGATCAGGACTTATGGGCTCTACTGTAGATGGCTCGCGTTGACGTAATGTGGAGTCCATTGCAGCTTCTTCTGATACAGCCTGTATCATACAGGCCCTCAAAACACAAATCTGCCAGGCCTGTCTCCTAGGAGGCTGCACTCGACAATGACCAGCACCAGCAGAACCTGTGATCTGAAAGCACGACACTATCACCTTGGTTCATACAAGGGTCTGTACCAACTGCTTCATCAGAGACCGTACAAAAGGCACACATTTTTGTGCTGGGCTGTCTGGTACCCAAGCCAGCCACCGTGCTTGGCTGCCTGGTACACAAGCCCGCCACCGGTCTAAGCCAACCAAGTGGGATGGGAAAGACCCCATGCCAAAACTGTCGGACAGGGCTATCGACCTACCAGTTGAGGCTGGAAGTGTGGACGGTCTTGCTTTGTTTCAGCTATGCCAAGCTCATCCTAACCTGAAAGAACTGAGACTGACAGCTTCATCATTCAACTCGCCTGTCCAAGGACAGTGGCAGCTAAAGGACCTTGAAAAGCTGCACCTGGAGTTTAGTGACCTGTCTGAGGACGCACACACAATTGAGGATGTCTTAAAACATGCAGAAAAGCTATGCTTGAAGGAGCTGTGCATCAAGCATACTGGACCTGGCTTTGCTATCCTGCGCGCAAGAAGGTTGGCAAAGCTCAATGTAGAGAATCTAATGATAACAGGTTTTGACATCAGAGGTGCAGCCAGCTTGGTGAGCCAAAATGGTCAGCTGCACAATTGCCTTCTGGACACCTCGCAGTTAGATCTGGACCTCTTCTACAGGCAGCAGATAGAGTTTTCACGATGCAGACTGCCAGGGTTTACCTTGTCTCGGCGAGCTCAAGTTGCCACAGCATGTGCTGGTTCTTGTGTCTGGCTTTTTGGATGCTTGTTTGCTGGTGATCCAGTCACAGGAATCCTATTAGGAACATCAGGCTTGATGATCAGTTACTCACTACTGCTTCTCAATTGGCACAAGTAGCACGTTGTATTCTAGTTGCATGTACCGGCCAGGTGTAGCTTGTCAAGAAATGCTGTATAGTGCAGACGGTGATCACCTAGATAGGACAGACAGGCTGTGTCTAGTGTGTAAGTCATTGGATTGTGTGGAGGATGAGCAGCACTTTGTTTTTTATTGCCCAGCGTACAGCCACATCAGGTCACAGCATTTGGACCTCCTGCAGCACTGTTGTACTATTGCAGACTTTATGATTTTGTGTGAACCAAATGCATGTGGTGGTTTCCTTAGGGAATGCTTTGCATGTAGGAAGCAAATCTTGTCTGTATGAATTCACTGAACTGAATTTCTTGTCTGTTGGGTCCCAGTTGCCCCCCAGGACATTAAATATATTGATTGATTGATTGATTGATTGATTGATTGATTGATTGATTGATTGATTGATTGATTGATTGATTGATTGATTGATTGATTGATTGATTGATTGATTGATTGATTGTATACATAGCAATTGCACATACAGTACTGTTACATGGTGACAAATATTGGCTTAGTGCTGTTGTGCACACATTCAAAGCTTGCATGCTGAAGGAGCAATTGGCACACTAAGTTGCTGTAACAGGGTACAATGAGTCAACGGGCATCCAATGCGCAATGTGGAGTTTACCTCTACGACACTTTCATCCTGACAAGACATGTGAGAGTAAGTCCTACTGTAACACCGTACACAGCTAGAATACTCATTTGTACGGCAGTCTGAGCTTCTGATTTTAGATTTCTACTGTATAGCCGTTGTGGAATTGAAAAGAATGCAGTGTCAAACTTAGGAGCATGTGTACTGATATAAGGCAATGGTACAACTTGTCCACAAATGCACTTTCAATGACTGAATTCCTGCCAAGTCTGCATCTACTGCAAAGGCCTGTTCAAGCACATCACAGATGCAAAAGCAATGATTGATATTGCTGAATTATTGGTTAAGCCACGGGAGCTGAGAGCATGTCAGCACACCTGAGTCACATTATCTCGAGCTTTTACACAGCAGGTTTTATGAGCTCAGCTCATCACAATGACACAACGAAATGGACAACACAAAAGCACTCGTTGTCTGCTCCAGTAAGTTTTCACATTTGTTGTCTTGAAAAATTGCAACAGACTGTGTCTTGCACATCTAAAGGTCTATTTTAGTCCCCGTGTCTCAGCCTTCCCATTGTCCAGGGGGCCAGAGTTGAGCTGCTGAGTCAGATCCTTCATTCCTGGCACCTCTTTTGGACCGTCAGGAGTGATAGGGCCTGGGATCTTCTTGATGTCGCTTGCAGGTAGCTGCATGCACAAGAAACAGAGAATCATACATGTGAACTGGAAGGTTTGGGCATGTACACCGTCTCAGCTCTGGTGGTAAGGACTCATGGGCACTAACAGCCTAAGAATCTGACAAGTCCAGAATTAAAAAGGACCAATATGATGCTGCAAAACTTTCTGCAGATGTACAGATTCTACCAATGTGCATGCAACATGGTCTATGGAGCATGTTACAGAAGGTCAAAACATGTCACTTTCTCTGAAGGCAAGTGTGGGCGTCAGAGGGCATCAATGACCTACAACAGGGGTAACATTGCAATGCGTACAATGTTGCACATTGCGCGAGTGCAATGACCTGCAGAGCATGCCCTCTTGCATGCAAGCACGCCTTCATGGCACATTATTCGCCAGCTGATCAATGCTGTCATGTCCATAAAATGCCCATATCAGCCAGATTATGTGAAACAGTGGACCCAACAGGTGCATTGCTTTCAAGCAGATGGATTCACCATCAAATGCAGACTTTCAGACAAAGAAGACTTACTCATAACGTGCGACGTGGGCATTGAACATGCATGAAAGCAATGGCTGCAGATGTAGTGACACACCTGTCTTGCCTCTGCCTTGCCATCCCAATCATCAATGCCTTCTGCCAGTGCGTCAAAGCCCTCAGGGGTGTTGATCCTGCCTGCAATTCCCTCTGGAAAGAAGCCACCCTTGCCGTCTTTGGCTCCCACTGTCAGGATATTCAAGTTCTGCAAGCACAAGATGATGTCAGAGATGCAATGTGGTGACACAGCGTTTCTTGCTTGTCCTTGTTAGCACACTTAAATCTGGAGACAATGAAGCATGTTTTGTGGATGTGTAGTGTAAAATGACATGTCCAGCAAGGACATTCAGGATTGCAACAGAACAGTACGGCACCCCTCGACACCAACCTAAGAGACAGTAAGAACACAGACTAGACATATACATTATATTGCCCCTCCCCCCTTCCCCTGGTGTGACCACCGTGACAGTGGCGTACTTGCTTGTGTATGACAGCAGCTTGCAAGGGCATGAAGAAGAATGAGGGTCTAGGGTCAACAGTCATAGAGTCCCAAACCCTGAACGACTCAGCTTACCATGAGAGGGGTGCGGGCAAATGAGAGGCCACGAATATCAGTTGGAATGTTGTTCACAAATGACCTGCACTCACACTGTCATCTCAGCAACTCATACTGTGCCAGTGATGTGTTGCGCAAGCAGGATAGACAGCTCTGAGTGCTGCTCAAACAATTGCAACCGGGCAAAAAACCATGTTGGCAACATGTGACTTGGTGTAGGGCCAGCAATGCAACAAAAGATGGGTGCCAAGCAGCACAGTGGTCTTTTCTCGATGCACACAATATCATCTGTGTTTGGGTCAGCTGAAGCAGGCAGGCAAGCTGTAAGACACAAGCATAGTGTTGTTTGCCTCAACTAACACAACACCATCTGTGTTTGGGTCAGCTAAAGCAGGCAGGCAAGCTGTGAGCCATCAGCTGTTTGAGTCTGGCAGGTCTCGGGTGCAGGGTTTAGTCACTACTCAGGGTTTGATATAGGGTCTAGTCTGCATCAGAGTCAGCAGTATATATTTGCATACTGCCGCAAGCAACAGCAGAGGAGGAGGCTGACCCAGGAACTACGATGGATCTGGGGTCCTTGTTGAGCAGGCCCTGGTCATCAATCTGCATCATCACGGGTTTGAGCTTTGATCTGCTGTGTTGATTGTACCAAACAAAGCAAATTTACATGCAGCATGCTCGGCTATTGACAGCAATCAGGTGCCAGGCATGACAGGTGCTTGCCTTGCAGCTTTCACATCAGCATTGAACCACTCAGCAGACAGCCAAGGTAGCTTTTGCAGCAGACACCAACATGGGAAAAGGCACATGATTGCAACCTGCCAAGACAGACCTCACGCAGGTGCTACTGAAGGCCATACATACCTGACCCTATGCAGAAGACACATGTCTACCAATGAATACATGAATGCATGCATGAATGCCTAAATGGATGTGGGGTGTCCCTGAGCGAGTTAGGGGGGGGGGGGTGGGGGGGGAAATATGGTTTCATGCTCAGGGTCTTTTGCCAGAGGGATGGTCATGAGTGGGTGCAGGCATGAATGAATGAATGGTGCACATGAATGCAGCTTACCTGAGGCCCGTCCATTGCGTCCCGGTAGGCTGACAGCCTTGCAAACACTTGAGTGACGGTTTCATTGGTTGGGGGCACAATCTCATCCTTCAGATCAAACAGGATTGACCGCTGCACAGGGGCAGCAATTGTCAGACCACAGTCGCAGCAGTGACTCAAGAATGAGACAAGAAGAGAAAAGAAGAGAAAAAGAAAAGAAAAGATAAGAAAAGTCAAGGATGACTTGGTACATACACATGTTTTCGCCCATGTGCAGTTGCGTAAGACATAGAAAGCTTTCCAAGAGAAGGGATTAAGAGGGGTTTTGAAATTGGCAAGGCTGCTGGGGATGACCCAGCCTGAACAAGGTGGGGTATGCACATGTCAGACTGTGATCTTGACTGCCCATAGAGCATTCAGAGGTGCTGCCTGAAATACATGACTAAGAGCAGTTGCGTTCATGCCATTCCTGCAACAAGAGAACCTACTTACAACCACAAAGATTCCCAAAACCTCAACACCAAAGTCCAAATTAGCGAAGTATCGCCTCATCTGCTTGACAGTGTCCCATTGCAGAGTCCCAACTTTATCAAATTGGGTTTAGGGTTCGGCTCAAGATACTGTGCATGAAGTATGCGTCATCTAAAGGTCCAACTCAAGCCTCAAACAGATTTGATGTCACACACAAGACATGCCAACCACAGACTTGACGTGAAGCACAAGACGTGTCCGCCACAGATGTGATGTGAAGCACAAGACATGTCTACCACATAGATGAGCGACTCGCCTACCTCAATGGCAGCAAAAGCTGTGGCAGTGGTTGCCAAGCCAGCAGTGGAATCTGCCAATATAGGGTTGGTGTGCAGAGCAATAAGACCCTGTCCACAGGCACATCGCATATCAAAAGCAATAGTCAAGTACCATTTCAGCAGTGCCATGTTGAAACTCCAAGCGTCGTCCATATCATCAGCGACAGTCCAACACCATTTCAGCAATGCTATGTTGCAAGTCCAGGCGTCGTCCAGTACAGGTACAATAAGGAAGCAGCAAGTTGCCATAACAAGCACTTAAGTAGCATGGCTGTCAGGCAATGAATTTGCCATGAACATGGGAGGATGCATGGATGCTGAGACACAGGGATCTAAGTTTGTTAAGGGAACTGCAACAGTAGCGACAGCTTGGGCATACATGGGCCTCTGTACTGAAGACAGATGTTGGTCAGCATCTGCAGCACCGCACAGGACTGTGCTTTCTTGCAGGTGACATGTACAGGGCTGCATGTTCCTTGAGGAAAGTGCATGCACAAACCAGGATTGTGGGTGCAAGGACGTATGCCGCAGGTGCAAACTTTGGACAGTGCATGCAAACAACAGGACTTTCGGTCCAAAGGTGTGTACCGCAGATGCCTGGTGAGAGGATTGCACAGAAGTCACAGCGTTGCAGCTGCAAAGGTGAATACCGGCAGTATAGGAGCATGCAAAGGGCATGTGCAGAGGACATGCAGAGGGCAGCAAAAGGCAGATGCATAGGGCAGATACACAAGTCATGCTGATGGAATGGGCAGCATTGTACCTTGTTGCCAGTTGCGCCGAGCTCCTCAAGGAAGACCATGGACAATGCAAAGGTGGCATCGTTCACATATGGGTCTGCACATGAGCACAGTGCAGAATGTCATGATTGAACACATTATTGAACATTGTTCCAAACAGGATTGCTGGCACACTTGGAGGTGTATAGACAACAGTCAAAATCCCAATTGGGACACGCTGAGAGACAGAGGCCAGCTCCCAAGAACAATGCATGACAGCAAGCTCACCCCAGTCTGATCCAAAAAGCTTGGAGATGGTCTCGCCGTCTTTCAGGCCGTATGCTCGTGCAAAGACTGCATTGAAGCCCTTGTCATAGTCCACATATGGGCAGGGGATGGTGCTTCCAGCTTGGCGTGTGTACAATGCATGACCCTGCAGCAGCATAGGTCCAGAGGTTTGATCTGCAGTCCACTGTGCCTGCTGGCAGTCTGTGAGCATCCTCAGCATGCATGCATACATGCATCCATTCACTCGTTCTTCAGCTCATCCTTCCATTGGCGGCCCATGCATTCATCCTTTCATGCATCCATTGATAGGGCATGCAAGGTGGAAAAGCAGCTCATGCAAGGTGGAAAGGCAGCTCATGCAAGGGGGAAAGGCAGCATGTGCAAGGTCAAAGAGCAGCATGTGCAAGGGGGAAGGGCATCACCTGCTCGCTCAGGGCAATCTCTTCAAGCAAGGCTTTGGTGCGTGGGGACAGGTTGGCCTTTCTCAAGCCCTTGGAAGGCTTGGAGTTTGGGCCCAGCAGTTCTGCCTTGAAATCTTGACCTTGTACCCCCATGGTGTCAAATCTGCGGACACACATGGAACCATTCCAACATTCACCTGGGCTTGCTTGCCATGCAGATTGCTGCTGAACAAACTACATTTGCTTTCAATATATGTGGATCTGCAGCAGTCAGAGGGTTCATTGCTCAGATCTAGAAGCTCAGCGGGCATGCTTTGTAACATTGAGGCCATCTGCAATGCTCTCTTGGCATCATTTATTGTCAAACAAGCTGGAAAAGATGACCCAACAGCATGATATGAAAGGTACAAACACCTGCTGAGAAGTGCTACAGATGTGACGTCAGCTATGCTGGAACAAGTAGCTACATCCACATGCTGTCAGAAGGTGACTTAATCTGATGCACAGACTTCTAAGCAGATGAACAGGATGCCTCACCTGCCTTCAACGCATTCTGTGTTGCAGAGGAAGTCGACGATATCTGCATGGTACTGTAACACCTTAGTGACTGGATTTTGAAAGTCAAGGAGCAGACACGGAGCAAGGAGATATGCTGAGCAACAATCACAGCAGCAGGTGTGGAACAATGCCATGAGGCCAAAGAGCATATAGCAAAGGACGCACCCTTATCAGTGTAGTCCTTCCGTGCAGCAAGGCCAGCTGCAATGCAGACAGACAGTCAGCACACGACCGCCCAATAGAGTAGGTAATGGCCAACAATTTTAATACAGTCTGACACGGCCTCATGAACTTGACGCACTGATACAGCATTATGAATGTGGAAAATTATTGCACTATCAGGAATGTGATCCAGAAAGCATTTACGCACGACTTGTACAATAGTCCTGGACAGCAGATGAGCAGCAGAGGCAGCTGTGCACAGTCCTTCCTCCCTCATGAGCAGGGGGCTAAGTAGCAGCCAAATGCCTTGACAGCGTGCATGCATGCATGCATCTGGATGGACAGGGAAGGTACCTTTGATGTGGGCCGTGGATGTGTTCAGCTTGTCTAGCTGGTAAGTACCCTTGTCAGCGCTCCTGAGGTTGCCTGTGATCATGCAAAGAAGGTCAGAGTGGAACATCCTGCACATTGCCGATTGAATTGTTTGCAACACAACATCATCAGCAATATTTCTCTCCACACATCAGGCACAATCAGCGCGCTTGAATGCCAAAAATGTTTCAGGATAAAACGCCAGACTAAATGCACATTACCATCTCCAGCCACAACAACTGTGAGAGTGGAATGCAATCTAACACTAGTACACATTGCCACAAAGCCAGTGCCTGCTTCTGGCAGACATCAGGGTCAAATGTTGGGACCCACTGCAAGTGCCCAAAAGGTAGACATGTGATTTGGTGTAATGTACTGCCAGATTGGGAATTTAACGTACCAAGAGGAGCAAGACCAGTGTCGGTGTCAAAGGGAGCTGCATAGGCCATTGGTGATGTCACTGCTATAGTTGCTGCAAGCAATGCGCCCATGCCAACCTGCAAACCCAGCAGCAAATCAGACATCTTTTGCCAAGCGGTTGGCACATTGAGACAAAGTGTTGTAGCATGATCCTCATTGGGTTTACTAGAAAATGCCAAAGAGGAACCATGTCTCAGGTGCGCCATATGCAGACAACTCAATATATGGCAAATCAGATCCATTGCGTGCGCTGCTGGCTCTGCAGCGATGCAATGCACAGGTAAGAGGCAGGCATGCAAGCACTGGCTGAGATTGCTTTGCTCACATTGGCAGCCTCACGCAAGTAGTCAAGGGGAGCCTTGCGGTTTGAATCCTGTTGCTTAGCCGATGCCTTGGCTACTAGCCTGGCAGGACATTGTCTGACACGCTTCGAGGCTGTGCCTACATGAACAAATGGCAGCTTCTGATGTAGCTGTGTGTTTGATGTCGCATCGCCATCAGTGGAGTCGATAAACTTGGTGACGGCAGAGAGCTGGTCAGCCACTCAAATGCACAATATCCATACATGCATGCGTGCACCGGAGGACTGTAAGCTGACAAAGCAACCGCTGGGCAAGACACGAGCTTGAACTCACAGGTCGAATGTTTGCTGGAGGCTTGCCCGAAGGCCCTGCAGCACAGCAGGAGGGCCTTAGATCATAGTGGCAAACTGCACCCATACGCTGCTCTGAGCAAGACCGATTTTGACAGCGCTCCAGTCCATCATTTGCAACCAGACGTTGAGAAAATTTGAGGTAAGTCAAGTAAGCCGCGCATCAGCAAACGGCCTTACGATCGGTGATCAAGTCGAGCATTGCGGGCCACTCACCTCTGCTGATTGCTGGCGCTGCGCTGTAGCATGCTTGTCGTCTGCATAATACACTTGATGCAATTGATCCGAACTTGACTGGCGTCAACGCCTTCGAAAGCACTGTTAGAGATGCTCCACGTCAGGATCAGGCGCACTCAGTCATTCGTGGCTGTCAATATTGATGAATTAATGGAGCCAGGGGCACTGCAGAGGTTTCCCAACCCTTTTTCAAAACACTCGAGTCCAAACACTTGCGCGGTGCCTGTCCCCGTCTTTGCGCTCCCCTGCTGGCGGCTATTGCGCACTGATGAATCACAAGTCTGGTTGAGAGCGTCAGCTTGGTTACCCTGTAACAAACAGACCCCAGGTTGGTATTGTTTTACAGATGTTGCTGACGGAAGCAATATTGGCGCGTGCCACAGACAGGGTATCAAAGTATGCTTAGCAGTCTTGCTAACACCAGCCCTTGCAACTCGACATGTCCCCGCACCTTGTCTTTCAGCAGTCAAGGGCTTCAAGACTCAGCAACATAACAGCAGAGTCAGATGTGAGTAGATTCACAGTAGTTACTGGTACGCTTTTGATGAAATCTAGGCAGCAAGCAGATACGTAAGTGGATCAGTGTATGCTCTCCTCTTCCACACCTGGTCTTAACAGGGGTTTGGACCATAGGTGACGTCTCGTTGCATCGAGGTAGCCTACTTACTGTAGCCTACTTACTGTTCAAGACAACATGACCCATGGTCTTGGCATAGTGTTCATGTGACGGATCTTCAGCAGCATTGCAGCAAGTGCAAGCTTCTTTGTTCTGAGCTTTGGACTCACTGTAGCGCATTGTCATCATAACTAGGGGAAATGGGGGCGATGGGAAGGAAACGTCGGGCGACAGGGCAGCCTACATTGTTTCTGTTACTGAAGTGGCTCTGTTGACACAGTGTGTAATCTGGGTAAGCACAGGCAGTTTGCTGTGGCCTTATGGCATTGACTTTTACCTATGCTATAGACGACAGCTGCTGGTGATTCCCTTGCCATTACACTGAGTATGACACTGGCAAGCTTGAGCATGGGCAGTTTGCAAAGTAACCCACTGCTTTCCTACCATGGCAATATGCACACAGGACAGGCTGAGTAGCAGAGCATCATTCAAGAAATGCTCCTGCACAGACTGGACGACCTGTTGTTGTCCAGCAATAAGGTTGTGGGTTACGTGAATATAGAATCTTACTCGTGAATAGCGCTGCTTTCTGCAGTGTCACTGTGAGCTTTTGCAGTGTGGAGTTCTGAAGCCTGCTAATGTTCATGCTGGTATTGCAAAGCCAGCAGTTTGGCGTTCAAAGACAGCCTTACTAGTGAGCCTTGTTGGTGAGCGTGATTTCATATGCTGTCCAAATGAATAGACAAGACTATTCAGCAGCACAACTGTAGGAGGTACCTGTAGGTAGCACCGGTGCTGGCTGACAGGTTCAGTTTGAAGCTGAGTTGTTGTCTTTTGGCGAGTTGTCATTTATGTGTTTGATGCCTTGGTTACTACCTCGACTCATTGGCGCTGGGTGCCAGTAAGGCAAAGGTGTCCCACAACAAATTCCGCAGATTTGGGCATTGCAAGATATGTTGTTCGTGTCATTCATTGGTTAGATTCAAAGGTTGTTGCAAGTACACTAGTGATGACCATCTGACTGAGAGTCTGAAATGGCAATCATCTGAAAGTCCTGAAGCCTTCACACATCACTGCCATGCGTAACCACATGGTTGCAGAAGTTGGAGGCAAATTCAGCCTGGCCATGGCGCTCACGCTCTCAGCTATGAGACCAAAAGGTATATCCCTATCGTGTGCTACCAGGATGTGCCTGTGCTGAATACACTGAAACCTCCCGCTATAAAATTGCAATTCCATCCATCCATCCATTCATTCCTCCATTCATTCACTCTCAAAGTCGCAACCATGACCATAATGGGACCCATGGTCAGACCATTTGACTGTGTGCCGCTGTCTATTGTGATTCATAAAGTCAGTTAGGCAAAACATATATGGCCAATTTAGTCATCAACCAATAAGTATGACATAAGTCGAGGTTGCACAGCTTCAATCGCTTCGAGCTGTGTATCTTGAGCTTCTCGTGCATGAAATACCAGCGCAAATGGATAGTATTTTCTTGTAGCTCCTAACTTTTTCGCTGCCGCCCTTGCTTGACCTTTGTCCGCTTCCGGGCACGTCGGCCCCAAGTTAAGCTTTGAGGTCTAGCATGGAGCTGCAGCCTGAGCCTCAATTTTCTGTATTTGAGTTCGAGCAGGCAGGGCTGCTGCATGACACGGATGGCCGCTTGATTGCACCTGCCTCGGCACTCACTGCAAACACAAGCGAGCAACCAAGCCCACACAGTAACCCGCAGTCGCAGCCTGCAAGCTTCCACGGCCAGAAAAATGCTCCGCAGAGCCCTCCTCAGCTCTGGCATCTGCCCTTGCTTGGACAAGGGTCTACTCCTGGTTTGTCAAGGAGTGCTGCGACTCAGCTTAGCGGGACGCTGGGCGAAAGCTTGGCATCGCAGAGCAACCCGCTGTTTGCGCAAGATGCTCACAACGAAGCGTCACGTTGGACCAACCACCACCAGCATAGCGCTGCAGAGGCTCACCAGCAATGTACAGATGCCTCACAAGCACAAGTTTTACAATTCGATATAACAGCTGAAGCAGTCAGCAAGAAGCAAGCCAATCGTGAACATCAGAAGAGGTTTCGTCTTCGTCAGAAGGTGCTACTGCATGCAGACCTCCTAAGTCCTTACTGTTTGTAGACAACAGTGTCATCCGCCTTCTTGTTGGCGTGAATCTGTACCTCATCACTCACTGCCTGCAGCCTTGAGAACAGGAACAGTATGCATTGACTTGTGTGGTTGCACTTTCTTTGGTCAGGGTGTACACATGACAACACAGTGCCAGTTCACACCACACTCACACCATTGGGAAGACCACTTGCCCCTTGCGGTCTTACACCGTGAGTGTGCATTGCTATGGATAAACGGGGTTCAGCAGATACGAAGATTTCTAAAAGCACATGTTTTGTAGGCAAAATCAGAGGCTGTCCAGGCAGAGCTTGACAAGACATTAGCTCAATTGCGAGACATGAAGCTGCAGAAGCTTGAGCTAGAACAGCAGCTTCAGCGCAATGCACAGACCACTTCTCTTCAAGCTTCACAAAGCCAGGTACAACTAGATTTTTGTGCAGAGCACGTGCTTTGGCACCGACAAGTACAGTCTGATCATGCCATGCCGATCTGCCTTCAACTGTGTTTTTCTGAAAGCAGACACCTCATGTCATGGATATGGTACACAAGATGTGTGTTGCAAATGAGGCATGAGCTCCGGACGCATGCATGAGTAATTATGACTTGCTGTGATGTTGTTTGTTAGTGAGGTGAGGTGAGTAAC
>JAABUT010003809.1_pt1 | contig 12554 bp, 10 predicted proteins | sample 5559281 | NCBI WGS metagenome assembly JAABUT01 (sample SAMN10711880, study PRJNA513359) | rock metagenome | isolation source: Antarctica rocks | place: Antarctica: Victoria Land, Ricker Hills nord | collected 2016-01-04
TCGGCGCCACCGGCGGCGGAAATCCTGGGGGAACGTCATGAGCCCTGTACATCGCGACCAATCAGCGGACACTGCCATCGATGTGATGCGCGGACTTCCGAGGCCGAAACCTCTTGCGGCCAAAGGCTTCCCACCGGGATTCCGATCCGAGCGAACGCTACCGGTCCGGGTCGAACTGGCCCGTCAAGTGCGACGGCGGCGTACCCAGTTCGCGCTCGGGTTCATGATGTTGCTGCCGATCATCCTTGCGGTGGCGTTCGCATTCGACAGTTCCGGCAGCAACGGTGGTACCTCGCTGGTGGACCTGGCGCAGAGCAGCGCCAGCAACTTCGCGATCGTGACGCTCTTCTTCTCCGCCACGTTCCTGTTGGTGGTGGTGGTGGCGTTGTTCTTCGGCGACACCATCGCCAGTGAGGCGTCGTGGTCCTCGCTGCGCTACCTGCTCGCGATGCCGGTGCCCAGGACCCGGCTGTTACGGCAGAAGTTCCTGGTCGCCGGCCTGCTCTCGCTGGTGGCGTTGGTGTTGTTGCCGGTCGCCGGCTGGCTACTCGGATCGCTGCTCTACGGCAACGGGCCGCTGGCAACCCCGGTCGGCGAGTCGTTCTCCGGGTGGGGTGCGATCAGCCGGATCGGGCTGATCGTGGCGTACCTGGCGGTGAACCTCGCCTGGGTGGCCGGGCTCGCCTTCCTGTTGAGCGTATCGACGGATGCACCGTTGGGCGCGGTCGGTGGGGCCGTCCTCTTGGCCATCCTGTCGCAGATCCTCGACCAGATTCAGGCGCTGGGCACCATCCGAAACTGGCTTCCTACGCACTACTCGTTCGCCTGGACCGGCGCGATGGTCGAGCCGATTCGCTGGGATGACATGGTGCGCGGCGGCTTTTCGGCGCTGGCGTACGCCATGTTCTTCACCACGCTGGCCTTCTGGCGGTTCTCCCGCAAGGACATCAACAGCTGACCGCCGACCCGCCGTTACCGGCGACCGGGCGCAAACCGCTAGGCCACCCGTTCTTTCGGGGAACTCTCCAAGGTCTTCGCCGGATCCCGCTCCACGACGTCGCCCAGCACCTCGTCGATGCGGCTGAGCAACTCCGGCGGAATCCTCACGCCCGACGCCTTGACGTTCTCGGTCACCTGATCGGGCCGGGACGCGCCGATGATCGCGGACGCCACGTTGTCGTTCTGCAGGACCCAGGCGACCGCGAGTTGGGCGAGCGAGAGGTCGATCTCCTGTGCGATGGGGGCAAGGTTCTGGACTCTGCTGAGCACGTCGTCGGTGAGGAAGCGCTTGATCATGTCGGCACCGCCTTTTTCATCTGTCGCCCTGCTGCCCTCCGGCAGCGCGGCTCCCGGCTGGTACTTACCTGTCAGCACACCCTGTGCGATGGGTGACCAGACGATCTGCGAGATGCCCACCTCCTTCGATGCCGGAACCACCTCGCGTTCGATCACCCGCCACAGCGCCGAATACTGCGGCTGGTTGGAGATCAGCTGCACACCGAGTTCGGTGGCGAGCTGATGACCGGCCCGGAGTTGCTCGGCTGTCCACTCGCTGACCCCGATGTACAGCGCCTTGCCCTGGCGGACTACGTCGGCGAACGCCCGCATCGTCTCCTCGAGCGGAGTCCGGAAGTCATATCGGTGCGCCTGGTAGAGGTCGACGTAGTCGGTGCGCAGCCGCGACAGCGACCCGTCGATGGACTCCAGGACGTGTTTGCGGGAGAGTCCGACGTCGTTGTGGCCCGCCGGTCCGGTCGGCCAGAACACCTTGGTGAAGATCTCGATCGATTGCCGTCGTTCGCCCTTCAGCGCCGCGCCCAGGACCGTCTCGGCGGCGGTGTTGGCGTACGCGTCGGCGGTGTCGAAGGTGGTGATGCCGTTGTCGATGGCGGCTTTCACGCACGCTGTTGCCGCGTCGTTCTCGACCTGTGAGCCGTGCGTGAGCCAGTTGCCGTAGGTGATCTCGGAGATTTTCAGACCGGAGTTGCCGAGGAAGCGAAATTTCATTCCCCGAGCCTATTCCGGACTCTCGGTGCGACGATCACCCGGCCGGACCGCTGAGTTCAGAACGTGCGCACTCGGCCGACGGTCCGTGCGCCGCGCCGCTGGTCACTGCACGCAGAACTCGTTGCCCTCCGGGTCGGTCATCACCGTCCAGACGCCGCCCCATTCGTCGGTGCGGTCCTCGACCACGGCGCCGCCGGCGTCGACCAGCTTCTGCACGTGCGCCTGCACCGTGATAGCGCGTTCAGCGGCGTCGGCAATGCCGCGGCCGACGCCGATATCCAGGTGCATCCGATTCTTCGCGGTCTTTCCTTCCGGGACTTTCAGGATGAACACCCGAGGTCCGACGCCGTCGGGGTCGATCACCGCGTAAGCGTCGTTGCGGTGCTCCTCCGGGATCTCGGCGAGCGCCTCGTCCCAGTTGGCGAATCCGGGCGGCGGATCGTCGTCCCGGTAGCCGAGCGCCACCTTCCAGAATTCACCGAGGGCGGCCGGGTCGGCCGCGTCCAGCGTCACATGCAGGGAGATGCCCATCTCGTGCTCCTGTCCTCGTGGGTCGTCGTTCGCTGGCGGTGGCCGACGGTCGTTGGTGGATGAATCAGCGAACGGAGAACCCTTGCGCGATCAGGGTTCTGCTCACACCGGGGCGTGGTCGACGCCACCGGCGTCCATCTGCCGGATCTCCTTCTTCAGTTCGGAGATCTCGTCCCGGAGTCGGCCGGCCAGTTCGAACTGCAGGTCCCGGGCGGCGGCCATCATCTGCGCCGTCAGCTGATGCACCAGGTCGGCCATCTCCGAACGAGCCATTCCGGCGGTCGAATGCCCGGCGTACACCCCGGAACTACCGCCGGTCTCGCCCTGCGCCCGCCGGCCACGGGAGGCGCTGCGACCGGAGCCGGCGACCTTGCCGCCGATCTGGCTGCTGACATCGTTCGCAGTGCCATCTGCTTCGGCGTAGACCCGTTCCAGAATGTCGTTGATCCGCTTGCGCAGCGGCTGCGGATCGAGTCCCTTCTCCAGGTTGTAGGCCACCTGCTTCTCCCGGCGCCGATCGGTCTCCTCGATCGCTCTGGCCATCGACGGGGTGAGCCGATCGGCATACATGTGCACCTGACCGTTGACGTTCCTGGCCGCCCGGCCGATGGTCTGGATCAACGAGGTTCCGGACCGCAGGAAGCCCTCCTTGTCGGCGTCCAGGATGGACACCAGGGACACCTCGGGCAGATCGAGGCCCTCGCGCAGCAGGTTGATGCCGATCAGCACGTCGAACTCGCCGACCCGCAATTCCCGCAGCAATTCGACCCGGCGCAGGGTGTCGACCTCGGAATGCAGGTACCGCACCCGGATGCCCTGTTCCAACAGGTAGTCCGTCAGATCCTCGGCCATCTTCTTGGTGAGCGTGGTGACCAGCACCCGTTCGTTCTTGTCGGCGCGCTCCCGGATCTCGCCGACCAGGTCGTCGATCTGACCCTTGGTCGGCTTGATGATCACCTGCGGGTCGACCAGCCCGGTCGGCCGGATCACCTGCTCGACGAACTCGCCGTGGGTGCGGCCCATCTCGTACGGTCCCGGGGTCGCCGAGAGGTAGACCGTCTGACCGATTCGATTGTCGAACTCCTCCCAGGTGAGCGGCCGATTGTCCAGAGCCGACGGCAGCCGGAACCCGTGCTCCACCAGGGTGCGTTTCCGGGAGGCGTCACCCTCGTGCATCGCCCCGATCTGCGGAACCGTCACGTGCGATTCGTCCAGCACGATGAGAAAATCGTCCGGGAAGTAGTCGAGCAGGGTGGCCGGCGCCGAACCCGGCGGCCGGCCGTCGATGGGCCGCGAGTAGTTCTCGATGCCGTTGCAGAAGCCGACCTGCCGCATCATCTCGACGTCGTAGTTCGTGCGCATCCGGAGCCGCTGGGCTTCCAGCATCTTGCCCTGCCGCTCGAACTCGGCGAGCCGATCGGCCAGCTCTTCTTCGATGGCCGAGATCGCCTTCTCCATCCGGCCCGGGCCGGCGACGTAGTGGGTGGCCGGGAAGATCCGCAGCTCCGGTACGTCGCGCACGATGTCGCCGGTGAGGGGGTGCAGGTAGTAGAGCTTCTCGATCTCGTCGCCGAAGAACTCGATACGGACCGCCAGCTCCTCATAGGCTGGGATGATCTCGACGGTGTCGCCGCGCACCCGGAAACTGCCCCGGGTGAAGGCGATGTCGTTACGGGAGTACTGGATGTCGACCAGCGCACGCAGCAACTGGTCCCGGTCCAGCTGATCTCCGACGGCCACCGGGATCGACCGGTCGAGGTAGGACTGCGGCGTGCCGAGTCCGTAGATGCATGACACCGACGCCACCACGATCACGTCGCGCCGGCTGAGCAGCGACATGGTGGCCGAGTGCCGCAGCCGCTCGACATCGCTGTTGACCGACGAGTCCTTCTCGATGTAGGTGTCCGTCTGCGGCACGTACGCCTCTGGCTGGTAGTAGTCGTAGTACGACACGAAGTATTCGACGGCGTTGTGCGGGAACAACTCACGCAGTTCGTTGGCCAGCTGGGCCGCAAGGGTCTTGTTCGGCGCCATCACCAGCGTCGGCCGCTGAAGCCGCTCGATCAGCCAGGCGGTGGTGGCCGACTTACCGGTGCCGGTGGCGCCCAGCAGGACGACGTCGCGCTCGCCCTCCATCAGTCGTTGTTCGAGTTCGTCGATCGCCTGTGGCTGATCGCCGGACGGCTGGTAGTCGCTGACCACCTGGAACCTGCCGCCGGTGCGCGGGATCTCGCCGACCGGGCGGTGCTCGGAGACGGCAATGACGGGGTGCTCGGTTGCGAAAGCCACATCAACGAGGCTACGGATACGCACCGACAACGGGTCCACCGCGCACCTCCCGTGCGAGGAGTCAACTTCGACCGTTCTGTGGCAGGAGGGACCGGATGCATCGGTTCCATCCTCGAAGGCGAACTCGATCCTCGCCGGCACGGGTTGCGAGCGGGCTCAGGCCAGGTGCCAACCAGCATTGGCGCTAGGATTAACCTTCAAGTGAAGAGTTAGCCTTTGCCCAGGATCGGCGTTACGGTGCACCCGCTCCTGCGAGGCCGACGGGTCGGCGAAGTGAGGGAGCGGTGTGTCGCGCCAGTCCCCCGGCGATCGCGGGAACCCGGCGGCCGAGAGCGCGGGTTCGAGGGCATCGGCCTGATCGAGACTCTCGACGACGAGCTGCAGGTCGATGACATCCTGGGACGGCAGCCCGGGGAGCGACCTCGGCCCGATGTGATCGACCATGGCGCCGCCGCAGGCCCGGGAGACCCGCGCAGCAAGCAGCGCGGCGCGATTCGACCACCCCGGATCCGATGGCACCAGCTCCCTGGCCACCGCCGAGGCCTCCGTCTTCGCCAACCGATTCGCCGCGAACGTCGTCAGCCGCTGCCACAGCTCATCGATCGGTCCGCCGAGGCCGTCCAGCAGTCCGGAGTTGTCCACCCACACGTCGGACAGGGTCCGACGTTCCTGGTCGGCGAGCTGCGCCGTGATCCTGGCCCTGGCGTCGGCCTCGGTGTGACCGCGGGCCACCAGACGCCGCAGCCGAACCTCGTCATCCGCGACGCCGACGCCGATCACCAGGTGATAACGGGCGGCATCCGTGACGGTGCGGATCAGCGGGATGTCGTTGATCACCACCCGGTCCCGCGGCACCGCGGCCGACCGCTGGGCGAACAGCTGCCGCACCTGTGGATGGGTGATGTCCTCGAGGCGCTTCCGGGCCTCCGAATCGGCGAAGACGATGCCGGCCAGCGCGGCGCGGTCCAGGCCTCCGTCGACCGCGATGACGGTGTCCCCGAAAGCCGCGGCGACGGCAGCCAACCCGGGTGTACCGGGCTCGACCACTTCACGGGCCAGTCGATCGGAGTCGACGACCACCGCCCCGTGCTCGGCCAGCGCCGTGGACACCGTCGACTTGCCGGCACCGATGCCGCCGGTGACGGCGACGCACAGTGGCCCGTCGGGCGCGCACCCGTCGGGCGCGGACCCGTCCGGATTCACCACAACGGATCACCGATTGCACCATCACTACTGTGACCGCGCGTCACATCCGACACACCGATCCGCCTCCCTGGCCGTCATCCCATTCTGACGTAGCGTCCGAAGAGACGTCTCACGCACTCAGTTCGCGACCAGGAGGATCCAGTGCTCAGCACCATTCTTGGACGGGGTCGCCACCGGTTCGGCCTGCCGGGTCTTGTCCCGGTCCGGCATTTCGTCACCGTGTCCCAGCGCAGTCTTCTGGTCCGGCTTCTCGGCTTCGGACGCCGGCCTGGGCGGCACCACGCGGCGCTCGGTCTCGACGTCGCCGAGCGGCAGGCTCCTGCGCTGCAGGCGGCCGCGGCCTGACCCATCCCCCGTCGGTCCCCGCCTGCCCTATCCCCTGGCCCGACTCTCGTCAGCCGACCACAGCCGGTGTCCGATTAGTTCGGGTACCGGCTGCACCGTGCTCCGGGCTGACCATGGGGGCGCATGGCGACGGCGGGCGCATGCCCGACCGGCTTCAAGGGATCAAGCGGCGTTCTTGAGTATCCTGGCCAGTGCGATCTCCGCGAGCTGGGTCAGCTGCGGCCCCTGAGCTCCCTTCATCAACCCATCGGCCACCGCGATCGCCAGGGTCCAATCGCCGTACTGGACGTTGATCAGACCGCCCGCCCGCAGCAAGATCTGAGCGGGCTGACCGCCCACCTTGGTCGGTGATGCCTGCGCACCGAGCCCCGTTTCGGCGGCCACCGTGATACCAATCTGCTTGGCGGCGGACTCCGCCGTCTTGTACTGGGTGATCCGAAGGCTCAACTTCTGCTTGCCCGCGGTGATCCCGTACAGACACCGAATCGACCCGGTCGAATTGACCTTGGGGTTCGCCACGTCCTTCACCCGGCTGCCGGCAGCCGGGATGGGGCTTCCGGTGATCTTCTGCACATCGGTGGGCCCCAGCAGTGACCCGCAGTCGACGGTGAGCGGGTTAACCTTCTTGATCGCGCTGCTCGCCGGTGTGCTCGGAGCGACGGAGGTCGAGAGTTTCGCAGTCGCCGACGGCTTGGCGGTCGTTGGCGGCTTGGCCGTGGCCTTCGCGCTGCTGACGCTGCTCGCGGTGGCAGCCCCGGAACCGCTTGGCTGCCCGACGGTGACCGATGCGCCGGTCGCGCCGGTCGCGCCGGTCGCCGACCCGGTGGCCCCCGACCCGGTGGCCGCTGACCCAGTTGCCGCCGACCCGGTGGCTCCGTTGCCCGTGCTGAAGGTCTCGGTGACCACGACGGTCTTTCTGGCGTCGGTACCGGTGCTGCAGGCAGTCAACATCAGAGCCAGGGCAGCAGCCGGAGCGATCAAGCGGGCGGCAGTAATGGAGCGTCGCATGGCCACCACGGTACTGAACGGTCACCCTGTTCTCAGACCAACCCGCCGAGGCGCCCGCAAAGGTCACGCCACCGCCCCGGCGGTGGCAGAGCGGGGCCCTCAGCCAGCGAAAAAGGGGCCGCCACCGAAGCGATTCGGTGACGGCCCCCTGTCAGCTGGAGCGCAGCCGTTCGTCAGCTGTCGCCGTTACCCGCCAGCCGCTCCCGCAGCGCGGCCAGCTGCTCGTCGTTGACCAGCGAGCCGGCCGCATCCGGCTGGGCGCCCGCGTCGGCCGCACCGGTGGACGAGGTGTAATTGCCACCGTCGCCGGAGGAGGCTGCCTCGGCATCCGCGGCCTGGGCAGCAGCGACCTGCTTGAGGTGCTTCTCGTAGACATCGTGCGCGTCCGAGTACTGCTTCTCCCACCCCTCGCGCTGGGTGTCGTAGCCCTCCAGCCACTCGCCCGTCGACACGTCGAAACCCTCCGGCGGCACGAAGTTGCCCTGCTCGTCGTAGTGATCGACGACGCCGTACTGGGCCCGCACCTCGTCGAACTCGGTCTCCGGGGTGACGCCCTCGTTGGCCTGCTTCAGCGACAGCGAGATCCGGCGACGCTCCAGGTCGATGTCGATGACCCGGACGAAGATCTCGTCCTCCACGCCGACCACCTGCTCCGGGATCTCCACGTGCCGGCCGGCCAGTTCGGAGATGTGCACCAGACCCTCGATGCCGTCGTAGACGCGGACGAAGGCACCGAACGGAACCAGCTTGGTGACCCGGCCGGGGACGACCTGCCCGATGGCGTGGGTCCGGGCGAAATGCCGCCACGGATCCTCCTGGGTCGCCTTGAGCGACAGCGAGACCCGCTCGCGGTCCATGTCGACGTCGAGCACCTCGACGGTGACTTCCTGGCCCACCTCGACCACCTCGCTCGGGTGGTCGATGTGCTTCCAGGACAACTCCGAGACGTGCACCAGACCATCGACACCACCGAGATCGACGAAGGCACCGAAGTTGACGATGCTGCTGACGACACCCTTGCGGACCTGGCCCTTGCCCAGCTGGTTGAGAAACTCGCTGCGCACCTCGGACTGGGTCTGCTCCAGCCACTGCCGGCGCGACAACACGACGTTGTTGCGGTTCTTGTCCAGCTCGATGATCTTGGCGTCCAGCTGACGCCCGACGTACGGCTGCAGGTCGCGGACGCGTCGCATCTCCACCAGCGAGGCCGGCAGGAAGCCGCGGAGACCGATGTCCAGGATGAGGCCGCCCTTGACGACCTCGATGACGGTGCCGGTGACGACTCCGTCCGCTTCCTTGATCTCCTCGATCGTGCCCCAGGCGCGCTCGTACTGGGCGCGCTTCTTGGACAGGATCAGCCGGCCCTCCTTGTCCTCCTTCTGCAGGACGAGGGCTTCGACGTGCTCGCCGATCTCGACGACCTCGTTGGGGTCGACGTCGTGCTTGATGGACAGCTCACGCGAGGGGATGACGCCCTCGGTCTTGTAGCCGATGTCGAGCAGAACCTCGTCGCGGTCGACCTTGACGATAGTTCCCTCGACGATGTCGCCATCGTTGAAGTACTTGATGGTGGCGTCGATCGCTGCGAGAAAATCCTCTTCCGACCCGATGTCGTTGATCGCGACCTGAGGGGCGGTGATGGTGGGGGTTGACATGTGGTGGGTTGCTCCGTGGGTGGACAGTTGTCGGAGGGACAAGGTGTTGAACGACAAGTGACTGCACGTGACGAACCCGGTCGCTTGACAATGACTCCCCCGCGATCGCGGGACGCCCGGCCGGCAGGCACACCGGCCCGACCGGCGTGACGCCGATCGTGATTGAGAAGCGAGCGCCGTCTGCTCCATTCCGAGACAGCCCGGGCGCACAACGCACTCTCCAGACTATCGGACCGGTGTGTGGCGGACAAAACAGCGGCGGCAAACCGCCGGCAGCGCAATGAGCCACGTGCCGCGCCGACGCTGGCAATATGTACGCGGCGCTTGCGAGATTTCGCCGGCGCGAGGCACACATTGCCAGTGTCGGCATGTCCGGGGCGCTGACCGCGGAGCGAACCGAGAGCCCGGCCGGCCCTGCCCGGCTCGCGGGCGTACGGCACACTTCCGGCTGTGACGGACAGCGGCCTCGGACAGACCCGGCCGCGGGTGATGCCCGCCGACCAACGGACGTCGCGGCTCGCCAACCGCCGCTGGTGGGACGCCGACGCCGACAACTACCACCAGGAGCACGGCGAGTTCCTCGGCGACGCCGACTTCGTCTGGTGCCCCGAGAACGTCCGGGAGGACGACGCCCACCTGCTCGGTGATGTCGCCGGGCGCCGAATCCTCGAAGTGGGCTGCGGTTCGGCGCCGTGCGCCCGCTGGCTCGCCGGCCGGGGCGCGCAGGTGGTGGCGTTCGACCTGTCGTCGGGCATGCTGCGGCACGGAGCCGCGGCCGCGTCGCGGACCGGGATCACGGTGCCGCTGGTGCAGGCGGACGTCTGTGACCTGCCGTTCGCGGACGCCGCGTTCGATGCCGCGTTCTCGGCGTTCGGCGGTATCCCGTTCGTCGCGGATTCCGCCGGCGCACTGCGCCAGGTCTTCCGGGTGCTGCGTCCCGGCGGCCGCTGGGTTTTCTCGGTAACCCACCCGATGCGCTGGATTTTCCCGGACCTGCCCGGTGCGGTCGGGATGACGGCGATCCAGTCGTACTTCGACCGGTCCCCTTACGTCGAGGTCGATTCTGCGGGTGTCCCCGCCTATGCCGAGCACCACCGGACCATGGGCGACCGGATCCGGGAGTTGGTCACCGCCGGATTCATCATCGACGATGTGCTGGAACCCCAGTGGCCGGAGGGATTCGACGACAGCTGGGGCCAGTGGACCCCCGAACGTGGGCGAGTGTTCCCCGGCACGGCGATCTTCCTGGCGCACAAGGCGCTACCGCGTCGACGCTCAGGGAGCACCGGGCGCCAGGGATCACCCCGGCGATGAGGAGCACCGGGAGTTGCGCCAGCCATTGACACCGCACCAGCACCACAGCAGTCTTTGCCGAGGCGATCGGCGCCGACGACCGGGTGACGCCGTCACCGAGACGAGGACAACGCATGCGCATTGGGCTGGTCGGGGTGGGGCGCATCGGCGCCTTCCACGCCCACACCCTCATCGGTCTGCCCGGGGTGGACAGCGTCGTGCTGGCGGACGCCGATCCGTTTCTTGCTGAGGAGACTGCCCGCCGGCTCGGCGCCGAGACCGCGCCGGGCGTGGACGAGCTCTTCGCAGCCGGTCTGGACGGCGTGGTGATCGCCACCTCGACGTCCAGCCATGCCGAGTTGATCGGGCGTGGTGTCGCCGCCGGAGTTCCGACCTTCTGCGAGAAACCGATCTCGCTCGACCTGACCGGCAACGAACACGTGGTCGATCTGGTCGAAGCCTCGGGCGTTCCGGTACAGATCGGATTCCAGCGGCGATTCGACGCCGGCTACCAGGAGGCCGCGCGCGCCGTCGCCGCCGGCGAACTCGGTTTCCTGCACCATATCTCCGCCAACACCGGTGATGCGAGTCCGCCGACCGCCGACTACCTGCGCACCTCCGGCGGGTTCTTCCGTGACTGCAGCGTCCACGACTTCGACGCGATCCGGTACGTCACCGGGCGGGAGGTTGTCAGCGTCTACGCGCTCGGCGCGAACCGTGGCGAGCCGTTCTTCGCGGAGGTCGACGACATCGATGCGGCCGCGGTGCTGCTCACTCTCGACGACGGCACCCTGGTCACGGTGACCGGCACCCCGCTACAACGGCGCCGGTCACGACGTCCGGATGGAAATTCTGGGCAGTCTCGGCTCCATCGCCGTCGGCCTGGACGACCACACCGCGATCCGCTCGGCCGAGGCCGGGGTGCAGTTCCCATCCGGCCCGCCGCATCCGACCTTCATGGATAGATTTCGCGCGGCCTATGTCGCGGAGCTGACCGCATTCATCGCGGTGGTAGCCGGTGCCCGTCCTGTGCCGTGCACCGTCCGCGATGCCTTGGCCGCGTTCCGGGTGGCTGACGCCTGCGACCGCTCCCTTCGTGATGGACGCGTGGTGCAGCTCGACGAACGGGCTGCTGCCTGAGCCGCGGTAACGGCTTTTGCCCGACGAGCAGTTATTGGCCAGCGACGAACAGAGCGCAGTCGCACGGGCCTCGCCCCCGCCCACAGATCAATGCCGGCCGGTCCTGCTGGCTCTCTGGACGTCCTGGAATCGGGTCGCGGACCCCTGCGCAACATCGCCGAGATGGCAGGAGTTCAGCCCGGCAGCACCGTGCGCCCGGTATGCAAGGTGCTCGGGTAGGCGAGACGCCAGCGGGTCGCAGGCACGGCGGCCCCCTGCCGACCACCGCTGACCGGCGACCTCGTTTCGTCAGCCGGATCGAGCGCTCCGTGATTGACACCACAAGTGCCCGGCAGCAGTCTTGCCGAACGGCCCCTGCTCATCCGACGCCCACCCGGCCCGGCAGCATCGACGCCGCAACACCTTCAGGATCAGGAGAAACGATGAAGTTCCGCAGATTGACGGTCGCCGCGGTGGCCGTCACCGCACTCGCCGTGGCCGGCTGCAGCAACGGTGCACCGGCCGCCAACAGCTCGACACCGGCCGCGGCGGCCAGCAGCACCGACATCGGCTCGGCAGCCAGCGCGGCCACGGCGGCCTCCAGCTCGGATTCGGCGGCGAGCTCCTCCGAGGACACCGCAACGGCAACCGCCTCCGGGTCCGACTCCTCACCGGGCTCGGCCGGCTCGGCGGGGGAATCGACAGCCGGCTCGGCCGGCGGCGGCACCGGCGGCAGCGGTCCGGATACCGGCGGCGGCAAGATCACTGTTGCTGTGATCACCCACGCCGCCCCCGGTGACTCGTTCTGGGATGTGGTCAAGTCCGGCGCGGAGGCCGCCGGCAAGCAGGAAGGGGTGACGGTCAGCTATGCCGGCGATCCGGATCCGGCCAGGCAGAGCCAGCTGATCGACAACGCGGTGGCACAGAAGGTCCAGGGCATCGCGGTGTCGATGGCCAACCCTGACGGCCTCAAAGAGTCGATCCAGAAGGCGATCGCCGCGGGTGTCCCGGTGATCACCATCAACTCGGGTCTGGAGAAGTCCAAGGAGTTCGGCGCCATCACCCACGTCGGTCAGAGCGAGGAACTCGCGGGCGAGGGCG
>JAABUT010003810.1_pt1 | contig 12553 bp, 10 predicted proteins | sample 5559281 | NCBI WGS metagenome assembly JAABUT01 (sample SAMN10711880, study PRJNA513359) | rock metagenome | isolation source: Antarctica rocks | place: Antarctica: Victoria Land, Ricker Hills nord | collected 2016-01-04
GCCGCCAGATCCTGTGTGCGTATTCCTCGAGCATGAGGGCGGCCACCGACCGTCTGGTTCGCTGGCGTCGATGGTGGTCGTCATGAGGTCGGGCCGTCGGCAGACCCGCCGCTGGCGGCTTCTGCCCGGCTGCTGGCGTCGTCGATGACTTGGCGCCACGTCGTGATCTGTTCCTCGGTCAGGCCGAGGTCGCCCTGCACCGCGATCATCGTGGTGTCCCAGCGACGGCCTCCGTCAGGGCGGGGTGTGAGCAGCACGGCGACGGTGATCGACTGCTCGATCTCGCCGGTCTGGGTCTGCCGGTCGCGGTGACGCAGCCGCACCCAGGCGGAGAAGGTCGCCTGCACCAGTTCGTCGAAGCGGGAGGCGACGCTGAAGCAGAGCTGTCGCCCTTGACCGAAGAAGAACCGCCGGTGCTGCATATTGACGTCCTGCGCAGGGTTGTCCACGAGTTCCTCGAGCATCGCGATGAGGTACTGGCCCAGGCTGGTACGGGAGGCGACCTCGAGCTTGTCGAGCTCGGACAGGACGCGCAGACGGTCGGGTTCGCGCATCTCGTCGTCGAGCGTCGTTGTGGCGACGTCCTCGAGCAGCACCCGGTAGAGACCGTGCGCCCGCTGGTCGTCGCTGCCGGCCGGGGTCTTGGGCAGCAGCGGAACCGACTCTTGCCGGCCACCCGTTGCGAGCAGCGCCGGCGTCAAGGGTGACGGTGCGGTCTCCTCGTCCAGCTGCGCGAGTTGGTAGTAGCGCAGCGACTCCTGGCCGAGCGGCGGCGGGTCGTCGTCGTCGACGACTCGCCGCAGGTACTGGGCGACCGCATGCACCGAGCGCAGCTGGTCGAACAGGAACTCCCAGTCCCGACGCAGCAGCGTCACCACCGGCAGGTCGCCCGACGAGGTCAGGGCTGGCACGTCCGCCGGGACGTCGGGGTGGTCGATGAGGACGACGCCGAGCCAGCTGTAGTCGTTGCCGTTGACCCGGATGCTCCTGCCGCGGCCGTTGACGAGCTCGGTGGGCTGCTGACGCAGCGCTCGCACGGTGCCAGCCGCCTGCTTGCCGGCTTTGGTCATGTTCTTATTCAGCCAATTCCGCTCGCCCTGCTCGTCGCGAAGCTGGTCGGAGCCGCGGCTCTTGCTCTGCAGTACCAACCCGTGCTGGCCGACCAGGATCGTGCCGTCTCCCAGTTCCCGGGTGGCGGTGCCCTTGGCGACTTTCGCTGGGTGGAACACGAAGTCCGGCAGGCCCCAGGCGGCTGCCACGCTGAGCGCGACCCACTCCGCGGCCGTGCCCTTGCGCAGTTCCTCAGGTAGCGGCAGGGCGGGTGGAATCCGCCGCTCGAACACCCCCGCTGGGGTCACGACCAGCAACGTTGTGTCGTCGGGTCCGACGACGGTCGCCAGTCCCAGCGGGGACTGGCGCAGCTGCTCCAGCTCGTCCTCAGTCATGGCGATCGCGCTGTTGGCCTGCGGTGTCCAAGGTGTCGGCGGGGGGCCGGCCTGGAGTCGCGGGTCGGTCGACGGCCGGGGTGGCGCGGGCATGTCGTCGCGCAGTCCCATCGAGCGCTCCAGCGAGCGGACCACCTCGTCGACGACGCGAGCTAGCTGCTTCGTGCGCCGGCTCAGAGTGTCGTCCGGCTCCTGCGGCGGCGGGTCGACGTTGACCGCGGCGTCGATGGCGATGTTGGCGGTGCCGCGGACCGCGGTGTAGCGGATGCGCTCGGGCTGGGCGCCGTGCAGGCGGTAGCGGGCGATGAGGGAGTTGTCCTCGAGGAAGCCATCGGGTTCGACGAGGATCTCCTCGAGCGTCTCGGGAGGCTCAACAAGCAGCTCTGGCGCCGCGGAGTGCCCCCAGCTGAGTACCCGCAGCGTGGAGCCAGCGATGGTGAGGTTGCGCAGCAGCAGTAGGGCGTCCCGCATCATCTGCAGCCCGGGCTGCACCGGCTGGTCCTGCGCGATCGGCTGCAGTGAGCGCACCAGGCGGACCTGGTCGGGCCGCAGCCCGCGGAGGGAGTCCTGCTCGAGAGCGGCCCGGAACTCCTCCTCGGTGGTGCAGATCGGGAAGCGCAGGGAGTCGGGCTGCTCGTCGGCGGTCTGGCCGGTGAGCAGCCGGGCGGTGGCTCGGACAGCCTCGTCCAAGGAGGACTGCACCTGCGCGGCCAAGTCGATGACGAGGCCGCTGAGCTCGATGGTCGCCTCGTTGGCCCAGTGGACCCATACGTTGATAGTGCCGTTGCCGTCCGGGTCGGTGTTCAGGCTGATGTCGTAGGGCCCGGAGTCCAGGAAGCGGCTCCAGGCCTCGGCAAAGCGGCCACGCAGTCGCGCCACCTCCTCCAGGTGCTGCAGTGATCGGGAGTAGCTCGCCGACAGATCCTCGTGCTGGTGGGCAGCTGGGCCGGTGTTCACCGCGTTGTGCCCCCTTCCGACGCCTCGTGAGCCGCGCTAGCCGGCATGGCCTCGCCTGCCCGCGCTCGGCCGGCGTCGCGAGGGCCGGGGTCTTGGCGTTGGGCGATGTCGGCGGCGTAGGCGGTCCAGTCGCCGGCGGTGGCGCGCTGCCAGGTGGCGGCGACGTCGACGTTGATGCCCAGCAGGCGGGCCAGCAGGGCCGCGGGCAGGTCCATGGCGAGGTCGAACAGGGCGGCGTTGCGGGCCTGCCAGGGGCGGAGGCCGAGGTTCTTGAGTCGCGTGCCGAGCTGGTAGGCACTGATCGGCTGACCGGGCCGGCGGCCGGGGAACAGCCACGGCGAGGCTGCGCGGTCACCAATCGCCCGGTGCTCGCGGCTGGTGGCCGCGAGGGTGGTGACGAGCTGGTCCAGTGGGCTGGGCAGTTCGATCGGCTCGGGGCCCAGGCGCAGGCGGACGGCGCAGCTCGGGGTGACGTCGAGGTGGTTCAGGGTGAGCCGGCTGATGCTCGCGGCGCGTTGGGCGTAGAGCAGGACGAGCAGGCCGGCGACGCGATCGCCGGGGTTGAGGGTCTGGTCGTGCAGGAGGCGGCGGGCTTGGTCCCAGCGTTCGTGGGCTTGGATGGCGGCGGGGCCGGCCCAGTTCGACGAGGGCAGGGTCAGCGTGGTGAGCTGGTTGGCGCCGGCCCAGCGGATGAACTCGCCGACCTCGTGTCGGCCGGTGGCGGTGTCGCTGCTCAGCCAAGCTTCTAGGTCGGGCTGGGTGGCGGTGGGCAGGGTGAGTCCGCGGTCGGCGAGGGCGTCGAGGAAGGCGGTTGCGAAGCGCATGCGTTGCCGCACGGCGACGGCCTGGTGGTAGCTGGTGGCGCCGCGGGAGCGGGCGCGCAGCCGGCGCACCAGGTACCAGGTGCCGTAACGGTGCAGCAGGTGCCGCTCGTCGGGGTCGGGACGGGCGGCGATGCCCGCGGTGATCCAGTGCTCGAGCCGGGCGAGCTGCTCGTCCCGTGCGGGAAGGGCGCCGGTGGCGACGAGCACGGCGCGTAGGTGGGCGAGCACCTTGCTGTCGCCGAGTTCGTCGAGCGCCGCGTGCGTGAGCGGCAGCCGGCCGGTGGCCAGCTCCCGTAGGGTCGGGGTGGAGCCGCTGTCGCGCAGCCGGCGCAGCACCGCGATCGGTCGTTCGTGCCCGGCGAGGGCGTCGAGCAGGACCTGGAGTTCGGGACGGACCCGGGCGGTGTCGTCGGCGAGGATGCCTGCCAGGTGCCTTCGCAGGGTGCACCGGGAGCAGCCGCGGCCGTGCACGGTCTCCTCGCCGCAGTCCGGGCAGGCCTGCCAGCAGCCGGTCTCGGGCTGGGTGCACGTCGCGCAGCGCGGCGCGGTGATAGTGCCGCTGCGGATCTGGCGGACCTGCCCGCACCCGGCGCAGCGGGCCCACCGCCGCCGGCAAGTGACGCAGTGCGGGAGGCCGGTGATGGTCGAGATCCGGCAGGGCGCGGTCCTGCCGCAGACGCTGCACTCCAGGACAGGCTGGGGGCGGCAGGACTCGCACCGCGGACCGTCTGGGCTGCGGGCGGCGACCGGCCGGAGCTGGTGACAGCCGACGCAGGTGCGCATGACCTGCGGGTCCCGGGCTCGGCAGCGGCCGCAGACCGGTCCCCCGTCGGCGTCCCGAGCCGCGGGGGGACGGAGTGCGCCGCAGCGGACGCACGCGACTGCGCGTGCGCGGTCCTTGCAGGTGCGGCAGGACCACAGGTCGTTGACCCGGCCCTGGAGGGGCTCGGTCCGCCCGCAGCCCGGACATGCCGGCTGCCTGAGCTGGGCGCTGCCGAGCGGGGCGAGCGCGTCGATCAGGCGCAGCACGCTTCGCAGCGGGGCTTGCGCACCGTTGCCGGTGAGCAGACTCGGGCGCTTTTCCAGCGCCCGCACCAGGTTCCAGCGCTGAGCCGCGGTCGCTGCCAGCGACGTGACAGCGGCGCGAACGGCGTCGGGGTCCAGGGCCGGATCGGCGCGACGCACGATGACAGTGAGTACCCCCACCGGATCGTCAGACCTCGCCGGCCGGTTCACCGCTTGTCCTGCTCCTTGGCCGCAGGTACCGCCGCGCCGACGACGCGTGCGCGGGTCGGGCGCAGACCGGCCAGGTCAGTGCCCGTGCCGGTCGCGCCGGAGGTGGGCTGGGTCCCGTCCGCGGCCTGCCTGTCCGAAGTGGGACGCGCGATCGCGACCGGCTCGATCAGGTCGTCCATCGAGCAGTCGAGGATGTCCAGCAACGCCATCAGCAGCTTCAGGCTCAGCCGTTCTGGCCGTTCGACCACCAGCCGGTAGACCTGGCTGGAGGACAGGTGGATCCCTCGGGCGGCGAGCGGGCCGGCCAGGTCCGTAGTGGCGAACATGCCGCGTGCGGCCATTAGCTGCCGCAGGTGCCACCGGTAGTCCAGCCGTGGACCCCGGGCCATCAAGGCACCGCCGACGGCGCTGCCGACCTCGGCTCCGCGGTGAACGCCGGCGCCAGGGCGCGTTGCAGGGCGCTGTTCATGAAGTCGCCGCTGACGTGCGTGTAGATCGCCGTCGAGGTGTCGCAGCGGTGGCCGACCTGCTGCTGGATGAACCTGCGGTCCACCCCGTCCTCGGTCAGGTGAGTGACGTAGGAGTGGCGCAGGCTGTGTGGTGTGAGCGCCTTCGGCAGGCGCAGGGCGTCCCGGTAGGCCTCGAACCGGGCGTTGATCTCCGCGGGCTTGATCCGGGCGCCTCGCTCGGTGACCCACAACGCCGGGTGATCGACGCAGCCGAACCGCAGGCGGACGTTCTGCACGTAGTCCGCGACCGCCTCGACCGCCCAGCTCATCACCGACGCGACGTTGCGCCGGCGGGGTGGCTGGCCGCGCATCGCCTTGCCGTAGCGCACGTGCAGCATCCCGAACGCCCCGAACTGCGGCGCCGCCGGGTTGCGTCCCCAGTCGACCAGGTCCAGCTGAGCGGTCTCGGTGCGACGCAGGCCCCAGCCGTAGATCACCTTGAACAGCGTCGCGTCCCGGTAGGCCGTCAGGGCCCCCTTGCGCACGGCGGCGACGGCGCGCTCCACCTGGTCGTCGGCGTAGTCCAGGAACGCCTGCACCTCGCCCCGGGTGAACGGCCGCGCCTCAGGCCGGCCCTCATACTCGCTGAGGTGCGCGGTGGTGTTCCACTCGTGGCAGATCGGCACCGGGTGCGTCCCGAACTCCTGTCCGCAGATCCGGCCCCAGCCGTAGCGGGCGTCGGTCAGGTACTCGCTGAACAAGCGCACCACGGTCTGGTAGCCCCGGACAGTGGACGCCGCCAGCCGTGCCTCGCTCGTCAACGTCACCGTCCACTCCTCCACGTGACCAGGCAGCCACGTCCAGGGGAACTCGTTGGTGAACGCCTGGAACCGTCGCACCAACACCTCGCGGTCGGCGATCGTCTCCTCCTTCAGCCCCCTCGACAGCTGCTGAGCACGCCAGCCGCGGAGCATGGCGGCGAAGACAGCATCCTCCGGACGCAGCTGCGCGACACCGGACACCAGCTCCAGATGAGCAGCCCCCGCCAGGTCGTTCCGCGCCACGTCGACCCCCTTCCAACGCCGTGAGCCGCTCCCGTCTACCGGAGATATCCTGCATCGAATGCAAGCGTCTATGCAAGCACCCAGGTCGGCAGGCACATGTGTACGAGTGCTGGAGACCACTCGGCACCCGCGATGACCAGCGACCTGCGGCTTCGCGCCCGTCGAATGCAACTCCCGAGGGTTCCGGCACTGCTGGGTCACCGGTCTGCCGAAGTGCCCTGGTCGCTGGGCCGGGCTGCCGAGTGGCGCCAGGACACCGACGCCGGTGGCTGGCAGGGCCGGGTGGTCTACGCCGTCGTCGAGGGTGCGGCAACGGTGCTGGTCGAGGCGTGGGTGCACGCCGCACACCTGCAGCCGGCGGGTTAGCCGGCCGCGGTGAGCTCGCCGGCGCGGGCTAAGAGCTCGGCCATCCGCTTGCGGTGCTCCTGCCCGCCCGGCGTCGCGCGCGGTGCTCCTGCAGCGCGCTCTGGCAGCTCCTCGACCTGCGCGTCGTCCCGCTCGCGCTGCTTGCCCAGCCGCGCCCGCAGGTGCCGGGTCTCCCTGCTCGGGCAGGGCGGCGGCCGGACGGTCGTGGTGCTGGGTCATGTCGCTGGGCGCTTGCGGCCGGCCCGCAGGGCTTGCAGGGCCTGCTCGACCAGGGCGTCGCCCTCCTGCTGGGTGCGCCGCATCCGCAGGAACTCCATCGGCGTCTTGAACGGTGCCGCAGGCTTCGGCAGGGCTGGCGGGGCGCTGCCCCACCCAGCGGGCATCCCACAGCGCCGGCACGCTGTGCTGGCCGGGATCTCCACGCCGGCCTCGTCCGCGAACGTCAGGGTCATCTTGTGTCCCTGGCCGCAGCGGAACAGCACCGTGGTGCGGGGCGCCAGCTCCTGGCTCCCGGCATCGGGGACACCAGGCGGCCCAGCTCCAATGCGACTGCCGCGAAGGGAACTGCTGCTGGGCATCGCCTCTCCAGGTCCAGGGAGTAGCTGAGGTCCCAGTCTGGCGCGCCAAGTCACGTCGCGGGTGGAAACCGGCGTGCCCGTGGACGTAGCCGGCCCCGACGATGGGGTGAGCACCCGAGGCAGGAGCACGGCAATCAAAGGGATGGCGGTCCGGGCCGCTTACTCCCGTGGTCCCGGAAGAGCGAAGTTGAGGGGTTGGAGGCGGGCACCGGGCGACGGCCAGGACTCGGCCGCGGTGGTAGATCCAGGCCGTCGCGGCAGGTCAGGCCCTGACGAGGCGGGGGCTGTTCAGGGCCACGGGCGGGTGGGTGTCAGCGTGGAAGACGTTGTGTCGCTCCTGGACGGCCTTCTCACTGGTGAAGGTGGTGTAGCGGGCGCGGGCGGGCCACTCGTCGTGGTTGCTGCGGCAGCTGGACTCTCCTAGGCGGGTGGCCATGCGCTCGAGGAACTGCGGGAGGGTCTGGCGGTGCCAGTCCTCGAGCAGTTCGGGGCTGGTAGAGCTCAGGGCGTCGAAGTGCAAGCAGGACAGCACCGGCAGCTCCTGGCAGATGTGCGGGTGCCGCGGCCAGCAAGCCGGGATCATCGACGCCGTCCGCCACATGTAGTGACTGTTGATCCAGCCGGCGACGTCGTCGCACCACAGCCAGAGCTGCTGTCGGGTCTGGGGGGGGCACGTGGTCGGCGACCAGGGGACCGGCAGGTTGTCGGTGTCGCCGAGCAGCTCGATCTCGTCGGGTTTGCCGTTGCGCATGGTCTCCATCGCCTCGAGCGCCTCCCGCACTTCGTCGGGCGGCTGGGGGAACGCACTGACGAGCGCCCGCTCGTGAGCAGGGACGAGGGTGGGGGCTGTCGTCACCAGGACCATTCCTTCGTGTGGGGGTGGGCTGTGGCTGTGGGAGCGGTGTCAGGACGGGAGGGGCTGTCATCGAGGTGCGGTGCTGCCGCTTGGCCCTTGTCCAGGTCGCCGTCGCCTTCGTGGTCGGGCGCAGCGACGTCGGAGGGCTCGGCGGGGTCCGTGAGGTTGTGTGCTCGGGCGTAGGCGAGCGCCGCAGCGGCCCGCTCGGCCGGGTCGACTCGTGCCTCGCGGTCGAGGCTGACCTGGCTGCGGGCGGCGGCCTGCCGCGCGAGCAGGGCCTTGCCGTCGCGCCCATCGACGCAACGGCGGAGCTTGGCCAGGATCGGCGGGGCGTTCTCGGCGACGACGAGGGCCTGCCGCTCCGGGATGAGCCTGATGTGCTCCGGGCGCAGGACGGGGACGTCCTCGACGCTGCGGTTGGTGCCAATCCCGCCGGGGCCGTCGCTGATGCTCTGCCGGCTGACGCGGGTGGTGCCGAGCAGGTCGGACACCTCGCGGTAGAAGTGGATGTCCTTGCCACCGCCGAACACCACGATGTTGTTGGTCAGGCCGAACAGGCTCCGGGCTTCGTCCTCGCCGTAGCAGACGACCATCTGCCGCCAGGTCTGCGCCGCGTACAGGAACGACAGGCCCAGAGCGCGCTCGTTGGCCATGCGGGTCCGCAGCGTCGGCAGGGGCGTCGTCGACGGTAGCTCATCCAGGCAGGCCAGGAACGACGGGGTGAGCTTGCCGTAGGGGCTCGCCGTGGCTATCGCCAGCGCGGTGTCCAGGACCTGCTCCGCGACGGCGGTCATCAACGGGCTCGCTGAGGCGTAGGGGTCGTCGCGGCCGAGCAGGTACACCGTCCCGCGGCGGGCCAGGACGTCGGCGATGTCCGTGGCGGGCCGGCCCGGGCTGGGCACGCAGCGCGCGCGGATGCTGGGTTGGAAGAACAGCGCCATCGCCTGCTGGACGGTGGTGACGGTGTTCCCGACCGTGTCGGAGCTGCCGCTGAGCGCGCCGTGCAGCAGCCCGTCCCAGAACCGGGCGGCCTGTGGGTGCTGCTCCAGGATCTCGGCCGGCTTCTCGGCCTTCACGGGGTTGGCGACCCACTCGAGCACGTGCTCGAGGGTGCGGCCGGTGAGGGCGGCGGCGTGGAAGAAGCTCTGCAGGACCTTGGCGGTCTCGGCGGCGTAGAAGCGGGCGGCGCCGTCCTGCCGGCCGCCGGCGACCGCGCCGGTGACGGTGCCGGCGCTGAAGGCCTTGGCGCGGCGTTCGGCGACCATCGGGTCGACGCACCCGGCGATCGGGTCCCACACCAGCTCCGGCACCCCCGGCGCGATCCCGAACGGGTCCAGCACCGCGACCGGTCGGGGCTCGCCGCGCCCTCCCGCGGCGCCGGGCTCGAGCGGCTGCTGCCGGTCGGTGACGGTGAGCAGCAGGTCGTCGAGCTTGGTCAGGGTGGCCAGCGCCGCGCCGGGGTGGGCGAGCAGCGCCGGCGCGAGCAGGTCCAGGGTCTTGCCGCTTCCCTGCGCGCCGTAGACACCGGTGGTCCGGTCGTAGCGGACCCACAGCTCCACCCCGCGGGGGATGACCGACTTCCCGAGCCGCCAGCCCAGCTCGGACGGCGCCACCCGGCTCACCGCCCGGCTCCCGCCGGGCCCACGTCGCCGGTGACCCCACGCAGGTCCGGCCGCAGGACGGCCTTCGCGGCCTGCAACCGGCCGGTGCCCAGGACGCGGGTGGCCTCGTCGCGGGTGGCCATCCCCCGCCGAGCGTCGCCAGGCCGGTGGTAGCGCCAGAACAGCACCCCGATCAGGGCGGCGAGCGCGACGGTGAGGACCTCGACCACGGCGACGACGCCGTAGACGACCGACGACGGCGGGACCCGCGCGGCGGCCGCGGACGGCAGGCCCACTCCGGGGTGCCCGGACAGCAGCCCGCCGGCGACGGCGCCGAAGGTGTCGTTACCGGCCGGCCACACCCACCCGCCGCCGAACAGCGCCGCGGCGACGCCCAGGCCGACTAGCGCTGCCAGCACGAGCAGCAGCGCCACACCGGCGAGGGCGACGAGCGCGACCTCCCCGCCGCGGCCCATCGGCTGCGGGTCACGCCCGCGCTGAGCTGGCGTCGTCATCGTTGTGCTCCTTGGAGATCGTGAGACTGGACAGGTGTGTCGTTCTGGCCGGGCCGGCCGCGCGGCAGGTGATGTGCCGGTCCAGGACAACCACCAGCTGCGGTTCCGGCGAACCCGACAGCTCACCGCCCATCCGAACTCCAGTGCCAGGGTTCGCTCGGGAGGTTGGCGAACCCGAACCGGCCCGCGTTGCTGCTGAGCCACTGCCACGCGGCGTCGCTGTGGCCGGCGATCCGGGAACCGACGTTGGACCAGTCGACGGCCAGGCCCCACTGGTGCATCGAGGTGCCGGGCAGGGCGGTCGGGGGGCTGCACTCCCCCGGGGGCCGCTGGGAGATGTCGTAGCTGCTGGGTCCGCAGTGCTGCCGGCGCAGCTCGACCTGCTCGGCGTAGGAGCGGAACCCGCCGCCCGACAGGTGCAGCCCCGCGCTGTCGGCAGCGGCCACCATCGCCGCGACCTGCCCGGCGATGGTGACGTCGACGACGACGCCGCGCCCCGCGTCGCAGACCCGGATCGGCACGCCGCCCGGCCCGGCCTGGACCGTGCCCGCCCCACCGACGGTGCAGGCCAGCGCGACGGTCGAGGTGCCGCCGCCCCGGCCCGGGCCCCCGGTCGGGCACAAGTCCACCCCGACGGTGCTGTCCGGCTCGCCTGGGCTGATCGGACCGGTCACGGCCCCGGCCCCGGCCCCGGCGCCGCCTGCCGCCCTGGTGCTGGTGCTGGCGCTGCTGCGGGCGGTGGGCCAGAGCTGGGCGACGACGGCGGTGCCCAGGGCCTGGGCACCTGCGTAGCGGCCGCGGTAGGCCAGCGCGGGACGTTCGACGTCGGCGGCGGCCTCGGTGAGCGGGATGGTCTGCCAGTCCGGGACCCGCACGAGCGCGTCGAGGAACCACAGCGTGCTCTTGACCGGGTCGGTCGCGACGTCGGCTCCGTGCAGGCCGGTGCGGATCTGGAACAGCCCGGCGCTGTCGCGGTCCCCGCCGGGCAGGTTCCGCAGCCCGCTCTCAGTCTCGGCCGCGGCGAGGGCCACGACGGCGGCGTACGCGGGCAGCGCCCCGCCGGCGTACGCGGCGGTCGTCTTGACGATGGTGCCGGCCTTACCCATCTGCTCCGCGTCGAGTGTGACCGCCCCGAAGCTGGTGGCGGTCCCGGCCTGCCCGCAGCCGGGCGGCGGGGAGGCGGCGGCGCCGACGGTGATGACCAGCAGGCCGAGCACGAGCAGCACGGCCGCGATGCCGGCCGGCAGCGCCGCCAGGGCCTTGCCGGCCTGCCCACCGGCATCTGCCTGCCCGGGGTCCGGCACGGCTCAGCCCACCCGACCAGCGGCGCTGGCAGCCGGGGCCGGAGCCATCGGCACTCGAGCACCAGCGGGCGAACTGGGTGCGGTCCTGTTGCCGCCCAACACGATGGGAGTGGTGAGGGCGTCGTTGGTGTCGGTCAGCACGACCTCGGTGGCCGACCGGATGGTCTGGACCTTGAACTCCCGTCCGCCGACGACCCACAGGGCGCGGCCCTTGGCGGCGGTCGCCCAGTCGGTGACGATCCGCTCGGCCATCGGCGCGAGCCCGAGCAGGGCGCTGAGCTCGTCGCCGATCTTGTCGTCCTGGCCGAGCAGGATCTTCGTCCCGCACAGGTGCAGGAGGTCCTTGGCGATCGCGACGGCCTGGCTGCCGGCGTCGCCGACGGTGAGCATGTCGCTGGGCTTGTGCGCGGCGATGACCTGGATGCACCCCTCGGAGCGGGACAGCCGCAGGTCCGCGTCGAGGCTCTTCACCGCGTCGGTCCCGAGCCGCATCTGCTTCCACGCCTCATCGCGCACCACGATGCGCAGGTCCCCGGGCGCGCCGACCTGCGTCATCGCCCGCCCCCAGCTGTTCAGGCAGGTCAGCGCGATCCCGACCGCCTCGTCGCCGAGCGGGTTCAGGCGCGACAGCGACAGCGACTGGATCGGTGCGCGCCAGTCGACCGTGACGGTCGTCGGGGCGTCGAACAGCCCCGCGAGGTGGCCCTTCACCAGCGAGCCGAGGGCGTCCCGGACGGGCCGGGTCTGGTCCAGGAAGTGCTGCCGGCCCGAGTAGCGGCACTCCGCGACGAGCCGCTGGCTCGGCTGGTCCAGGGCGTGCCACAGCTGCGGGATCGTGATCTCGGTCAGCGTCGTGGCGCCGGTGGCGTAGCCGGTGAGCTCGCGCACGACGTGCCCGACGGCGGCCTCGGCGGTGGGGCCGAACTCGACGTGCTGCGACCCGACCAGCCCGCGTAGGAGCAGCAGCCAGCGGCTGAAGACCAGCGCGGCGCGGCGCTGCGCCTCCGCCGCGGGCAGGTGCGTCCAGTCGGCGCCCAGCGGGCCGAAGTCCAGCGGGTTGATCCGGGCCGGCAGCCCGTGACCGACAGCGTGCGGCTTGACGCCCAGGGCCCGGCAGAGCAGCTCGTACTCGTCCTTGACGTCGCCCAGGATCAGCGTGCGGTAGCCGTAGACCATCTGCCGCAGCACGAACAGCTTGACCGTGCCGCTCTTGCCCTGACCCGGCGCCCCAAAGATCATGATGTTCGGGTTGGTGACGCCGGCGGTCCCGGCCAGGGTCCAGCCGATCGGGTCGGCGTAGAACGCCCCGCCGGACAGGTAGTCGATGCCCATCTGGGCGCCGGTCGGCGGCAGGCCGT